>Ga0213878_10000273_pt1 | contig 20126 bp, 17 predicted proteins | sample VelepicoBEBS_R02_FD_161053 | JGI IMG/M metagenome (GOLD analysis project Ga0213878, IMG submission 161053) | Vellozia epidendroides bulk soil microbial communities from rupestrian grasslands, the National Park of Serra do Cipo, Brazil - BS_R02 | ecosystem: Environmental > Terrestrial > Soil >... | reverse complement strand
GATCGCACGAATGGGACCTGTGCGACTCATAGGACCTATGCGACTGGGTGATGGCGCCTTAGGCGCAGGGTCGTAGTCCTTCCTCGCCGTCTACGCAATCTAGCGGACCCCTGTTTGCCGAGAACCCATCGATTCGGAAGAAAAAGCGCTTATCAGCTTCCGGCGACCGCGATCCGTCCGAAGTCGCGACCCGTTCGTAAGCGTGCCCGCGGACGAGCAAAGGCTCATCCCTGGCTTTCATTCTGCCCCGCCTCTCCATTCGAACCCGTGCCTACGCAACAAGATCCAGAATCCTTAGTAACTTCCGCTTGGCGATGCCAGACCAGTTGCAAATGCCGGCAGCGTTTGATCACATCGTGCCCGATCATGTTGGGACTTAGCAAGATCGACGGCCTTTCTGGGAGCCGTTGTCGGGGTGTATCCGGTGCAACGGCCGGCGCCGCGCTAGTGTTGGGAGGCGAAAATTTGGTCCCCGGCTCCACTCACTGGTACGATTGGGTGGTTTTTAAGCCGCCGGAACGATAGCCGGTTCGGCGTTCGGTTTGATGGGGGGATGAAACCAATCTTTAGCCGCCGTTAAGCATCCCCGTTTATTACGGGAGCGAGCCTTTTTTGCGCTTCTCGCGCTTCTTTTTTGAACGGCTCCCAATGGATTTGCTTAGGCGCGCCTTTGTTACCCGGACCGAATAGGACTTATGGGACACATGGGACCTATGTGTATATTGTGCAACTCGCGCTGACCTAATCTCCTAACTCCAGGATTCTGGCTCCAGGCTCCTAGTCCTCATGTTCCACGTGGAACATTCATCCGTACACCCAACCACTAAACACCCAATCCGCCACAGAACCGGCCTCCCACACCATTTTTCGGGCCACTTCTCTCGTTCTTCCTCACGTTTCACGTGACAACCGCCCGACTTTCCGTCAAAGTCTCTTCACTGCTCGCCCACCATGGCTAAGTCCCTCGATGTCTCCCCTGCTAAGTCGTTCGCCGAAGAAGTCGAGATTCTCCGGAAGTCGTTCCGTGCTTGCCTCGATGTCTACGCAAGTCGAGTGGAAGCTGAACTCGGCCATATTAAGGAGCTAACGCTCGCGAAAACCCAGTCTCCACACCTTTCACAAAACACCATCCGTGACCTGCGCGACATGATCACTCTCTGTCGCACGCTCGATATCAAACCGGAAAAGGGCCGTCGCAAAGATCTTAAAAAAATCGACAGTCTCGTCGACGAGCTCAATTTGATGGTCGAGAATTGGTGACGTTCGACGGGACTTAACGGCTAGCACATCTCCCACGGATTCGACCCAACGTCGGTAGGGCGAAAATCTCGGCGCGCCGCGCGGGGCACGCCACTCCGCAAACTAAACTCGCGCCGGATTTGAGCCGTCCTTGCTAACGTCTCCTGTTCTCTCGATGCACCTGGATACGAGCCTGCTGCATTCGCGGTCCTTCTGGATTGCCGTCCGAGGCATACCACGGCTCAAATCCCGCGCGTGCGAAACCCTGTGCTCTGGCGGGCCTGTAGCGCGTCGAGATTTTCGCCCTACCAACCTTCGCCGATCCAAAGCACCTCTAATCTCCGAATTTCTCGCTTCCTACCTCTACTCCCTAACACCTTTCCTAACCGTTACGCTCTGCTTTGCGGTTTGCTTTTTTTATTCACGTTGATTTCGTTACTTGGTTGTCTATCTATTTCGCCGTCATGGTGCCTGCCCTGCTCCTAACTTTTGCCGCTCTGCTTTACCGGCTGTTTTTTATTCTCGCCGGTGCACCGGTCGACTGGGCTAATTTCTCACCCCTCGCCTGTCTCTTTCTTTGCTCGGGCATTTTCTTCTCCTGCAAGCGAGCGGTACTCTTCCCTGCACTCGGATTGCTCGTATCCGACGTACTAATTAACGCCCACTTTCATGCGCCTTTAATAGATACCCGGATGATCCCCGGGTATTTTTGTTTCGGGATGATCTTCTTGCTCGGTACCTGGTTACGCCATCACCACATTACCAGAGCAATCCCGGTTCTCCTGGCTGCGCTCTCTTCGTCCATCCTTTTCTATCTCGTTACCAACACGATCGACTGGTATTTCGACGCGCCTACCCCTCTTTCGGTCCCGCTCTATACCAAAACTTTCGCGGGCTGGCTTCAAGCACTCACCGTCGGTCACCCTGGTTTCCCGCCCACCTACCTTTTTCTTCGAAATACCGTGGTTAGCGACCTGCTTTTCACTTCCCTCTTTCTCCTCACCCAAGCCCTTCTCCGGCCACGTCGCGCGTCGTTGGATCTCCCCGGACATTTTACCCATCCCACCTTTTAAGTATGCATACCGTATTGCAGTCATCCGGCGAATCCCGATCGACCATCAACGAGCAGCTTACGAAAGCGGACAAAATCCGTCTGCTCCGTGACATGTATAGGATCCGCCGCTTCGAACAGACCTCTCTGAAATACTACAATCTGGGTCGCATGGGCGGTTTCCTGCACCTTTACTCGGGTCAGGAAGCAGTTGCTGTCGGGACCATCTCACTCCTCGGTGAGAACGATCACGTGATCACCGCATACCGCGACCACGGCCATGCTTTGGCCGTGGGTATGTCGATGAATGAATGCATGGCAGAGCTGTTCGGCAAAGCAACCGGTTGCTCTAAAGGAAAAGGCGGTTCGATGCATTTTTTCGCACCGGACAAACGCTACTGGGGCGGCCACGGTATCGTTGGCGGCCAAACCCCTCTCGGAGCCGGCATTGCCTATGCCTTGAAGTACAAAAACATCCCCGGCTGCTGTCTTTGTTACCTTGGCGACGGCGCCATCAATCAGGGCGCCTTTCATGAATCCCTTAACTTGGCCGCCCTGTTCCAACTACCTGTCATTTACATTATCGAGAACAACGGCTACTCCATGGGCACCAGCCAAAAACGTTCATCCGCCTACAAGAGCTCTTTGGCTGAACGCGCCGAGGCCTACAACATGGCTTGGGATGTCTTCATTGGTGAGGACTTCTATGAGGTACGTAACCGGACGAACATCGCGATCGAACGCGCGCGTAAGACCCAGCAACCGACTCTGCTCGAGATTCAAACTTACCGCTATTACGGACACTCCGTTGCCGACGCGAACGCGAAGAAGTACCGGACTTCCGAAGAGATCGACGACTATAAGAATAACCACGACCCCTTGCAGGTATTCGGCAAAGCTCTGCTCCAAGAGGAAGTCGTGACCCAAGCCGACATTCAAGAAATCGACAAAGCGGCTAAAGAGGAGGCGAATGCAGCCGTCGCCTTCGCCGAAGAAAGCCCTCTCCCGCAGGAGAGCGACATTCTTAATGATGTCTACTGGGAAGTCGATAACCAGACCGAAGCAGCGAAACACGGCTCTTACTTCTTCAATAACTGATCACTCAATGGCACTCATTACCTACCGAGAAGCTCTCCGCACCGCTCTCGACGAAGAGATTCTTCGCGACGAAAACGTTGTCGTGATCGGAGAAGAAGTCGCTCAGTATAATGGAGCGTATAAAGTCACCGAAGGCCTCTGGGCTACCCACGGCGACAAGCGCTTAGTCGATACCCCAATCAGCGAAGCCGGCTTCGTCGGGATGGGAATCGGCGCTTCCATGCTCGGACTGCGTCCGGTCATCGAGCTCATGTTTTGGAGTTTCGCCTACGTCGCCTTCGATCAGATCATGAACAATGCCGGCTGCGTCCGGTACATGTCGGGCGGTTTGCTCAACGTTCCCATTGTCATCCGCGGACCCGCAAACGGCGGCACAAATGTGGGCGCGACCCACTCCCACACACCTGAGAATCTGCTTGCGAACATGCCAGGCCTAAAAGTTGTGGCACCAGCGACGGCCTACGACGCCAAAGGGCTTCTCAAAACCTCCATACGAGACAATGACCCGGTCATGTTTATGGAGAACACGTTACTGTACGGAGAAAAGTGGGAAGTACCTGATAATGAGTACATTATACCGCTCGGCCAAGCGGACATTAAACGCGCTGGTACCGATATTTCGCTAATTGCCCACGGCCGTGCAGTTCTCACCTGCCTCAAGGCAGCAGAACTCTTGGCAGCGGAACATGATATTAACGCCGAGGTCGTTGACCTTCGCTCCATCCGGCCGCTCGATGAAGAAACCGTCCTCAATTCGGTTCGTAAAACCCATCGCGCGGTAGTCGTCGAAGAGGGCAAACCGTTCTGCGGTATCGGTGCTCAGTTGGTTTCCACCATTCAAGAAAAGGCCTTTGACGACCTTGATGCACCAATTGGTCGTGTAACCTCGCTCGATGCCCCGGCGATCTACAGCCCTCCGCTTGAGAAACGCCAGCTTCCTGATCCTCAGCGCGTCATCGAAAAGGTTCTTCGTCTTTCCTAACCCATCCCTCGCCATGCCTATTACAATCGAAATGCCCAAGCTCAGTGACACGATGACCGAGGGAACTCTACTTCGTTGGGTTAAGAAAGTTGGTGACAATATTGCCGTAGGCGACGTCCTGGCAGAGGTCGAAACCGACAAAGCGACGATGGAGATGGAAGCCTTCGATGAGGGCACCTTGTCCGAGGTTTATGTCAGCGACGGTCAGACCGTCCAAGTTGGTCAGAAACTCGCTCTCTTACTCGGCGCCGGCGAATCTAAGCCTGCTGAGTCCAAGCCGAGCGCTCCCGCGTCCAAACAATCGGACGCCCAAAAGAAACCGGACACGGAAAAGAAGGCTTCACAAACCAAGCAATCCGAATCTCCTGCGCCTCAACCGTTAAAGGCGGCTGACGCGGAATCTGGCCTCCGGGTTAAGGCATCTCCGCTGGCTCGAAAAGTTGCTGCCGAGCTCGGCGTTCGGCTTGAGGCCTTGCCAGGCTCGGGACCAGGCGGCCGCATCGTCCGCGACGACGTCCTTTCCGCCCACGAAAATCGTGCACAGACTGTACCCCAAGCTCCAAAACCCGCTGCCCCAACGGCGCCAAGCACTGTACCGCCACAGCCCGTGTCCCAGCAGGATGTACAGATTCAATTAGGGGGGATGCGACGAACCATCGCCGCCCGTCTTTTGGAGGCCAAGACCACCATCCCGCATTTCTACCTCCAAGCCGAGATCGACGCGGAGCCCGTGGTCCAATTGCGCCAACAGTTAAACACGGCGAACGAGGCCGCCGGTCTTCCTAAGTTCACCATCAATGACTTTATCCTAAAGGCGACCGCCGTTGCTGCCGCCCATGTACCCAAGGCCAACGCTTCCTTTGCCGGCGACACCATTGTCCAATACGGTTCAGTTCAGCTTGCTTGCGCCGTTGCCATCGATGATGGCCTCGTGACGCCGGTGATTCGAGATGCCCAAGCGAAGACCCTAAGCCAGATTAGCGCCGAAATTAAAGACCTTGCCGCTAAGGCGCGCTCCAAAAAGCTCAAGCCGGAACAGTATCAGGGAGGAACCATCACCGTTTCGAACCTTGGCAGCTACGGCGTTGACCAATTTTTCGCCATCATCAACCCACCGCAGTCTCTCATCGTTTCCGTCGGCGCCATCCTCAAGAAGCCGGTGGTAAACGCGGCCGGGGCTGTTGTTCCCGGGCAGCGTATCGTTTTAGCGCTTAGCTGCGATCACCGTGTTGTCGATGGCGCTATCGGAGCCCAGTTCCTTGCTGAGCTAAAACGCCTCCTAGAAACACCAGCCCTCATGCTGGTTTAGGAGACCCGCTTTCGCGCTGACTGGCTGGACCAATCCTCTTTTTGCCTATGAAATATGATCTAATTGTTGTCGGCGGTGGACCTGCCGGCTATGTGGGAGCGATTCGCGCCGCTCAACTCGGCAAACGCGTAGCCTGTGTCGAAAAAGAACGCGCCGGCGGCACCTGTCTCAATTGGGGTTGTATCCCGACCAAATCATTGTTACGCAACGCCGAGCTTTATCATCTTCTACGCCATCGCGCTTCTGATCTTGGATTTCGCTTCGACAATTTAGCTTTCGATTGGTCTAAGATTATCGCCCGCAGCCGGGCTGTTTCCGACAAACTAGCCAGTGGGGTTGAGTTTCTTTTTCGGAAACACAAAATCGATAACATCAAAGCCACTGCTTCAATTCCCGAAGCGGGACACGTGGCTTGTAAGGGCGCTGACGGCAAAGAACAGGTGCTGGAAGCCGACTCCATCTTAGTCGCCACCGGAGCTACCTCGCGACCTATGCCTGGTTTGCCCGTTAACGGCAAGACGGTGATCGATAGCCATTACGCCATGATCATCGATCCCCAGCCAAAGCGACTCATTATCATTGGAGCCGGTGCGATTGGCGTTGAATTCGCTTATTTCTTCAACGCGTTCGGGACAGAAGTAACTCTCATCGAGATGTTACCAAACGTCCTGCCGGTTGAAGATACCGAGATCAGTGTTGCCCTCGAAAGAGCCCTTGCAAAGCAAGGCATTAAGATCCTCACCAACTCTAAAGTCACAGAAACGGCTGCTACAAAAACCGGTGTCCGAATCACGGTAGAGTCCAGAGAAAAACAAACTTTCGAGGCAGATTGCGCTCTTGTTGCCATCGGGGTCTCGCCGCTACTGCCTGGAGGAGTCTCACTCAAGCTTGACCCGAAAGGGTTCATCCAGATCGACGATCGTTATCAGACCAATGTCGCCGGAGTCTACGCCGCCGGCGACATCATAGGACCACCATGGCTGGCCCACGTCGCCATGTGGGAGGCGATTCAAGCGGTAAACGGGATCTTTTCCGCCCAAACCCCTAAACGTTTAAAGACTTTCCCTGGTTGCACCTATTGCCAGCCCCAAGTGGCCAGCGTTGGCCTGACCGAGCGCGCGGCTAAAGACAAAGGGGGCAAATTCAAAGTCGGCAAATTCCCATTTCTCGCTAATGGCAAAGCCTTGGCCGCAGGCGAACCGGACGGCTTCGTTAAGCTGCTATTTGGCGAACCGCATGGCGAGTTGATCGGCGCTCACATCATCGGAGCGGAAGCCACAGAACTAATCGCGGAGCTGGGCCTGGCGATCAACCTTGAGGCTACGCACGAAGAATTGGAAGAGACCATTCATGCGCATCCGACGCTCAGCGAAGCTGTCCACGAAGCTGTCGGAAACGCATTCGGCGTTGCTATCCATATTTAGGCTATAGAGGTACCAGTGGGCCGCGCGCTGACCTCCAGCGGCCCGTTAGCCGCCTTGTGGCGCGCTATCGAACGACGCTCACCCAAAACGGTGAGGAGAAAACCCGACTTCGCCAGGCCTACGTCGCGGCTGGTCTCAAGGCCTGATACGACGCACACCAGGGCCGCGCCAAAGCGTAGCGGCGGCGGGACTCGGCGTGCCTGGGGACGTTGTTCTGCTTCAAAGCGGCTACACGGCGGTTTTGAGCCGATCCGTGCGTGCGCCGTGACATAGGGGCGCTTCAACCCACATCCGTGCATCCTTTCCCGCCCTGATTTCGCAGAAGGCGGTATCCGCAAATAGCAATCGCGACCCCATACCAACGGCTCAAAACCGGCGCGTTGAAATCTTAGCTGTTGGCCACTCTAGCGGCGCGCCAGAGTTTTTCTCCCTGCCATCTGCATCTGAAAATCACACCTAATCTGGTCGGCTATCTCCACTTACTCACAGCGTTAATCTGAAGTTCTTAATTTCTATCACCCAAATCTATTAATAGTCTTCTCGTTAATAACTTGCCGTTTGTAATGTAACTCGCTGGTAGACAAGGCGTTGCCGCGCTGATTACATGGTAATAACTTCAGACCTGTTCGTTCAATTCATCCATTAACTTCGCCAGAGCGCGACTTTCCCGACTTATTCACAATCTGTCCGCCACTCTCCACGAAATCGTTCACATGCGCTGCACTAGTTTACCTCGCGGTATTCGGCGGGTGGCTCGAAGAGAGAAGAGTCTTGCGGTCCGATGTCTAGGTTCACCCATTCGGTAGTCGCACCTTGCGTTTCGGACATCACCGGAAGATGGGTCGATTGACTGATCCAGATATAGCCGGACGTCGCGTCGTCGGACCCAGCGCTTTCCGCGCGATCACCCCATAAGAAAGATCTGAAAAACGCTCTGCGTTTACTTTGAATCCGAGGTGCTCTAGGTCGGCGATCGCTAAGTCGAGTAACCAAAAGAATTCTTCGCGAATGGCCTGGGCTGTGGCTTGATCGCCGTTAGTCAAATACTGCTGAATCTTTTCTTCCTTTTCAGAACTGTTCCGGACCATCAGATCGCCGAAAACTGCCGCGCCACTTGGCGACAGGTGATCGAAGACGAGCGCAAACAATCGCTGTTTCTCCTGATCAGTCAGGTGATGCACGGTGTAGGTGCTGATAACCGCGTCGAACTTGCCGATCTCTTGCCTAAATACCTCAAGGATATCCGCCTTAATGAAGCGTCGATTGGCAAGATGTCGCACCTTGCATCTCGCGATTGCCTCCATGTTCTCAGAAACGTCCACGGAAACCAGCTCGGCACAGCTTGCAATCAACTCCGAAAGATTACCGGTACCTGAGCCCAGCTCTAACACCCGTGAGGTTGAAGTGATCTGTGCCTGTTGAACTACCCAGCGCAGGACATCTCGATACCCGGTGCGGATGGGATCGGCTTCATTCCGGACATCGTCATCATAATCCGCGGCCTCATTGTCGTGGTTAAAAATGTCGGCATTCGCGCTACGCGTGCTTTCCATATTAACGCCGGTTACAGATCAACCGTAGAATCAAAGCTCGCATCAAAAAGACGCTTATACGTCCGAGTAGCAAATAGATCAGTCATTCCTGCGACATAATCACACAGGACTCGCGCCCGTCCCAGTTCACCGTTCGCATTGCGGACCAGATGATCGTACGACTCCGGGAGTAACCGTAGGGATGGATTCTTGGCTTCAAGATAGGCTTCAGCGAATGCCTTGAAGATCGCTTCCAGAATCATTCGGGCCTTACGCTCGAGCTGGTGAAGCTGCGAATGCCGAAAAACTAAGTCTCGGCAAAGGCGCTTATAAATATCGACTTCAGTCCGAACCTCGGGTTGCACGACTAAGCTAAAACGATAGCGTTGGCTAACATCGGAAAGAGGCCCACTTCTCGAAACTAATGATGTTGCCCGAATGAATGCACCGATCTTCCGGCTAAACCGCGCTTCTACCTTCCGCTCTTTAATGGCGGAAAGAACCGTCTCGATAGGTCGTTGCTCGTCCGGTTTCAAACTCTGATTCGCTGCCCAATCCTCGACCCGTTCGAATCTGAGAAACCCGGCGTTGATGCTGTCGACAATATCACTTAACCCGTAAGCCGTATCGTCCGCCCAGTCCATAATCTGACACTCCAAAGACCGAAGCTTGGTATAATCCAGCCCAGCGTCTGAGATTGCGGGGCCTGCGGTAAATTGACGCAGGGACTCTTGGTCGTCGTAAAGGAAATGGTTATCGGCGGTCCGATCTTCCCGGAGCAGTCGCTTATACTTTTGGACACCGTCCATCAAGGCCCGGGTTGGATTCATACCGCGACGTTCTCGGCTTCCAGAATAGATGGTTTTGCTGAGCAATCGCAGGCTCTGCGCATTCCCTTCGAACCCACCCAAATCACGCATCAGATGATGCAAGGCGCGTTCTCCAGCATGCCCGAACGGCGAATGTCCTAGATCGTGAGCCAGACAAACCGCTTCTACCAAATCAGGATCGATACAAAAATCCGCAGCTAGCAATGAGGATGTTTGATTCAGGAAAGAGCAAATCGATCGGCCAATTTGTGCGACTTCCAGCGAGTGAGTCAGTCTAGTCCGGTAAAAATCGAATTCGCCGCTAACGAAGACTTGAGTCTTCGACTGCAAGCGGCGAAAGGCCGAGCTATAAATAATTCGATCACGATCGATCTGGAAAGGCGACCTGTGCGGGTCCGCCTCACGCGGTTCCGATGATTCGTAGTCGAATTGATTATAGAACTGATTTTGCGGACTCCGCATGAACAGGCCTTAGTGTGCTGATAGAGCAGGGCGACGTCAACCGGTTGGGGAGGGGGAGGGGTGATTGCTGCTTTTCGACCTTTGCGAAAACGTTCCGGATTGGTGTCCGAACGGGACAAAAGGACTGAGCCCGGGGTTTTAACCAGGTTTTAACCCCGGGTAGCGATTATAAGATTGTCCGCCCTGAAGGGGCGACAGATGATTTGTCCCACGGCGGGCGTTTAACGGCGGAACACGGACTCTGCTCGTGAGGCACATCGTTCTCGTACTCGTCGTCGTCCTCGTCCTCGAGAGGGTTTGTTGCTAGGTATTCGCGCTGGAATTGTATCTGTGTGCCCTTTCCGAATTGCACCCCGCAAATGCGGGGTTGGAGGTGCTTTCAGGGCGGGTCCATTATATTGATCAACCTGGGGTTAAAACCTCAGGCTTAGTCCTTTTGTCCCGTTGGGACACCAATCCGGACTCGAAACCCCGACTACGTTCCGGGCGTCGCCGAGGGACTAGGCGAACTCGACGGAATCGCTTCGGGTGTCGGGGTCGTCTCAGGGGTCGGCTTCGTTTCGGGTATTGGAGTCGTTTCGGGACTCGGGGTCGTCTCGGGCGTCGTCTTTATTTCCGGACTTGGAGTCGTCTCAGGGGTTGCTGTTGTTTCCGGGGTTGCCGTGGCTTCAGGCGTCGGCGCTGTTTCAGGCGTCGGCGAACTCTCTGGACTTGGAGGATGAACGGCAGGCGCGGGCGACACCGCAGGGGTTGGGGTCGCCGCAAGCGGAAGCCGAACGGCTGGTTTAGGAAGAAGACCAGTATTAGCAGCAGGTTTCGGCGCCGGAGTCGGAGAAGCCGCCTTTAGCAAGTCCTTACGAGGCTTCAAAAAAGTCTCCAAACTGTAATTTTCGACTTCGAAGATCCAGTTTTGCAGCTTCTGCTCTGTAGTCAGCCGCGTTTTGAGCGCTTCCTGCTGTTTGTTGAATTCGTCGTCTTTCTTTTTCTTGTCGTCAGGAGACTCGTTGAGCTCAGCCGTGCGTTTCGCTGGCAGGTCGGCCGAGACTTTAACCCGGAAGAAGTGGCTTTGATCTGGGGCTTCGCCTCCGATTTCCACCGTGTATTTGAAGCCGTCAAAAGTCTCCAGGTTAACCGTGACAGCCTTGTTAAGACCGGTTTCGGAATCCGGCGTATTCGCCGGTTTCACGTCTTGAAAGCTAGGCGAAAAACTCGCGAGGATTGCGACAGCGGCTGTATTAAGGGTTTCGCCGGGCTTCGCATCGACTAACTCCCAAGCCGCTTTCTCGTCCTTCCGGCTAACCTTCCAGGCATCGGCATCAGACGATGAGACACGCGCAACCTCTTTCACGCCTTCGGCCATGATGAACTGCTTCTCCAGCCAGTTCTTTGGCGAGGCGTCGACGGTATAAAAGTTTTCCTTACTCAGATAAACCTTATCCTTCTCCGAAGGATCATAGACGAATCGGCCGCTCCCGCTGGGTTCTTCTTCTTCCTGGTCTCCGGTGCTGTTTTCGCCGCCAAACATCTTACCGAAGATCAAACTCTTAATGGACTTACCACTCGCGTCGTCCAGGTTGAGCTCGACTCCGGAATGGTCGCCTTGCCCCGGCGCTACAATGTTGAGCCGGCCGAATTGAGAGGGACCAACATCTAACTGGCGTACCACTTTGAATTCCCAAAGCGACGTCATTAGTTCGCGGATCTTACTAAAGTCTGCGGGGTAACCGCTCCGCTCAGCCACCGTCCAAATGTCACTCGCCTTCTGGAGCGTAACCTTGTCCTTTGACGACGTGATAACCAGTTTTTCAACGCTGTTAACCGGAAGCTTCGCAAATGGTTCTAGATCGTTAGCTTCCCCCTTCCATCCGGCGGACCGGACAAGTTGGAAGATGGTTCCAGCAATGGCGAGGACCAACGCCGCGCCTATCAGAAAATAGAGTTGTTTTCGTTTCATCGAGCGGCTCGACTTCGTTTCTTAAAGAAGGCTAGGCCGAGACCGATACAGGCCACGACCACTGGCATGAGTGCGATGTTCAGCCACTTCAGCCAGTTCTGGAGAGAATCGATTTCTTGCCGAAGTTCTTTTCGAACTTGCTTCAACTGTTTATCAATCTGAGCCTCGTTTTCTTGAAACTTTTTGATTTCAGCCTGTTGTTCAGGCGAAAGGACGCTTTTCTGATCGGCCTGCTTCGCGCTTTGTAACTCTGAAAGCTTTTGCCGAGCCTGCGTTAAGCCGGTTTCGAGTTCGTCGATCTTGCTTTGATATTTATCTTGAGCCGCGGCCTCCATCTTATTGACCAAGACGAACGGCCGGTTCGCAGATGTCCGGCTACGAATCGACATCAAATTGGAATCCCCCGCGAGCAGCTCGACACTGCTTTCGATCAAATTGAGGTTGCCGTTGGTCGGGGTAAACACGACCTGGTTCATCATCTGTTGCTCGCGTCCTGCGATCTGATCAAAAGCAAAGTCCGAGTCGCCGATCAAAACGGCCACACCTTCGTTAGTAGCCTCTTTAAGATAAGTTGGGGTGGGCGTGGGAGAAGCTGCAGGCGAAGCTGCCGGTGTCGGAGTGGGACTGGCAGCTGCGGCAGGTTTGCCCTCGGGAAACGCGGTCTTGAACTTGCCGGACAACCGAACGGCCATGGCTAGAGGCGTGTTTCCCGGCTTATAAAATTTCCTCGCTCCGTCCGACCCCAGCATTACCGTGGTCGCCTCAATTAACCCGGCCTGAGGTGTGGTTGAGACTAAAACTTCTTCTTTTAAACCACTAGCCGGGGTGCCGGTAAACGCTCCTGCGAACGGCAATAGAAGATCCGAGGTCGATGCGCCTAAAGGATCGGACTTATTGATTGTGTCTCCGTTAATCGACAGCACGGTCATATCGGAGTCTACCGAACCGGTCTGGCGCTGGATTTTAGTCGCCAGGTTCGGATCAGCGACCACCTTGTCCGCGGTGAATTCGAGACCCCATGACTTTAGCAGTTTGTCCAAACTTGCTGAATAGACCTCGCCGCGCATCATCCCTTGCTGGCCGCCGCTGAGCTGCGAATCAACAAAAGAGAACGGATCCAGTAGCGCGACCATCTTCCCTCCGCGAAGCATGAACTGATCGATGGCGAATTGAGCAGATTCACTGACGCCCTTCGGATAGGCTACCAGCAGAACCGAGATGTCGTCATCGATTTTGTCCGCGGTCAAAGGCACCTCACGCACGGTGTAATTCTCTTTTAACTCCTGGACGAAAACCCAAGGATCGCTCCCGCGCTGCCGTTGCATCATCATCATTGGGTTGGCAGCTCGACCGAGCACCGGTAAGGCACTCATAACGCCGATGACGGCTTTTTTCGGATTCACGACGCTCGAGATTGCCCGCGAGATGTCATATTCAAGAAGCGTCTCACGATCTGGGCTTAAGAAAGAAATTGCCGTTTTAGCGTCAAGGCAGCTGACTGCGAGCCCGAGATAGATGCGGTCGCCGGTCAGATTGGCGGCAGCAGTCTGGCCCTGGACGCCGTCCAGACGCGCTGAATCTTCTGCATCCGAGTCCGGCTTAGGATCAAGCTTTACGACTTGGATCTTGCCATGACCAGCCTGCTGATATTCGGAGAGGAGATCCTCAATTTCCTGCGCGTAAGTACGCAGCGGCACCGGCATCGAAGAGTTATCCTTGCTGTAGTAAAACCTGATTTCGACCGGTGTATCCAGTTTATCCAGGATCCGTTTCGTGCCGGGCGACAGCGTGTAAACCTTGTTCTCAGTCAGATCACCTCTGAACTTCAGAAAATTTCCGAGTACGTTTACTGCGATCAAGATGACCAAGACCGCGACAACGCCAGCGACGGGGAACAGCCAAGTCTCGACTTTCTTCATAGCAATCAAGCGCGATGTGCGCGCAGAACAACACTGTTGGCGAATAGACAGAACACGATGACACTCGCAAAGAAGAGCAGGTCGCGGCTATCGACTACGCCGCGTTGCAGACTCTCGAAGTGAGTCATAACGCCAATGGACGCCAAGCCGTCTACGAGCCAAGCGGGGGCCCAATTTGAAACTGCATCCGTGACCGGTGGCCATCCGCACAGGATGAGAAAGAGACAGATCATGACTGCAAGGATGAAACTGACAACCTGATTTCTGGTGAAAGACGAAGTCAGCAACGCGATGGAGAGAAACGCGCCGGCCATCATCAGACTTCCCAAGTAGCCGCAAAAGATTCTGCCGTAATCGGGGTGCCCCAGATAGCCAACAGTAACAACGATCGGGAAGGTTAGAAATAGCGCGATCGCTAAAAAGATCCAGCTCGCGAGGAACTTACCTAAAATCGCTTGCCAGGGGGTCACCGGCATCGTCAGAAGCAGCTCCATGGTGCCTAAACGCAATTCCTCCGACCAGAGGCGCATTCCGGCAGCCGGCACCAAAAAAAGGTAAAGCCAGGGATGCCAAAGAAAAAACGGAAGCAAATCCGCGACTCCGCGATCAAAAAAATGCCCCACCATGAAGGTGAAAAACCCAGCGAGTAGCAGAAAGATTACGATGAAAACGTAGGCTACCGGAGAGGAAAAATAGGCACTAAGCTCTCGCTTGGCGATAGTCCAAATGGTCCTCACACTTCCGGTTACACGGTCCGGGGATTTTCGGTTCGCTTGGGTTGCGAGGCTTTCGTCGGTTGTGGCTGGCGCGCTCGTCATGCTGTGGTGCTTCTATCTCAGGCCGCTGGTTTAGTATCGGGGAGGGTAATGGAGCGAAAAACGTCGTCCAGTCGACCTTCTTCGACGTCGAGATGTTCAATCTTCCAGGCATTGCGGGTTCCCGCTTCGAGCAGCTCAGGTAACACGTTTCCTCGCGGAACCACCTGGAAAGTCACGTGTTCTGGCTTTTCCGTTACGATCCAAAATTTCTCTACCCCTTTTAACGCCTCGATTTGTGGTACCAATTGAGCCTTCGAAACATTTCCCACCGTAACAATCACGTTGCCGGCGAACGGAGATTGCGCCTTCAATTCTTCCGGCGTTCCATTCGCGACGATCTTGCCTTGATCAATGATGATCGCTCGGCTGCAAGCTGCCTCGACCTCCTCGAGAATATGGGTCGAAAAAATAATCGCTTTCTCTGAACCCATGCGTTTGATCAGCGTACGGACTTCGTATTTCTGGTTTGGATCCAAGCCGTCGGTCGGCTCATCGAGGATAAGAACCTCGGGATCGTGAATCAGCGCTTGGGCTAGACAAGTTCGGTGCCGAAAACCCTTGGAGAGCGTATCCACGCTCTGGTGTAGAACCCGTTCGAGGAAACAGAGCTGCACGACCCGATCGATGGCGCCCTTTTTTGCCGAGCCGAACAAGCCGCGCATTTCCGCGCAAAAACTTAGAAACCCAAAGACCGACATGTCCGAATAAATCGGAGCGTTCTCTGGCAGATAACCTATACGGCGCCGCGCTTCCAGGGGTTGTTCTGCGACGTTGAATCCAGCGACAGTTATGGTTCCGGAGGTGGGCGGTAAATAACCAGTAATCATCCGCATACTGGTGGACTTCCCGGCACCGTTTGGTCCGAGAAATCCGAGGACTTCGCCTTTGCTGACGGAGAAAGATACGTCGTCAACCGCGCACTTCGCTCCAAACCTCTTGGTCAAGTGCTCGACGTTGATCATGGGTGAAAGGTCATCATGAATTTGATGTAGGGGAGGGGCGGCTTAGAAAAAGCGCGACCGATCGCGTTTGTCAAGCACGGCGGATAATTGTTGGACTTGGATGTGGCGCCAATTATCCCAACGCCTAGAGACGAAAACCTCAGGCGTTTCCGACGTAACAAACACGCTTTCAGCGATCGCGCCGTGGCATGTGGGACTGGCGAGCTCCGTAGGAGCAAAATCTTTACAGTACGGTGACATAAACGGGAACAAGCTCCGTTAGGAGCGGCATCGAGTGCGGTTTCTCAGTTAGATGTCGCTCCTATCGAGCTTGTACTGTTTTTTTGCGTCGGAGCTATAAAGATCTATCTCCTGCGGAGCCCTTAGCAGCCCGTCAGGACTCCCCGGGAGCGGGAAAAAATCGCTGCTCTGTGCATGGCTTGACGCCAAGTCACCAACGACGATTGCGTCCGTACGTCCCTTTCGCTAACGTTTGGGAAGTGCCGACCATGGTTCCTACCCCCAAGCCCCAAGTCTTATGGCGACCAAACGCTAGCGTCGCCCAGAGGAGTAACCTCAATCGTTACCTCCAATGGTTGTCGAAAACGTATGACGTTCGGTTTCAAACCTACCGTGAGATTTACGAATGGTCAGTCACCGAAATCGACGATTTCTGGCGATCGATTGCTCGGTTTTTCGACGTGCAGTTTCATACCCCGGCTGATCAAGCAGTCGTTTGGCATCAGACTGACGATGCTCGTTGGTTCCCGGGTGCAACATTGAACTACGCCGAACAGGTTTTAAGAGCCATCCGGCAACGACCGGAAGAGGTCGCGATTCTTTCTGCTTTCGAAGGACAAAACCAATCAGAACGACGCCGGCTCAAAGGAAGCGAAGTGCTTGCTCAAGTGGCAGCAGTTGCCGCTGCAATGCGTGTGGCCGGAGTTGAAAAAGGAGACCGGATCGCCGGTTATTTGCCGAATTGTCCTGAAACGGTGATAGTCTTTCTAGCTTGTGCGTCCATCGGCGCCATTTGGTCCAGTTGTCCACCGGAGCTTTCCAGTAAAGGGGTTCTGGAGCGCTGGCAACAGATCGCGCCGAAGATTCTCTTTGGGGTGAGCGGTTATCATTACGCAAGCAAATATCACGATCGCAGCGAAGCGGTTCGCGAGATCGTTAACGGACTTCCCTCGCTAAAGACAGTCGTGATGGTCGGCGCTAATCCCGTCCTTACCGGGCTCTCCAATTCCGTGCCAGTCACACCGTGGGCCGATTTCATTCGCGATGCCGATCCGAGCTCATTTTCCATAATGCCGGTCGAGTTCGACCATCCGCTCTGGATCCTGTTTTCGTCTGGAACCACCGGCATCCCAAAGCCAATCGTACAAAGCCACGGCGGAATTTTATTAGAACATCTCAAAGCCTTGGCCTTGCAACTGGACTTGCAACCAGGGGACCGATTTTTTTGGTATACCACTTCAGGATGGATGATGTGGAATTTCCTCGTTACCGGATTGGCTCTTGGGACCTGCATCGTCCTGTATGACGGAAGCCCAAAACACCCGGATTTGTCGGTGCTATGGCGCTTTGTAGATGAAGAGCGGATAACCTATTTCGGTACCAGCGCGCCGTTCTTGCTTGCCTGCGAGAAAACAGGGTTGAGCCCGCGCGCCGATTTCTTGTTCAGTCATTTGCGATCGATCGGCTCGACCGGCGCACCCTTGCCGCCCGAAGGTTTTGACTGGGTGTATCAACAGGTTAAACCCGATGTTTGGCTGGGATCCATCACCGGTGGCACCGATGTCTGCACCGCCTTCGTGCTATCGAATCCGTTAGATCCCGTGATCCGGGGTAAACTTCAATGTCGCGGACTCGGTGCGCGCATCGAAGCGTGGAATGAGAACGGTGAGGCGGTTTGGAACGAGATGGGAGAGTTGGTGATAACTGCTCCTTTTCCATCCATGCCGGTTTTTTTCTGGAATGATCCGGATGGCAGCCGGCTTCGAGCGAGTTATTTCGATTATTTCCCCGGTATTTGGCGGCACGGCGATTGGATTGAGATCGACCCGGATAATGGCCAATGTGTTATCTATGGCCGATCCGATTCTACCCTGAACCGCGGCGGTGTCCGCATGGGAACCAGCGAATTTTATCGGGTAGTTGAGGCGTTCCCCGAGGTCCAAGAAGCGCTGGTGATCGACACTACGGGGCTGAAAACTGGGGCCGAAGAATGCAGTGGGAAGCTGATTTTATTTTTAGTTTTAGCTCCAGGTTTGGAATTCACACCGGCGCTGAAAACGGCGGTTTGCGATCGGATCCGGACCCAACTTTCGCCGCGGTACGTACCGGACGATGTTTGTGTAGTCCGTGAGGTCCCTCACACCTTGAACGGAAAGAAGCTCGAGGTGCCGGTTAAGCGAATATTCCAAGGAGTACCCCTGGCCAAGGCAGTTAGCCGGGAGGCGCTAAGCAACCCGCAGGTGCTCAGCGAATATATCGAGTTGGCTCGGGGAATGGGGCTAGAAGCTTCGGCTTAAACCCGGTTAAGAGCATCGAACCAAGACACCAGTGCGTGAGACCGGATTGGTGCAGGAAAACTGTGTCTTGGCTCCGTAGGAGTCGCATCTTTGTAGCCACCGGTCATTAAAAATCGCGACAAGCTCCGTTAGGAGCAGCATCTATGGGGAATACGTGGATGTAGATTTGTGCCCGCGTTTTTTCCCGGTGACAAAGTTTCTGTCCCTACCTGTCTGTTCCGGACTAGATGCCGCTCCTAACGGAGCTGATCGCGCCTTTTTCGGACGGTGGCTATAAAGATTTCGCTCCTCCGGAGCTGGTTATATCGCCGTCTACAAGCTTATCTCCGAAAAACCCAGCCCTTCTGAGCCTCATCCCGCGCAGCATGCTTGCTGACCTCAACCCAAGGCGATACACATTAGACCTTCATGCCTAAGAATCCCGTTTCACGGTTAATGTTCGCGTCGAGTGACCTGTCTGCTGACATGCTTTATGCCACCGGCTTTTCTGTACCGGATCCGGTCCTTTATCTGGAACAGAACGGCAAGAAGACGATTTTGCTATCTGATCTCGAGATTGGCCGTGGCCGCAAAGAAGCAACCGTGGACGAAATCGCTTCTCTATCCGCGATTCAGGATCTGCTGGAAAAACGCCTGAAGAAAAAGCCGACGATCCAGCAAAGCGTAACCGAGTTTCTGCGCAAAAGACGAGTCAAGCGGGCGGAGGTGCCCGCAGACTTTCCCTTAGGCCTTGCGGTTGTTCTTCGCGAGGCAGGCATCCAAGTCACCCCAGTCGAAGGTTTGTTTTATAGTGCTCGCGAGTTCAAAGCCGCAGCCGAGGTTAAAAAGTTGGAACGCGCGATCGAGCTTACTGAGATCGGTTTGGCACGTGCTTATGAAGTTTTACGCGCGGCCGAAATTAAGCCCGGCCGAAAACTCATCTGGGGTGGGAAATCACTGACCTCGGAAATTTTGCGAGCGGAAATTGATTGCGCGATTCTGCGCGCCGGTGGCACGCCAACCAACCCGATCGTTGCGGGTGGCGATCAAGCCTGTGATCCGCATAATCGTGGCACTGGGCCGCTGAAGGCGAATTCGCTAATCATCCTAGACGTGTTTCCCCGCGATAGCGCCAGCGGTTTCTATGGAGATTTAACTCGCACGGTTCTTCGCGGCAAAGCGAGTACAGCGCAAAGGAAGCTCTGGGAAACGGTGTTAGAGGCCGAGGAATTGGCTTTCCGGGGTATTGCTCCCGGAAAATCCGGTCAGGAATTGCAGGATAGCGTCAAGACCTTCTTCAAAGATAGCGGCTATCCAACGGAAGAAAAAAACGGCCAATGGACCGGTTTCTTTCACGGCCTTGGCCACGGCCTAGGCCTCGAGGTCCACGAAGCCCTAAGAATGGGCACAACAAAGTTCAAGGTCGGTCAGGTATTGACCGTAGAGCCAGGTCTCTACTACCCTGGCGTCGGCGGAGCCAGACACGAGGACGACGGAATCGTGACGCAGACCGGCTTCAAAGTGCTGTCCAAGTTCCCCAAGGTGCTGGAGCTGTAGGGGCTAGGGTCTTAGCGATTAGGAGTGCATGCTGGCGCTTGTCGTTCGACGGGCGTCAACTATCCCCGGATAGGACCTATGGTACTTATAGGACTTATGTGATCCCGGAGTCGAACCGCCAACCCCGAAGCCCCTAGCCCTTCAAGGCGAAGCCGAGGATCAGGGCGCCCCAGACTACGCCGAGGGCGGTCGCGATTCTCCAGCGCATGACAGACTTCGTGATCCAGGTAATTTGGTCCCGCAACAGATAAGGTTTTCCGACCCAGAACATCCCTAGCGTGAGCCAGACATAAGCCAAGAACACGATTAATAGCCTCCAGATCTCCGGACGCAAAAAGGCCGAAGAAATCATCGGTTCCGCGATGAGCATCGCGAAAATGCCGAGCGCTCTGGCCGCAAGTAATTCATCGACAAAAATGATGGTGAGAAAGAATAAGACTGGGATCGCCAATTGGACGTAAGGCCGGAGCCAGGCGAATTCCTCCAGATCCATG
>Ga0213878_10000272_pt1 | contig 20285 bp, 24 predicted proteins | sample VelepicoBEBS_R02_FD_161053 | JGI IMG/M metagenome (GOLD analysis project Ga0213878, IMG submission 161053) | Vellozia epidendroides bulk soil microbial communities from rupestrian grasslands, the National Park of Serra do Cipo, Brazil - BS_R02 | ecosystem: Environmental > Terrestrial > Soil >... | reverse complement strand
GACATCGCAAATTCAAGCGAATTACATGGGTACAAATACCTAGTCATCTGCCCAAGCAAAAGCGGCCTGCCTCATAGAGAGAACAGGCCGCTTGGCGGGCTTGGGGTGCGGGGAACTTCAGATTAGCATCCGCCGCCATGGACGCCGAACAGCCCTCCGCCGACAGCCCCAGTTCCGCCCCCAAGAAGCGCCCCAAGCCGGGCGAGCGCCGCACGCAGATCCTGCAGGTGCTTGCGGGCATGCTGGAGCAGCCTGGTGCCGACCGCATCACGACGGCGGCGCTGGCGGCCCGGCTCGACGTCAGCGAGGCGGCGCTCTACCGCCATTTCGCCAGCAAGGCGCAGATGTTCGAGGCGCTGATCGACTTCATCGAGAGCAGCGTCTTCGGCCTGGTCCACCAGATCGTCGACAACCCCAATCCCCTGCCGCCGCCCGGCAAGGCTGCGCGCATCGCCAGCGTCATCCTGCAGTTCGGCGAGAAGAACCCGGGCATGACGCGTGTCATGGTGGGCGACGCCCTGGTCTTCGAGAACGAGCGCCTGGTGGCACGCATGAACCAGTTCTTCGACCGTATCGAGTCCTCGCTGCGCCAGGTGCTGCGCACGGCGGCCGAGGCCAAGGGCTCGCTGACGCCTACCGTGCAGGCCAATGCCCAGGCCTCGGTCTGGGTCAGCTTCATCATCGGCCGGCTGCAGCGCTATGCGCGCTCGGGCTTCAAGCGGCTGCCGACGGAGCAGCTGGAAGCATCCCTGAAAGCCATTGGCTGACACATCGCCTCCTACACTGGCGGAATGTCTGCCGCGCTTGAATCCTTCCTCGCCCGCGCCGAGGGGCTGCTGACCCGCCTGGAAGCGGTCCTGCCCCACGCCGCCACGCCGCCCGACTGGGCGGTGTCCACCGCCTTCCGTGCCCGGCGCCGCCATGGCACGCTATGCCTGGAGCCGGTCCGCCAGATCAGCCGCATCCGGCTGTCGGACCTGCGGGAGGTGGAGCCGCAGAAGGAGCGGCTGCTGCGCAACACGGCGCAGTTCGTCGCCGGCCGGCCGGCCAACAACGTGCTGCTGACGGGCGCCAAGGGCACGGGCAAGAGCTCGCTGATCAAGGCCGTGCTGAACGAGTTCTCGGGCCAGGGCCTGCGCCTCATCGAGGTCGACAAAGCCGACCTCGTGGACCTGCCGGACCTGATCGAGCAGGTCGCAGCCCGCCCGGAGCGCTTCGTCGTTTTCTGCGACGACTTGAGCTTCGACGAAGGCGAGGCCAGCTACAAGGCGCTGAAGAGCATCCTTGACGGCTCGGTGGCCGCGGCCAGCGACAACGTCCTGATCTACGCGACGAGCAACCGCCGGCACCTGTTGCCCGAGAAGATGGTCGACAACCTGGGCGGCAGCCACGGCGAGCATGGCGAGATCCACCCTGGCGAGGCGGTGGAGGAGAAGATCTCGCTGTCCGAGCGTTTCGGCCTGTGGATCAGCTTCTACCCCTTCAGCCAGAACGAATACCTGGCCATCGTGGCCCAGTGGCTGCGCCATTTCGGCCTGGATGACGCCGCCATCGAGGGTGCGCGCCAGCAGGCGCTGATCTGGGCGCTGGAGCGCGGCTCCCGCTCGGGCCGCGTGGCCTTCCAGTTCGCGCGCGACATGGCGGGGCGGGTCGAATGAGCGGACGTCCCATCACCGAGGTCGCCGTGGGCGTGCTGGTCAGGCCCGATGGTGAGTTCTTGCTGACCTCGCGCCCGGAGGGCAAGGTCTATGCCGGCTATTGGGAGTTCCCGGGCGGTAAGGTCGAGGCCGGCGAGACCGTCGAGCAGGCGCTGGCGCGTGAGCTGCGCGAGGAGATTGGCATCGAGATCGGTGCCGCCCACCCGTGGAAGACGGAGATTTTCGACTACCCCCATGCGCTGGTACGGCTGAACTTCTGCAAGGTCTTCGACTGGACCGGCGAGTTCCAGATGCTGGAAGGCCAGCAGATGGCCTGGGCCAGCCTGCCGGTGCAGGTCAGGCCCGTGCTCCCGGGAACCATTCCCGTGCTGAAGTGGTTTGCCGAGGAGCGCAGCCACGCCGGTGCGACTCACCTAGACTGAAGCAATGAACTGGCTCGATGAAGTGAAATGGGACGACAAGGGCCTCGTGCCCGTCATCGCCCAGGAGCAGGGCACGGGCGACGTGCTGATGTTCGCGTGGATGAACCGCGAGGCGCTGGCTTTGACGGCCGAGCGCGGCCAGGCCGTCTACTGGAGCCGCTCGCGCAACAAGCTCTGGCACAAGGGCGAGGAGAGCGGCCATTTCCAGCAGGTGCACGCGATTCGGCTGGACTGCGACAACGACGTCGTGTTGCTGACCATCACCCAGCTCGGGCACGAACCCGGCATCGCCTGCCATACCGGCCGCCACAGCTGCTTCTTCCAGAAGCTGGAGAGAGGCGTCTGGACCGCCACCGAGCCGGTGCTGAAGGACCCGGGCAAGATCTATGAGTGACGACATCCTCTCCCGCGTCGGCGCGGTCATTGAATCCCGCAAGGGTGCCGACCCGGGCACCAGCTACGTCGCCAAGCTCTTCGACAAGGGCCTGGACGCCATCCTGAAGAAGGTCGGCGAGGAGGCCACCGAGACCGTCATGGCGGCCAAGGACGGCGATCCGAAGAAGGTCGTCTACGAGGTGGCCGACCTGTGGTTCCACAGCATGGTCGCCCTGGCCCATTTCAACCTGAAGCCCGAGGACGTGCTCAGGGAACTTGCGCGTCGCGAAGGGCTCTCGGGCCTGGAAGAATTCGCCTCCCGAAACGCGAATCGAAAGCCCCACCCATGAGCGACAACCTCAGCCCCGTCACGATGGACGCCGCCACGCCTGTCGAGAAGTTGGCCAGCCTCAAGCAGCTGACCATGGTGACCTACATCCTCTATGCGCTGAGCGCCTTCACGGGCTTCACGGGGCTGGTCGCGATCATCATCAACTATGTCAAGCGTGAGGACACGGCGGGCACGATCTACGCCAGCCATTTCACCTGGCAGATCCGTACCTTCTGGTGGAGCCTGGTGTGGATGATCCTGGGGGCTGTCACGGTCCTCATCGGCGTGGGCTTCCTGATTCTCTTCATTGACGGGATCTGGGTGCTCTACCGCATCGTCAAGGGCTTCCTGAACTGGAACGACGGCAAGCCCATGCCCGTCTGAAAGGAAATCCCAGCGTGTCCCATGACCCGAACTGCCTGTTCTGCAAGATCGTCGCCGGCCAGATCCCGAGCAAGAAGGCCTACGAGGACGAGGACATCCTCGCCTTCCACGACATCCACCCGTGGGCGCCCGTCCATGTCCTCATCATCCCCAAGCGCCACATCGCGTCGATGGCGGACGTGACCGAGGCCGAGGCTGGCCTGCTGGGCCGCATGACGGCCCTGGGTCCGCGGCTGATGAAGGAGCTGGGCGTGACCAACGGCTTCCGCCACGTCATCAACACCGGGCCGGACGGCGGGCAGGAGGTGTATCACCTGCATCTGCATGTCATGGGCGGGCCCCGGCCCTGGTTGAAGGGCTGAGCCCCGCGTGTCCGCGGTGAAGGCCCGACTCCCCGCATGGAGTCGGGCGTGGGTTCGTCCCTCACCTAGAATTTGAGCCAGTCCTCAAGGAGTCAACATCATGGGTTCATTCAGCATCTGGCACTGGCTGATCGTCCTCGTCGTCGTCATCGCCATCTTCGGCACCAAGAAGCTGCGCAACGTGGGTTCCGACCTGGGCGCGGCGGTCAAGGGGTTCAAGGACGGCATGAAGGACGGCGTGGCCGATGCGCCGGCCGCGCCGCCGCAGCAGGTCGGCACCAGCAAGGCCAACGACCCGAACACGGTCGACGTCGACGCCAAGACCAAGTCCTGAGACGCCAGTCCTGAGTCCGACGAGTGCTTGACTTCGGCTTCGACAAGATCGCGCTGATCGGCGCGGTGGCATTGATCGTCATCGGCCCCGAGAAACTGCCTCGCGTAGCCCGCACGGTGGGCACGCTGCTGGGCAAGGCGCAGCGCTACGTGGCCGACGTGAAGGCCGAGGTCAACCGCTCCATCGAGCTGGAGGAGCTTCAGAAGATGAAGTCCCAGTTCGAGACGGCAGCGCGCGACGTGGAGCAGAGCGTGCGTCAGGAGGTGGACTCCGCCGCGCAGGCGCTGAACCAGACCTGGCAGGACGTGACCGGCGATGCGTCCTACGAGGCCGGCTCCTCGATTGCCCTGCCGCCACCCGAGTACCACCATCCGAGGAAGAACTGGCGCCTCAAGCGCGGCGCGACGCCGCTGTGGTTCAAGCAGAAGGCCGGCGTGCGCCGCCATACCCAGTCGGGGGCGGCGCGTGTCGCGCGCTTCCGCCCACCGAAACGCTGAGCCATGAGCTCCTTCCAGAATCCCGACCGCGATGAACTGGCCGGCACCGAGCAGCCCTTCGTCGCCCACCTGATGGAGCTGCGCGACCGGCTGCTGCGCGCCATCGTCGCCATCGCCGTCTGCTTCGGCGTGCTGTGCATCTATCCCGGCCCCGGACATCTCTACGACCTGCTCGCGGCGCCGCTGGTGTCCCATCTGCCCGAAGGCACGCGGATGATCGCGACCAACGTCATCGCGCCCTTCTTCGTGCCGATCAAGATCACCATGCTGGCCGGCTTCCTGCTGGCCCTGCCCGTGGTGCTCTACCAGGCCTGGGCCTTCGTCGCGCCGGGCCTGTACTCGCACGAGAAGCGCCTGGTGCTGCCGCTGGTCGTGTCCAGCACGCTGCTGTTCTTCGCCGGCGTGGCCTTCTGCTACTTCTTCGTCTTCGGCCAGGTCTTCAAGTTCATCCAGAGCTTCGCGCCCAAGAGCATCACGGCGGCGCCGGACATCGAGGCCTACCTGGGCTTCGTGATGAACATGTTCATCGCCTTCGGCGCGGCCTTCGAGGTGCCGGTCATCGTCGTCGTGCTGGCGCGCATCGGCGTCGTGTCGGTGGACAAGCTGCGCGAATGGCGCGGCTACTTCATCGTCGTCGCCTTCATTGTCGCGGCCGTCATCACGCCGCCGGACATCGTCTCCCAGCTGGCGCTGGCCATCCCGATGTGCCTGCTCTACGAGCTGGGCCTGTTTGCGGCCGGCTACTTCGTTCGCCACACCAAGGCGCCCGACGAGACCGACCAGACGACCGATCAGTCGTCCTGATCGCGCTGCGGCCGGGGCCGCTGCGCCACGGCGAGCTGGAAGGCCATGGCCTTGCCGCTGCGCTGCACGCCCACCTCGACCTGGCTGCTGGGCTTGAGCGCCGCGACGCTGGTCAGCAGCTCGGCCGGCGTGGCGACGGCATGCGCGCCGATGCGGGTCAGCACGTCGCCGGGCTTGATGCCGGCCCGGGCCGCCGGCGCATCGGCGACGACGCCGCCGACCAGCACGCCCTTGGCGTTGCCCAGTTTCAGCGCCTCGGCCAGTTCGGGCGTCAGCTCGCGCGTCTGCACGCCTATCCAGCCGCGCGCGACGACGCCGTCCCGCAGCAGCGCTGCGGCCACCTGGCGCGCCACGTCCACGGGAATGGCGAAGCCTATGCCCAGCGAGCCACCGCTGCGCGAGAAGATGGCCGTATTGATGCCCACCAGCCTTCCATCGGCGTCCACCAGCGCACCACCCGAGTTGCCGGGGTTGATGGCCGCGTCCGTCTGGATGAAGTTCTCGAAGGTGTTGATGCCCAACTGGCTGCGGCCCAGTGCCGAGACGATGCCCGACGTGACCGTCTGGCCGACGTTGAAGGGGTTGCCTATGGCCAGCACGGCGTCGCCGACGGCCAGGCTGGCCGCATCGCCCAGCGCGATGACAGGCAGGTCGGGCAGCTCGATCTTCAGCACGGCCACGTCGGTTTCGGGGTCGGTGCCGACGAGCCGGGCGCGCGCCTGGCGGCCGTCGGTGAGCATGACCTCGATGTCGGCGGCGCCTTCGACGACATGGCTGTTCGTCAGCAGCACGCCATCGGCCGAGATGATGACGCCCGAGCCCAGGCCCAGCTGCGGGCCGCTGCGCGGCTGGCGCGGGGCGAAGGGGAAGCCGGGGAAGCCGAGCGTCGGGTCGCGGCCCCGGCCGGTCGCGCCGGGCGGCGCCTTGCTGGCCGTGATGCTGACGACGGCCGGTGCTGCGACTCGGGCGGCATGGGCGTAGCCGGCACGCACGACCGAGGCGGGCGGGGAGGGCGGCAGGGCGATCTGGCTGGCTGTTCGTGCCGTCTGCGCCGTGGGCGGGTCGCGCCAGCGGGTGGTCTGCAGCCATTGCGGCCGCAGCGTGGCGACGACGAAGACGGCGGCCAGGGCCACGGTCACAGCCTGCGCGAAAATCAGCCAAAGCCGTTTCAACACCCCAACATCCCCATCAAGCCATGACCGATCGCGCCGCGCTGGAGCTCAGCCTGAACCAGTTGCTGGAGCCCTCGCGCTTCAAGGATTATGGGCCGAACGGTCTGCAGGTCGAGGGGCGCGCCGAGGTCCGCCATCTGGCCTGCGGGGTCACCGCCAGCCTGGCGCTGATTGACGCCGCCATCGCAGCCGGGGCCGATGCCCTGCTGGTCCACCACGGCCTGTTTTGGCGCGGCCAGGACGGCCGCGTGACGGGCTGGATGAAGCAACGGCTGGCGCGGCTGCTGGCCCACGACATCAACCTGTTCGCCTACCACCTGCCGCTGGACGCCCACCCGACGCTGGGCAACAACGCCCAACTCGGCGCACGCCTGGGCTGGGCGGCGGACGGGCGCTTCGGCGACCAGGATCTGGGCTTCACGGCGGCCATCGCGCCGACGGATCTCGGCGCGATGACGGCGCTGCTGTGCGAGTGCCTGGGCCGCGATGTGACGGCCGTGCCCGGCGACGGCCGCCCGCTGCGTCGCGTGGCCTGGTGCACCGGCGGTGCGCAGGGCTACTTCGAGGGGGCAATAGCGGCCGGCGCGGACGTCTTCGTTACCGGCGAGATCTCGGAACCCCAGGCCCATTACGCCCGCGAGACCGGCGTCGCCTTCATCGCCGCCGGCCACCATGCCACCGAGCGCTACGGCGTGCAGGGCGTGGGCGCCCGCGTCGCGCAGGAGCTGGGCCTGAGCTGGCAGTTCATCGACGTGGACAACCCGGCCTGAGCACCTGCGCCTAACGCTGGCCTAACGCGATGGCCCGTGGTGCCGCCTAGCATGCGGCGATGGACTCCTGCCCCTGCTGCGCCCCCGTGAGGTGATCCCTGCGCCTGTCGCACTCCTCGGTGGTCTGGGCCCGTGCCGCGGGCAGGCGCGTGACGTCGGAGCGGGCAGGTGGACGACCGAGTGCATGGCGACTGGCGTCGCCGCGACGCCGGCAGATGGCCTTCGGCGTCGTGCTGATCGGACACGCGGCGCTGTTGCTGCTGGCCTGGCAGGCGCGGTGGCTGCCGGCTGCTCCCGGCGACATGCGCCATGCCGTGGAATTGCGCGTGGTGCGGCCCGCGTCTCGCCCACGCGCGCGGGTGGCCCGCGTTGAAGCCTCGTGGCCGGCCGTTGCGCCGGCCGCTCTCCCGCTGGTCCTGCCGCCTGCGCTGCACGGCATTGCGGAGATGTCCGCCGCGGGAAGCGTGGCGGCCCCCGGCGTCCCGGTGGGCGGCGCGGCGGGCCTGCCCGACCTGGCCGCATCGGGCGTGCGCGGGCTGGACCTCAAGCCCAGCGCCGAGATCCTGCGCGGCGCGCTGCCCAACCCGGCCACGACCGACCCGCGCAGCAACGCGCCCAAGCCCACCTTCGAGGAGCGCATTGCAATGGGGCTGGACCCCGGCTTGTGCGTGAAGCTGGATCGCGATCCCGACGGCCAGGTGCGCCGCCGCATGGGGCGGCTGGTGGATGCCTTGTCGCTGCTGCAGGCCACGCATGGCGTGGGGACCAGGGGCGTGAAGGTGTGCGAGTCACTCAGCCCGCGGCGGTCAGCGCATAGTCGATTGCCGCGCGGACAGCCGCCACCTGTGCGGCATTGCACTGCGCGGCCGAGGCGCGCGGGCTGTCGGGGTAGACCTCGGTGGTCGTCGCGAAGCGGGCGCCGGTGATGGCGGCACACAGGCCCCACTGGCTGACGGGAAAGTTGATGACGCCGGGAGACTGCAGCGCCGACGCGTTGATCTGGCCGTTCGCGTCCGGCGGCGCGATGTGCGTGACCGCGGCCACCGCGTCGATGACGGCGCGCTGGAAGGCCGGCTGCGGCCGGGCGATGTCGTCCACCAGATAGAAGCCGTCGGGGATGTGGCCCGGCACGAAATCCTTGCCATCGCGCGCCGCGAGGGCAGGGCGGAACTCCGACTCGTCCGAGTTGGTCGTCTCGTGCAGGTCGATGTGCATCAGCACACGGCCGCGCAGCGGCGCGAGCAGGGCCACCAGGGCCGCGGATTCTCCGGCGGCGCTGCCTTCGCGGAAGTTGCGGTTGGGATCGAGCGCGTCGAAGTTCCAGCGCTGCACCCGTTCGTAGGCCCAGGGGCTGACGCAGGGCGCCACCAGCAGGTTGGCGCGCCCTGCGACCTCCTGCCCGTGGTCGCGGACGAACTGCAGCGCACCGTGCACGCCGCTGGTCTCGTAGCCATGCACGCCACCGGTCACGACGAGGATGGGCAGATCCTCGCGCCAGCCGTGGCTGCGGATGGCAAGCAGCGGAAAGCGCTCACCGTCGTAGACCACGGCACCGTATTCGCCGATGTCATAGTCCCGCCGCAACGGCTCGATGGCGGCGAGCACGTCTGCCGCATAGCTGCGCCGCCTGACGAGGCGCTCGCGCCAGGCGCCGATCTCGGCCTCGCCCCAGGGCTGGCCGGGCCTGCCGATGGGAAAGCTCATGGCCTGGCCCTCTCGCTGGCGATCCAGGCGCTGATGCGTTGCTCCAGCAGCGGCAGCGGCATGGCGCCCTGGTCGATGACGGCGTTGTGGAAGCGGCGCTGGTCGAACCTGGTGCCCAGCTGGGCTTCGGCGCGCGCGCGCAGCTCCTTGATCTTCAGCTCGCCCATCATGTAGCTCAGCGCCTGGCCAGGCTGGGCGTAGTAGCGGTCCACTTCGGCTGCCATGAAGACGGGGTCGTGCCCGGTCTGCTCGATCATGTAGGCGATGGCCTTGTCGCGGCTCCAGCCCAGCGCGTGCAGGCCGGTGTCCACGACCAGGCGCGCGGCGCGGAACATCTGCGCCTGCAGGTGGCCGAAGCGGGTGTAGGGGTCGCGGAACAGGCCCAGCTGCGGGCCCAGCGTCTCGGCGTACAGCGCCCAGCCCTCGCTGAAGACCGAGTATTGCGACTGGCGGCGGAAGCTCGGCAGCTCGCCCAGCTCCACCTGGCGCGAGATCTGCAGGTGGTGGCCGGGCACGGTCTCGTGCGCCACCAGCGTCTCCATCGCCCACTTGGGCCGGCGCTTGAAGGCGATCGCGTTGGCGTTGAACCAGCCGGCCGTCGTGCCGTCCAGCGACGGGCCGTTGTAGTTGTCGGCCGCGCCCTCGCCGGTGTAGGCCGGCATGCCCCGGATGCCGTAGGGCGAGCGTGGCAGGTGGGCGAAGAGCTTGGGCAGTTCGGGGTCGATGCGCTTGGCGATGGCGCGGTAGCCGTCCAGCAGCTCGTCGGCGTTCTGGTTGAAGAACTTGGGGTCGCTGTAGAGGAACTTCTTGAAGGCGGCGAGGTCGCCGTCGAAGCCGGCCTCGGCCTTGACCTTCTCCATCTCGGCACGGATGCGCGCGGCCTCGCGCAGGCCGATGGTGTGGATGTCGCCAGCTGCCAGCGGCAGCGTCACATGGCGAAGGATGAGGGCCTCGTAGACCTTGTCGCCTCCAGGGTAGGCGGACAGGGAGCCACTGTCGGGCGCCTTGGGCGCCAGCTCGTCCTTCAGCACGGCCAGCAGCCTGCGCTGGGCCGGGTAGAACAGCTCGCGCAGCGCCGCCTGGCCCTGGGCCTGGTAGTTGGCCTTGACGTTGGCGTCCACCACCATGCGGTTGAAGGGCTCGTAGGCCGGGCTCCGCGTGACGTCCTCGGGCAACTGGCCCTCGACCTGGGCGATGGCCCGCGCCAGCACCGGCTTGGACGTGACCCAGCCCAGGGCCAACCCCTGGCGAAGGATGGCGATCTCCTGGTCCACGCGCGCCGGATAGGCCGCCAGCCGCGCCAGCCATTGCCTGACCTGGGCCTCGTTGTTGACCGGCACGTTGCGCGCAAAGCCGGCCAGGGCCGACTGCGCGCCGTTCAGCGTGCCCAGCGTCAACGTGCGCCAGCCGGCGTAGCCCTGCATGGCGACGTCCTGCTGGTAGCGGCTGATGAAGAGGGCCAGCGACACGCGGTCCGTGTCGTTGAGCAGGCCGGCGTCCACACCCTGCGCGCGCGCCAGCATGTCGCGGGCGAAGGCGTCGCGGGCGGCCAGGGCAGCGGCGGAGCGGTCGCTGAGCTTGTCGTTGAAGCGCAGGTCTCCGCGCAGCGTGGCCCATTCAGGCGCGGCGCGGGTCTCGGCTTCCCAAGCTTCGTCGAACAGGGCCAGCAAGGCCTGACGGGTCTTGGCTGCGGCGTCGGCCGCGGTGGCAGAGGGTTTCGGCGGCGCCGGCTGGGCGGCGGCGGGGGCCGTCAGGTGCAGGCTGGCGATCAGGGCGGCAATGAGGGTCTTGCGCAAGGGGGTCTCCACGGCCAACAGGGTGAGGATGGGGCCGGGCGGCAGTCTGCCAGCGCGTCGCGGGGGGTGATGAAAGAATGGGGCATGACCCCGGATAACTCCCTAGGCGCGCCGCTCGCCGTCAGCATGGGCGATGCCTGCGGCATCGGCCCCGAGATCATCGCGAGGCTGTGGTGCCGCGACGCGCCGCGCGACGCCATCGTCGTCGGCGACGTGGCCGTCCTGCGGCGGGCCGCGGCGCTTGTCGGCGGCGGCCTGGCAGTGGCCGAGCTGCAGGGGCCCGAGGACGGGGCGCGCGTGCCGCCGCGCTGCCTGCCGGTCTGGCAGCCGGAGGGCTTGCCGGCCGGCCTGGCGGACGCGCCGCTGGGCCGGGTCGACGCCCGCGCCGGCGCTGCGGCGGCGCGCTGCATCGAGGCCGCCGTGGGCCTGATCCGGTCGGGCCGCGCGCGCGGCCTCGTCACTGCGCCCATCCACAAGGAGGCCTTGCATGCTGCCGGTTCGCCCTACCCGGGCCACACCGAAATGCTGCAGGCGCTGGCGGGCCAGGATGGGCAACCCAGGCCGGTGCGCATGATGCTGGCCAACGAGGAGTTGCGCACCGTCCTCGTCACCATCCACTGCTCGCTGCGCGAGGCGATCGCGCGCGTCACGCGGAAGAACGTGCTGGAGACGCTTCGCATCACCCAGACGGCCCTGGTGCGCATGGGTTTCGCGTCACCGCGCATGGCCGTGGCGGGGTTGAACCCGCATGCGGGGGAGGGCGGCCTGTTTGGCGACGAGGAGATCCTGCACATCGCGCCGGCCATCGCCGACGCGCGCGCGCTGGGATGGGACGCGAGCGGCCCCTACGCGCCCGACACGGTCTTCATGCGCGCCCGCCGCGGGGAGTTCGACGTGGTCGTCGCGATGACCCACGACCATGGGCTGATCCCGGTGAAGTACCTTGGCGTGGAGCAGGGCGTCAACGTGACGCTGGGCCTGCCTTTCGTGCGCACCAGTCCCGACCATGGCACGGCCTTCGACATCGCCGGCCGCGGCGTGGCCGATCCGTCCAGCCTGGCGGCGGCGCTGGCGATGGCGCGGCGGTTAGCATGCGTGCCTTCAAATTGAAAACCCATGGAAGGTCTGTCATGAAGCAGCTGTTTCGGTCCCTCACCCCGCTCGTGGCCGCCTGCCTGCTCGCGGCAGGCGTGGCTGGCCCGGCGCATGCCGAGGGCGAGAACTATGTCGTCACCCTGGCCTTCGACGCCTCCTTCGACGCCGAAGGCAAGGTGACGGACTTGCGCCCGCACGAGGAAGCCGAGCACTCGGCCGCGCTGTGGAACAACCTGAAAAGCCGTCTGGGCGGCATGAAGCTGCCGCCCGTCAAGGGCGACGACGGCCAGCCGGCAACCTTCCGCACAGGGCTCTACGTGAGCCTGGAGGTCAGCAAAGGCAGCGACGGCAAAGGCGGCCAAGTGCGCATCAAGGGCCTGAATCCGAGCCCGCTGGTGCTGGTCAAGGACTATTACGCGCCGCCCAAGGACGTGCAGAAGTCGGCCGGTTGGAGCGGCGATGTGAATGCCGAATGCCTGGTCGGCGTCGACGGCCGCTGCGGCGAGGTCAAGGTCGATGCGCTGCCCGGCATTCCTCAGTCCGTGCTGCGCTGGGCCAGCTCGTCGATGACGCTGTGGCGCTTCCAGCCGCCGGAGATCAACGGCAAGCCCATCGCCGCGCCGGTGCGGCAGAGCTTCTCGATGAACACCAGGGACCACATGCCCGTCGACTTCCGCGAGAAACGCAAGCTCTAAGTCGGGACCGAGAACAGGCGCTGCGGCCTGTTCGACGCCTGACGAAGGCCAAGCAGCCTGCTTGCCGCCTGGCCTGCTGCCAAGTCCTCAGGTCTTGGTGCCTAGCGCCGCGAGCTGGGCGCGGGCGCGGGCCGTCGCGCGCTCCAGCAGGTGGCCATGCTCGTAGGCGCGCAGGCGGCCGGCCTCGCAGAGCTTCTTCAGCATGCGGGACGTCATCGTCACCGTCTCCTGGTGTCGGTTGCCGTGCGTGAAGATGAAGAAGCTGCGGCCGGCGCTGACATGGGCCAGGCGCATCTTCTGCCATTGCTCGCCGGTGTGCATCTGATAGGCGAAGCCGAGCTGCAGGCTGTCCATCAGCTGCGCGCCGCTGGCAGGCTCGGCGGCGCTCTCGGCGGCGGGCAGGCCGTCGATGGATATGTCCACGGCCTGCAGCGGCTCGGCCGCGGTCGTGGCATCGTTGCCGGACAGGTCCAGGTCCAGCGTGCCGTTCCAGTCGACGCCGGACTCTTCCACCAACCCCAGGCTCTTGGCCTCGGCCGGCGTCAGGCGCTGGCTGGCGTCCAGCTCGCCGGGCGCGGTCTCGCCGGCCACGGGCCTGGCCAGGTCGGCCTCCACCGGCGGCGCGACGCCGAAGATCTGGTCCAGCTGCTTGATGAGCAGGTTGGTGTCCAGCGCGCTCGGCGCTTGCCCCTTCAGTGACTCTGCATGGGCGGGCAGCAGGGCGCCGAAAAAGTCCTTGCGCGGCGCGTCCGGCCAGCGGATCAGGTCCATGCCCTCGTTGAGGGTGCGCATCAGGTTGGGCAGCTCGCGCAGGAAGTCCGACCGCGCCGCGGTGCCGCCCTTGGGCTGCACGCTCATGACGAGGCTGCGGCCGAGCTGGCGCAGGCGCAGCGCCCGCTCCGGCGCGCCCTCGCGCGAGGCCAGCACGATGGCCTGGCTCCAAACCTGGGCCAGGAAGCTGCGCAGGAAATCCTGCATCGGCACCTTGGCCAGCTGCTGCTGCAGCTGCAGCGCGTAGCGCTGCTGCAGGCGCAGGTCGGTCTCGCGGCGCTCGACGACGGCGGCCGCGTCGCCGGCAGCCTTCAGCGTGTTGCGCGTCTGCTCGGTGATGAAGGCCTCGAGGTCGTCCAGCTTGGCCGTGTAGACGTCCATGTGGTCGAAATCGCCCTGCGCGACGTCCTGCACCAGGTCGCGAATGTGGGCCAGGAAGGCGCGGCCCGGGTCGTCGCTGAAGTCGTCGAAGGCGCAGGCCAGCGAGGCGATGCGGTTGACGAACTGGCGCACCGGGTGGCGGCGCGAGGAGAAAAACGTCTCGTCGCCCAGCGCCGCGCGCAGCACCGGCAGTTGCAGCCGCGCGAGCAGGCGCGCCATCTGCGGCGGCACCTTGGGGTCGGACAGGATCTGGTCGAACAGGCCGGCGACGACGTCGATGACCATGTGGTCCAGCCGTCCCGTCGCGAGCTGGCGCAGCTCGTCGCGGTGCTGGTGGATCAGGTTGGCCGGCAGCGGCATCTGGCCCCAGGCGCTGGGCTCGCCACTGAGGGTGTCCAGGCCCATGCGGCCGGAGTTGCCGCTGTCGAAGCCATCGCCGGCGCCGGGCGCCTGCGCGAGGCGGCGCAGCAAGTCCATCATCTGCGGGTCGACGCGGCCGATGCCACCGCCCCCCCTGCCACCGCCGAAGCCAGCGCTGCGGCTGCTGCCGAACCCGCTGCGGGAGCCGCCGCGTGCCAGCCCGCCATGGCCGGAGCCGCCATAGCCGCCGCGCGTCGACATGCCGCCGTGGCCGGAGTCCAGCTCGCTGGACTGGGAGCCGGCACTCAGGCCGCCGTTGCGCGACAGGCTGCCTTCGGGTGTCGCGCGCACGCGCAGATCCTGGGGGCGCAGGCCGCGGGAGCGCAGCAACTCGGCGATGTCGGCGTAGCAGGCGCGCATCTCCTGGGCCAGCGCGCGGGTCAGCTCGTCGGTCAGGGTCTGGCGCGTCTGCGGGTCGTCGGTGATGCTCTGGACGGCGTCCAGCAGGCCTTGCGCGACCAGCTCGGGCCGCAGGGGATTGCGCTCGCCGACCTGGATGCTGGAGACATAGGACTCGACCTCGCGCAGCTCCCATTCGCAGTGGTGGCCTATGGCCAGGCCGATGCGGTCGGCGGCGACGAGGTTGTTGACCTGGTCGTCGTCCATCAGCGAGAGCTCGCCCCAGTCCTTCTTCGCCGCCGCCGTCGTCGCGGGCCGGGGCTCGGCCTGCTCGGCGGCGACCTGGCGGCGCAGGCTCTGCACGAAACGCTGGGAGAACACCGCCTGCTGCTGGCGGAACACGAACTGGGCCGCCAGCAGTGCGTCCCGGCGCTTGATCTGGCCCGCGGACAGGGCCGACAGGCCCAGTCCTTCCGCACAGCGCTCGGCCGCCTGCTCACCCGCAAGGCGGATGCGGGTCAGCGAGGCTTCAAGGTGCGGATTCAGGCGTATCTCGGGCGCGTTCATCAAGAAAATGGCACGGGAGGCTTCGAAAGTATCGCGCTTGCAACAGGAAGGGGCTTTCCGCGGCGTGCCAACTTGGTGGCAAAAAAAAGCCCGGTAACCATTGCTTACCGGGCGGCGGAGCGGGGCGAGAGCTTAGCGCTTCAGCGAATCGCGGATCTCTCGCAGCAGTTGGATGTCTTCCGGCGTGGGCGGGGGCTCGGCCGGCGCCGGCGCGGCCGCGGGCTCGCGCTTGAGGCGGTTGATCTGCTTGATCATCAGGAAGATGACGAAGGCCAGGATGATGAAGTTCAGCGAGACCGTGATGAAGCTGCCGTAGGCCAGCACGGCACCCTGCTTCTTGGCCTCGGCCAGCGTGCTGGCCGTCTGGCCGGCCAGCGGGATGAAGTAGTTGCTGAAGTCCAGGCCGCCAAAGATCTTGCTGACCACCGGCATGATGACGTCCCCGACCAGGGAATCGACGATCTTGCCGAAGGCGCCGCCGATGATCACGCCGACCGCGAGGTCGACGACATTGCCCTTGACGGCGAATTCCCTGAACTCGGAAAAGAAACTCATGCGCCCTCCTGTTGGCGAAACCGTGACATGAAACGGGACGGATCTTGCCATGTTGGCGCCAAGTCCAGAGGCTCAGAAGGCGGGTAAACCTGTGCCTGACGGGCCCCGGCTTGGGGCGGGCGTCGGGTAAGCGTCCGTTAGAATCCCGGGCTGCCCCTGATCAGAAGTCTCTTTAGAGGACCCTCATGAGTGACCAGCAAGTGGACCAAGGCAAGCGCACCTGGTTGATCGCAACCGGCTGTGCAGGCGCCGTTGGTGGCGTTGCGACCGCTGTGCCCTTCGTCAGCAGCTTCGCGCCCAGTGAGCGCGCCAAGGCTGCCGGCGCACCGGTCGAAGTTGACATCTCCGGCATCAAGCCGGGCGAGAAGTTGACCGTCGAATGGCGCGGCAAGCCGGTCTGGATCGTGCGTCGCACGGCCGAGCAGGTCGAGGCCCTGAAGAAGAACGACAGCCAGCTGGCCGACCCCAATTCTGATCGCAAGGCCTATCCGACGCCGGACTACGCGAAGAACGAGTGGCGCTCGATCAAGCCCGAGTACTTCGTTGCCGTTGGCATCTGCTCGCACCTGGGCTGCTCGCCCAGCGACAAGTTCGCGCCTGGCGCTCAGCCGTCGCTGCCGGACGACTGGAATGGTGGCTTCCTGTGCCCCTGCCACGGTTCGACCTTCGACATGGCCGGCCGCGTGTTCAAGAACAAGCCCGCACCCGACAACCTCGAAGTGCCGCCGTACATGTACCTGTCCGACACCCGTCTGCTGATCGGTGAAGACAAGAAGGCCTAACTAGAACAAACGGGACGACACATGGCTGAATTCAAGGAAGCTCCCGCGGGCGCCTCGGTGGGCGTGAAGACCATGACCTGGCTGGAGAACCGGTTCCCGACCGCGTTCGACGCCTACAAGGTCCACATGTCGGAGTACTACGCGCCGAAGAACTTCAACTGGTGGTACATCTTCGGTTCGCTGGCCCTGCTGGTGCTGGTGATCCAGATCGTCACGGGCATCTTCCTGGTGATGCACTACAAGCCGGACGCGGGCCTGGCCTTCGCGTCGGTCGAGTACATCATGCGCGACGTGCCCTGGGGCTGGCTGATCCGCTACATGCACAGCACCGGCGCCTCGGCCTTCTTCGTGGTCGTCTACCTGCACATGTTCCGCGGCCTGATCTACGGCAGCTACCGCAAGCCGCGCGAGCTGGTCTGGATCTTCGGCTGCGCGATCTTCCTGTGCCTGATGGCCGAGGCCTTCATGGGCTATCTGCTGCCATGGGGCCAGATGTCCTACTGGGGCGCCCAGGTCATCGTGAACCTGTTCGCGGCCGTGCCCTTCGTCGGCAACGACCTGGCCCTGATGATCCGCGGCGACTACGTCGTCGGAGATGCGACGCTGAACCGCTTCTTCAGCTTCCACGTCATCGCCGTGCCGCTGGTGCTGCTGGGCCTGGTGGTGGCCCACCTGCTGGCCCTGCACGACGTCGGCTCCAACAACCCCGACGGCGTCGAGATCAAGAAGGGCCCCAAGGATGCGCAGGGCCGGCCGCTGGACGGCGTGCCCTTCCACCCGTTCTATACGGTGCACGACATCTACGGCGTCTGCCTGTTCCTGATGGCCTTCACCGCCATCGTCTTCTTCGCGCCGGAGCTGGGTGGCTACTTCCTGGAGTACAACAACTTCATCCCGGCCGACCCGCTGAAGACGCCGGCCCACATCGCGCCGGTCTGGTACTTCACGCCGTTCTACTCCATGCTGCGCGCCACGACCGACGTGATGGTCAACGTGCTGTGCGGCGTCGTCGGCATCGCGGCCATCGTGAGCTTCCTGAAGGGCAAGTTCGGCGGCCCGGCCAAGATCGCCCTGCTGGTGGCGGCGGCCGTGCTGATCTTCCTGCTCAAGGTCTTCGACGCCAAGTTCTGGGGCGTGGTCGTCATGGGCGGCGCGGTCATCATCCTGTTCTTCCTGCCCTGGCTGGACCACAGCCCGGTCAAGTCCATCCGCTACCGCCCCGACTGGCACAAGTACGTCTATGCGGTGTTCGTCGTGTTCTTCCTGGTGCTGGGCTACCTGGGCATCCAGCCGCCGAGCGACATGGGCACGCTGGTCGCCCAGGCCGGCACGCTGTTCTACTTCGGCTTCTTCCTGCTGATGCCCTGGTGGAGCCGCCTCGGCACGCCCAAGGCCGTGCCCGACCGTGTGACCTTCCACGCCCACTGAGCCGCGGAGCAAGAACTCAAATGAAAAAGCTGATCGCCATCCTGCTGGCCTCGCTGAGCCTGGCCGGTGCCGCCCACGCTTCCAGCGGCGGTATCGAATGGGACAAGTTCCCCAAGGAGAAGATGTCGGACATGGCCGCGCTGCAGCATGGCGCCAAGCTGTTCGTCAACTACTGCCTGAACTGCCATTCGGCCTCGTACATGCGCTACAACCGCATGCGCGACATCGGCCTGTCCGACACCGACATCAAGAACAACCTGCTGTTCGCGGCCGACAAGGTCGGCGAGACGATGAAGGTCAGCCTGGACGCCAGGGACGCCAAGGCCTTCTTCGGTGCCAACCCGCCCGACCTGACCGTCATCGCCCGCTCGCGTGCCGACGGCGCCAAGGGGTCCGGTGCCGACTACCTCTACACTTACATGCGGAGCTTCTACCGCGACGAGACCAAGGCGACGGGCTGGAACAACATGGCCTTCCCCAGCGTCGCGATGCCGCATGTGATGTGGGAGCTGCAGGGCCAGCGCGCCGCCAAGTTCGAGGAGGTCGCCGACCCCCATGACGCCGAGAAGAAAGTTCATGTCTTCGCGGGCTACCAGCAACTGACCCCTGGCCTGCTGAGCGAGCGCCAGTACGACGAGGCCGCGGCCGACCTGGTGGCCTATCTGCAGTGGATGGGCGAGCCTGCGCAGGGCCAGCGCTTCCAGCTCGGCGTCATCGTGCTGATCTTTCTCGGCCTCCTCACCGTGTTCGCGTGGCGTCTGAACGCCGCGTATTGGAAGGACGTGAAGTAAGCTCGTCCATCCCGGCCCGCCCCAAAGCGGTGCCGAACCACGCAGTGGGGCGCGCCTAGGCCACCCACTGCGTTTGCTTTTTCAGCGTGGCCTCGGCCGTTGCTAGTTTTTGATTGATTGACCCCTCGGGAGCCCAAGCCATGATGGTCCTCTACTCCGGTACCACCGACCCCTACTCGCACCGCTGCCGTTTCGTGCTGTTCGAGAAAGGCATGGACTTCGAGATCCGTGACGTTGACCTGTTCGCGAAGCCTGAAGACATCGCCCTGATGAACCCGTACAACGAGGTGCCCATCCTCGTTGAGCGCGACCTCATCCTGTACGAGTCGCACATCATCAACGAGTACATCGATGAGCGCTTCCCGCACCCGCAGCTGATGCCCGGCGACCCGGTCGCCCGCGCCCGCGTGCGCCTGTTCCTGCTGAACTTCGAGAAGGAGCTGTTCGCCCACGTGAACATCCTCGAAGGCCGCGGCGCGACGACCAAGGCGACGGACAAGCAGCTGGAGAAGGCCCGCGCGCAGATCCGCGACCGCCTGACCCAGCTCGCACCGATCTTCCTGAAGAACAAGTACATGCTGGGCGATGACTTCTCCATGCTGGACGTGGCCATCGCCCCGCTGCTGTGGCGCCTGGACTACTACGGCATCGACATGTCCAAGAACGCGCTGCCGCTCTTGAAGTACGCCGAGCGCATCTTCAGCCGCCCGGCCTACATCGAGGCGCTGACGCCGTCCGAGAAGGTGATGCGCCGCTGATGGACCAGACCCCCGCTTCGACTGGCACGGGTGGGGGCACGTCCACCCGCCCCTACCTGATCCGCGCGCTGCACGACTGGTGCACGGACAACGCCTTCACGCCCTACATCGCGGTCCACGTCGACCGCTCGGTGCAGGTGCCGATGGAGTACGTCGCCAACAACGAGATCGTGCTCAACATCGGCTTCGATGCGACCAGTGGGCTGGACCTGGGCAACGAGTTCATCCAGTTCAAGGCTCGCTTCGGCGGCGTGGCGCGCGAGATCATCGTGCCGGTGGACCATGTCGTGGCCATCTACGCCCGCGAGAACGGCCAGGGCATGGCCTTCCCGGCGCCCGAGCCGCTGAAGGAGGGCGTCGTGGCAACGCAGCCGGCGCCGGCCGCGCCGGAACCGCGCCGCAGCGGCCTGCGCCTGGCGAGCGAAACCGGCGACGGCGAGGGCGGCGACACGCCGCCTCCGCCGGATGCGCCTGGCGGCGGCCCGCGGCCTTCGCTGAAACGGGTGAAGTGAGCGCTTAGAATCGCGTCCTGTGTTTCGCCGGCTTAGCTCAGTTGGTAGAGCAACCGCCTTGTAAGCGGTAGGTCATCAGTTCGAATCCGATAGCCGGCACCAACCACCCAGCCCGTGGGTCTTGAGTCAAGACACTGCGGGTTTCTGAAAAAGTCCTTGTGTGATAGTCACTTATCGCACAAGGACTTTTGCTTTTATACCTCGCTCGAGCCAGAAAGACCCTGCTGACATCTGTGTGGGTACGTCACGATGGTCGACGTGCTGCGCGCGCTCGTTGCGCTGCGCAAACAGGGGCGCGTCGCCGGGCCATCAAACCTGCGACTCGAACCCGCGCGTGGGAGCTATTCAACCATCTGCAGGCACTTGCGGAAGCTGGCGTTGGTGCACACAGGTGTGCGGCGTGGCAACGCAAGAAGTTCCAGATGTTCGGCCATAGCAAGGCAAAGCTGATACCGCCGCGCTTCATTCGCGGGCCGCGCCAGCCCCCGATGGCCACTTCAAACTCCCCCACCTGTGGCCACGTAAATTCCCCCAGGCAGGACGAGCAGGATTATGAGTCGGCGGGCACCATCGTCAGCCTGG
>Ga0213878_10000271_pt1 | contig 20292 bp, 19 predicted proteins | sample VelepicoBEBS_R02_FD_161053 | JGI IMG/M metagenome (GOLD analysis project Ga0213878, IMG submission 161053) | Vellozia epidendroides bulk soil microbial communities from rupestrian grasslands, the National Park of Serra do Cipo, Brazil - BS_R02 | ecosystem: Environmental > Terrestrial > Soil >... | reverse complement strand
TCTGCGTGTCGACGTCGGGGAGTTTGCTGCGATTGCCGAATACGGTGAGGAGATATGTGAACGCGACCCAGACTGTGAACAAGAGCAGTTGCACGCGCTCCGGGCTGAAGTAGTAATCGCCGTTCTTGCGCCGCCCGTAGAAGAGACGGCGCGTGTTGATCGTCCCGGAGAGCAGCTGCGTCCCCGTGATCGCCGCGACTCCGGCAAGGAACGCCGCGATGACGAACGTCGCCGCCTGAGCAAGGTCCGGGATACTGCTCACCTCCCCGCCGAACGAAAATGGATCGTGTGACGGATCTTTCAACGGCCGGACGTATGCTCCTCTAGGCGACCGTCCCAAACGGTCGTCGGCGGTCGGGCGCCTGCTTCACGGCGCGCCCGTCACGCGCTGCACCATCTTGTACACGATGGAAATCTGCGTGCCGCTCTTGAGCGCGTAGTTCGGATCGTCGTAGCCCCACCAGTCCCAGCAACCGTTCGGGTTCACGACCGCGCCCGAGCCGGGGACCGCGAACGGGTAGAGCACGATGATGTTGTTCGTGTCGGCCCATTCGTCGATTCCGGCTTCGAGCGGAAAGCGGTCACCGATGATTCCCTGATACTGAAGACAGCCGTGGAAGGCCACGACGAACCCGCAGGTCGCGCCGGCAAGACACGGCTGTGGAACGTAGACCGTCCCTTTGGTGTCCATCGAGTTCGCCGCGCTCGCGCCGAACTCGGTCTGGTCGAAGCGCATCAGCGCGCCGTGCAGCGCGAGCGTTCCGCGGGGCTGCAGCGGGCCGAAGAACATCGTGAGCCACTTCTGCACCGAGTCGTACGGCGCGCCGTTCTGCGGGCAGGAGATCATGTACGGGCTCGTCGCGACACCGCACGGCAGCTCGCCGTCGGGCGACTCCCAGCCGTGCTCGGCGGGGAACGCGTTGTCGAAGGTGACCTGCGCGCCGTAGTGCTGGTACTCGCTGTTGAGATCCGCGCTCTCTTGCGGGTTGACGACCGAGTCGCGCGTCCCTTGCCACAGGTATACAGGCTGGCCGCGCAGGTTCGCTTCGTTATCGATCGTGCCGAGCGCCGACTGCTGGTCGAGATAGACCTCGGATGCGGCCAGCGTGCTGTGGTAGAGCGCCTGGCCGTTCACCGTCTCGCCGCCGCAGTTTCCGAGCGCGGTTGCGACGTTGCCGGTCGCGCAATAGTAGACGCCGCCCGCGTAGATCGCGGCGCCTTTGAACACCGCCGAGTGCGCGACGTGCATCTGCACTGCGAAGAACCCGCCGGACGAGATCCCGGCGACGAACATCTTTTGCGGTGAGACGTGATAGGACGCCAGCCGGCCGACCGACGCGGACGGCGTCGTGATTCCGGCCGGAGCCGCCGTCGGCGTCGCGGTGGGGACGGGCGTCGGGCTCGGCGTCGCGCCCACGGGCGGCGGCGTCCCGGGCCCCGCGCCCGGAAACTGCGCTCCGCCACCGGAATTGAACGGGGGCGCCGAGCTCGACGAGCCGCCGCTGCATGCGGCGAGGATCACGGCGGCGGCGCACAACGCGGGTGCGATGAAGCGAGCTGGAAGCAACAGGCATCCCCTTTCGAGCACCACCCGCCGCGAGAATGCTGTTACCCAGGGTTCGCCGTCCGCCGCACACCGAACGGCGCCGGCGGGGTCTTATTGCCCGTTTCCGGGTCCCGCGTTTTCCTTCTGCGTCGACGCGCGGGCGGGCGACCGCACCGCATCGTTCGGATAGTGAATCCCCGAGTACGAGATGCCCGTCGTGACGCGCGGCGTCGTGATCCACGCCGTACCCGTCCGCGCGGCGACGTTGATGTACGCTGCGTTCTCCGCCGCGAAATCGTCCGTGAACGGACGCCGCGCGAGTTGCGCGTTCGCCGGCGTCGCCGGAAGATACGCGAACGTCCTCGTTTCGTTCCGGAAGGCGTAATCCGGGATGATCGTCCACCCACGGACCTGCTCGTCGGTCGAGACGCTGCGCGAGCGCAGATCGCTCGTCTCACCGGCGGCACGACGCATCGCCGCAGCGTCGCGGTCGAGTACCCCGAGCGAAAGGTCGACGGCACCGAGCGCGACGTTCGCGGCGTCGGTCTTCCAGAGAAATCCGGGCAGCCGAGTTTTTGCGGCGCAGGCTGCGAACAGCGGTCGCGCGGCGACCGCGTCCGCGCGTCCGATGCCGCGAACGAGCGCCTCGGCGTAGCGCGCGGTTCCGGGGCACGCGTCGCCGACGTCGTGCGCGACGATCGGGGTCAGCGTGGGCGGCGCCTGCGGCTCCGCCGCTCCCGCGGCGACCGGCAGGGCGAGGACCGCGATGCCGAGCAGAGACACGACCCGAGTGCGCATGCTTTCAGTATATCCGGCTCGCTGGGGGTCCGCTGAGCCGCGGCGAGAACTGCGCGCTGATGCGCAGCGTACGGCTCGGCCGGACCGGCCTCAAGGTTTCGGAGATCTGCCTCGGGACGATGACCTTCGGGCTGCAGACCGGTCGCGAGGAGTCGTTCGCGATCATGGACGTCGCGGAGGAGGCGGGGATCGACTTCATCGACGTCGCGGACGTCTATCCTGTCGGCGGCACGCTCGAGACGGTCGGCCGCACCGAGGAGATCGTCGGCGAACGGCTCGCCGGGAAGCGCGATCGCTTCGTCGTCGCGACGAAGGTCCACAACCCGATGGGCCCCGGCCCGAACGACAAAGGCAACTCGCGGCGCCACGTGATCGAGGCGTGCGAGGCGTCGCTGCGCCGGCTGCGCACGGACTTCATCGACCTGTACTACATCCACCGCTGGGACCCGGAGACGCCGGTCGAGGAGACGCTGGCGGCCTTCGACGACCTGCGGCGCGCCGGTAAGATCCGCTACGCGGGCTGCAGCAACATCGCCGCCTGGCAGATGATGTCGGCGCTGTGGACCTCCGACCGTGACCGCACGATTCGCTTCGATGCCGTGCAGCCGCGCTACAACATCCTGTTCCGCGCGATCGAGAGCGAGCTGCTCCCCGCGGCGCAGGCGCACGGCGTCGGTGCGGTCGTCTTCAACCCGCTCGCGGGCGGTGTGCTGACCGGAAAGTACAAGCGCGGTGAGGCGCCGCGCGAGGGGACGCGCTTCACGCTCGGCACCGCCGCGTCGCTCTACCGGCAGCGCTATTGGCGCGACGAGCAGCTCGACGTCGTCGAGCGGCTCGCCGCAGACGTCGCCTCGCGCGGGAAGACGCTGACGCACGTCGCGTTACGCTGGGTGCTCGACCAGCCCGGCGTGACCGCCGCGATCGTCGGCGCCAGCCGCGCCGAGCAGCTGCGCGACTCGCTCGGCGCGCTCAAGGTCGAGCTGGACGACGACGACCGCCGCGCCTGCGACGAGGCGTGGTACGCGCTGCCGCGGAGGCGCCCCGAGGAGGAGCGCTGATCCGCAGCGCTGAGCGCGTTTGCGGGGTTCCTGAGGTGGCGCCGTCCTCGACGGCTGACGTTTCTTCGTGAAGGGGGCTCCTTTGATGGATCGATCGACTTTTTTGGCCGGAACGGCCGCGCTCGGTTCCGCCGTGGCCGTGGTGCCCTCGCGCGCATTCGCCGCCGAGCAGCTCACCGTCGCATTCGTCCCTGAGGTCGCGACGACCGCAGCGTCCTTCGCGGCGAAACAGCCGGTGATCGACATGCTGGCTCGGGCCACGAAGCGCAGCGTCAAGCTCGTGATCCCGACCAACTACGCGGCGACCGTCGAGGCGATCGGGAACGACGCCGCCGACTTGGCATACTTCGGCGGGCTGACGTATCTGAAGGCGCGCAAGCTCTACGGCGTCGTCCCGCTCGTGCAGCGCGAGTCCGACCGGCAGTTCCACTCGCTGTTCATCACCTCGCGCCCGCAGATCGCGAAGCTGACCGACCTCAAGGGCAAATCGTTCGCGTTCGGCGATCCGAGCTCGACCTCGGGTCATCTCGAGCCGGTGAAGGAGATGCTCGAAGCGGGCGTCGATCCCGACCGCGACCTGCAGGCCCGCTTCACCGGCAACCACACGGCGACCGCGATCGCGGTCAACGGCGGCTCGGTCGACGCCGGCGCGATCGACGAGAGCGTCTACAAGAAGCTGGTCGAGGACAAGACGATCGATCCCAACCGGGCGCGCGTGTTCTACACTAGCAAGCCGTTCGTCGACTACGTCTGGGTCGTGCGCAAAGGCGTCGACGCCGCGACCGCCGACGCGATCAAGAAGGCGTTCCTCACGACGAACGATCGCGCCGTGCTCGACGTGCTGCGGGCGACGAAGTTCATCCCGGCCGACGATGCGGAATACGAGCCGCTGCGGAAAGTCGCCGAGCGTCTGAAGCTGCTCTGAGCGGATGCTCGCCTTCGAAGACGTCACGCACCGGTACGGGCGGCGCGTCGCGCTCGACGGCGTCACGCTTCGCATCGAGCCCGGCGAGCGAGTCGCCATCGTCGGCCCGAGCGGGTCCGGGAAGACGACGCTGTTCAGGCTCGCGTACGCGGCCTTCGATCCCAGCGCCGGGCGCGTGCTGGTCGGCGGCGACGACATGCGCACGCTGCGCGGCGCGGCGCTGCGGCGGCGCCGCGCGACGATCGCGATGATCTTCCAGTCGCACGCGCTGGTCGACCGGCTGCACGTCTGGCAGAACGTGATCGCCGGAACGTTCGGGCGGCGCTCGACGATCGACTCGCTGCGCTCCGTCACCGCACCGAGCGCGGCGGAACGCGAGGACGTCCGCGAGGCGCTCGCACGCGTCGCGCTCGCCGACCGGTTCGGCGACCGCGCGCACGCGCTGTCCGGCGGACAGCGCCAGCGCGTTGCGATCGCGCGCGCCGTGATCCAGCGGGCCCAACTGGTGATGGCCGACGAACCGGTCGCGTCGCTCGATTCCGAGCTCGCCCACGAGACGATCGGGATGCTGCTCGACGATGCGCGCTCGCGCGGCACGACGCTGGTCTGCTCGCTGCACCAGCCGGACATCGCCGCACGGTTCGACCGCATCGTGCGGCTCCAACACGGCCGGCTCGTCGAATAGACCATGGCCGACTTCTGGCAGCTCGTCCAGTTCTTGCGCGATCCGGTGCTCGAGACGATCGGGATCACCGCCGGAGCGCTCTTCATCGCGATCGTGCTCGGCGCGCCGCTCGGGATCCTGATCGCGGCGGGCGGCCCGCTCGGCCGTCTCGTCTCGACGGCGGCGCTGATGGTGCGCGCGATCCCCGATCTCGTGCTCGCGATCGTCTTCGTCGCGGCGATCGGATTCGGCCCGGCGGCCGGCGCGATCGCGCTCGGGCTGCAGAATTCCGCCGTCGCGGCGAAGCTCTTCGCGGAGCTGCTCCTCGCGGTGCCGCGCGAGCCCGCCGAAGCGCTGCGCGCGAGCGGCGCGACGCGCGTCACGGCCTTTCTGGTCGGGCTGCTACCGACCGCGTATCCCGGGATCGTCGGCTTCGCCGCGTATCTCGTCGACTGCGTGATCCGCAACTCGGTGATCGTCGGCGTCGTCGGCGCCGGCGGGTTGGGTGCGGCGATCATGCAGGCGCTGAACCTCGCCGATTTCCGCGCCTTCGGTCTGTATTTCGCGGCGATCGCGCTCTTCGTCGTCGGGTTCGACGTGTTCGCCGAATGGCTGCGCACGCGCGCGCCGTCATGGGTCGCCGTCGTCACGCTGTTGGCGACCGGCGTGATCGCGGTTGCCGCGTTCGCGTCCCTCTCGTCCACCCCGCTGGCGCGCTTCGTCCAAGCGCCGGCTCGGATCGGACAGTTCGCGTTCAAGGCCGCGCCGCCGCAGTTCGATCCGGCGCTCCTGCACGCCGCGCTGGTCGGCGCGGAGGAGACGCTGATCGTCGCCGTGATCGGCACGCTCGGCGGTGCGCTGCTCGCGATCCCGGTCGCGTGGCTCGTCGCGCGCCCGATCACCTCCGGCTGGATGCGCGGAAGCGGGTGGCGCCCGTGGTCGCTCGCGTTCGAGGTCCCGGGGCGGCTGCTGCTCGGCGCGCTGCGCTCGATCCCGTACGTCGCGATGGGGCTGCTCGCGATTCTGCTCGTCGGCCTCGGCCCGCGCGCCGGTGCAGTCGCGCTCGTCGTCATCACCGCCGCCGTCCTCGGCCGGCTGCTCGCGGAGAGCCTGGAGCTCGCGTCCGCGGCGCCCGCCGAGGCGCTCGTCGCCACAGGGGCGACCGCGACCGCCGCCGCGCTGTTCGGGATGGTCCCGAACGCGGTGCCCGTGTTCGCGGCGCACGTGCTCTACCGGTGGGAGTACAACATCCGCGCCTCGACGATCCTCGGGATGGTCGGCGCAGGCGGGCTGGGACAGCAGATCTTCAACGCCCAAGAGCTCCTGTTCTACCATCAGCTCCTGGCCTACGTCATCGTCGCGGTCGTCCTGGTTTTGCTGTGCGACGCGGTGGGCGAGCTGCTGCGGCGCAGGCTCGTGGTCGAGGTCGTCAAACGCTGAGAGGACGGAGATGACGACCTTTTGGAGCTTCTGGCGGCACGGCAGCAACACGGTGCTGCTGGCCGGCGCGCTCGCGCTGACCGCGCTCTTCGCGGCCGGCGCGCTGGCGTTCGCCCCGAAGAGCGTCCTGCTCGTGGCGATCGGCGCGGCGGTGTTCTTCGTCTCGGAGTACACGACGCACCGCTTCATGCTGCACGCGCCGCCGCAGAAGAACGCGTTCGTCCTGAGGCTCCAGCACCGGCTGCACTACGACCACCACGTGAACCCGAGCGAGCTGCGGCTGCTGTTCCTGCCGGTCTGGTTCGTGATCCCCGTCGCCTCGCTGACGTTTGCGATCTACTTCGCGATCACGCGCGACTGGAGCGCGAGCGCGGCGCTGCTGCTAGGCAGCGTGCTCGGCCTGCTTTGGTACGAGTGGGTGCATTATGTCGCGCACATCCCGTTCGTCCCGAAGACGCCGTTCGGGCGCTGGATCAAGAAATACCACCTCTGGCACCACTTCAAGAACGAGCGCATGTGGTTCGGCGTGACGAACCCCAGCATGGACCTCGTCGGCCGCACGTACGCGCGCGTCGACGAGATCGATCGCTCCGCGACGACGCGGATCCTATATTAAACGGGGGCAACGGTGACTCTTCAAGTCGACGGTCTCTTGTGAAGGAGAACTGGCTGGCTGACTGAAAGCTTGCTTAGCAAAACGCTCGCCTTTTATGTAGGAGCGTATGAAACACGAAATCGATACGCTAGACGCGACCCCGTCCAAGCGCTTGTTCTTGTCGATCATCGCGGATTATGACTTGAACAAGTCGATCTGCGAACTAATTGATAACGGCATTGACGTGTGGGTTCGTGGAGGACGCAAGGGTTCAGTCGAAATTTCAATTACGCTTGACCTACATCAACAGCGTATTAGTGTGAAAGATAACGCGGGAGGCTTGCCGCGAAAAGAATTAAGCTACATTGTCGGTCCGGGTCAAACCGGCACAAAACCAACAGACGAAACCATAGGCCTTTTCGGAGTCGGAACCAAACGCGCGGTTGTCGCGCTCGCTCAGGATGTTCGAATTAAGACCCACTATAAGTCTGAAACAAAGGCGTATGAAGTTGATTTTGACGAGGATTGGATAGCTACTGACGATTGGAGGCTACCGCTATACGAGATTGACGGCGTGGCGCGAGGCGCGACGATCGTAGATCTCCAGCGACTCCGGATTCCGGTCACAGAACAAGGGATTGCACTACTTAAAGAGCACTTAAGTGTAACCTATGCTAAGTTCTTAACGTCCGGGGCTGTTTCCATAGAGCTCAATGGTGAGCGGATCGTACCGCATTTCTTTGATGCCTGGGCGTATCCGCCCAAGTACGCTCCTAATCGGTATACTGGGAACATCGATACTGATGACGGGCGACGCGTTGGGGTAGACGTGACGGCTGGGCTCTCGCACGAATCAAGCCCGGCGACGGGGGAGTACGGCGTATATTTCTATTGTAATCAGCGGTTGATTGCACGCGCATTAAAGACTTTAGATGTGGGGTTTACTCGTGGCCTTGCGGGTCTTCCACATCCTAAAGTGTCTCTCGTTCGCGTTGTAGTCTCTTTGACGGGTGACGCTCGCGACATGCCCTGGAACAGCAGCAAGTCCGACATCAATACCAACCACCACATCTTCCAAGCAATTCACGGCTGGTTGGTTGAAGTTGTAAAAGAGTATGCAGCACTTTCGCGCATTTGGATGGGTGAATGGCCCGAGAAGGTATTTAAGCATCAGAGCGGTTCGATCGAAACACACGAAATTACCGACTTCCCCAATGCGCGAAAGACCTATCTGCCACCTATGCCGAAGTCACGGCCACGATATGGGGACGTGATCGCAGATAAGAATAAGGCGCTAGCAAAGAAAAGGCCCTGGACGCGCGGCCTGTATGAGGGTATTGTTGCGGCCGACTTGATTTCTAAGCAAGCCCTGTTGGAAAAGAACCGCATAGCTCTCATTATTCTTGATAGCACGCTGGAAATCGCGTTCAAGGAGTACTTGGTCAACGAATCAGGTCAGACATATAGTGATAGCAAGCTGCTGAATTTGTTTCGGAATCGAAAAGACGTGGAGGCGGAAGTCAAAAAGTATACGCACATCGCGCTAGATACATGGAAGAAGATTGATTATTACTACCGCTTAAGAAACAAGCTCATTCATGAGCGGGTTACAGTTGGAATCGCGAGTTCCGACGTGTCCGATTATCGGCATGTCGTTGAAGGTGTTTTGGGACAATTGTTTGCGCTCAAGTTCAAGCGTTAACCGTGTCCGCCAAGCGGATTGTGTTTGCAGCTGATCGTCGACGATGCAAGCAACGTGGCGGGGTCCGTGCGAGATCAGCGCGATGCGGGCCCGTACACCTCCCGGGCCGTTAGAAGCGCTGGACTTACTAGCACGCGCGTTGACTGATGACAAGGCGAAGCGCGCTTGGCCTACGGCGGAGGGCGTAAGCGGCCGGCCGCAAAAGGACCACCCGCGCGCTTCGTCGCAAGCGAGCGTAGGCTCGACGTCGAGCCGTCGTCTCGAAAGGGGTGGGCTTCGTGCGTGCGACGCTTCTCGGTCTGGCCGCGATGGTCGCGGCGGTCGTCGTCGGCGCGCAGACGCTCGGCGCCGCGTCGGACTCGAGCTTGCAGCTCGCCGATCCGCGGCACGATCCGTGCCCGAACCCGCAGCCGGTCCCCGACGCGCTGCGTCTTCCGGCGACGGTCCCGCCCGGCGAGCCGGTCGCGATCGAGCAGCGGATGCTGCGCTATCTCTACGGCGACGATCCCGCTCACGTCCCGAGCCACAGCAAGAACCTCTACCCGTACCGGCGCCTCGGCTGGTGCGTCGACAAGTACGTCCGCGACACCGGGCCGTACGTGCAGCACACGTACTATGGCACGCATCCCGCCGTGCGCATCTACTACTCGCCCGAGGTGATGGCGTGGCTGCGCGGCGGGCGGCGCGGCGTCCCCGCCGACGGCGCGGTCATCATCAAGGAACAATACGATCCGCCGGCCGCGGAGTACACCGGCCTGAGCGACGAGCAGCTGCAGCCGCACGACTGGACGGTGATGATCCGCCGCTCGTCGGCGTCGCGTGACGGCTGGTTCTGGGCCGAAGTGTTCACCAAGACCACGCCGGCCGGCAATGGCATGCAGTATTCCGCGACGCAGTACCCGTGGGCAGGCTTCGGACTGTACTGTCTGCGCTGCCACGCCTCGGCGAACGACGCGACGACGTTCGCGTCGCTCAAGAACATCAAGGGCTTCGCGGGCGACCCGATCACGTTCAAGGTCGACGACTCGTGGCGCTGGGAGACGCCGACGCCCGCGCCGAGCGCCGTCCCTGCGGTGCGCGCGCAGCCCGAGCCGGAGCACGAGAAGAGCGCGCTCCATCCGCCGATCGTCTCGCACGCGCCACCGGTCCCGATCCAGACGTTCCCCGCCGAGCCGCTCGACGACTACGGAGCGGCGCCGACGTGGAAGCACCCGCCGATGTTCATGACCTCGAGCCAGTGCATGGGCTGTCACAGCGCGGCCTCCGGTGCGCCGGCGGGACCGCTGATGTGGCTCACGCCGGCGCCCTCGGCGATGGCGCCGCCCTCACCGCCGCCCGGACCGTCGGGCGTGAACGTATCGGAGTACGGCGAGTGGCGCTGGTCGCCGATGGGGCTCGCCGGGCGCGATCCGGTGTTCTTCTCGCAGGTCGAGAGCGAGCTGCAGTACATCGCCTCGATCCCGGATGCGAAGATCGCCGGCGACCATCCGGCGCAGACGCGCGCGACGCTGCAGCAGCAGGTCGTCGACACCTGCATGCGCTGCCACGGCGTGATGGGCAAGCGCACCAACGATCTCGAGCACGGGCCGAACGCGCACTTCAAGCTCGACTGGGTCTTCGAGGCGAACCCGGCGACGCCGCAGTTCCACCTCGGCGGGCTCGCGCGCGACGGGATCAGCTGCACCGTCTGCCACCACATCACGCAGACGGCCGAAGAGGCGAAGTCGCTCGCGTTCGTGCTGGAGAACCGCAGCACCGGGCTGTTCTCGGTCGGGCGCGCAGACCAGCTGCACGGCCCGTTCGAGACCAAGCTGATCGCCGCGCACCCGATGAACGAGTCGCTCGGCGCGAAGCCCGTCTTCTCCGCGCTCACGAAATCGGCGCGGCTGTGCACGAGCTGCCACAGCATCAACCTGCCCGTCGTCGACAAGCCCGACAAGATCCATCCCATCACGCAGTCGCTCACCCACGACGTGGAGCAGAACACGTACGTCGAGTGGGTGAACAGCCGCTTCCAGACCGAGTACAAGCCGCAGCCCGGCGCGCAGTCGTGCCAGGACTGCCACATGCCGGCCGGCGTCGACAACGCACGCCTCGCGGTGCGGCAGAGCCGCATCGAAGGGCAGATCGCGCTCGTCCAGGACCAGACCTATCCCGAGTCGGACCACCGCGCGCCGCTCGACGGGATCGACGTGCGCTATCGGAAGACCGGCTTCGTGCGCCACGAGCTGCTCGGCCTCAACGCGTTCCTGCTGCGCACGTTCCAGACGAACTCCGATGCGCTCGGCGTGCGGCTCAACGACTACATGTCGAGCTCGTCGACCGATCTCGACGACGCGATCGGGAACGTCGTGCGCCAGGCCGAGCACAAGACCGCGACGGTCGACCTCACCTCGCGGGTCGACGCGAACGGCACGCTGATCGCGACGGTCGGCGTGACGAACGAGACCGGCCACCGCTTCCCGAGCGGCGTCGGCTTCCGCCGCGCCTGGATCGAGCTGAAGGTGCTGGATCCGCTCGGTCACCCCGTGTGGTCGTCGGGGAGCACCAACGCCAACGGCGAGATCGTCGACGCCGAGCACGAGAACCGCGTCCTGCCGACGGAGTACTTCCGGCGCGGCCCCGACGGAAAGCAGCAGTACCAGAAGCACTTCGACGAGCGGCACCCGGTGACGCGCGGCGATCAGGTGCAGATCTTCGAGGAGCTGGTCAAGGACAAGGACGGGAACTTCACCGAGAGCTTCATCCGCCGCGACAGCCACGTGAAAGACAACCGGCTGTTGCCCCAGGGCTGGCGCAAGGACGGCCAGCCGGGGATCGCGCTGCCGAAGAACTGGCTCGACGCGACCCACCCCGAGGGCGAGTACGTGATCGACGACCCGAACTACGCGAACGGCAAAGGCCGCGCGGTGACGGCGTACCGCGTCCCGCTGCGCACCGCGGTCGAGCCTACGAAGCTGCGCGTCGTCGCGACGTTGTGGTACCAATCATGGCAGCCCGAGTTCCGCCACGAACGCACGAGCGGGACCGGCCCGGCCGCGACGCGCTTGCGCGTCCTCCTCGGTAACCTGAAGCTCGACGAGACGCCGATGAAGGACTGGAAGATTCGCATCGCCGCGGCGTCAGCGCCCGCGCAGAAATGAAGGAGCCCGGGGACGGATCCCCGGGCCTCTCCGATCTCGTTCGCTGCGCTAGCGCTTAGCGATACGACTGGCGCGACTGGAAGCAGTCGCGGCAGTAGACCGGCTTGTCGCCGCGCGGCTGGAACGGGACTTCCGCGTTCTTCCCGCAACCGCTGCAGGTCGCGTTGAACATCTCGCGCTGCGGGCGGCCGCCGCCGTATCCGCCGCCCGAGTACGAGCTGCCGCCGCCGCCACCGCCGGCACCGCGCTGCGCCTTGCGGGCGGCGCGGCAGTCGGGGCAACGGTTGGGCTTGTTCGTGAAGCCCTTCGCGGCGAAGAACTCCTGTTCTCCGGACGAGAACGTGAAGGGGGCATTGCAGTCGGTGCAATTCAGGGTTTCGTCACTGTACATCGATAAAACTCCGGCGTCTGAAGGATTGAAGACGGACGATGTACCTGAACCGGGAGAACGCCTGAGCGCCAGACCACGCGGGAACACGACTCGTACTCTCAGCCGGAACGAATGACGCCTACTGGCCGTCCGGCTCGATCACTGTAACACACCTCTCCCCAAAATGGTGCCGGGTCCGTTCGTAAGGTGCTCGTCAAGGGCACAGCGACCGTGCGCACGCCGTGCTTGCGTCCCCCCGATCCCAGGGGAGCGGAAAGAACGAGCGGCGGGTATGAGGCCTACGATGAGCGAGCCGCACGAGCTACGGGACTTGACGGCACGGCTGGGCGTGCCGCACCTCGAGCAGGTCACGCACCGGAGCGGGCAAGGGACCACGCTCGCGTACTACTGGGGCTGCGGCTGCACGGCGATGGGGAAGGCCGGCACATCCCACGATCGCACCCCGATGCGCTGGTCGCGCTGCGACCACCATGCGACCGCCGAAGCGGAGGCCGCGACGGCTTAGCGGCTCGTCGTCCTGTCCTGGACGAAGTCCCAGGCGAAGCCCGCGGCGACGCCGACGGCTCCGAACACGATGGCTGCGGTGATCATACGCTGCTTACGAACCCCGGCCGGGAGGGGAAGTTCACTTGCGCGGGCCCCTGCCGGTCGTGGAACCGGCTTCCGCCGCATGCGAATCGGCGCCGCGGGGCGAATGCATCCGACCGACCGTACTCCACGCCATTGAAGGAGCTCCCATTCCCCCACCGCGCAGACGCAAGGGCGGCGGCGGCAAGAGACGCCGCGAACCGCTGACCCCGGTCGTCAAAGAAGACACGCTGAGCCTCGTCGGCCGCGTCGTCGAGACGTTTCCCAGCTCGACGTTCAAGGTCGAGCTCGAGAACGGCCACACGATCCTCGCGAGCCTCGCGGGTCGTCTGCGCCGGTTCCGCATCCGCATCACGCCGGGCGACGACGTCGACGTCGAGCTCTCGCCGTACGACTTGACCCGCGGGCGCATCACCTACCGCCGCCAGGGCCGGAACGCCTAGCACTCGCGGCGAACGCACACCACCCAAGATGCGAGGTTCACGCGCCTTGGTGCTGGTCGTGCTGTTCGCTGCCGCGATCGCGGCGGCGTGGTGGTTCACCACCCAGCGCACCAAGACGACCGTCGGCGAGACCGTCACCGTCTACTACACGAAGGCGGACGGGACGACGCTCGTCCCCTGGCAAGTCTCGCTCGGCCCGGCGCGCGACCGCGACAGCGTGATCTTCTACGCGGCGACGCAGTGCGTCGCCGGCCCGCCGCCCGGGACCGAAGCGGTTCGCTTCCCGCCGGGAACGCACGTGCGCGCCGTCGACGTTCAGGGATCGACCGCAGACGTCGATATCTCTAAGGACATCGCATCCTCCGCCGAAGGCGGGTTCGCGGAGTCGGCGGAGTTCAAGGCGCTCGTCTGGACCCTCACGCAGCCGAAGCTCGGGATCGACGCGGTGAAGGTGCGGATCCAAGGCGCGAGAGTCGCAACGCTTCCCGGAGGACACCTCGATCTCGGTGAGCCCCTCAGCCGTTCGAGTTTTTAGTCGCCTACTAGCGGTCATCGTTGCCGTCTTGGCGTCCACCAGCGCGGTCCGCGCGCAGGAGCGTGCGCCGCAGCCGTTGTGGTTCCAAGGGACGCGGCTGATCTTCGAGCACGCCGTGCCGATGCAGGGCGATCTCGGCGTCAGCACGCGCGACACCGGGATGCGGCGCTTCCTCGACCGGCTCGGCGCCAGCGTCTCGTACCAGCCGCAACAGCGCTACGTCGTGATCACCGCCGAGGACCGCCGCACGATCGTCTTCACCGTCGGCGATCCGTCGTACACGGTCGCCGGCGTCCGTGCCCAAGCGCCGTTCGCGCCGGTCGCCGACGGCGACGACGTCGTGCTGCCGTTCTACACGCTCGCGCGCGCGCTCTTCGTCGAGCCGGTCGTCACGCCGAGCGAGACCGTGCTCCAGCCGCGAATCGGGGCGCTCGACGTCCGCACCGACGGTCCGCGCACGATCGTCACGGTGCGCGGCGCGATGCCGCTCGTGCTCGCGTCGAACGCCGACACGCCGGAGCGCTTGCAGCTCACGTTCACGGGGCTCGGTTCCTCGCTCGCGCCGTCGCGGCGTGTGCCCGGCGCGGCGGTCGACGCGATCGACGTCGCGGTCGGCGGGAGCGCGAAGGTTCCGTCGACGACGGTCACGATCGCCGGGGCGCGCGGCACCGCGCATCACGCCGTGTCGAGCGGATCGCCCGACGCGTACACCGTGGTCTTCGAGCCGCGCGCCGGCGTCGCGGCGAACGCGATCCCGACGCCGCCTCCGCTCGGCGCGGGCACGCCGGCGCCCGCTTCCGCGACGAACGGCGGCTCGTCGGCGATGCAAAGCGGACCGGGAACGGCGCCGCTCGTGGTCGCGGGCCGCTCGACCGTCACCGATCTCGCCATCCAGCCGGAGGCGAACGACGCGCTCGCGGTACGCGTCACGCTGAGCGGTGCGACCGCGTACGAGTGGCACCGCCTCGGCGACAACCGCTGGTACGTCGACTTGCAGAATACGACGCTGAACGGCCCCGGCCGCGACGAGCAACCGCAGTTCGGTGCGGTTCAATCGGTGCGCGTGCGGCAAGCCGGTTCGACCGACGCGCCGACCGTGCGGATCGCGTTTACCACGACCGGGCAGCAGCGGGTCGACCTGGCGCCGAGCGATTCCGGCCTCGTCATCACCGTCTTCACCGAAACGGCGAGCGATCTCGCGCGCGCCGGCAGCGGACACACCGGCGGCGCGCCCGTCGTCGCGAGCGCGGCATCGCCGGAACCGGGCGCATCGCCGTCCGACGCGGCGAACCCGGCGTGGAAGTACGGTCCGAACCGCAACTCGAAGCTGATCGTGCTCGATCCCGGACACGGCGGTGCAGACACCGGCACGGCGCACAACGGCCTCGTCGAGAAGAATCTCACGATGGACATCGCGCAGCGGCTGCGCACGCTGCTGGTGGCGCAAGGGTGGACCGTGCGCATGACGCGCGAGAGCGACGTCGATCCGGTGAGCTCCGAGAACCTGGCGAAGATGCACGGCGACGGGCTGCCGAACGCCGACGACCGCGCGTACCTGCAGACGCGCTGCGACGTGGCGAACAACGCCGGCGCGCGGCTGTTCATCAGCATCCACATCAACAGCGCGCCGATCGAGAGCGCGCGCGGGACGACGTTCTACTGGTACAAGCCGCAGGACGCGCCGTTCGCGCAGGCGCTCGAGAAGGCGGTGATCCCGCTCGCCGGAACTCAGGACGACGGGACGCGTCACGAGAACTTCTACGTCGTGCGCCACACCACGATGCCCGCCGTGCTGATCGAGACCGCGTTCGTGACGAACCCCGGCGACGTCGCGCTGCTGCGCCAGCCGTCGTTCCTGCAGAACGTCGCCCAGGGGATCGCGAACGGCGTGAAGGCGTACGCCGGCCTGCCGAGCGCGAACGCCGTGAGCCAGCGCTGAGCGTGCTCGGCCTCTACGACTCCGGTCTGGGCGGCTTGACCGTCCTGGCCGCCTTGCGCGCCGCCGGGATCACCCAGGACGTCGTGTACTTCGCCGACCAGGCGCACAACCCGTACGGCGACAAGACCGAAGCCGAGATCCACGGTTACTTGCAGCACAACCTCGCGCTGCTCGCCGAGCAGCGCGTCGACGCGGTGATCACCGCCTGCAACACCAGCTGCGCGATCGCGCAGCGCTACGGCTGGCCGGACATCGCCGTGCCGGTCCTGGATCTTATCGCGACGGCCGGCGGATCGTTCGCCGGGACGCCGCACCGCAGCATCGCGGTGGTCGCCACCGCCGCGACCGTGCGCAGCGGCGCCTACGCGCGCGCGATCCGCGGCGCCGCCCCGCAGGCGACCATCCACGAGATCGCGGCGCCGAAGCTGGTGCCGATCGTCGAGCGCGGCGAGACCGAGACACCCGCCGCGCGCGAAGCCGTCGCCGAGATCGTCGCGCAGCTGCCGCCGGCCGTGGACGCCGTCGTCTACGGCTGCACGCACTATCCGCTGCTGGACCGCTGGTTCGCCGAATCGCTCGCCCCGCGCATCGCGCGCATCGACCCCGCCGCCGCGCAAGCCGCCGCGACCGCCGCGCTCGTCGGATCCCGCCGGCTCCCCGGCGGCACCGCGCGCACGACGTACTACACGAACGGCGATGCGACCGCGTTCGAGTCAGCCGTCCGCCGCTGGACCGGCGACACCACCGGCCGCGTCGCCGCACTCGTCCCCGGCTGATATTTGTCTTTTCGGCCATATCGAGTCCCATCTAGCTGACGCCTTGCCGGTGTGCTTCGAACGCTCTTGAAGCAGATCGACGGTACATGGAGACCACGACGGTGACGTACACGATCATCATGGAACCGACCGGTGACGGGCGCTGGAACGCGCTCGTGCCGGACCTGCCCGGCCTGCTCCTCGCGGGCGCGACGAAGAACGAGCTACTCGTCGATGCGCCGAACGCCATCCTCGACTATCTGGATGTGATGCTCGAAGCCGGCAATGCGATTCCGCGAGCCGCCACCGAAGCGGCGCAGGTCACGGTAGCGGTTCCGGCCGCCTGAGCGACCCGCTCCGCGATGCCGCGCGCGCTCAGACGACGTGGAAGATGCGGAAGAAGAGCAAGGTCGTGCCGAGCGCGAGGAGCGTGCCGGCGACGACTTGCAGGACGGTGTGCGCGCGCAGGTAGACGCGCGACCAGCCGACGATCGGGATGAGGACGTAGAACGGCGCCGGGCGCTGGCCGAAGAGCACGGTCAGCGCGACCAGCGGCGCGGTGATCCCGAGCGCGTGGGTCGAGATCTTCCAATAGCGCGTGATCCACTGGACGACCAGCGAGCTGACGGCGTACGCCGCCATCGACGCGGTCATGATCACCGGCGCGTGGATCAGCCACAGATCGATCGCACCGAGCGCGTAGAAGACGACGAACGCGATGAAAACCCGCTCGCGCTCCTGGCGGATCGACATGTCGAGATCGGAGATCTTGTCCGTCGCGTACAGGTAGAAGATGAACAGCATCGGCGCGATCGAGGTGAAGAACGCGCTGTTGAAGAGGAGGATCCAGAAGTCGGTCGTGCCGTTCGACCGGGCGCCGGCGAGGATGACGAACAGGGCGAGCGAGGTCAGGAACGGGTTGCAGACCGTCGAGAAGATGCGCGCGGCATCGGTCCAGACCCGCTTGCGGAAGCGGATCGGAACGGGCGGCGTAGCACGGGCCTGCACGGGCCGGGCTTTCGCGCCCGCCCGGCGAACACCCCGGGATGATCCTGGAGCGCCTCACGACTCCGGCCGACGTCAAACGCCTGAGCCGTCCCGAGCTCGACCAGCTCGCCGCCGAGGTCCGGCAGACGCTGATCCGCGTCTGTGCCGCGAACGGCGGCCATCTCGCGCCGAACCTGGGCGTCGTCGAGCTCACCATCGCGCTCTTCCGCGTCCTCGATCTCCCGCAGGACGCGATCGTCTGGGACGTCAGCCACCAGAGCTACGTCCACAAGCTGCTCAGCGGCCGCGCGAAGCGCTTTGACACGCTGCGCCAGGGCGGCGGGATCAGCGGCTTCTCGATGCGCAGCGAGTCCGAGTTCGACGCGTTCGGCGCCGGCCACGCCTCGACGTCGATCTCCGCCGCCCTCGGGATGGCGACCGCGCGCGACCTCGCCGGCCGCCGCGACACGATCGTCGCGATCATCGGCGACGGCGCGCTGACCGGCGGGCTCGCCTACGAGGCGATCAACAACGCCGGCCTGCTGAAGAGCAACTTCATCGTGATCCTCAACGACAACGAGATGTCGATCGCGCCGAACGTCGGATCGATCGCCTCGTACCTCGGGACGCTGCGCTCGAAGCCGCTCTTCACCAAAGGCCGCGAGGTGCTCAAAGGCGTCCTCGGCCACGTTCCGCTCGGCGACACCGCGCGCCGCGCGCTCTCGACCGCCGAGATGGCCGGGATGCGCTTCACGCTCCCCGACCACAAGGCGCCGGTCGTCTTCGAGGAGATGGGCTTCCGCTACGTCGGCCCGATCGACGGCCACGACCTCGACACGCTCACCGACGTGATCTCGAACGCGCGCAAGATCGACGGCCCGGTGCTGCTGCACGTGAAGACCGTGAAGGGCAAGGGCTACGAGATCGCCGAGGGCGACAGCCGCACGTTCCACGGCGTCGGCCCGGGCGTGTACCACCCCGATGAAGGGAAGCTCGAGAAGAAGCCGGCGCGCCCGACCTTCGCGCAGGCGTTCGCCGACGCGCTGATCGCCGCCGCGCAGCGCGACGAGCGCGTCGTGGGGATCACCGCCGCGATGCCGGACGGCACCGGCCTCGCGAAGTTCGCCAAGCAGCTCCCGCACCGCTATTTCGACGTCGGGATCGCCGAAGCGCACGCGGTCTGCTTCGGCGCCGGGCTCTCGACGCGCGGGATCAAGCCGGTCTGCGCGATCTACTCGACGTTCTTGCAGCGCGCGTACGACCAGGTCGTCCACGACGTCGCGGTGCAGGGCTTGCCGGTCGTCTTCGCGATCGACCGCGCCGGCTTCGTCGGCGACGACGGCCCGACGCACATGGGCCTCTACGACGTCGCGTATCTTCGAACGCTTCCCGGGATCACCATCATGGCGCCGCGCAGCGAAGCGGAGGTCGCGCCGATGCTCGACCTCGCGCTGAGCCTGAACGCGCCGGCGGCGATCCGCTACCCGCGCGGCTCGACCAGCGGGAAGCACGAAGAGCCGCTCGCGCCGCTCGTCCTCGGGCGCGCGGAAGTGCTGCGCTCCGGCGCCGACGTCGCGATCCTCGCGCTCGGCAACACGGTCGATGCCGCGCTCGACGCGTACGATCTGCTCGAGGCGGACGGTGTGCGGCCCACGGTGGTGAACGCGCGGTTCGTCGCGCCGCTCGACGAGACGCTGCTGCTCGAGCTCGCCGAGACGCACCGCCGCTTCATCACGCTCGAGGAGCACAGCCTCGCCGGCGGGTTCGGCTCGGCGGTCGTCGAGTTCGTGAACGACCACGGGCTCCAGGTCTCGGTCGAACGGATCGGCGTCCCGAACGTCCTCGTCCAGCACGCCAAGCCCGAGGCGCAACGGGCGCAGTTCGGGCTCTCCGGCGAGAACGTCGCCGCCAGGGTCCGGGCGCTCACTCCCTCTCGAACCTAGCGCAAACAGGAAGTTTCCCCGAGAGCCGCCAAGCCCGGGCGGTTTCTTCCCCGGTCCACGTCAGGAGTCGACCCATCGTGTTTCCCGCGCTGCTCGCGGCCGCATCGGCTGCGCCGGCGGCCGCCAAGGCGGCCGCGCCCGCCGTCAAGGCGTCCGCGCTCCCGCTGACGCTCCCGCCGAACTTCAGCTTCGACACGACGCCGCACTCGCCGCTGGCGCAGAACTTCCCGTGGATCACCCACACGCTCGCCGGCTTGTTCGTCGTGCTCGGGATCATGCTGGTGGTGCTCCTCGCGATTCAGACGACGAAGCAGGAGGGCCTGAGCGGAACCGTCGGCGGCCGGGTCGAGTCGGCGACGCGCAGGCTGGGCCTCGACGCGCAGATCGCCTCGGTCACGCGCACGGTCGCGGTCCTCTTCGTCTTCGTCGCGACGCTGATCAGCCTCTCAGGTATCTAGTGGATTCACGTTCCGTGAATCCGTCGCGTTTGCCGCTTCGCGGCAATCCGCAGGGCGGAAAAGTCTAAGTGGCGCTGCTCGAGGTCCACGACCTCAAGACGACGTTCAAGACCGAGGACGGCGTCGTCTCGGCCGTCAACGGCCTGTCGTTCGCGATCGAGCCGGGCTCGACGCTCGGCATCGTCGGTGAGTCGGGCTCGGGGAAATCCGTCACCTCGCTCTCCATCATGCGGCTGATCGCGCAGAACGGCCGGATCGAGCGCGGCAAGGTGCTCTTCAAGGGCGAGAACCTGCTCGAGAAGAGCGAGGCGGAGATGCGGAAGATCCGCGGCCGCGACATCGCGATGATCTTCCAGGACCCGATGACCTCGCTGAACCCGGT
>Ga0213878_10000270_pt1 | contig 20298 bp, 15 predicted proteins | sample VelepicoBEBS_R02_FD_161053 | JGI IMG/M metagenome (GOLD analysis project Ga0213878, IMG submission 161053) | Vellozia epidendroides bulk soil microbial communities from rupestrian grasslands, the National Park of Serra do Cipo, Brazil - BS_R02 | ecosystem: Environmental > Terrestrial > Soil >... | reverse complement strand
GCAGCTGGACTTGGCTACCGGTCAGGTCCGGAATGCTGAAGCAAACTTGAAACAACAACAGCAAAATCTTGGTCGGCAAACCGATCTCTATAAAACGCGCGTGAATCCCCTGCAGGACTTTCAGAATGCTCAGGATAACACCGCAGCGGCCGAGGCTCAGCTGGCAGCAGCGAAAGCAAATATGAAGCTGGCTGCATTGAACCTCAGCTACACGAAGGTCGTCGCCTCGGTGGACGGGTATGTGACTAACATGAATACGAGACTCCGATTCGTAGCCTAGTAGAATCTGAACTTGAGCCGGTCGCCGCCGCCATTTCTAAAGAACCTCTGGGTTACTGCCGACAATCGATTGGAACTGGGTCAAAATCGGAGTGAAAAGCAGCTTAGCCGTCACGATAGCGTTTCTTCTCCTAATGTGGATCAATCCACCTGGGGCGTCCATAATCCCGTTGGTGGCGTGGCTACTTACGCTTCTTCGCCGGCCATTCCTGCGGGCCGGCGGAACGGGCGATCTCCGTGGCTTTCAAAGTAGCTTTCTGGCCGCTTTGGGTCTAGCCGCGTGTGTGGTGCTTCTGATTTTGATCACTCCTCTTCTTGTAGACTATCCGGCCATGAACCTCGCGTTATTTCTTATGATGTTCATAGTCGGTTTCACAACTACTCGAAGCGCCGGCACCAGTTTCTGGGCGCAGATCGGGATGCTGATCGTATACGCCTTTGTCGGACTTGACCCAAATCAACCGGTACCGACACAGACGATAATTGATACCTTTGTTGGCTTCATCACCGGGATGACGATAGCAACCGTGGTGGGGAGAGTCTTCTGGCCGATCCTGCCTCAAATGGTAATGCGAGACAATTTGCTAACAACTTTGCGACACATTACAGCGTTGCTTAACGAAGGCCAGCAGCAAGAGAAAATCCAAACGCAACTAGCGATTCTGCCGGTAGAGGCTGTTCACGCGAGTCGCGAGATTCGGATTACCGGTTGTACGCCTCAGGAAAAGGCCAGGCTTGGCGCGTTCATTCGAGCGCTGCAAACTCTGTCGACCCGGACATTGGTGCTAGTTTCCGCGAGACGTACCTTGCCGGAAGTCGGGCAAGCAGGTCTACGACCGCGATTCGAGCGACTGGAGGTAGAGTTTAAGCAGATGCTCGATGCCTTTGCCGAATGCTTTCGTCAAGGTGATTGCCGGCGCGCGCTGCCGAGTCTTAACGGTGCACTGAGCGAAGTGGAAGAGGCACACGAGAATATTCGCAGGAGCGAAATATTAAAAGGCCAATATCTCGAGGCATCATCTGTCCGCCTGCTTGAGCTAGTGGACCATTATCATGCAGCCGGCGAAGCATTGGTAGAGTGTAGGCGATTAATCGGTACGCTGAAAATTCACCGATATTGGGGTCATTGTGGGCTGTAGCAGGGCACCCTCAAAACCGAAGCCGAGGACATCCCTGACCGACCCGCGCGTTCTCAAGCCGGATCGTGCCGGGCGCAAATTTCTAGCTTTTGGCCGGTTCAGAAGAGTCCGCTGGCGTTCAGACGCTCGCGAATGGGTGTCTGGACCACCTCTTCCAGAAGTAGCTGACGCCCGTGCTCGGGCTCCAATTACGGGTGCCGTGAGATCTCGATCGGGTTTGCACTATCCATCGTAGCGCGATATATTGAAACCGTTGCAGACTCGCTAATGTCTCAATTCGTACCAGAGGATCAACATCATGAATGCGCTACAGAACGACCAAAAACAGGTGACTAATCGTCAGGAGAAGTCGCCAGCCACAACATCGGTTTCCGAGTGGTTGAAAATGGGTCAACCGGTCGGCCCTTGCGGAGATATTATTTTAAAATTCCGCAATGGTGAACTAGTTGCGGCAGACACTGGCGACCAAGGGGGAGGCCAGAACTAAGTACAAAAGTTCGTCCGGCTGCAAATAGAAGTCCTGAATTAACCGCGAATAGACACGAATTTACACGAATGACTGCTTCTTATTCGCATTCATTCGTGTCCATTCGCGGTTAATATGCATTCGGTTACGCGGCCTTGAGATGCTCTGCTAGACGCCTGGCCGCGGGTGGGAGGCTTTCCATACTCCGAATACAGATTTGCAGGTTCCGTTCCGCCCAGCTGTCCTCAAGATTAACGGTTCGTATTTCCATGGAAGATTGGTAACGAAGAGCGGCCGATTCAGGAACGACAGCCAGGCCAACCCGATTTTCTACCAGTCGGACGATACCCTCGAAAGTTGGCAGCCGGACTCTTGTTCTTAGCCTTAGACCAAGTCGACTTGCCTGAGCAAAAAGCAACTGTTGAATGGTACTGGCTTCAGAGAGGCCGATGAAATCGTGGCCCAGCGCCTCAGAAAACGAAATACGCCGGCGCTTGGCAACTGGATGATTTTTGGCGCGACGAGTACGAGCCTGGGGGTATTGAAGGAGAATGTCTGCAGGCCGATGACACTAACTGGCTTGCGAATCCGGGTACTGGCTGCCGCGAGAGCGAGGTGAGCGTGCCGCGCAACAATTCAAACAATAAACAACGGGACGCAATTCACTATCCAGAGCCAGCTGCTAGTTTCTCAGGCTCTCGCTCAATTCGTAAATCAACTTTCAAGACAACCGTACTTGCGCCCGGCCAGCTGATTGCGAATCAAGATTTAGAAGCGGACGTACTCAACTAAAACGTTGATACATTACTTTGTCAGGGAGCGCGCTCTGTTCAGGAGCGCGCTCGAAGGGATTACTCACCGCGCGTATTTTTCAGCGCCGAGGAAGTGCAGAGAGACATATTCTTCATCCCCGACTACCCAGCTGTCATGCCCCGGTGGAATGTAGAACACATCGCCGGCTTTCATTTCGATTACGGTACCATCTTCCATCGCGGCGGTAGCCCGTCCGCTGACTACCATGCCGACATGCTCGACCTGGCAAAGGGCGGCGCCGGTTTTCGATCCGACGTGAGTAGACCATTTCCAGCCGGGTTCATACACTGCCCGGCCAATAGTAACTCCTCCTAGCGTGATCTTCTCGAATCGACCTTTTTCGAAAGAGATCACTTCGTCAGGTGTCTCAAACTGCTTCAGAATAACTTGTGGCATAAGATTTCCTCCGAACACGTTTCTAAATGCATGCCATTGCGCGGTGAGATCAAGAAAGTCGATCGTGAGATTTGCTTTCCGGAATACTTCAGACCTTCGGCTTCCCATTGGCATAAAGCGCCAGGATATCGCTCACGGCACGGTTGAGAAGCGTTGGCACCCCTACCGCCTGGCCGAGTTCGACGACTCCCCCGCTGAGCCAATCAACTTCCAATCGGTTACCGCGCTCCAGATCATGGTACATCGAGGAAACCATCTCCGCTGGAAGACCGTCGTAGAAAGCGAGCCGGTCCTCGGCATATTCGGCATCGAGCGCCACGCCGTGTGCCCGCCCAACCGCTACAACTTCCCGCATGATGTCCAAGAGGAACTTGCGCGTCCGAGGATTTGAACGAATGGGGCCTATGGGTGAGCGGATGGTCGTGGTTGCGCCGGACAGGCCAACCAAGAAAACGAACTTCTCCCAGATCGCTTTGCGGATGTCCGTGCTCAGTTCGACGTCGATTTTTCCCCGCCGACAGGCCTCTACCAAGGCCTCGGCCCGTGCCGAGCGCCGGCCGTCGTATTCGCCGAACACGAGTTTCTGCACGGTGCCCATGTGGCTAATGACTCCGGGGCGAGCGATCGTCGACGAGATGTAAGAGACTCCCCCAAGCAGCGGCTCACTACCGAGGATGGGCCGCAGTACATCGTCTTTCTGTACGCCATTCTGCAACGACAGAACCGTCGTTGTCGGACCCACGATCGTCGAGATCGCGCGGCCGGCCGCCGCCGTATCCCAGAGTTTGACACCAATCAGCACGACATCGACGGATCGCAACGTAGACGGATCGTCGGTAGCCTGGACCTTCGGCAGACTCACGTCGCCAAGCTTGCTTTCGACAGTCAAGCCATGCTCGCGGAGCGCTGCCAGATGAGCGCCGCGCGCTATGAAGACCACGTCCGATCCACCCTGGACAAGTCGCGCCCCAAAATAACCACCAACACCGCCTGTCCCCATGACTGCAATTCTCATAAGACTCTACATTACGTGACAAGCCGCGTCCGCCAACGCCGGACTTTGCTTTTGTCCCCCTGATGTGTGTTCAATCGTGGCGTTCCGCGCGTTTCCAAATCAGACTTGCCATCAACTTAGGCTCAGGAGCGGTGGTAACAATCCCCTACTTGCATATGGTGATACTTAGTCAAACTCTTATCCCGAGAATCGATTACCTAATCGCGGTGAAAGGGAAACAAACGGGAATAATTTATGTCTGCTTCCGTTCTAAATATATAAGCGCATATGCAGCATCGGCCGTCGCACAGCCAGGGGGGGCGAGATAGCGTGCAGGGAGGTAGATGCGAGTTTTGCCTGAGGCCTCGGCAAGGAACTAAGGTGAACATGCGGCAAAGAATGGATGCATCGGCTGCAGATGGTTAGGAGGAATTATGAAGTTGAGGATTTCGGGATGGTGCAGGCTCTCGTACATTGGTTTTTTTTGCATTGCATCAGTAGTGGTTGGTTGCACGGCAGGCTCCCCAGATCGAACCAGCGCATTGAAACTGAGACCGGGCAATGTCCAAATTGGAAGGGCGTCCTACAATCAAAGGACAGGTGATTTCGAGAAGCCGTGGCCATTCGGTCAACTGCCTGGACCGGGCGTGGGTCCTGACTGAGCTACCGCGATCTGAGCGGGCGCTGCTGACCTTCGATCCGCCCATGGCTCTCTAGATTGCCAGATTCGCCCTCACTCAAGAAGCATCAGGTTCCATCTTACGTTCAGCGTCCAGCTTTGATTCTACGTCCTTCAAGAATTTCAATGCCGTCCTAGCGATTTTATCTGGGTCCACTAATCGACTATCTAAGCCAAGTTCCATAGTAACGTACCCTTCAAACTGATATTCTTGCAGCGTTTGCATCAGCCCGAACCAATCTACTCGGCCTTCGCCGGGAAGTAGGCGATCAACGTCCGAAACGTGGACGTGGACGAGATCGCTTCCCATCGCGCGAACATAGGCCCACGATAACGTGGCGCTGATCGCTAATGGAGAATGATCGCGCTCTCGCCGCCCGCGCACGAACCCAAACTGGCCAAGCTTATATCAATAACCTGTCAAGAATAACTAACCAGGTTAGCATTTAAGAGACTTCGAGGACAATATCTGAAATACGAGTGCTGAGGATTTTGTTTTGGATGGCCAGCCTCTTGGACGCGAACTTGTGACGAAGTGGGACAAGCGTTACCGAGCCGGCCTAAATTCTTTGAAAAATCTCTCTTTTCGGGAATATCTCTGAACGTTTTTGTCTCTCCGGTTTAGCTAACCGGTTCTGGTTGAGTTTTCAACAAGGCCGTGATGAACGCTTGACGGTGCAAGCCGGTGAGGTGAGCCTGGTACAAACCGCGGAAAAGAACGCAGCTCAGCTTCATGAAAAGGAACCGTGTTCTGATTCTCGCTAGTGGCGTTGACGGCATCTACACGACACCAGAGTTCAAGAAAATGCGTGAACGGAATTTCGAGATAAGGCTGGTCACAGAGGACGATTTCTTCCGGATTACGCCGATGTTAAGACAGGTCGCGGCCGACAATCTGGCTCCGACGCGTGTCCTAATCCCATTCGGAAGATGCTATGGGCCGTTCCTTTCTTCGAGGGAAGAGTCTTTTCATTGATATCGAGAGGCGCCTAGTCACGTTGCACCACGGATCCCTTCCCGCTAACCGCTCTCATTGGTTACTTCTTCGGGCTGGCAGAACTTTCAGTCGAAGATTTGATAACCAAACGGAGACCGGGAAAGTTGGCAAAATCGTGAGGTCTCCGTGGACGGCACCGCAGCTTCTGTCCTTTCGGCATCATTTTGACAAAGCTGGTTATGGTATATTGATCCCAGCCATTATCCCCCGGCAACAACACTCTCAGTTTGGCAGTTTATGCTCCGGAGAGTCCACCGTTCAGAGTCGCCGTTGTCTCCGCGCTCGGTGACTTGTTACTGACCAACGGGAGAATTATATAAAGTGGGTGCCCCCCAAGGTGATTGAACTATCGAGATACGCGCTAGAGGCCATCGGAACGGATCGAGAGTTTATCCTTTACCGTGGACGCAGTCAGGACTCCCCGACTCGGATTCTCGTGCTTTCGCCGGTGGCCGAGCATCCCGCGCCAGAAACTTTAAAACGGCTGGAGTACGAGTGCTCTCTTAGAGAAGCCTTAGATATTGAATGGTCGGCCCGCCCGATAGCGGTAAGCCATCACTTGGATCGACCGGTACTGGTGTCGGAAGACCCCGGCGGTATCCCTCTCGATCGGTTGCTGGACAGACCTTTGGAGTTAGGGCTTTTCTTGCGCCTAGCGGTTAGTCTTGCAGCCACGATCGATCGTTTGCATGAGCGCGGGCTCATTCACAAAGACATCAAACCGGCCAATGTTCTTGCAGACACCGTAACCTGCCGGTGCTGGCTCAGAGGGTTTGGTATCGTTTCTCAGCTTCCTCGCGAAGGTCAGTCAGCCGAACCTCCCGAGTTTCTTGCGGGAACGCTCGCCTACATGGCGCCCGAACAAACTGGACGGATGAATCGCCGCATTGACAGCCGGAGCGATCTCTATTCTCTCGGCGTCACCCTTTATGAAATGCTGACCGGGAGCCTACCGTTCTCCGCATCCGATCCGATGGAGTGGGTGCACTGCCACACCGCGAGAAAACCAGTGGCCCCAAGCGAACGGTCTCCGAATATTCCGACCCCGGTATCCGCAATCATTATGAAGCTGCTGGCCAAAACGGCGGAAGAACGGTACCAGACGGCGGCCGGCGCTGAGAGTGATCTTCGGCGTTGCTTGATAGAATGGGAGGGCGCTCCGGCCATTCGTCTTCGCGAAGCCACCGCGCATCGGGAGGCCGGGGAGACGCAGAACGCTACGTGCATCCAGGAATTCGCTTTGGGGGAACATGACATTCCCGACCAGCTGTTGATTCCCGAGAAATTGTACGGAAGAGCGAGAGAGATTGATACCTTGCTTGCTTCTTTCGATCGTGTCGTGGCCGATGGTACGCCGCAATTGGTGCTCGTCTCAGGGTATTCTGGCATCGGCAAATCGTCCGTTGTCAATGAGCTCCACAGAATGCTGGTTTCGCCTCGCGGGCTTTTCGCCTCGGGCAAGTTCGAACAGTACCAGCGGGACATTCCTTATGCCACTTTAGCGCAAGCGTTTCGTAGCCTGATTCGTCCCCTTCTGACTAAGAGCGAAGAGGAACTGCATAACTGGCGGCGCGCGTTCCGTGAGGCGTTAGGTCCAAATGGACAGCTCATGGTCGATCTGGTCCCGGAACTGAAGCTAATTGTCGGAGAGCAGCCGGCACTTCCTGTTCTTCCGCCACAAGAAACACAAGGTCGCTTCCAATTGGTGTTCCAACGATTTATCAGCGTTTTTGCACGTCCTGATCATCCTCTGGCGTTGTTCCTGGACGATCTCCAATGGCTCGATGCGGCCACCCTCGATCTGATCGAGCATTTACTCACCTCGGGCTTAGCTAACCAGCAAAGCAGCGGAACGGTGGCGGCAAAGACACGTCGGGCAAGCCAGCCGGATCTGCGACACTTGTTGTTGATCGGCGCCTACCGCGATAACGAGGTGGACGCCACCCACCCACTAATGCGTAAGCTGGAAGCGATCCGACGAGCAGGTGCGCACGTGCAGGAGATCACCCTGGCGCCGCTTGTTCAAGAAGACCTGAAAAGTTTAATTGTCGATTCGCTCCGCTGCGCACCGGAATCAGCCGCGCCGCTGGCACACTTGGTCCACGAGAAGACAGGAGGAAATCCGTTTTTTGCCATTCAGTTCATTTCTGCGCTTGCCGAAGAAGGCCTGCTCACGTTCGACCATCGCGCTACCCAATGGTCCTGGGATCTCCAACGCATCCACGCGAAAGGTTACACCGATAATGTTGTAGACCTCATGGTGGGGAAATTAAACCGGCTCCCGGGCGCAAGCCAGAAGACGCTAAAGGAGTTTGCCTGTTTGGGAAATAGTGCCGAGATCCCCACACTTTCCATTGTCCATGGGACCTCGGAAGAGCAGCTGCATTCTGATTTGTGGGAGGCTTTGCGATTGGGTTTCGTTGTGCGTTTGGGCAACTCGTATCGGTTTATCCACGACCGAGTACAGGAAGCGGCTTATTCACTGATCTCCGAAGAGCTGCGGGCGAAAGCCCACCTGGAAATAGGAAGGCTGCTCATCTCACGAACTCCTCCAGAGCGGCTTGAGGAGCGCAGCTTCGAGATCGTCAACCAATTGAACCTCGGCTCCACGTTGATTACTTCACAAGACGAACGTGAGAAGCTGGCGGAACTCAATTTGACCGCGGGTAGACGCGCCAAGGTCTCAACCGCCTACACCTCGGCGCTCAAATATCTGATCGCTGGCGCGGCACTTTTACCCAACGACGCCTGGACGCGCCGGCATGAGCTCCGCTTCGCCCTAGAACTGGGCCGGGCCGAATGCGAGTTTTTAACTGGCGACTTAGCGACAGCAGAAGAACGCCTGAATCGACTTTCGTCGCGTACCGCGAACACGCTCGAACTTGCGACGGTGATTTGCTTGAGCGTGGATTTATACGCGACTCTCGATAAAACCGACCGCGCGGTCGCGGTCTTCCTCGACTACCTCCGGCATTTGGGCATTGAATGGTCGGCGCACCCAACAGCAGAGGAAGCGAGGCGGGAATACGAACGGATCTGGATGAAAGTCGGTAGCCGCTCAATCGAAGACCTGATTGAACTGCCATTAATGAGCGACCCGGTATCCCTGGCGACTCTGGATGTGCTGACTCGCGTCTTGCCTCCGGCTTCGAACGCGGCCGATACGAATCTTGTGTGTATGACAGTCTGTCGTGCGGTTAACCTTAGCCTGGAACGGGGCCATGGCGATGGCTCATCCGTCGCTTACGTATTCCTTGGCACAATAGCCGGGCCGCACTTCGGCGACTACGAGGCCGGATTTCGATTTGCTCAGCTCGGCTACGAACTGATCGAGAAGCGTGGGTTGCAGAGGTTCGAGGCGCGGACGTATCATTGGTTTGCCCAATTTGTCGTGCCCTGGACAAAGCATGTCCGAACCTGCCGAGACCTGATACGCCGGGCGTTTATGGTCGCAAACGAGACCGGCGATCTAACGGCTGCCGCCTACAGTTGCGATAACTTGAATACGAACGTTCTCGCGGCCGGCGACCCTCTGGTTGAGGCGCAACTTCATGCTGAGTTTGGTCTCGAGTTCGCCCGAAAAGTTCGAGTCACCCGAGTCGGCGACGTCATTATTCCGCAACTCGGCCTTATCCGGACCCTTCGTGGCCTAACACCGAAATTTGGCTGTTTCGATGAGGGCGAGTTTGAGGAGTCTCGATTCGAGCGCCACTTAGCAGATTCACCTGCGTTACCGGTACCGGAGTGTTGGTATTGGATCCGAAAGCTGCAAGCTCGCTTTTTTGCCGGGGACTATGATGCTGCTATCAATGCCTCACTGCAGGCCAAACGACTGCTTTGGATATCACTACCGTTTTTTGAAGCGGCCGAATATCACTTCTACAGTGCCCTGGCCCGAGCTGCAGCGTATGATAAGACAGCGCCGGAAAAACGAACCGAGCATTTCAAGGCCCTGTCTGAACATGCTAAACAGCTCGCGCTCTGGGCGCAGAATTGCCCGGAGAATTTCGAAAACCGCGCGGCGTTGGTGAGCGCCGAGATCGCTCGCATCGAAGGCCAGGACGTCGATCAAACCATGCGCCTCTATGAGCAGGCCATCCGCTCGGCTCACTCCAATGGCTTTATCCACAATCAAGCGGTGGCCAACGAACTGGCAGCCCGCTTTTATGTGGGACGCGGCTTCGAGAAGATCGGGCATGGGTATTTGCGAGACGCGCGATCCGGATACCTCCAATGGGGAGCCATGGGTAAGGTGCGGCAACTTGAAGAGCTATATCCGTACCTCCGAGGAGAAGAGACGGTCGCGGGTCCAACGAGCACAATTGGAGAATCTCTTGAACACCTGGACCTGGCGACCGTTATCAAAGTCTCACACGCCGTATCGAGTGAGATCGTTCTGGAGAAACTAATCGACACCCTGATGCGCATGGCCATTGAGCACGCCGGCGCCGAACGCGGCTTGCTGATTCTACTGCGAGGGGTTGAGCAGCGGATCGAGGCCGAAGCCATTACCACCGAGGACGCCATCAGCGTGCGGTCAGGAGCAGGGCTCATAGCCGAGGCAGAGGTGCCGGAGTCGATTATTCATTATGTCGTCCGTACCCAGGAAAGCGTCATGCTCGCCGATGCCGCAACCCACAATCCATTTTCCGACGATAACTACCTGAGCCGGCATCATGCCCGCTCGGTTCTCTGCCTACCGTTGATTCGTCAGGCGAAACTGATCGGCGCGCTCTACCTTGAAAATAACCTAGCCCCCCACGTATTCACGGCCAGTCGGATCGCCGTGCTGAAGATGCTCGCGTCCCAAGCCGCGATCTCGCTGGAGAACACGCGTCTTTATCGCGACCTCGAGCAGCGGGAAGCAAAGATTCGGCGTCTCATCGATGCCAACATTTTCGGGATCTATATCGGTAACCTTGAAGGCCAAATTATTGAGGCAAACGACGCGTTTCTGCACATGGTGAAATACAGCCGCGAAGATCTGGCCTCGGGCCGCCTGGGCTGGAAAAACTTGACTCCGCCAGAATGGCGCGACCACACCGAACGCGCGGTTAAGCAGCTAAAGGCGACTGGAATTTTTCAGCCCTATGAGAAGGAGTATTTTCGGAAGGATGGCACCCGGGTACCCGTCCTAGTTGGCTCTGCCCTCTTCGAACTAGATCAGAGCGAGGGTGTCACTTTTGTGCTCGATTTGAGTGACCAAAAACTTGCCGAAGAAGCGCTCCGGCGGAGTCAGTCTCGTTTGGCCGAGATGCAAGCCGAACTGGCTCACGTTACCCGCGTGACAGCACTGGGAGAGTTGACCGCCTCAATTGCTCATGAAATCAATCAGCCGTTGGCCGCAGTGGTAACCAATGCCAACGCCAGCCTGCGCTGGCTTTCCGGCGATTCACCCGATCTGACTGAAGCCCGAGAAGCAATCTCTCGGATTGCTCGTGACGGAAAGCGGGCCGGCGATGTCATCTCCCGGATGCGGTCCCTCTTTATGAAGGCTAACACCGCCAAGGAACTCTTGGATATAAACGAGGTGATTGAACAAGCGCTGATTCTTGCACAGGGGGAACGCCAACGAAATCGGGTTTCACTGCGAACGCACCTCGCCACTAATTTACCGCTGATTGTGGGAGACCGGATCCAACTGGAACAAGTGATCCTCAATCTGCTGATCAACGCGGTCGAAGCGATGAGTACAGTGGGTGAAGGTCCGCGAGAGCTGTCGGTTAGTTCCCAGAAAGTGAAGAAGACCCGAGAGGAACGGCGATTCGCGCACACCACCTCTGAGGAAGCCGAACTGACTTATGTACTGGTCACGGTGCGAGATTCAGGCCCGGGGTTGGATCCAGACAATGTGGGCCGTATCTTCAACGCCTTCTATACGACGAAACCTCACGGCCTTGGCATGGGGTTAGCTATCAGTCGTTCAATTATTGAGGCTCACGGAGGCTGGCTATCAGCCATCGCCGGTTCACCACGAGGTGCCGTCTTTGAATTCACTTTGCCGATTCTAGCTGAGAGCAACTAATGATCCCGTTGGTGGCCCGGAACTTTCAGATCTCTTCTGGAGCTGCGGCCGGCAGCCGGCCATTTTCACTGGGCAGGGTAACCCGGGCGATGACCAAGGCAATCAAGGCGGAGATCGCGATACCGATCACCATCGGTTTCGGCGCGCCATTGACGAAGAGGCCGGACACAGCCATGACCGCGGCGCCGACCACGAACTGTAGTGCTCCCATTAATGCCGAAGCCGTGCCCGCGATGGCCCCATGATTTTCAAGTGATAAAACCGCGGTCGTCGGCAGAACGAGGCCGAGGAACCCGTATCCGATGAATAGGAAAATCATCATGAGCGTCAGACTGTCGACGCCCGCCAGAAACACGATGGCTACAATGGTCATGACAATTGCCAATCCAGAGACGGACACGTGAATGACTCGCGTCAGACCGTATCTAGCCGTCATGGGCGCCGTCAACTGGCTGAAGCCGAAAAAGGAGGCCGCGTTGAGTGCAAAGCACAGGCTGAACATAGTAGGCGTCAATCCATAATGGCTGACGATCACGAATGATCCGCTCGCTAAGTAGATAAAAAACGATGACACCCCGAACGCGCCGACCAAGGTCAACCCTAGGAATTCTGCGTCGGTAAGAAGCTTGCCATAGCCTGCGAACGCACGTGCCCATGAACTATCAGCGCGATCATGGATTTCTCGGGTTTCGCGCAACTGAGTAGCAGCCAACAGAAAAGCGATCGCGCCGGCCGCCGTCAGTGCTAAGAAGATGCCTCTCCAGCCGAACCCCGCAATAATGAAGCTCCCTGTGAGAGGCGCCAGGATCGGTGAAATGCTCACGACGAGCATGAGAAGCGACATGAGCCGAGTGGCGTCATGCCCGGTGTAAAGGTCGCGTACGACTGCACGGGGAACCACCATGCCGGTACACGCACCCAAAGACTGAAGCACGCGAAAACCGATCAGCACGTTGATACTCGGCGCGAAGGCGCATCCTACGCTTCCGATGATGAAGATCGCGAGACCGGCATAGATCGGCGGTTTGCGGCCGAACATGTCCGAGAGTGGCCCGTAAAGAAGCTGGCAGAAGCCGAGTACGACGAAAAACACAGTGAGACTCGTCTGCACCGCGGCTGGAGTGGCATGCAGCGCACCCCCGATCGACGGCAGCGCCGGCAGATACATGTCGATGGCAAACGGACCAACGGCGGTGATGAGGCCAAGCACGACGGCAAGTTGAAGAAAGCGCCCTATTTTCAAAATACTGAGTTACCCCTATGAATCCGTCGCCGGTTTAATCTTGGGCAGTATAAACCATTTCATCACCGGGATCGGACCTTTTTCTGCCCCGGCTGCCGTAAATGCTGTCCGAATGCAAAAAGAGAGCTCCATCCGAAAAGTTTTGTGCAGTGTTTAGCTGGTCGAGATAGATGTGGTGGCGGATCTGTTCTTCTTTCCAACGCCGAAACGTACTCATAATGTTCTCAAATTGTTGACGAATTCACTCCGCTTTCTCCCCGCTGATTTCACGCCTTGCCAAGAGCCTTGTGACGAGCCGAAGGAGAAAACCGGGACCCTCGGGTGCAACCTCCCTATTGTGTCCTGTGAACTCGCAATCCGCGGGCGAGCGTCCCTACCTCCTGACTCCTGGATTCTGGCTCCTGACTCCTCTCGTGCTCAGGGACTCTTATTTGCTGCGACCCTGGCCGGACCAGGCTCGGCGACCTCTACACGAGAGCCATCCATAATGGAATCTGACGGATCAGCGATCACCGCGTCTTTCGCTGGCAGGTTAGAAGTCACTTCGACCGCACTACCATAGTCATGACCAATGGTGATGGGCACCAGCTTAACCTCGCCATTCTGTACGATCGCTACACGCAGGCCCTCCGCCCGAAAGAGCAAGGTATTCGTGGGAATCGTTACAGCGCCCGCTGCACCTGGTATTTTGAAATGCACGAAGACGTAGGCTCCGGGCAAAAGCCGTCCAGTCGGATTATCGACGTCGACTTCTACATTTAAAGTCCTGGAGGTTAAATCGATCGAATTCGAGTTACGGACGATCGTACCGGTAAACTTCTCTCCCGGGAACTCATCCAGCGTGAGTGACACCGAGTCACCGGATTTGACTGAGGCCGCATACACTTCCGGTACCGAAATATAAACCCGCAGCTTGTCGATCGCCGCCAAATGGAATAACTCCTTTTGCCCCGGGCTGTTACCATTCTGCACCAAAGCTCCGACATCGGTATCCCGAGCGGTAATAACTCCATCGAATGGTGCGTAAACGTGCTCAAATTCTTGCAGCTTTTCTAAGCGGTGGACGTTCGCTTCAGCTGCCTGGGCTGTTGATTGCTTGGCATTGAAGTCACTTACCGCTTGATCGGTATCCTGTTTTGAAATGACGTTGCTTTTTTGTAAGAAGACCCAGCGGTTCATCGTGACCAGGGCTAGTTGCAGGTTCGCTTGCGCCGTCTTCAAGTCGTTCTCGGCCTGCTCAAGTTGTTGATCAAGCTCAGGTGTTTCGATCTCGGCCAGCAGTTGACCACGTTTAGCATGCGCACCGATGTCTAGATACCAGGCCTTCAAATAACCGCTGGTGCGAGCATAGATCGGGGCTTCCGTAAAAGCTTGGGTGGTCCCAGGCAGTTCTATTTCCTGAGCTTTAGAAGTTGCCTCCGGATGAACCACGCTGACCACCGGAATAGCGTTGGATTTAACCGTGCCCTCTAATTTCTTTTCGGCATTTAAACGAGATTGAATTCCGGAGAAGACGAGAACCGCGAGACATGCGCAGAAAAACACCGCCAGCACGATCCATCGTCCCTTCGGTGTCCCTCGCCGACTAGACGAGCTCCTTTTGGCTGGCTTAACCCTCAGCTGAGTCGTCTCCACCTCATCCATCACTTTATTTGATTCGTTGGATAGCATCTGGTTTCTCCATTTATACTGGCACGAGCGATCAACTCAGTCCGTAACTCTGGCTTCTGGTGGCTTCCGATGAAACAGGCTGAAAACCACAGGTACAAACAATAGGGTTGCCACGGTCGCAGCCATCAATCCCCCGATTACCGCCCGACCGAGCGGCGCATTTTGTTCACCACCATCGCCCAAGCCCAACGCCATCGGCACCATGCCGATCACCATGGCTAACGCGGTCATGATCACGGGACGGAAGCGCGTGGCTCCAGCCTCGATGGCTGCTCGGATAGAATCGCCATGTTCTTGCAACCGTTCTTTAGCAAATGAGACCACCAGAATGCTATTCGCAGTGGCAATACCCATACACATAAGAGCTCCCATCAGCGCGGGAACACTGAGCGCTGTGTGCGTGAGAAATAGAAATAGCACAATGCCGGTCAGCGCCGCCGGCAGCGCGGTTATGATAACAAAAGGGTCCAGCCACGACTGGAAGTTAACAACGATTAACATGTACACCAGAACCACGGCCAAGCCGAGTCCCCCGATTAGCCCTAGATACGAGGTCCGCATAGTCTGGACCTGGCCGCGTATAGTAATAAAAGTACCCCGTGGCAGCAGCTTCTGATTCGCGCCCACGATCTTTTCTCCATCACGGCTGATCCCGCCAAGGTCGCGATCTTGAACGCTGCCGTAGATGTCAATTACCCGGCGAATATTATAGTGGTTAACTATCGCCATCTCGTGCCCGCGCGAGACGGACGCCACGTCTCCCAGAATTTCCGAGTTCGTCCCACCGTTTGCGTTCAGCGGTATATTCAACAGATCGTTCATGGATTGAAACCGGTATTGCGGGGTTTGGGCGACGAGGTTATAATCAACTCCGTTCTTCCAGTTAACGAAGAACATCGGCGTTATCTGAAAACTACCGCTCAGTGCGTTCAAAACACTGGCAGCAACATTTTGCTCCGTTAATCCAGCCTGACCGGCTTTCACTCGATCAACCGCGACTTCTAGGGTCGGATAATCGAGCGGCTGCTGAACTCGGAGGTCGACCAATCCCGGCACCTGGCGCATCTGGGCCATTATCGTTTCGGCGATTTGCTGGCTCTTCACCACATCATTGCCTTCGATCTGTACATCGATTGGCGCCGGCAACCCAAAATTCAGAATCTGGGTTACAATATCAGACGGCAAAAAGTAGAATGTGATACCAGGGAATTGCCGGGGCAGCTGAGCACGCAACTCACGCGTGTAATCAGCGACCGGATGATGGTTCTCCTTCAGCGAAACCAGCACATCTCCATCGCTAGCGCCGAGAACCCCGGACGTGGAGTGCTGGGTGTTATAGGGACTATAAGGAAGACCGATGTTGTCCAGGATGTTATCCATTTCTGCGGGCGGAATCGTCTGCCTGATATAGTTTTCCACCTGGTCGAATAGACGGGCAGTTTCTTCAATCCGGAGACCTGTCCGGCCGCGGACATGAACGATGCATTGGCCGCTATCCGTATCAGGGAAAAAGTTTTGGCCAAGCCAAGGCACCAGTAAGAATCCGGCCAGACAAAGCCCGAGAAATCCGGGCACGAACAGTGTACGGTTCGCTAGCAGAGCGGTTAGTAAGTCGCGATAAGCTCCGCGGACCCGCTCAAACCCGGCTTCGAACGAGCGCTGTATTTTAGCGAAAATGTTTTTCGATTCGGATCCGTGGCCATGGGTCTTCAGCAGGTACATTGCCAGAGTTGGCACTAGCGTTCTGGATAGGATGTAAGAAGCCAGCATCGCGAAAACCACTGCTTCCGCGAGGGGCACAAAAAGGTATCGTGCTACCCCATCCAGCAGAAACATCGGCAGGAAGACGATACAGATACAGAGGGTAGATACTAACGCTGGAACAGCGATCTGGGCCGCACCTTTCAAGATGCCATCGTGGAGCGAACCACCCTCGCGCAGAACGCGCTCGATATTCTCGATCGTGACCGTGGCATCATCGACCAGAATACCCACCGCTAAGGCCAACCCTCCAAGGGTCATGATGTTGATCGTTTCACCGAGAAAACTGATTACCATAATCGATGTCAAAACCGACAACGGAATGGATACGGCGATGATCAGGGTGCTTCGCCAACTGCCCAGAAACAATAGAATCATCAGTCCGGTCAGCGCTGCGGCGATTATCCCCTCTCGGATTACTCCGCTGACCGCGCCATTAACAAAGATGCTCTGATCCGCAATCGGCGTCATTTTTAACTCGGGAGGAACGATCGTTGCCACTCGAGGAAGCAAGTTTTTCACGCCACTGACCACGCTGAGAGTGGAGGCCGTACCCGCTTTTATGATGCTCATGAGCACACCCCGATGCCCATCCTGGCGGACTACGTTGGTTTGCAGGGCGAAGCCGTCACTCACTGTGGCAACGTCTCGCAGGTAGATCGTGGTGTGTCCTACTTGTTTAATAGGCAGATCATTGAGTTCGGCTACGGTCCGCGGAGATGTATTCGCCCGCACATCCAATTCGCTTTTCCCCAGTTTTACCGTGCCAGATGGGAGAATAAGGTTCTGCGCGTTCACCGCGTTGAGCACATCCGTAGGCGACACATTCCTGGCCTGCATCAGGTTGTGATCCATGTTGATCATGACCTGACGTTGTTTCCCGCCATAAGGCAGCGGTATTACTGCACCAGGCACGGTGATGAGTTGAGTTCGCACGAAGTTGAGCGCCAAATCGTTCAACTGTTGTTCCGAAAGGCCTTTGCCAGAGAGTCCCAATTGCAGAATCGGAACACTGGAAGCGCTGAAGTTTATAATCTCCGGCGGCTGAATGCTCGGTGGCAACAATCGGAGCGCAAATTGAGCGGCGCTGACCACCTGTGAATTCGCCCGATCCAGGCTGGTGCGCGGCTGAAGGAAGATTTTGACGACGGCAGAACCGTTATAAGTCGTGGACTCAATGTGCTCGATATTGTCTACCAGACTGGTCAAAACTTTCTCGAACGGCGTCGTCAGTCGAGCTTCGATGTCCTCGGGATCTAGTCCCGTATAGGTCCAAGCGGTGGAAATAACCGGGATATCAATATTTGGAAAGATATCCGTCGGCGTCCGTAGGATCACGATCGGACTCAGCACAAGAATGAGCAGGGCCAGGACTATGAAGGTGTAGGGCCGATTAAGGGCCAGCTTAACGATCCACATAAAACCTCTCAGCAGCTGCGCGCGTTACGAAAAGAGAACCTACGCATAAGATGCAATACGGGGGATATCCCCCTATTTGACCGTTCTGTCAAGTTCCTGCTAACTTGGGACGACGAATCTTTCACCGCCCTGGGCCTCAGCTACGGCAGGTGCTCAAGGCGTTTTCGTTATCTCTCTCACCCTAGCGCGTGCTTGGGGTAGAATAAGGGCTCGGGGGTTCCCGGCAATCCGGAACGGTACGGCGGGGACCGAAGCGAGATCCGGCGCAATAGGTAACCGATGGAGCGCTGCCTCGCTTGCGAGGCCGATGCGATCGGCACCGTGGAACGAGCCGCTTTAGGAATAGCGCGGCGCCCTGGAGAAGGGCCCTTGCCGCTAAATTATGCAGGTACTGGTCGGGGTTTCCCCAGCTCGGAACTATAGGCGATCGATATCAAGGCCGAACGCAGCTTCGCCGATTCTTCTCTGCCAAAAACCTCCTCAAACCGCTCCTGCGCCGTCGCCCAGTACGGCTTCGCCTCATTGTACTTGGCGATCCCCGACTTGGTCAGCGCGATCAATCGAACCCGGCCATCGCTAGGATCCGTCAACAGAGTCACAAAATTGTCCCTCTCCAAAGGCCGCAGATTTTGTCCCAAGGTCGACCGGTCCAGCACCAACTCTTCCGCCAACTCTTGCACAGTTGGCAAAGCCGCTCCTCTCCTGTTCAATGCCGACAAAATCCCGTATTGACATAGGCTCAGCCCGGTTGGCGCCAAAACCGAATCGTAAAAGTGCCCCACCCGTCGATTGGCTCTCCTGATAGCACCCGCGTTGCAGCGCGTCACCCAGACCTGCGTCGGTTCCTCCGGCGCCTTATTGTTTGCTATGCTCTTTCGATTACTCAAAGATCTTCAAATTCAACAACCAGGGGACATCCCCTTAATTGCCATTTCATCTTATACCGTTATTCTTTGCGCCCTGCAACTATCCGGCGGGCTGCTATTCTCACAACTGCCGGATTAGCTTCATGAATTCGTCCACTTTCCGGGCCACGCCGGCCTGGCTCGAGCTCACGTTGTGCTCCATACGGAGGCCGGTAAAAACCGTTAGCACCAATTCTGCCAGAACCTCCGCCTCGGTTTCCGGCCGTTCGGCCTCAATATTTTTCGCGACAAACTCCTTCAGCTTCCTCCTGCTCTGGGTGAGTATATCGATGGCGGCCCGAGGCAAGATAGCGGACTCACGCATCGAATTGACGACAAAACAGCCTTTTAGTCCTTGGGCGTTACGGTATCGAACTTTAAGAAATCGTTCAATATTGTCCCAGCCTAACGGCTCGCCGGTCAGCAGTGGCCCAAGCTCCAGGGTATCCACGTAGTACCGCAGACTCTGTACAAACAAATCTTCTTTACCCTTGAACTCGGAGTAAAGCCCGGACTTGTTTACTCCTGTGGCCTGCTCCAATTCCTGGAGGCTGGCGTCAGCAAACCCGCATCTCCAAAAAACTGGCAGCGCCTTCTCTAAGACACTTTCCCGGTTGAACTTTTTCGGTCGTCCCACAGCACAAAACATCGTTTAATAAACCGATCGGTTCAAAATATTTCTTGACCCGATTGAAATCCGGCATATCCCGTATTGAACCGAATGGTTCTTTATTTCAGAGGGTAAATCACGGTCCTAAATCCGCCTACATCCATTAAGGCCATAGGCTCCTCTATAAGCCTGCAGATTGCGGATCTGAGTCCCTCGCGCTGAATCGAACCAACGAAAATTGAAAACTTAAAAAGCTATCGAACAAGAAAATGCCAACTTCATCTGACAACGCATTTGCGGATAAAGTCGTACTGGTCACCGGAGGAACCGCCGGGATCGGGCGCGCCACAGCCGTCGCTTTTGCCCGGCAGGGCGCTAAAGTAGTCGTCTCGGGCCGCCGGAAAACCGAGGGCCTGGAGTCGGTCGCTCTAGTGGAAAAAGCCGGGGGTGAAGGCTTATTCGTCCGCGCCGACGTAAGCCAAGAGGAAGACGTTGCCGCACTGATTGCGACCACCGTAGAACGTTTTGGGCGCCTCGACATTGCCTTCAATAATGCTGGGGTCATCGAACGCGGACCAATCACCGATATTACGGTGGAAAGCTATGAACACATCTTCGGAATCAATGTCCGGGGAGTTGCTCTCGGCCTGAAGCATCAGATCGCCGCCATGCTCAAAACCGGCGGAGGTAGTATCGTTAACAATGCTTCGGTTCTTGGCATCCGCCCGTATCCTGAGCTTTCGCTTTACAACGCGAGCAAATTCGCCGTCATCGGGCTTACCAAAACCGCCGCGCTCGAATACGCCACTAAAGGGATTCGGGTGAACGCAGTGTGTCCAGCGATTATCGAAACGGACATGACCGCGATGGCTCGCGACGATGAACAGACCCGCAACGCTCT
>Ga0213878_10000269_pt1 | contig 20331 bp, 15 predicted proteins | sample VelepicoBEBS_R02_FD_161053 | JGI IMG/M metagenome (GOLD analysis project Ga0213878, IMG submission 161053) | Vellozia epidendroides bulk soil microbial communities from rupestrian grasslands, the National Park of Serra do Cipo, Brazil - BS_R02 | ecosystem: Environmental > Terrestrial > Soil >... | reverse complement strand
CGCTGATGATCGAGCTCACGCCGGGCTCCTGCATCGTCACGCCGTACATGCGCTGCGCGAGCTCCATCGTCTTCTTGTTGTGGGTGACGATCAGCATCTGCGAGGTCGAGCTGACCTCGCGGATCTTCGTCGAGAGCCGCTCGACGTTGGCGTCGTCGAGCGCCGCGTCGACCTCGTCGAGCAGGTAGAACGGCGACGGCTTCACCGCGATCAGCGCGAAGATCAGCGCCGAGGCGGTCATCGCGCGCTCGCCGCCGGAGAGCGCCGCGAGCGCGGTCATCTTCTTCCCCGGCGGCTGCACCGAGATCTCGATCCCCGTCTCGCTGAGGTTCTCCGGGTTCGTCTGCCACATCTCGGCCTCACCGCCCGGGAAGAGCTGCGCGAACACGGCGCTGAACTGCTTTTTCACCGCGTCGAACGTCTCGTTGAACTGCACTTGGCACGACGTCTCGATCTCCGCGATCGTCGCGAGCAGCGTCTCGCGCGCCTTGTGCAGATCGTCCATCTGCTCGCGCAGGAAGCGCTCGCGCTCGGTGAGCTCGTCGCGGTCGGCCTCCGCGTTCAGGTTGACGTTGGCTTGCAAGCGGGTGAGCTCTTCGCGCAAACGCGGCAGCTCGTCGGCGACCTCGTCCGGCTCGCCCTCGTAGCGCGCGATCACGTCCGCCTGCTCGTCCTCGGTCGCGGGATGCTGCGCGAAGGTCTGCTGCAGCATCCCGAGCTCGGCGTCGATCTCGGCGAGCCGGCGGCGGCCGTACTCGCCGGCGGCCGTCGCCTCGCGGTCGGCGCTCTGCGCGACGCGCTCGTCGGCCTCGCGCTGCGCGGCCTCGTCCTTGCGCGCTTCCAGCGTCCGGCGCGACGACTCGACCGCCGTGTCGGCTTCGGCGACGCGCTCGCGCGCCGCGGTCACCGCGCCCTCCAGCTCCGCCGCGCGCGCGCGCAGCGCGTCCAGCTCGCGCAGCATCGCCTCGCGCGCCGCACCGGCGCGCTCCGCGTCCGCGTCGAGGAGACCCAGGCGCGTCACGGCCGCGTCGTGCTCGGCGCTGAGCGCGGCGATCTGCTCGCGCAGCGCGCTCGCCGACGCGACGACCTCGCTCTGCTCGACCTCGACCGCGGCGATCCGCTCGCGCGCGGCGGCGAGCTGCGCTTCGAGCGCGGCGCGCTGGTCCGAGAGGTCGACGTGATCCTCGGCGACGCGCTCGAGCGCGTGCAGCCGCGCGCGCACCTCGTGCTCTTCGGATTCGAGCGACTCCGCGCGCGTCTGCGCGCTCGCGACCGCCGCGTCGAGCCGTTCGACTTCGGTGACGAGCCCTTCGAGCTGCGTGCGCACCTCGCGCAGCGCGACCTCCGCTTCGTTCGCGAGCTTCGTCGCCAAGTCGCGCTCCGCGCTCGCGGCGTCGAGCTCTGCTTTCGCCGCCGCGGCGTCGCGTTCGATCCGCTCCAGCTCGGCGCGCAGCTGCGGGATCCGCTCGCGCAGCGTCTCGGCCTGCGCGCGCCGCGCGAGGATCGAGCGCTCCTTGCGGAAGCGGCCGCCGGTGATCGCCCCGCCGCCCATGATCTGATCGCCCTCGAGCGTCACGATCGAGTCGCGGAAACCCTCGCCGCGGGTCAACCGGATCCCCGTCCGCAGCTCGTCGACGACCAGCACGCGGCCGACCAGGAACGCGACGATGCCGCGGTAGCGCGGCTCGGCGCGCACGAGCGTGTGCGCGTAGCCGATCACGCCGGCGCGGCCGCGCAGCGTCCCCAGCTCGCGGCCTTCGCGCTGCGCGAGCGTGTCGAGCGGGAGGAACGTCGCACGTCCAAGCTCGCGCTCGCGGAGATACGCGACCGCGGCCTCGGCGTCTTCGGAGGTCTCGGCGATGATGTTCGAGAGCCCCGCGCCGAACGCGACGTCGAGCGCGCGCGCGTAACGCTCGTCGGTCGAGATCAGGTTCGAGACGACGCCGTGCAGCCCGCGCAGCAAGCCGCGGTTCGACGCTTCGACGATCGCGCGCGTCCCGTGCGCGTGCCCTTCGAGCGCGGCTTCGAGCTCTTCGATCGTGTGCAGCCGCGACTCGGCGCCGGCGAGCTCGGATGCGATCTCGCGGTGGCGCCGCTGCAGGTCGGCGACGCGCGCGGCGGTCGCATCGCCGCGCTCGCGCGCGACGCGCGCGCGCTCGTGCTGTCCCGCCGCCTCGGCTTCGTAGCGGGCGATCAGCACTTCGCGCTCGGTGAAGCGCTCGCGCGCCTCGTCGGCCGCCTTGGCCTGCGCATCGCGCTCGGCGAGCGCGCTCGCGCGCTCGCGCTCGAGCCGTTCGATCTCGGTCCGCGCCGAGGCGATCTGCGCGCGCCGCTCCGCCTCGTTCGCCGCATGCTCCGCGGCGAGCGCTTCGACCGCGCGCAGCTCCTGATAGACGCCGTCGAGCGCGCCGCGCGCGTCCGCGACCGCGGCCGACGCCGCCAGCTCGCGCTCGCGCGAGCCTTCGGTCTGCGCGGTCAGCGGCGCGAGCCGCTCCTCGAGCGATGCGATCTGCTCGCGCAGCGTCTCGCGCTCGCCCTCGACGCGCTCGCGGTCGGCGACGACGGCGCTGGACTGGCGCTCGAGCCCGTCGCGGCGCGCGACCGCGGCGGCGAGATCGGCCTCGATGAGCGCCGCGTCGGCGCGCGCGCTCTGCGCCTGCGCGCGGTGGTTGTCGAGCTCGAGCTCGAGCGTGTAGACCGTCTCGCGCAGCGCCGCGATCTCCGCGCCGAGCCGCGCCGCGCGCGCGGCCGCCGCGGCGCGCGCGTTCTCGTGCTGCTCGAGATCCGCCGCGACGCGCTCGCGCTCGGCGCGCCGCGACGACGACGCGCGCAGAAACGAGAGGATCTCCAGATCGCGCACGCGCGCGGTCAGCTTTCGGTAGCGCTTCGCGCGCCGCACCTGCGTCTCGAGCTCCGGGACGCGCCGCTCGAGCTCGGCGATGAGGTCGTTGACGCGGATCGCGTTCTGCTCCGTCGCCTCGAGCCGCCGCAGCGCCTCGTTCTTGCGCGCGAGGAACTTCCCGATCCCCGCGGTCTCCTCGAAGAGCGCGCGGCGCTCGGTCGGCTTCGAGGAGAGGATCGAGTCGATCTGCCCCTGCGAGACGATCGCGTACGAGCCGTGGCCGAGCCCGGTCCCCATCAGCAGCTCGTGCACGTCGCGCAGGCGCACCGCCTCGCGGTTGATGTAGAACTCCGATTCGCCGGCGCGGTACGCCCGCCGCGTGATCTGCACCTCGGCGAAGTCCAGCGGCAGCATCCGCTCCGCGTTGTCGAAGGTGAGCGTGACCTCGGCCATGCCGAGCGGCTTGCGCACGTTGTTGCCGGCGAAGATCACGTCTTCCATCTTCTGCGAGCGCAGGCTGCGCGAAGACTGCTCGCCGAGCACCCAGCGGATCGCGTCGACCAGGTTCGACTTGCCGGAGCCGTTGGGTCCGACGACGGCGGTGGTGCCGTCGTGGAAATCGAGCGTCGTCGCCTCGGCGAACGTCTTGAAGCCGAAGACTTTGAGAGACTTGAGGCGCATGGGGTTAGACGGGCGCTCCGCTGTCGGGCGTACGGGGTGAACGTGGGCGGCGACGCTTGTCGAGCGCGATGACCCGGCCCCCGGTGTTCGACGCCGGCGCCGCCTGCGCTTCCGGATGACGCTTTCGTAACGTGGAGAGCGCCATCGCGGCGGCGCTCTGCTGGGCCGCCTTCTTCGACGGCCCGATCCCCTCGCCCAAAATTTCCTCGCCGACGCGGACCTGCGAGGTGTAGCGGCGGTCGTTCGGCGGCCCTTCGGCGCGCTCGAAGTACAGCGGGGTCACCCGCAGGACGCCCTGGGCGAACTCCTGGAGGTCGGTCTTCGCGTCGCGCTCGCCGGCGTTGCGGCGATCGGCCGGGACGAGGTGCTCCTTCTCGAGGAAGCGCGTTACCCGCTGGAGATCGGTCGCCTCGTAGAGCGCCGCGAGGAACGCCTCGAACGCGTCGGCGAGGACGCTCTCGTTCTCGGTCCCGCCGGTGCGGCCCATCCCTTCGCCGACGACGACCAGCTCGTTGAAGCCGAGCCTGCGCGCGGTCTCCGCGCACGCGGTTCCGCTGACGAGAAACGCCTTGCGCCGCGTGAGCATCCCTTCGGTATGATCGGGATAGGTCTTCATCAGCCACGCCGAGGCGACGAAACCGAGGATCGCATCGCCGAAGAACTCGAGCCGTTCGTTCGACGCGAGCGACTGCTCGCGTCCCGCGCTGGCGTGCACGAACGCGCCCTCGACGCGGCTCGCGTCCACGTCCGAGGCACCCGCGGCTTTCAGCAGCGCGCGCAGCTTCGCGCGCCGCTTCTCACCGGCCATGCGTTATGCGTGCCGTCCGAACACCACGGTCGTGTTGTGGCCGCCGAAGCCGAAGCCGTTCGAGAACGCGACCTCGACCTCGGCCTTGCGCGCGACGTTCGGGACGTAGTCGAGCGTGCACTCGGGATCGGGGGTCTCGTAGTTGATCGTCGGCGGCAGGATGCCGTCGTGCAGCGCGAGCGCCGTCGCGATCCCTTCGATCGCGCCGGCCGCGCCAAGCAGATGGCCGTGCATCGACTTCGTCGAGGAGACCGCGAGCTTGCCGCTCGTCGCGTGCTCGCCGAAGACGCGCGCGATCGCCTGCGACTCCGCCGCGTCGCCGAGCGGCGTCGAGGTCCCGTGCGCGTTCACGTAGCCGACCTGTTCTTTGCGCACGCCGCTGCGCGCGAGCGCGCGCTCGAGCGCGAGCACGACGCCCCTCGATTCAGGGTCGGGCTGCGCGATGTGGAAGGCGTCGGCCGACTGGCCGTAGCCGAGCACTTCGGCGTAGATCTTCGCGCCGCGCGCGAGCGCGTGCTCGCGGTCCTCGAAGACCATGATCCCCGCGCCCTCGCCGAGGACGAATCCGTCGCGGTCCTTGTCGAACGGGCGCGAGGCGCGCTCCGGATCCTCGTTGCGCGTCGACATCGCCTTCATCGAGGAGAAGCCGCCCATCGCGGTCGGGATCACCGCGGCCTCGCTGCCGCCGGTGACGACCGCGACCGCTTCGCCGAGGACGACCTTGTCGAACGCGACGCAGAACGCGTCGTTCGCGCTCGCGCAGGCCGAGGAGAGCGCGAAGACCGGCCCGCGCAGCCCGTAGTTCATCGAGATCTGCGCCGAGGCGGCATTGCCCATCAGCATCGGCACGAAGAACGGCGAGATGCGGTCCCACGACTGCTTCGGCCCGACCTCGAAGGTCGTGTTCTCGATCGTGATGATCCCGCCGATCCCGGTCGCCACGATCGCCCCGGTGTTTTCGCGCACCTCGGGATCTTCAGGGAACTTCGCGTCCTCGATCGCCTCGCGCGCGGCGGCCAGCGCCATCTGGGCATAGCGGTCCATCCGGCGCGCCTCACGGCGGCCGAAGAGCGCGTCGGGGTCGAATCCCTTGACCTCGGCCGAGATGCGCGTCGGCAGCTTGGAGGTGTCGAAGACGGTCGTCGGCCCCACGCCGCTGCGGCCCGCGATCAGTCCTTCCCAGAAGGCCTGGCGGGTGTTGCCGAGCGGCGTGATCGCGCCCAGCCCCGTGATGACGACGCGGCGTTGCTCCAAAACACGACGGGGTTCGGAGACGCGAAGAACGCCCCTCCCCCGCTGCGCCCGCTTGCCCGCCGTCAGCCCGCGCTGCGGAGGTAGTCGAGCGAAAACACCGGCTTCCAGGCGCCGCCGCCGGCGTCGACCGAGAGCGTCCACTTGTAGGCGTCATCGGTGCGGCGCGCGACGTCCACGCGGAAGTTCGCCGGGCCGGGCTTCCCCACGATCGCGCCGTCGCCGGTGAACGTCATCGTCCACACGTCGCCGTTCAGCGTGACCGGGCCTTGGGTGACCTCGCCGCGCGGGTCCGTGTACCACAGCGTCAAGTGCTTCGCGGCGGCGTCGTAGTAGAGGTTGCCGGCATAGCCGTTCGCGATCGTGCCGTCCGGCCGCACGAACTTCGTGGTGAAGCGGATGACGCCGTTCGGCGCGACGTCGTAGCGGGTCTCGATGAACTTCACGCCGCCCGGCAGCGCGCTCAGGTCCGCACGCCACGCACCTCCGGCGAGCCACGCGAACGGCGCGAGCTGCGGCGCGAGCGGCATCGTAGCCGGCGGCGCCGCACCTGCCGGGACCGGGACGGCGGCGACCGCGAGAAAGAGCGCGGGAAGCGCGCGCGTCAGCATGGTCGTGAGGAGTTCGCGCATGCGGGAGCGCTTGGTTCCTCGAATCGTCCGCCCCTCGCGGGGAAGTGACAAAGCGCTGCCCCGCGGAGTACAACGGAGCATGACCTCGCGCTTCCCCGCCGGTCCCTCACCGCTCGACGCGGCCCGCAGCATGTCGGCGACGGGAAGCCTCGCGCGGATCCCGGCGTTCCTCGCCCGGGTCGCGCGGACGTACGGACCGGTCGCGTCTTGGCGGATGCCGCGGGCGCGGTTCTGGTTCCTCGACGAACCCGCGCTGATCGAGCAAATCCTGACCGCGAGCGGCTACGACGTGATCAAAGGCCGCGGCCTGCGGCGGATGCGGCGGCTGCTCGGCGAGGGGCTTCTGACCAGCGACGAGCCGCTGCATCTGAAGCAGCGGCGGCTGGTGCAGCCGGCGTTCCACCGCGAGCGGGTCGCGGGCTACGCGGCCACGATGATCGACGCGGCGCGCGAGGCCGCAGAGCGGCTCGAGGACGGAGCAGTGGTCGCCGTCGACGCGCTGATGAACCGGCTCGCGCTGCGGATCGCCGCGGCGACGCTGTTCTCGGCCGACGTCGACGACGACGCCGACGCGATCGGCCGCGCGGTCACCGCGACGATGGACGTCTTCCCCGCGAGCCTGAGCGCGTTCGGCGAGCTGCTCGACCACCTGCCGTGGCATCCCGCGACGCGGCGGTTCAAGGCCGCCCGCGCGTCGCTCGACGCCGTCGTCTACCGGATGATCGGGGAGCGCCGCCGCGACGGGCGCGACCGCGGCGATCTGCTGTCCATCCTGCTCTCGGTCCGCGACGAGGACGGCGCGCCGATGCCGGTCGAGCTCGTGCGCGACGAGGCGCTCACGCTGCTGCTCGCCGGCCACGAGACGACCGCCAACGCACTCGCGTGGACGTGGGACGCTCTGACCCGCCACCCGGCCGCCGAGGAACGCCTCCACGCCGAGCTCGACGCCGTCCTGGGCGACCGCGACCCCGTCCCGGCCGACTACCCGCGGCTGACCTTCACCCGCGACGTCGTCGCCGAAGCGATGCGCCTTCGGCCGCCCGCGTGGATCCTCGGCCGCCGCGTGATCCGGCCGATCCGGCTCGGCGACTGGGACGTCCCGGCCGGCTCGGTGGTGCTGGTCTCGCAGCTCGTCACCCACCGGAACCCGCGCTTGTGGCGCGAGCCGGACGCCTTCCGCCCGGAGCGCTGGTCGAACGGCGAGACGGCCGGGCTGCCGCGCTTCGCGTACTTCCCGTTCGGCGGGGGCAACCGCGTCTGCATCGGTGAGAGCTTCGCCTGGACCGAGGCGGTCCTCGTCCTGGCCACGCTCGCCCGCCGCCTGCGCTTCGTCGGCCTTCATCCCGCCGAGATCCCGCTCGAGCCGCTCGTCACGCTGCGGCCGGGGGGCCCGATCGCGATGCGCGTGGAGACGCGCCGAACGGCCGTTTCCGTATAGCGCCGACGCGACGACCTGCTGCGGCGGAACGTTGCATCCGCAAAACGACTCGCCCGCGCGAGACGCCGAGAGGACCTGCCAGCGTGACATCCCGCCTCGCCACGATCGCGATCGTTGCGGTACTGCTCGTCTTTCCGTCGCTGACGTTCGCCGGCACTCCGACGGCCGACGACGAGAAATTGTACGCGGACACGATCGCGACCATGCGCGATCTGCCGGAGCCGCCGTTCGTCACGTTCCTCTTCGACGTCACCTTGCAAGGGAAGATCAGTACCGCGTTACTCGATCGCCACGGCAGGGCCATCTTCCGAATATGGACCGGGGGAGGGACCCCATGGGGACAGCCGAGCGGATCGTGGGCAACGAGTCATCGGGCGAGTGATGATCTCTCGTCAATCGCGAACAGACCGCACAGTCATCTCCTCTCGCGCTCGCCGCTCTTCAACCCGACGTGGACCGGCGCGTACGACTGGTTGCGCTACGGCATCGAACCCCCGCCGAAGCCGGCGCCACCGCCATCGGCTGCGTCCGACGAGCAGCTGAAGGTCATCGGCATGGTCAAGGCGCTCGGTCCGAGCTCATACCGTATCAGCGCGGCGGGCCCGGCCGTGTGCCCAGGGGGCGAACCAGGTCGACACCTTCAATTGGCGGCGCGAAACGGCGACATCAAGATGCATCCGCTCGCCGACGTGGTGATCGAGATCGCCCACACGCGATTTTGCAGCATGCGCTTCCACGCGCCCGCAGTCGAAGGCGTCTCGTTTGCCGAGCTTCACTTCGGCGCGGTTCACGGATATTGGATGACGACGAGCATCGATATGAATTGGCATGGGTTCGGCCAATTCGGGATCGGCGGCGAGCGGGCATCATGGCATGTGACGTACGACGGCATGCGCTTTCCGGATGCGCTCGACGACGCGCTGTTTCGTTTGCCCGACGTCGCCGAAGAGCAGTTCGATGCGACGCCGTATCTCCGCGCCCAACGGCTGGTCGACATCGGCGGACGGCGATTGAACGTGTATTGCACGGGTAGCGGCTCGCCGACCGTTCTCCTCGATGCCAACGAGAGCGACGACACGTCGAGCTGGCGCTTCGTGCAGCCCTTCGTTGCGCAGCACACGCAGGTGTGCTCGTACGATCGCGCCGGGTTCGGGTTCAGCGATCCGGGACCGCTGCCGCGCGATGCCGCCGCGACCGTCGCCGATCTGCGGGCGCTCCTCGACAAGGCTGCGATCGCACGGCCCGTCGTTCTCGTGGGCTATTCTTCGAGCACGCTCTCCGCACGGTTGTACGCCGATCGGCATCTCGATGAGCTTGCAGGTCTGGTCCTCGTCGAGCCGGACATCGAGGACCAAGAACCGGCGCTGTTTTCGGTCGCACCCGCGCTCGAGCCGATCTTTGCCGAAGGCACGGCCGCAGCGAAGGCGTGTACCGCCGCAGCCGAGCACGGCGCGTTGAAGCCGGGCACCGAGATCTACGGCGTGTGCACCGAGCATGACGAAGCGCTGCCGGCTTCACTCGCCGCCGTAAAGGCTCAGCGGCAAGCGCGTGCCGAGTGGTGGCGAGCCTACAATTCCGATCAGACGTCCGACCGAACGATCAGCCCGGCGGAGCTTCGTAACGAGCAGCGTCAGTACGGACGGTTGCCCTTGACCGTCGTCGCGGCCTCGGACGTTTTCTTGAACTGGCCGCTTCCGCCGGACCAACACCAAGCGGCACGGAAGTTCATGCGCGACTTCACCGCACCACTGACTCGATACTCATCGGCCGGCTCGCGCGTCGAGGTCGACGGGTGCGACCACGGCGACATCATCACGCGGTGCGCATCGAGCGTTGCGGCGGCGATCGACAAGGTCGTCGACGACGCCCGCCGAGCGCGGTGACGATGGAGGACCGCCGCTTCGCGGCTCGGCCGGGATGCCAAGCAAGTCGGACGGACGGTGCCGTTTGACCCGAGGCCCGGGGCTCTGGTATAGTTCTCCGGCTATGTTCCGGTTCGACCTTCAGCTGTTCGCGTCCAAGAAGGGTGCGGGGTCCACGCGCAACGGGCGCGACTCCAACGCCCAGCGCCTTGGCGTGAAGCGCTACGGCGGCGAGCTGGTCATCCCGGGCAACATCATCGTCCGGCAGCGCGGGACCAAATTCCACCCCGGCCAGGGCGTCATGATCGGCCGCGACCACACGATCTTCGCCGTCGTCGAGGGCCACGTCACGTTCACGAGCTCCAAGGACAGGAAGCACGTCAACGTCATCCCAGCGGCTGCCTGAGCCGGCCTTCGGCCCGACCACCGAAAGAGCCGTGATCGCGGCTCTTTTTCCTTTCGCCGATGCCGTGATGGACCGAGCGCAGGAGCATCGTGCACGGTTTCCCCGGTCGTTGCGAGGTCGGACCGGGGGCCCCACGCATCGCGTGGGGGGCGCGCAGCCTGGGGCGGAGCGCCTTTAAACTTGCAGTTCATCGACGAGGCGACGATCGGCGTCGCCGCGGGGAACGGCGGCGACGGCATCGTCGCCTGGCGCCGCGAGAAATACGTCCCGAAGGGCGGCCCCGCCGGCGGGGACGGCGGCCGCGGCGGCGACGTCGTGCTGCTCGCCGATCCGGAGCTCGGAACGCTCGTCGACTTCCGCTTCAAGAAACAATTCGGCGCCGAGTCCGGCAAGGCCGGATCGACCTCGAACAAGTCGGGGAAGGCCGGCGACGATCTCCTGATCCGCGTTCCCGTCGGGACGCTCGTGACGCGCACCGAGCTCGATCCCGAGGGAAACCGCGCGCACTCGCGGCTCTTCGCCGACATGAGCACGCCGTTCGAGCGCGTGCGCGTCGCGAAAGGCGGGCGCGGCGGGCTCGGCAACCAGCACTTCGCGACCGCCGCGCGCCAAGCGCCGCGCTTCGCGGAGAAAGGTGCGCCCGGCGAGCGCTGCGAGCTGCGTCTCGAATTGAAGCTGCTCGCCGATGCGGGCGTGATCGGATTGCCGAACGCCGGCAAGTCGACGCTGCTCTCCGTCGTCAGCGCGGCACGGCCGAAGATCGCCGACTATCCGTTCACCACGCTCGAGCCGCAGCTCGGCGTCGTGCGCGTCGCGGACTTCGAGTCGTTCGTGATGGTCGACGTCCCGGGTCTCATCGAAGGAGCGCACGAAGGCGCGGGGCTCGGCGACCGCTTCTTGCGCCACGTCGAGCGCACGCGCGTGCTCGTGCACCTTATCGCGGGCGACAAGCCGCCGGACGAGGTGCTCGCGGACAAGGAGACGATCGAGACCGAGCTGCGCGCGTGGAACGCCGCGCTGCTCGAGCGGCCGGTGATCGTCGTCATCACCAAGCTCGATCTGCCGCAGGCGCGCGAGACCTTCGAGGCGCTGCACGATCGGATCCCCGGCCTGCGCGGTATCTCCGCCGCGACCGGCGAGGGCGTGCGCGAGCTGATCTACGCGACCTGGGAGACGATTCGCGCGACGCCGCTGCCGGCGATCGCGCAACCGGAGCCCGCGCAGATCGAGCTCACCGCCGACGAGCCGTTCGAGATCCACGTCGACGACGGCGTCTACGTGATCAGCGGCGAGCGCGTCGAGCGGCTCGCGCGGATGACCGACTTCGACTCCGACGAAGCGCTCGCGCGCTTCGAGCAGATCCTCGCGAAGATGGGTGTCGAGAAGAAGTTGCGCGAGCTCGGCGTGCACGAAGGCGACACCGTGCGCATCGCCGGCGTGGAGTTCGACTACAGCTGATGCGCCTGGGCGTGTTCGGCGGCTCGTTCGATCCGATTCACAACGGACATCTGTTCGTCGCGGAAGCGGTGCGTGAGACGTGCGCGCTCGAGCGCGTGCTCTTCGTGCCGACGCGCGCGGGACAGCATTACCGCGACGGCGCGATGGGCGCGACGCCGCAGCAGCGGGCGCAGATGATCCGCCTCGCGATCGCCGCGAACGTCGCGTTCGCGCTCGACGAGAGCGACCTCGATCCCGAGGCCAGCGGCTACACCGCCGATCTGCTCCCGCGCTTGCAAACGCGCCATCCCGGCGCGGTGCTGACGTTCGTCGTCGGTGCGGACTCGCTGGTGCGCTCGCGCTGGAAACGGCTCGACGAAGTCGTCGATTTGATCGAAGCGCTCGTCGTCGCGCCGCGCGGCGAGGTCACGCACGACGATCTCGACCGCGCGCTCTCCGGGCTCGCGCCGGAGCGGCGCGCGAAGATCCGCATGCTCGATCTCCCCGTCGTCGCCGAGTCGGCGACGCTGATCCGCAACCGTCTGCAGGCGAAGGAGAGCGTCCGCTACCTGGTCCCTGAGCCCGTGTATCGCTACATCGGCGAGCACGGATTGTACGCGCGGTGATGACGGACGAGACGTTCGCACGAGACGAGTCGATCGGCGGCGTCAACGCGCGCGAGCTGGCAGAGACGTACGGCACGCCGCTGTTCGTGATCGACCTCGACGAGCTCGACCTCGAGATCGATCGCTTCGAGCGCGCCTTCGGCTCGCGCGGGATCGGCGTCGCGTACGCGGGCAAGGCGTTCCTCTGCGCGGCGTTCGCCGAGCACCTCGCCGCGACGCCGCTCCGGCTCGACGTCTGTTCGCTCGGCGAGCTCGTCACGGCCGAGCGCGGCGGCTTCCCGAGCGCGCGGATGTACTTCCACGGCTGCGGCAAGACGGACGAGGAGCTGCGCGCGATCGCCGAGCGCCGCGTCGCGTTCACCGTCGTCGACAACCGCGAAGAGCTCGAGCGCCTCGCCGCGATCGTCGAGGCGCACGGCGACGACGGCCCACCGGTCGAGGTGATGCTGCGCGTCAACACCGGGATCGAGGCGCACACGCACGCGTTCGTCCGCACCGGCGGCGAGAACACCAAGTTCGGGACGCCGGTCGAAGCGCTCCCGGCGATGCTCGCGCGCGTCGGCGAGCTGCCGCGGCTGCGCCTGATCGGGCTGCACGCGCACGTCGGCTCGCAGATCTCCGAGCTCGGCCCCTTCGTCGCGAACGTCGAGGAGCTGCTCGCGGCGGCGCGGACGGCGGCCGCGCTGGGGCTCCGGGTCGGGGAGCTCATCTGCGGCGGCGGGATCGGGGTCGAAGAAGGCCCGGACGATCCGCGCCCGCTCGATCTCGAGGCGCTCGCGGCCGGGCTCGCCGAGCGCGCGGCCGGGGGGATCCGGCTCTGGGTCGAGCCGGGCCGCGCGCTGGTCGCCCGGGCCGGAACTACCTTGTACCGCGTGATGGCGGTGAAGCCACAGGGGCACCGCCGGTTCGTGATCCTCGACGGCGGGCTGACCGACAACCCGCGCCCGATCCTCTACGGGGCGCGCCACTTCCCGGAGGTGCTCGCCGCGCGGGACCTCGGACCCGACGAGCCGGCGACGCTGACCGGGCGGACCTGCGAGAACGACGAGATGGGCGACTACGTGCTGCCCCGCGACCTCGCCGCCGGCGATCTGCTCGCGATGCGGACGACCGGCGCATACACGTACAGCATGGCGAGCAACTACAACCGCTTCGGGCGGCCGCCGGTCGTGTTCGTGCGCGACGGGCACCACCGGCGCGTCGTGCGCGGCGAGTCGGCCGAGGACGTCACGCGGCTCGACGTCGTGTGAGCGCGCGCACGCCGCTCGGTACGGTGACGGACGAACTTTTCGTGGAAACGTTGTCAGCGTGCGCAGGGCAACGTACACTGAGCTCATCGGACACGCAGCGCCTCTCACCGCGGTCGCGCTCGCCAGCGCATCACCTCGCCGGCGCGAGTTACTCGCCTCGCTGGGTTTGCATGTGCGCGTCGTCCCGAGCGGCTACGACGAGACGCCGCTCCCGCACCTGACGCCGGTCGAGCTGGCGCTGCGCCACGCGCGCGGAAAAGCCGCGGCCGCCGAACCGTCCGACGACCTGATCGTCGCCGGCGATACCACCGTCGACGTCGACGGCGAGGCGCTCGACAAGCCGCGGGACGTCGCGGAGGCCGCCGCGATGCTGCGCCGGCTCTCAGGCCGCTGGCACGTCGTGCACACCGCGTTCGCGCTGCGGAACGACCGCACGTCCGCCTCGCTCGCCGAGGTGGTATCGACGCGCGTCCGCTTCGCCGATCTCGATGAAGAGACGCTGGCCGCGTACGCGGCGAGCGGCGACGGGCTCGACAAGGCCGGCGCGTACGGGATCCAAGGCTTCGCGGCGACCCTGGTCGAGCGGATCGACGGCGACTACTTCACCGTCGTCGGCTTCCCGCTCGCCGCGTTCGCCGCCGCGCTCCCCCGCGTCGGCTACAAACTCCAGCCCACCCACGCAAAGGCCCCCGCACGATGAGCTTGGCCGGGACGCTCAGGGCGACGTTCAGCCCCGACCTCGGGATCGACCTCGGCACGGCCAACACCGTCGTCTACTCGCACGACTCCGGGATCCTGGTCAGCGAACCGTCGGTCGTCGCCTACCGGACCAGCGACGACGCGATCATCGCGGTCGGCCAAGCCGCCAAGGAGCTGGACGGCCGGACCCCGGGACGCATCCGCGTCGTCCGGCCGCTGCGCGGCGGGACGATCTCCGATTTCCGCGGCGCGCATGCGCTGGTGAAGACGGTCGTCGACCGCGCGCTCGCCGCCCGCCCGCGCGTCGCGCCGCGCGTGATCGCTTGCGTCCCGGGCTGTGCGACCGACATCGAGTGCAAGGCGGTCGAGGAGGCGATCCGCGCCGCCGGCCCGCGCACGACCGAGTTCGTGCCGCAGGCGGTCGCGGCGGCGGTCGGCGCCGGGCTGGACATCACCGGGACGCGGCCGGCGATGGTCATCGACATCGGCGGCGGGACGACCGAGATCGCGGTGCTCACGCTGTGCGGCGTCGTCGCGCTGAACTCCATCAAGGTCGGCGGCGACACGTTCGACGCCGCGATCGCGGCGAAGCTGCGCCAGGAGTACTTCGGAATCGGCGTGCTGACCGCCGAGAGGCTGAAGATCGAGCGCGGCTACGCGGGCCGCGCGCCGGGCCGCGCGCCGGTTACCGTCTCCGGCACCGACATGCGCAACCTGCGTCCCGGCCGGCGCACGGTCGACGAAGAGCTCGTCGCCGCCGCGATGCTCGACGGCGTCGACCGCATCGCGCGCGCCGCTTGGTCGATCCTCGAAGCGTGCCCGCCCGATCTCGCGGGCGAGCTGCTCGAAGCGGGGATCGTGCTGACCGGCGGCGGCGCGCTCGTCCCCGGACTCGCAGGCGAGATCGGCGCGCGCACGAACGTGCCGACGACGGTCGCCGACGATCCCCTGGGTTGCGTGGCACGCGGCGCCGGCGAGATTCTCGCGTCGCCTGGTCTGCTCGAACGGCTGCGGCCGCACGCGGACCGGCTGACGAGGTGGTACCAATCGTTACGAATCGGGATGAAAGAAAGCTATTCGCGCTGATCGGAGCGGTCATTCTGGCCGCTCTCATCGCGTTGCTGCAGCTCGACTTCGCGCGCGCCGGTAGAACGTCACCGCTCACGGCGACGGTGACGTCGGTGAGCACGTATCTGCAGCTCGCCGCCGCGTGGGTCGTGAACGGCGTGCGCGGGATCGGCGACGTCGTCGCGCGCACGCCGGGGCTCGCCGCTGAGAACGGGCGCCTCCGCGCGCAGAACGAAGCGCTGCTGCGGCAGAACGACGAGCTGAGCGAACGGCTCGCGCGCATCCCGGCGGCGCAGGACGTCGCCGCGGCGAAGCTCGCGCATCCCGACGGCATCGAGGCGACCGTGATCGGCTACGATCCCGAGGCGGCGACGCACGTCATCACGATCGACCGCGGCGCGAAGGACGGCGTGCATCGCGACGACGGCGTCGTAACCGGTCGCGGCGTCGTCGGGCGGATCGTCGAGGTGAGCCCGCTCTCATCGAAAGTGCTGCTGGTGACCGACGCGACCTCGAAGCTGCCCGCGGTCGTGCAGAAGGGCCGCTGGTGGGCGATCGCGGTCGGCACCTCGACACGCGTGAAGCTGCAGTACGTCTCGCAGGACGCGAAGCTGCACGTCGGGGACCGCGTCGTCACCGGCGAGGGCCGCTCGTTCCACGCCGGCGTCCTGATCGGCCGCATCAAGCAGATCGAGCCCGCCGCGGCGGGCGCGCTCGATCAGACCGCGATCGTCCAGCCCGCCGCCGACCTCGGGGCGCTCTCGCGTGTCGTCGTTCTACCGTAGGAAATACCGCAGCATCGAGATCGCGGTCGGTCCGGCCTACTGGCCGTGGCTCGGCTGGACGGCGCTGCTCGCGCTGGTGCAGACGGTGCTCGTCCCGCTGCTCGCGTTTCGCGGCGCGGTGCCGTCGCTGGTCACGATCGCGGTGGTGCTGTACGCCGTGCGCGCGGGCGCGCGGCGCGGCGTCCTGCTCGCGCTGCCGGCCGGATTGCTGGAGGACATCTTCGCCGGGACCGGCGGCGGGTGGACGATCTCGACGACGATCGTCGCGCTGCTGGTCGGCGGTTTCACGCGGCGGATGTTCGCCGACGGCGCGTTCGTGCCGTCGATGCTCTGCGGCGCCGCCGTGCTCGTGCGCGACGTCGTGTTCTGGTCGGTGATGCGGATCGAGGGCTTCCCGCCGGGCTACGCATCGGTCCACGCGCACACCGCGCTGTGGCGCGCGCTGCTCACCGCGCTGGTCGCGTTCGCATGGCTGGTGATCCGCGGGCGGCTCGTGACCGACAAGACGACGATCCAGCGGTACGGGTACGACTGATGGCCGCGGTCGACCGTCTTCCCGAGTCCGGCGAGCGCGGCATCCTGCGCGTCGTCGTGTTCGGCGCGGTGCTCGCGTTCGCGCTGATCGCGATCGTCGTGCGGCTGGTCGACGTGCAACTGGTCCAGGGCGAGTCGTTCGCCGCGCAGGCGCGCGCCAACCAGATCCAGGTGATCCCGGTCGCCGCGCCGCGCGGTTTGATCGTCGACAAGCGCGGCGTCGTGCTGGTGCGCTCGCGCCCCTCGTTCGTGTGCGCGCTGATCCCGAGCGAGATCACCGACGTCGACAAGACGCTCGCGATGCTGGCCGACGTGCTGCATCTTCCGGCCGAGAAGCTGCGCAACCGCCTGCTGCACCACCACGGCAAGAACTACGCCAGCTTCGATGAGGTGCAGACGTACGAGCCGTACGGCCCGGTGATCCTCGCGACCGATCTCACCCCGGCGCAGACCGCGCGGCTCGCCGAGGCGCAGAGCGATCTGCGCGGCGTCGACATGGAAGAGCAGCCGGTGCGCGACTACCCGTACCGCAAAACGGGCTCGCACATGTTCGGTTACGTCGGGATCATCGACGAGGACGAGTACAACGCGCGCAAGCGGCAGGGCTATTCGCCGAACGACGTCACCGGGAAGGACGGGCTCGAGAACACGTACGACCAATGGTTGCACGGGCGTGCCGGCGGCGAGCAGGTCGAGGTGAACGCGTCGGGCGCGCTCGTGCGCCGTCTGAAACCGCTCGATCCCGTCCCGGGAAACACGCTGGTGACGACGATCGACTGGCGCTTGCAGAAGATCGTCGAGAAGAATCTCCGCGCGCAGCTGATCAAATGGGGCAAGGCCCGCGGCGGCGTCCGGTTGGCCGGCGCGGTCGTCGTGCTCGACCCGAACAACGGCGGCGTGCTCGCGCTCGCGTCGATGCCGGAGTTCGACCCGAACGAGTTCGCGACGCCGATCGACGAGAAGAAGTACGCCGCGATCCTGCGCGACCGGCTGAACCCGCTCTACGACCGTGCGATCGGCGCCGCGTCGCCGAGCGGCTCGACGTTCAAGATGGTCACCGGAACCGGCGCGATCAGCAGCGGCGTGATCAAGCCGCATCAGGTGCTCTACGACTCGGGTGCGTGGTACTGCTACGGCACGACGTTCGTCGACATCGCGGCCGGCGGGCTCGGCAGCGTCGGTTTCGAGCGCGCGCTCGCCGCGTCGTCGGACGGCTATTTCTACCAGCTCGGCTGGCGGCTCGGTAACGACCGGCTGCGGTACTACGCGACGCAGTACGGCCTCGGCTCGAAGCTCGGGATCGATCTGCCCGGCGAGTATCCCGGCAACTGGCCGACCGAGGAGTGGGTGCAGGCGACGTTCGGCAAGGGCTATCACCTCGAGAAGAGCGACGCGTGCCAGCTTGCGATCGGGCAAGGCTCGATGCAGGCCACGCCGCTGCAGATCGCGAGCGTCGCGGCGACGGTCGCGAACGGCGGAACGCTCTACCGGCCGCACATCGTCGCCGAGATCCGCTCGCCGCGCGGCAAGGTGCTGCAGCGCTTCGACCACGAGGTGATCCGACGCCCCAACGTGACGAAAGAAGCGATCAAGGAAGTCCAAGTCGGGATGGCCGCGGTGACGAAGCCCGGCGGCACCGCGTACGGGCTCGAGATCCCCGGCTTGCCGTTCTCCGGGAAGACCGGCACGGCGGAGACCGAAGGCGGCCACGGTCCGAACACGACGTGGTTCGTCGCGTGGGCGCCGACGAATCACCCGAAGATCGCGATGGCGGTCTTCATGGAGAAGTCCGGCGGCTACGGCGCCTCGGTCGCCGCACCGATCGCCCAGCACGTCATCGCCGAGTACTTCGGCCGCAAGATTCCGCCGATCTAAGCGCGGGCAGCTTACACGCCGGAGAGGATCGGCAGCACGCGGCGGATCTCGTTCGCGCGGGCGTCGTTGCGGTCGGCGAGGTTCGTCTCGATCAAGTCGTCGCGCTTCGCGCGGTGCAGGCCGTACGCCGCGGCGAGCGCGACGGTCCCGTCGGTGTCGCGCAGCGCGCGCTCGAGCAGCGCGACGTCGCCGCGGCGCGACGCGCCGTCGATCGCGGCGTAGCGTTCGGGGATCGCGTACGAGGCGTACGCGCGCTCCAGCGTCGGCCCGACGATCTCACCTTCGCACTGGCCGAGCGACTCGATCGCCGCGACGCGCAGATCGCCTTCCTCTTCGTCGAACGCTTTCGCCAGGATCCCCGCGCTCCACACGTCGCCGACGATTCCGAGCCCGTCGATCACGCGCCGCCGCTCGCCCTCGTCGAGCTCGCCGGCTTCGGGATCGACCAGCGCCGGCCAGCTGACGTCGCGCGCGAACACGGCGACCGGCCCGGTCGACGTCGATTGCCAGGCGGGGTTCGGGCCGAGCGGGATCGTCTCGACCGGCGAGACGGCGGTGACGACCGGTTTCTTCGACTGCGGCCAGAACTGCGCGATGCTGAAGAGCGCGATCCCGATGATCCCGATGACGATCCCCGGGACGAGCAACTCGCCGGTGTACGCGAGCTGAACGCCGAGCACGTCCTTACGCTTTGGCTGCTGCTGCTTCGAGCGCGTCGCGCAGCGCGAGGCGCACGTCGCGCAGCGCGGCGTCGAGCGCGGCGTTCTGCGTCCCGGCGAGCACGCGGTGGAACTCGTCGAACGGCAGCGCGGCGACGTTGGTGAACGTGCCGATCAGCGCGCTGCGATACGTGTTCATCGCTTCGCCGCCGCGCGGCCGGACGAACGACGAAGGCAGCAGCTCGGCGAGGATCAGCCATGGGCGCGCGCTGCCGAGCGGTTCGGACTCGAGCGAGGCGACGTGCGGGAGCAAGTGCGAGACTTCGATCGGCCCTTCGAGGACGACCGCGGCGTCGCCGATCTCCGTCTCTTCGGCCGGCTTCGCATCCTGGAGCGCGCGCACGAGCTCCGCGAGCGCGGAGCGGCTGCTGCGGTCTTCGAGATCTTTGCCGGTCAGCGCGTAGCGCGGCATCCGCATCTTGATGAACAACCGGTCGATCACGCCGCGCAGCGCCTCGCGCTCGGCGACGAGCTTGCCCGGGACCTCGCCGTTGAGCCCGACGAACGCCGTCGGCAACAGCGTACGGATCGCGAACAGATGCGTGATCAGACCGCCGTAATCGGACTGTTCGAGGAACTGCAGCGCCCGCTCGAGCGCATCGCGCGCGAACACCAGCCGCACGCGCTTGGTGACCGCGGCGGGAACCGGCTCGGCGACCGCTTCCGGAGCGACCGGCTCGGGGACCGGTGCGGCGACTGCGGGTTGGGCGGCGGCCGGTTCGACGACCGCCGGTTCGGCGACGGCTGGTTCGGCCGCGGATCGCGCGGCCTCGGCGGCCGGTGCGACGGGTTCGGGCGCCGGCGCGGTCGGCGCCGCAGCGGCGGGCTCGGGCGGACGAACCGGCTCGGCGACCGCGGCGCTCGGCGCTTGCGCGGTCGCGACCTCGTCGACGTGCTCCGGCTCTTCGGGAAGCGCCGCGACGGAACCGGCCGCGACCTCCGCGTCCGGCATCGCCGGCTCTGCAGCCTGTGGCTCCTCGGCGACGGTGTGCGGCGGTTCGACGAGCTTCGGCTCGCTGACCGGCGGTTCCGGGAGCGAGATCTCCGCGACGAGCCGTTCCAGCGTCGCGTCGGTGATCTGCGGATTGACCTCGGTCGGCTCGGCTTCGGTCTCCGGTTCCGGGGCCTGCGGGGCCTCGACCTCGGAGGCGGGGGCAGCCGGTTCGGACGCGGTGACGGCCGGTTGCGATGCGGCGGCGGCCGGTTCAGGCGCGACAGCCGGGGGTTCCGGCGCGACCGGACGCGGCTGCGGCGGCGGCTCGATCCGCGGCGGCGCCGGCGTGAACCGCGCTTCGACGACGTCTTCGTCGTAGCGGAACGCCGGGCGCTCCGGCCGAGCCGGCTGGGGCGGCGCAGCCGGCGCCGCGGCGGCCTGCGGCGGCGGCGCCGCTTGCGGCGGCGGGCCGACCTGCGGCGGT
>Ga0213878_10000268_pt1 | contig 20391 bp, 15 predicted proteins | sample VelepicoBEBS_R02_FD_161053 | JGI IMG/M metagenome (GOLD analysis project Ga0213878, IMG submission 161053) | Vellozia epidendroides bulk soil microbial communities from rupestrian grasslands, the National Park of Serra do Cipo, Brazil - BS_R02 | ecosystem: Environmental > Terrestrial > Soil >... | reverse complement strand
GCCAGGAAAGGGATGACCAGGGCCCCGCCGGCTACCCACCACGCCGGCGCGACGATAGATGCGATTCGGCCCACCCCTAGGGCCCCTTCTTTTCCTGTAATCCAAATCCCGGCGCGAGTTTGTGGTATCGCGATTAGAATCAAGGTACCCGCGCAGAAAAGGACTAATGCGCCAACCACTAGTCTATTGTTGGGGGCCCATTTCTGCATCGCCAGGGCAATCCCGGCCAGGAAGAAACCACTAAAAAGGCCAAAGCTGGCTGACTCGGGATAAGTACCAGTAGCCAGAAGGCAGGCTAAAGTGGTGATGAGCGCCGCAACCACCAGCCAACGCCAAAAGGCGCCGAACCTCGCAAATGCCCAGACCAGGAGCGGCGCGATTAGGTAAAATTGCATTTCCACGTCGAGCGACCAGGTCGGTGGCAGGACGCGCCCCGCGCCGGCCGAGCCAACGATGAGGGTCTGGCGTAGCCACCAACTCAGGTTCCAGGCCGGAGCCAGATCCGCGGCAGATCGTAAAATATAGGCGGACCCGACGCCGAATCCGGCGCAGATCAGAAAAACGGGCGCCAGACGCCACCACCGGCTCACCACGAAAGTAAAATAGGGGGTTTTGGTGCGAGAATAGTGACCGCTCCACATTCGGGTGATCCAGTAACCGCTCAGTATAAAGAAAACGTCGACCGCCCAGGAACCGGCCCGAAAAGGAAGCGAGTGGTGAACGACGACAACCAGCGCGAGAAAAAGCCGGACAATTCCTGGGCTAAGCACGGATCTCACTAGACTACTTGGCATACCCTTGGTGCGTAAACCGATAATGGTCTGGCTAAAGCCACCGGATGACATCCCATACGACCGGCGAGATCGTAGACTACTATCGCGCCGAGGTACAAACAAAAATAATAAGATTTATAAAAATCGGTGTTGCTATAAAATTGGGGATCCTATAAAACAGCCTGTCGTTCGTCAAAACGGGGCTTAAGATGATTTGTATTTATAATGGAATTCGCAGGGGCGGCGGTCGTATCGAACGGGGGCGTTGTCTCGGGATGGATCCCTCACCCGCATCTTTCCGGCAGAATGGAAACGGTCCGGTCCGCCTGTTTACCTAAATCTTAGGGAAAACCAAACGACTGGACGACTTCATTAGGGAGATCCAAGCCTGATGAGCCACAAAGCTCTCATGAAAGACGGAAAGTCCAAAACTAGTACCGGAAAAGGGAGCGCCAGATAAAGGAATCCAGCGACCCGTAATGAGATCCAATTTTCTGGTCATGCTCGCTCTGGCTATGGTGTTTTTCGAATTTCAGGAATCGAGTCGAGCTCAGAACGATTCCCCGTCACTCGATCTGGCGAGAAATCCGCCTGTGTTTAATATCGGTCCCTTGATCGGCCAGTTGACACCACAGTCGATGAATCCCGCGACCGGAACGACCGGCGGCCCGATCAATCCCTCTGCTATCATTCCGAGCGACACCGGTTTGAACAATCAGGGCATCCCCAATCCGCTGCCTGTCAATGAGCTGCTGCCAATTTCGGGGAGCAACATTCTCGAAATCCCGTCCCAAAAACTGTGGCGCCTAGCGTTTACCTTTGGCGTCGGCGTGTATTTTGATGACAACCTTTTTATCACTCATTTAAATCGCCAATCCGATACGGTATTTACGATTGATGGGGGAGTTGCCCTCGATCTGGGTGATTATGTCAAACAGGTCGATAACTACTTGAGCACCAACTACCTGGCTACCGGTTCTCTTTATGCCAGGCATAGTTACGAGAACAATGTCGACCAACACTTCTCGCTCCAGGGAAAGTATCGTTTGTCCAGTTTCACCTTAAACTCGACTCTTATCTACGACTATTTGAACGGCCCCGATCGCCTGGTGAATAATGGTACGTTCGTCAGTCACCAGCTAATTGATGGCCGATTCCGGTTGACGTATGACTTGACTCCGAAGACTCAGATTTATGGTGAGTTCGAAGACATGACAGAAGTTTACAAAGAATATCTCGATTCATTCGAATATACCGGCCGGTTCGGCATAGATTATCAGCTCACTGGGAAAATCCTGGTCGGTGTCCAAGGGGTGATCGGCAAGCTGGAACAGGAGGGTGGTCTTTCGAGTACCTACTTTCAGGCCCGGCTGCACGCGGGTTACCAGTTAACTGAAAAACTTATATTTGATGCGACGGTAGGAGGTGAATATCGGGAATATAGCAGCGGGGGGACGCCGGAAGTGGATCCGGTGTTTACACTTGGGCTGATCTATCGTCCGTTTATTGATACCAGCTTCTCCCTCGCCGCTTATCGGAGTGAGTTCGCGTCTCCCCTGTATCAAGGAGAAAACTTTGTCGGAACTGGAGTATCGCTGACAGTCAGCCAGAAGTTCTTCCGCCGATTCAAGGCCTCCCTGTCGCTTGGGTATGAGCATGATAACTATACCACTACCGCGGCAAACACTCCAAGTATCAATCGGGAAGACGACTATGTGTTCTTCCGCCCCAGTCTAACTTATAGTTTTAAATCTTGGCTGACTGCGAGCGTCTATTACCAATATAGCCGTGACAGTTCATCCCAGTCACTATCAAGTTATTATGATAACCGAGTGGGAGGCCAATTATCTATCTTCTTCTAAGCTGTCTTTCTTGTTATGCCTAAAATTAACTCGAAATCGAAAACCAGGTGAAATTGTGAAAGTTGTGTCGCGAATCTCATGTAACGTTAAAGCTCGGTTGGCTCGGATATTGAGCGTCTTTTTCATAATTATGCTGGTATCGCCTGGTCGAGGCCAAGACCTCAGCACGAACTACCGAATCTCGTCCAACGACGTCCTGGATTTCAAAGTGTTTCAAGAGCCGGATTTGGATGCGGAAGTGCGAGTCGCTGGGGACGGAACCGCGATTTTCCCATTGATTGGATCGGTGAACCTGGCGGGCAAAACGGTCTCGGAAGCGACCGCCATACTACGCCAGCACTATCTCGACGGCTACCTGGTCAATCCACAGGTGAGTTTGATTATTCAAACTTACGCCAAGAGAACCTTCACGATACTGGGTCAGGTCCAAAAGCCGGGCGCCTATGAGATCGTCGGCGATCAGTCGATTGGATTACTAGAAGCAATCGGGATGGCCGGAGGATATACGCGGATCGCGGATCCAGGGAACATCACGATCCGCCGGACGGAAAATGGGAGGGAACAGGTGTACCGGGTCAATGCCAAGCGTCCGGACAAGAATGCAGAGACAATCAACCAATATCGGACCCAACCGGGAGATGTCATCACGGTCGGTGAATCGATTTTTTGAGGAGAGAATATTATGAGCAGTATGAGCGAAGAACCAGCAATTCCCCAGGCGGCTCTGCATAAGTTCTTGGGAAACCAAGGCACCACCTTTGACTTTAGCCGTTATTTTCTTCTGTTTCGGCGCAACCTCTGGTTAATCCTGGTGATCGTCTGCATTGGGATGGCCGCGACGTACGCCTGGCTTTCCCGCCAGCCAAAGCTTTATGCTTCGCGTGCGGTGGTTGAGGTCGAACAAGAGGAAGCAAAGGTGTTAGGTAATAGGGTCGAGGACGTCCAGAAGCAAAACTTAGAGTCAGACGATTATATCCAGACCATCGTGCAGAGTCTTACCAGCACGTCGGTCATGTTGCGAGCTGCTCAGGTGCTGGGTCTGGATAAGGATCCAACGCTTTTTCCCGGAGTCGCCAGCGGCAAGACCTATACCGAGGATGTGATCGCCGGCCAGATTCGCAAACGGGTGTCGGCATCTTTGCGACGAAATACCCGATTGATTGATATTATCTGTGAGGACGTTAATCCTCAACGAGCCAGTAATATTGCGGGAGCGGTGCCGCAAGCTTACCTGCGACAAACCTTTGAGGAACAGTTCAGGACTGCAAATCAAGCAACCCAGTTTCTGCAGGAACAAGCCGATAGCCTGAAAAAGAAGTTGGAAGAGTCGGAGCGCCGGCTCCAGGAATACAAGGAACAACATAATGCCGTTTCCCTGGAGAACAGCCAGGATATTATCACCGAAAAGTTGAAGGAATTAAACAGAAGGTCGATTGATGCCAAGAATGCCCGAATCAAGCTCGAATCGGACCTGCAAATGGTGCGCAAGATCCCCGCGAATGATACCGATCGGATGCTCCAGATCGGCAGCGTCGCCGCCATCCAGCAAGTTTCAACAATTCGGGCCCAGATTGTGACGGCAGAAGCCGATTTAGCCGCCCTGCAAAAGCGTTATCTGCCTTTGCACCCGAAATATATCGCAGCCGTCACCCAGATTCAAAAGCTGAAACAGTCCCTGGTGGACACGCTGCGAAACGCGGGAAGAATTCTGGAGACTCAGTACGCCTCAGCCAAAGACTCTGAGGACAAGCTGAACGCGATGTTGCAGGACCAAGAGACGGCGGCTTTGCAGCTTTCGAAATTAGCGATTCCTTATAATACCTTGCAGCGGGAGGTCGATTCCGACAAGGCAATGTACGATGCGCTCAACACGCGTATCCGCGAGACCTCAATTACTAAGGGAATCGAAAAAAGTCCTTTTCATCTGGTGGAAGAGCCGGTCCCCGGGAATCATCCGGTGAAGCCAGAGATGACAAAAGTGCTGGGGCTGGCGTTTGTGGTAAGTCTGGCGCTGGCCATCGCCATCATTGTCACGCTCGATTCGTTGGACGAAACTTTGCGCTCGGTTGACCAGGCCGAGGAGTTTCTCGGGTTACCCGCCCTGGCAGTGGTGCCCGAAGAGAAGGGCAAACAGGCAGGGAGCGCTTTTGTTCGTAATGACTCGCGCCAGGCCGAGGCTTTTCGTTCCTTGCGGACCAATTTATCCATGCTCGGCACCGACGAGGAAGCGCGACGGATCTTTCTGGTGACCAGTGCGGTGCCGAGCGAAGGAAAATCCTTTTCTTCGCTAAGTTTGGCCCATGCGTTTGCGATGGACGGCCACCGTACTCTACTGGTTGAGGCGGACATGAGAAAACCAAGTCTTTACAAAGCTTACCCAAAGTTGGCCAAGCGGGACACTCTCGGGATTACCGATGTCCTTTCCGGTAATAGCGCCCTTGATGAAGTACTCGTACCGGCCCCGGAAGAAAATCTTACATTCGTGTTTGCCGGCCGCGCCGCGCCCAGTCCAGCGGAACTACTCTCCGGTAGGGCATTTGATAAGTTGATCGGACGGTTAATTGGCAGCTTCGACCGGATTGTCATTGATACGGCGCCTGTCAATGCGGTGAGCGAGACTCTCACCATGATGTCGGCCGCCCAATACGTTGTGCTCGTCGTACGCCCGGCCCATACTAGCAAACGAGCCGTTGCCCGAGCTTGTCACCTGATAGGGAAAGCAAAGGGCGTATTGGCGGGATTTGTCCTGAATCGTGCTAACTTCAAAGTTGGATCCGGGTATTACTACCACTACTATGGCAACAAGTATTCCTATAAAGGATACTACCAGTCTAAGTAGGCAGGTTGGCTCGGAGGCGGGCCGCCCTTGGGAAGGGACATGGGTCATCGATCGAGTGCAAAGGGGAATGCTTAACGATGAGACTAAAGTTGAGGGTTCGCCGATCTCCAGGTTCGACCAATGAATGATTCTACATTGGCGATAAACCAGCCGCGATCTGAAGCTGCGGGAGAGCTTAACGATCAAAATACGGCTAAACCCGGGAACGAAGAGTTTGATATTTGGCTGGAGGCTGGGCGGATTGAAAAGCACTATTGGCTCGATCTCTGGCGCTTTCGCGAACTTTTCCTGATATTAGCGTGGCGCGACGTTGCGGTACGTTACAAGCAGACCTTGATTGGCGTGGTTTGGAGCATTCTGCAGCCGTTGCTCACCATGTTAATCATGAGTTTTGTTTTCGGGAAATTAGCCGGGCTACATGCTGACGGCAATGTTCCGTATCCGATTTTAGTATTCTGCGGGACGCTACCGTGGCAGTTTTTTGCGGTGGCCATGACAACATCTGGTCAAAGTTTGGTGACTAATTCGAGTCTGGTTTCCAAAATTTACTTCCCGCGAATGATTATTCCTATCAGTAGTGTCGTAGTCGCCCTCGTCGATTTTTCAGTCTCACTTCTTATTCTCGCTGTCATGATGGTTGTTTTTCACATCTTACCGACCTCGCATCTACTCGTTTTACCTCTTCTTTTGGTTCTCGCATTTGTGACGTCACTGGGCCCTGGCCTCTTCATCACCGCTTTGAATGTGCGTTATCGAGATTTCCGCTTCGTACTGCCTTTTATTATTCAGTTCGGGCTTTACCTGTGCCCGGTCGGTTTTAGCAGCCTGATGATCCGGGAAAAAATAGGAGATGGCTTGTTCCTTTTATATTCACTAAACCCAATGGTTGGGGTTATCGACGGATTTCGTTGGGCAATCCTAGGGAATGCCTGCAAAATCTTTTGGCCCGGTTTTTGCCTTTCGGTCGGAGTTTCACTTTGTTTGTTGGCGACAGGGATCTGGTATTTTCGCAAGACCGAGCGAACGTTCGCAGACATCATTTAGTCCAGTCAAGAGTTGGATCTGGTTGACGGGTTCTATGGCTAACAATGTTGCTGTTCGGATAGAGAATGTCTCCAAAAGATTCATTGTAGGGCAAGGCAAGGGGCGCGACGGCTTAAGGCATGTCCTTCAAGACTATATGTTGCACCCGTTCCGGCTCGTCGGGTGGAATAAGCGGCCGAACCGAGGCAATGGTTTATTTTCGCGAAACCCTCAAACAGAGGAGTTCTGGGCTCTGCAGGGGGTTTCCTTTGATGTAACTCAGGGTGAGGTGATTGGAATTATCGGTCGAAACGGGGCCGGTAAAAGCACACTACTGAAAATTCTGAGCAGAATTACTGAACCAAGCAGAGGCCGTATCGGCTTAAAGGGCCGAGTCGCCAGTCTGCTTGAGGTCGGCACGGGATTTCATCCGGAGTTAACTGGGCGAGAAAATATTTTCCTAAACGGCGCGATCTTGGGGATGAGCCGGCGGGAAATTAAGACTCGTTTCGACGAGATTGTCGAGTTTGCGAGTGTGACCAAGTTCATCGACACGCCGGTGAAACGCTACAGTAGCGGGATGTATGTTCGTTTAGCCTTCGCTGTGGCCGCACACTTGGAACCCGAGATCTTGATTGTCGATGAAGTTCTGGCCGTCGGAGATGCCGAGTTTCAGAAGAAATGTCTTGGTAAAATGCGTGAAGTCGCGTCTCGTGGACATCGCACGGTCTTTTTTGTCAGTCATCAACTTCCATCGGTAATCGCTCTGTGCTCGCGGGCGTGCCTGCTCGAAAGCGGGCGTCTTGTGGCAGATGGGGATCCAACCGCAGTGGTTGAGCGATATCAAAAGCAGACCCTCGGGAAACCGGGAGGTTCGCAGAATGCTTCGGCTCGGCCTGGAACAGGTACCGTGCGCATCCAGATGATGCGCGCTATGGCAGATGTGTTTGCTCCTGCAGAAGCCAAGCGATTTTCGATCTTAATCCATACGGTAGACGAGTCGGAGGCGCCGTACGCGCTAGCATTGCATTTGGTGGATGAGACGGGACAACAAATCCTGATTCTCAACAGCCGGCATGCCGGTCAAGTTTTGCTTCCAGGATCGAATCTCAGCGTCGACCTAACCCTGCGCACTCCCTGGCTGAAACCCGGCGAATATAGAATTGACGCGTTCCTGTATAATAATGGTGTCATTGACAAGTGGGAGGACGCCTGCCGGTTTGCCGTATCGAATGAACTTCCTTATTCCGGAACTCCGGATGATCAGACGGTTCGAGGATCAATTGTCCTGCCCGATTTCTCCTTAACGGTCGATCGATAGGGACCATGCCGGTTATCGGCGTTTACCTGAATATTTGCGTGAAAATTGGCATTGTTCTCAACTCGGATTGGCGCCGCGCTTCGATTGATTTCGATGGGCTTGGCGAAGCGCTGATTCGTTCTGGCCACGAGGCGGTGCTTGTTTGTCGACGCCGGCTCAGCGAGCTGGCGGTTCTGCCTGTGTTAGAAGTTTCGGATGAACAACGACGAAATCCGCCATTCTGGAGGGCACTGAATCTTTCCGCCGCGATTTTTGTAAACTGGCTGCTGACTCCTGAAGTTGCTCAGGCTATTCGTGCCGCTGGCACCTATTTGATTGCCCAGGCGGACAGCGATGGTCTCGGCAGTGTTCGGGTCTTTCCTCGCGAATCATGGGCGCGAACGACCGATCCATTGGACTCTTGGGTTGTCCGAGCACGCAAAACTACTCATTGGATGAATCGTTTTGTTTCGCTTGGAAAACAAGAAGATCTCGAAGTGCTGCGAACAGCTGAGTTGTCGAACGACATCACGATCGAGAGTCCACTGGCGGCAGCTAACCTCAAAAAGTTTTTTCGTTTCTACGGCCGTGATCACCTTAGCGAGCGCGTCCGAGTCATTCCCCATACGGTACGCATGGCTTTTGTCGAAGCACCGATCGAATTGAAACGACCTCCCCGCATCTTCTGCGGGGGCAGATGGGATGACCCGCAGAAGGGGGCCAAGCTGCTGGCTCACTCGCTCTCACGCATTATTTCGATCATTCCGGAAGTTGAAGTGGTTATCGCCGGGCGTGGCGGAGCCTGGGCATTCCAACCTCTGGCGGAAAAGTATCCTCAAGTGAAATGGCTGGGAGAGGTTCCACCGGAAACGGTTCCTGATTTACTCAAATGTTGTCAGTTTCTGCTATCGGGCTCACAGTGGGAGAGTTACGCGATCGGTACTCTTGAAGCGCTTTGTCTCGGTTGCACTTTTGCCGGACCTCCGCTCCCGAGTTTTCTCTCGATGGCTCATGGGGGACAATTCGGTACTGTTTCGTCGGCTCTTTCAGCAGCGAGCCTGGCTAAGGCAGCGCTACAGGAACTGCAGAATTGGAAATCCGGGCGAAGGGATCCCTTGAAAATCGCGTCCTGGTGGCGGGGTTACGTTAATAACGACGCCGTCGCGGAACAGTTTCTAGCATTGATTCGCTCGGGAGTTAACAGACAGTCGAGCGGATCGGCGATCTCGTCAGGACAACCGGTGAGTTAACCCTTATTGTCTAGCTACCATCGGCGCATTCGAATCGACGGTCACCATCCACCAGAAAACAGGCGACGATCTCACTGTCCGAATCGGTTAATAAAACTAGCAATCCACGATCAATTGATGGTTAGTTTTTCTGTTATCATCCCCACTCGTCACCGGAACGACGATTTGCATAAGTGCCTTGCCGCGCTTCAGTCGAGTGTGGCCGTCGATCTGCGGGGAAGCAGCGCTTCGGCAAGGGCCAACTTTTTCGGGGAAGTGATTGTGACGGACGACGGTCAGGAATCGACCGCCGAGAGAATGATTCGGGAACGCTTTCCCTGGGTGAAATGGTTTATGGGCCCGAGACGCGGGCCGGCTGCGAATCGTAACCACGGCGCCAGCAAGGCATCGGGCGAATGGCTGGTATTTCTGGACGACGATTGTATTCCTTCGCCAGATTGGTTGAATGGTTACCGACAAGCGACTGTCGAAAACCCCACTGGGACAATCTTTGAAGGCCAAACGATCGCAATTGGCCAGCAGCAAAGAGCGGACGTGGAGTGCCCAATCAATCGGACTGGCGGGCATCTGTGGTCATGTAATTTCGCAGTCAGAAGAGAGTCTTTTATTTCACTGGGAGGGTTCGACGAGTTGTTTCCCGCCCCCTACTTGGAGGATATCGATTTTCAGTTGAGAGCAGCGGCGGCGCAGGCTGTCATCAAGTTTGTTCCGGAAGCGGCGGTGGAACACCCGTGGCGTCCTATGCGGGGAACTAGTTTCGTGCGAACGCAAGCAAAGAGCATCAATTATTTCATTCGGAAGCACCCTGAAACCGGGGTCAACTTTTCCCGACTGAACTTTTTAAAGCGAGCCGGCCGGGCTTTGCTGGTTGGTTTGCCAATCAATCTGTTACGCTATCGGGGTGGGGGTTCTCTGCGTTGCTTATATCTGGACCTTTTTTTGAGCTATTGCGTGGTTGTCCGGAGTCGCAGCGAGGCGCCGCCGGTCCGGGCCTTGAATTTCGCGAAATAGGAGGGTCAAGAGTCCATCCCGTTGATTCGGGAGCTTGGGAAGGGGTCGAACAATTCTTGCGTCGAAGCGGACCGTTTGCAGTTCTGCACAGACCTCCACGATTCGGTGAAAGAAAACCGGTTTTGAGAACTACTCCTTCAACGCGCGGCGGCCCCGTTTTACCATCTCCTCGCGTGCTCCTGAGCCTGAGATCAAGTAGCAGAGCATCGGCGCCCTCCGGTGACGATGCTCCGCGACGAGCGAGAAATTAGCTCGTCATAGAGTTCAGCGTATTGAGCGCCAATGGTGGACCAGTCTCTGTTCTGGAGGCGAGGAAACTTAGGTCTCTCATAGCTGCGAAGCTGGTGCACGGCATCGAGGAGTGATTCACTGGACAGGTCCTGCCTCAGGCAATATACCCACTCGGGACCGACTTCGTCGCGTAACTCCCGCATTGTGGGTGAGTCAGTCGTTATTACCGGTCTACCCAATGTTAGTGCCAGCAGCGCCGCTCCGGAGTTATAAACGCGCCCATAGGGTATGACGACGAATTCCGAAGATGTGATTTTGCGGACTAACTCCCCGTCGGTATGGTGTTTTGAAGAAACCGATATTCGCCTGTCCTCGTCGCAAGCCCTTAGCAATGTCAGGCCATATTCCTCTGGCATTGGTTGACCGGCTAACAGCAGGGATATTCCAGTTTCATCCGGCAGACGGCGAACAGATTCAACGAGCGACTCAAGCGATTTGTATCGGCGTAGCAGTCCGAATGTGATCAGCTGACCAGGTAGCGGCTGCGCGATGTGGGCGCCGTTACTATTGCGAAGCTGTGCATAATCGCCGTGAACGATGACAACGCCTTTGGAATCGGCGGCCGCCTGAAGACCGGCGCGTGTCAGGTAGATCCGCCGGGCGCAAGATGCTCTCCAGAGCCGCAGCCCAAGTCTTTCTACCGGGGTTGTCGGTTCGTGTGGCTTCTCATTGTGTACGGTCCATAAGTGCGGAACGCGCCTTATTCTGTTCAACCCTATGAGGATGGAGAGCAGAAAAAGCTTAACTAGTCGCTTCAGACCTGACGGGCTGTGAACTAGGACTTCCGGCCAATGGACATGCAGGATCCGATATCGTCCAATAAGAGCGGTCCGGAAGTTAAAGCCGACTATTTCGTATGCTGCCCCAAGATTTTCGATCAATAGCGGGATGAAAGGATTAGGAGATCGGTCAGGCCACATCAACACGCGAGCCTTTGGGACACTATGGGCCCGCGTCTGTCGCTCTTTTGTGATGGGTGGAGTGGTCGAAGCCATGCCGCCGAAGCCCAAACCGTCCGTACAGCCGCTGCCTAATGACCCATCACCGCACGCGCATATTGGTAGGCGTTACGTGCCACCTTGACCGCTCCCAAGTTTCTCAAAGATCGCCATACCCCATTTTGACAAAAATGCTCATGGATAGGGAGAGGTCGGAAATCACAGCATATTACCTGGTGCTCGAAAAAACTATGGGTGGTCGCTCTTGCCGGAACTCTTCGCAAGGCTTCGATGTATCGGCCTGCACATTCTGGTCTACAGAATAGTGTTTTGTTACCACCGGTCGCGAACGGGACAAGGTTAGGCTTTGCCTCTGAAAAATAGCGAAATAAGCCTTCGGAAACTCCGGGCCACTTCTCATTGAAGCAATCATCGAGAATGATGATTCCGCCTGATGCCAAGGCCCCTTCGGCGGTTGTCAGGTCGTGGGCAGTGATTCCCGGTGTGTGGCCTCCATCGACACTGAACAAACGGAAGACGCCTCCACCCAATTCCAACAATGCGGTCGCAGTGAGTTCGGTACTGTCGCCCTGATGTATAACAACATTGCAGGAGTGGGCGTGGCGCCTTAAGTTCTCTTGAAATTGATTAAGATCGCCTTTCCCGGACTGATCGACGTTACGCTCTTGGTCGCCAAAGAGATCGATCGCTACCGCCTTCTCGCTGTTACGGGCCAGGAGGGCCAGCAGGATCAGCAGTCTGCCATGATGCACACCGATCTCACCAACGTTTCCTTTGACGCCATCGATGTTCTGGGTTTTGGCCAAGGCCACCAGCATTTTGATGGCGCCGGGTAGAAGCCAACCCTTAACCAACCTGTGGCCATGCTTTAGATACCGTAAGAGTTCGGGTCGTGTCTCCAAGTTTCCTCCTCGAAAAAAATCGCATCTGTTCGACCTCCTGGGCAACTAACTCCCAGCCCTGTAAAGTGGAGAGCAGTTTTGCGCAGATAAGAAGTCTTTGCGTCGCAGAACTCGGTCTTTGCCCGCGCGCGACTGCGTAAACTGTTAGCATAAATTTCCAGAAAAACCATAGTTTTCCCATGCTTATCTCTGTTTCTGATTCTTGGCCATTAAAACGCTTACCGAAACGGCTTGGGCTCGCAGTCCCGGCTTTTGTTTCTCCGCTGAAACCTTCTTCTTTTCTCGACACGAACTGCCTTCGCCCGAAAAACTACGACTTGCTAAACGTCGTCACAAAATGCTCGCCGCGACACACCGAAACCGAAGACTGGCCCCTTCCGCAACGAGATGGTCGATGGTGTTCTACCGTCGAGCGATAACGTCCAAATACATTTTTGGATGGTCGGTATGCGCTGTTACGAATGCAGTAAGCTCCTCACACACTTCGGATGAAGGGCGAGCCGGAAGAACTGTCGCTTCTTCTTTCGTTGCGATAGCGAGAGTCGAGAACTGATTACGGAGAAACTTGATCAGATTCTCAGAATCTCCTCCGAGTCGAGACATTCCATAGGGCCAAAATTCCAAAACGACTAAACCGGCACGGGCAAGAGTTTCCTTACCTCCCAATACTACGAACGGTTCGGCCCCTTGCGTATCTATCTTCACGGCCAAAGATCCGTTTAAGTTCCGGGCAATCTCGTCGAGCGGCATAGCTTCAACATCGATTGTGGCTCGATCTTGTTCTCTGTACCTCCCGTTTTTTTTCTCGCCAATACGCAATCGATGATCGCCTCGATTCTCTCGAGACAATTCGAGCGAAAGCCTCTGGCGCCGTACGAATATAGCCAAACGCTGAACCTCAACATTTTTATGTGGGCAATTCTCAGCGATATTTACGCATAAATTGGCAAAGTTTCGCGGCTCCGGCTCAATGGCCAAGCAATGCACGCGAGGATTCTGCGCCACTGGAATTGTCGTGAGACCGATATTGGCCCCGATGTCTATGTAATTCCCGCCCGTATTGGCAAAGAACGATCGGAAAAGACTGTTGGTGCGTTCTGCCCAGGTGCCAGTTTTTGCATATTCCGTAAGTATCGTATAATCGTCTGCCGCGTTTTGTATCACGCCATAGTTTCCAGTTACCCGTAGAGCGACCACATTAAGGCGCGGCGCAAACTTCGTGATTACTGCGAACTCTCCGAAATCGTCACATATCTGCTCGAAGACAGCCTCTTTTGCGACTCGTGGCAGCTTGGCCACGACGTCTTTCGACACGCGTCTGATGGCGGACCTCAACACGGACCTAATGACGTTCCTATTCATGTTCTCTTTGCCTCGCGGATATATTTTGATTCGTTTTTTTTGAGCTTTGGCAGATTGGCTAAGCGCCTGGCGTCGGTCCTGCGACAGGGGAACAGTGAGGGCGTGGAAGTCCGCACACTTCGGAAAATACGGGATGTAATTCGGGGTGCAAGACAGCGCGGCGCGATACGGCAAAAGGGCGATGGGGTAATGTGCAAGTGCAGGCCATTTTGATTTTTGTCCTTACGTTCGCGTTTTTATGACTTGGGGTGCGGTTCTTCTTCGTAGCCGGTTCAGGTAGAGATAGACGACAGGAGTAGAATAGAGCGTGAGGAGCTGGCTGACGATTAGCCCGCCAACGATGGTGATACCGAGCGGCCGGCGTAGTTCTGAGCCTTCGCCGAAGGAGAAGGCCAGTGGCAGAGCGCCGAGCACGGCCGCGAAGGTGGTCATCATGATAGGACGGAACCGAACCAGGCAAGCTTCAAAGATCGCTTCTTTGGAACTGAGACCTTGTTTGCGTTCGGCTTGCAGAGCGAAATCGACCATCATAATCGCGTTTTTCTTCACGATCCCGATCAAAAGGATCACTCCGATCAGCGCAATGATGTCGAACTGCAGGTGAAACAGCTGCAGACCGATCAAAGCGCCAACACTGGCCGGCGGTAATGTCGAAAGAATCGTGATCGGATGGATTAGGCTCTCGTATAGGACGCCGAGTATGATATACACTGAGCCGATAGCCGCCAGGATTAGGATCGGTTCATCGCTCAGCGAGGATTGAAAGGTGTTGGCAACGCCGGCAAAGGTTCCATGCAGTGAGGCCGGGAGATGCAGTTTGTTCATGGTGTCGCGGATGGCTGCGGTGGCGTCACTCAAGGTTTTTCCGGCCGGCAAATTGAAAGCGATGGTAGACGCCGCGAATGCGCCTTGATGGTTTACGGCCAAGGGTGCATGCCCTGGTCTATATTGGGCAAACGTGGCGAGTGGGATCATTTTCTCAGGGCTGGTGGTAACGGCGGCTCCGCTGGATACGCTCGATTTGCCCGTGCTGGCAATCGAGTTGATGGATTGATTACGGGCGGCATCGCTCGCGATCAATGATGCATTGTTGGCATTGGGATTCGTGCTGGAGCTGAAGGTGCCAATCACCGCGTTGGTTTGTTCGGTACCGCTGGGGCTCTTCCCGGAGAGGCTCACGTAAATGTCTTTCAGACTGTCCGGGTTTTGCCGGTATTCGAGAGCGACTTCCATCACGACGTGATATTGGTTCATCGGGTTGTAGATGGTCGATACCTGACGTTGTCCGAATGCATCGTACAGGGTGTTATCGATCGCCCTCGGGTCTAACCCCAACCGGGCAACGGTGGACCGGTCGATGGTGATATCAGTTTCCAGCGCGTTCTGTCGTTGATCGGAAACGACGTCAACCAGCTCCGAGCGCTGTTTCAAGGCTTCGGTCAGTTTTGGGGTCCATTCGTAAATCTCCCTAGTGGTGTCGCCTTGTAGAGTGAATTGATACAGAGCGAGACTCACACGTCCGCCGACATGAAAGTCTTGAACTGGAGCAAGGAAAAGTTGGCCTCCCGGCACTTGGTCGAGCTTAGGCCGCAACCGAGCCATTATCTGGTTGATGCCGGCATGCCGTTCCTTCAACGGCTTGAGCGATAGGAAGACATAGGCTGAGCCTCCGGTCGTGTAGCCCACAACGCTTTCGACCGCGGGATCGGTTTGGACGATGCTCTGTAACTGTTCAAGCTTTTGTTTTAGTGATTGGAACGAGATACTGGCATCCGGCCAAATACCGCCCACCATGAAACCGGTGTCTTCTTCTGGAAAGAAACCTTTAGGCGCGATGGTAATGAGGTAGAAGTTGAGACCGACGGTTAGCAGTCCGATCGCGAGCACGAGGAGAGAATGGGATAGGGCCCAGCGCAGGGTACGCCGGTAAAGGTTCGACATACCGGACAGCATCCGTTCGAGGGGACTAACCATTCCGGTGTTTGATTCGGGTGGTTTCACCCTCAAAAACCTGGAGCACAACATCGGGGTTGTGGTTAGTGCCAGAACCAGTGAAATCGAGATGGCGATGGAGAGGGTTAGGGAGAACTCGCGGAAAAACCGGCCCACCAGACCGCCCATCAGTAAGATAGGAAGAAAAACTCCGATCAACGACGCGGTGATTGAGACTACGGTAAAAAAGACTTCCCGGGTTCCCTCGATCGCTGCTCGGGCCGCGGACATCCCTGCTTCCATGTGCCGAGCGATGTTCTCAAGGACAACCACGATATCATCGACGACAAATCCGGTCGCGATGGTCAATGCCATCAGGCTCAAATTGTTTAGGCTGAATCCGAGCAGGTGCATGCCAGCGAACGTGCCGATGATCGAGCATGGCACTGTGATGCACGGGATTAGTATCGCGCCCAGGTCGCGGAGAAAAACGAAGACCACCAGGATCACCAATCCAACAGCGGCCAACAGGGTTAGCTCGGTATCTTGCAAGGATGTGCGAATTGTGGCGGTCCGGTCACTGGTCACGGTGATCCGCGTATCGCCGGGGAGTGAAGCTTGTAGGGATGGGATAGACTTCTTGATCCGATTGGCGGTCTCGATGATGTTCGCTCCGGGTTGCCGGTAAACGATGAGGAGGACGGCCGGTTTACCGTTGATAAAGCCGGCGTTGCGAACGTCTTCAACGGAATCGACCACCTCGGCGATATCCGATAACAGGGTTGGGCGTCCCTTCCGATAAGCGACGATTAACGAACGGTAATCGGCTGCATGGGTCGCTTGGTCGTTGGTATCCAGTTGCAGCTGTTGATCGCCTTGTTCGATTGCCCCTTTTGGACTATTCGCATTCGCGGAAGCCAGCGCCGCCCTCACGTCTTCGAATCCAATGCAGTAGTGGGCGAGGGCGGTCGGATTCAATTCTACGCGAACCGCGGGTAGGGAACTTCCTCCAACGTCAACATTTCCAACGCCTTCAACCTGAGAGAGTCGTTGTTGCAGGACAGTGGCAGCGATGTCGTAGATTTGCCCGGGGGTTCGCGTGTCTGAGCTGAGCGCCAGGGTTAGGATCGGTGCGTCGGCAGGGTTATACTTTCGGTAGATCGGGTTACTCTTCAGACTGGCCGGCAAATCCGCATGTGCGGCGTTCATGGCGGCTTGGACATCGCGTCCAGCGCCGTTGATATCTCGGTCCAGGCCGAACTGCAGGATTATCCGGGAGGTACCTTGTGAACTCTGAGAGGTGATCTCGGTGACGTCTGCGATCCTGCTCAGACGGCGTTCAAGAGGAGCGGTGACACTGGTCGCCATCACTTCGGGGCTTGCCCCCGGCATTTGGGCCTGCACCATGATCGTTGGGAAATCGACCTGTGGCAGGGGCGAAACGGCCAGCTTAGGAAAAGCAAAGATACCGGCCAAAGCAACAGCGGCCGTCAACAAGGTCGTTGCTACCGGCCGTGAAACCGAAATCTCAACGAACTTCATGTGCCGGGAAGCCTAAAAAGGAAAGCCGGGATTTCACCACAGAGCAGACTTCGCCAACAACTCTAGAATGGTTACCCATAGGAAGAAGGCTACGTCGGCCAAGGACGCAGAGGACACAGACAAAGATCAACCGCAGCCCCGAACCCCGAAAGCTTTCGGGGGAACATTCTCCGGGGTGAAATGAACGCAGATTTACGCAGATAAATTGGCTTCGGTCAAAATTGCTGCTGATCGGAACGCGCGCGATTGATTCCTCTCGAGGCCGCTCATCTCACTGTCACTTCTCTACCGCTGCGTCCACTGCGTCCTCTGCGCGAGGCCCCTTACCTTGGTGTGGTTGCGGCTTGGTCGCGTCACGTAATCTGCGGATCATTTCTATGGTCAGAAGCTGAAATGGCCCGGCGGAAGCCGGGCCATTCCCCCGGCTAATCAGCTTCAGCTTCTACCATCATCCTGGCAACATCCTCCATTCGGTACCCGGCTTCCCATCCAAGCTGCAAAGCGGCCTTAGATGCGTTTGCCCGGCCAATGTTTAGGTCGGTGGGCCTAAACAAGGATTTATCGATCACGACGTATTGCTCCCAGTCCAATCCTACATGCTCGAAAGCTGCTGCTACGAAATCGCGCAAAGGTCGAGAGCTTCCGGTCGCGATAACGTAGTCTTCCGGCTTCTCTTGCTGAAGCATGAGGTGCATTGCGTACACGTATTCTGGCGCCCAGCCCCAATCGCGATAAACCTCGATATTTCCCAAATGTAATTCTCGCTGTTCTCCCCTGGCGATCCTACGGGCGGCCGATACGATTTTCTTGGTGACAAACCGTTCCGGTCGCAAGGGCGATTCATGGTTAAAGAGAATACCGGAACAAGCGAAAATCTTGTAGGCTTCACGATAGTTGGCGACTTGCCAAAAAGCCGCCGCTTTTGCTACGGCGTAGGGGCTTCGGGGCCGGAAAGGGCTTTCTTCTGTAGCCGCTTCATCTCTCAGGTCACCGAAGCATTCGCTTGATGAAGCATTGTAAAGCCTGATCTGTTTCCCCGTAAATCGGATCGCCTCAAGTAAGTTTAATGTGCCGAGATAGATACTGTCTTGAGTTTCTACCGGTTGTTCGAAAGACAGTCCCACAGAAGACTGCCCCGCCAGATTGTAAATTTCGTCCGGTTGAGCCTTGAACAGGACTTGGATCACGCTGCGAAAGTCGCTGAGTGCAACGGATTCCAAGCGAAGATCTTCACGGATCTTGAGGCGCTGCAGATTTCGAAACGAAGCCATCTGGGCGTCACGTGAAGTGCCCCACACTTTGTAGCCTTTGCTCAAAAGCAGCTTCGCCAGATAAGCACCGTCTTGGCCCGAAACGCCGGTAATAAGAGCTGTCTTCATCTTAGGGATTGGTGATTTGTGCTCGAAGGATGAGTGCTGCTGGTCCGTTTTGCTCCGCCGTCGCTTCTCAGACTAGCTAGCAGTACGCAGCGCTCCTGAATCGCGCTGAAGTGACGAAGGGCCAGGCAACAGATCCGTCTATGATTTGCCAGCTTGTTGTTGGTCGTTACCTGGAGAACGGCTTTTTCTACGCGCCACATACCGATCGCCCTAGTGGGGCATGGCAACGATTAGTGTCAGATTGAATTTATAATTACCAGGAAATAATCGGAATTTCTATAATCAAGGCCTTTTCTCTCGGCATTTGCCAGCATTCTTTGGCAAAATCAGGGCGGGCAGCGGACTGGATTCAAGAACAAATTTTGTAATCGAGTTGCCTTTTTATTAATTATAATTACGATAATATCCATAAACTACACATTGATTCTTTTCGCAGCCATGCTCAGCAGATCCCAAAGCCGAACCGGCATCCACCGCGCATCACTAAACGACGAAGTGACAAGGAGCCGGTTGTTTCGACCGGGCGATATGATTGTGGTTCCTGAGCGACTGATTAATTTCTTGGTGCAGGAGCGAGTGAAGCTCGATTTACAAACCTGGATAACGGGACAGTGGCAAACCGGGGATTGTTCTTTATATGCGCACCCCGGGTAAGCGTTCCGATCTGAAGATTACCGTTGTCGGCAGTTATAACACCGACTTGGTTATCTGGTGTAACTCCATCCCAACTAAGGGGCACTCCCTAGTCGGCGGGGAATTCGAGATGTATTCTGGCGGTCGCGGTGCGAACTGTGCGGTAGCGGCGGCTCGAGCTGGCTGTCAGGTCAAATTTGTCGGGGCGCGCGGGGCTGATGTGTTTGGTAAAATGGCGCTCGATCGGTTAACTCGCGAACAGATCGACCTTGAGCACTTCATCGAGTTGCCGTCCTCTAAGACCGGTGTTGCTCTTATGCTCCAAGAGCAAAGAACAGGTGCTCATGCCGCACTGGTGGCGACATCCGCTAATAATCAATTTCCGGCCACCTTGCTAGCGAGCGTTGAGGCAGAGATTCGCAGGAGCGACTTGGTTTTTACTCAGTTTGAAATCGGAATTCCGGTGCTGTTAGAGCTTTTTCGACTCTGCAGCCATCATCGCAATCGGTTAGTTTTGCATGCGTCCCCAGTTGATCATTCTACGCGTCTCCCGGCAGGCCACTATTATTTATTGGTAGCTGACGATTTTGAAGCGATGCTTCTGGCTGGCAAAACCAAAGTTTATGATGCCGTTCGAGAGTTGCATCGCCGCGGCGCGCAGAACATTATCGTTAAGCACAACTACGAGTCGTTGATATTCTCCGACGGTAGCACTTGCGATATTCAACCCGTAAAGCCAGCGCGTTTAGTGCAAGAGTCTGGCGCGGTCGAATGTTTGACAGCTTGGGCGGGAATTACTCTTGCAATGACTGGCAGCCTGGCTCGCGCGGCCTTCATAGGAGCAGAAGCGCTGACGTTTAGTCTGGCACGACACGGCGCCCAAGACAGCATGCCCTACCCATCGGAGTTACCCAATGGGGAGAATAGCTTTGGTGAGGAATAGAAGGACGAATTGGCGACTGGGCGAAACGGCGAAGGGGCGAAAGTGTGGCTGTTATTTGGTAGGGGGGCGAGGCTCCCTTCTGGCGGTACGATGTCGACGAAGCCGCTGATTGGGATTCTTCCCAAGATTTTGCTAGGCCGGAAGTCTCGCCGAGCCGGGGGTTGAAGAGCGGCCGCGGACAAGCGCGCCGTTCGACCAATGTACGTCACCATTCCTCGAGTCCCCACCCAACCTAACTGCAAAACGTTGACCCGCGGCTCGGCACGTCCATCGGCCTTACAGGATCTGGTGACTCTAGAGGGCTCAATTTCTCCGCAGCCACTGACAGGACGCACAGGAGCCTCGCCCCACCAATCTTCTACGACCAAGCGCTTAAGTCGACGCGCATGG
>Ga0213878_10000267_pt1 | contig 20432 bp, 14 predicted proteins | sample VelepicoBEBS_R02_FD_161053 | JGI IMG/M metagenome (GOLD analysis project Ga0213878, IMG submission 161053) | Vellozia epidendroides bulk soil microbial communities from rupestrian grasslands, the National Park of Serra do Cipo, Brazil - BS_R02 | ecosystem: Environmental > Terrestrial > Soil >... | reverse complement strand
TCCGCAACGGTCAGTGTTACCGGCAAAAATAGTAAACCTGAGAAGTGGTACTTTACCAAGGTAAGCGGGGGTTAGCTTCGCTGTGAGAAGCCTGCCCTGAGCTTCTCGACAAGCTCGAAACAGGCAGCATTAAGCGCGTCGAACGGGTGAGATGTGAGAAGTGATTGGTAGGGCGAGGCTCCCGAAAGACGCTGCGTTACTGCGAAGCACCTGGTGTTTTACGATGAATAGGATCGTTTGGCCATTAAGCGCGCCGAGCCGTGGTCTATCGCTGGGCTGCGGCTCGGCGCGTTTTTAGGCGCAACCCACTAGATCCAACCGACACACCTCTTTCCTCTGTTCACCTTTGCGGTTTTTCGGCAGCCTCTACCAATCGACTCTCACTAATCACCAATCACTTTCTGGTGCTGCCCGCCGAAGCTTTCCATAAACCTGACTGCTGTTCGTAGCCCGAGCTCGATATCGCCGACTTGAACAAATTCGTCCGGATGATGGCTTAGACCATCTCGGCAGCGCACAAAGAGCACGGCTGCCGGACAAAGCCGCGAAAGAATCACGGCATCATGTCCGGCTCCGCTCGGGAGCAGAAAGCTGTCTCCGGTAACAGATTTCGTCGCAGCGGCCAATCGGCTGATAAGAGCTGGATCACAAGCGACCGACGGAGTCTCTTGTACGAGTAACCGTTCGAAAGCCAATTTCCGTTCCGCGGCAATCTGGTCAGCCTCTTGGCAAAGCCAGGCGATCGCTGCGGCACGTACAGAGTCTTCTTGATGGCGCACATCGAGTGAATGGATCACTCGGCCGGGGACAACGTTGCTAACGTTGGGACTGACGTTCAACTCCCCGACTGTCGCCACCAAACCGGGGAACCGTCTGCAAGCATCCTCGGTCCGCAAAGCGAAATGAGCAGCGCCGAGAAGGGCGTCCTTCCGTAATGCGACGGGAGTAGTGCCGGCATGTGCTGCTTTCCCAGTCCAATTGAAACGGAAACGGGATTGACCGGCAATGGCGGTAACAACTCCGACGGGAAGATTTCGATCTTCCAGAACCGGCCCTTGCTCGATGTGGATTTCGAAATAACCGATGAGCTGGTCGCGGTTCACTGTCCCAGGCGGCAACCGGAAATCTGCTTCCGTCTTCGTTCCTATCTGCGGGATCTCCACCGTCGCTAAAGCTATGAAGGACGAGACGGCCTGACGGGTTTGTGCACCCATCAACAACTGCCGGAGCGAACCTTCCCGGTTCGAAACCTCGAGATCCTCCGGGCGCAACAAGCCGCAAAACGCTCTGCTACCAAGATAGGCAGTTTGAAATAAGACACCTTCTTCGTCGCTAAAGGCTGCGATCATCAAGGCAAAGGGCAGATCAACGCCGGAACGGAAAATGTCGGCAATTTCGATCCCCAAAACGACACCGAGAGCACCATCGAACCGCCCAGCGTCGCGCACCGTATCGAGATGGGAACCAATAAGGAACGTTCGGCGTTTGGAGTTCGGCGTTCGGCGTTCGGCAACTGGCGTCTTACTAATGGGTTCTCGGGCGATATCCGGGGTTTGTCCAACGAGGTTACCAATGAAATCGGTCGATGTTTGCAAGCCTGCCTCTTGCATCCAACTATCTGCCAATCGAGTAGCCTCAGCCATTGCCGGCGATAACAGCGTGCGGGTTAATTTGCCGGGTTCCTGAGTGATCTCCGCCAATCTCTCCAATCTCTGGGAGATGCGCTGCGCTCGTGCTTTCCAGTCGATTGTCGCCATCAGCTGCCGCGATAGGTGGTGTAACTCCAAGGAGAGACGAGCAAAGGAACATGATAGTTCTCCTCGGGATTCAGGATACGAAAACGAACTGGGACATCTTGGAGGAACGCGTCTTCAGTTGTCTTTAAAAAGTAGTCGCCGACCTGGAAAACCAACTCATAGACCCCGAGCTTCAACTCGTCCCCCAATAACAAAGGTGCGTCCGGCCGGCCGTCCTGGTTCGTCATAACCTCTTTGAGAAGCCGGCGTTCGTTAGCCTCAATACTCCAAAGCTGAATTTTCAAGCCAGCAGCCGGCCGGCCGTTAGCGGTATCCAGCACATGCGTCGAAAGTTTTCCGCTCATACAATAATGTCGGCCAATCGCAATCTGGCGATTTTAGAAATCTCCCGAAGGGCAGTCTTGAATTCCGTCTCGCTACCGTTGGTTAACCGATCCTCCATTGCCTGCAGAATCGTGGGGACATTGTTTAGACGAGCGCAAATAATAAAGGGAAATCCGAACTTTTTTTGATACCTGTCGTTCAGCTCAAGCATCCGCTTGGTCAGATTCTCGGGTAGCGAGGTCAAGCCGGCTTGCGCTTGCTCCGAGCGAGACTCTGCGGTGAGCTGACCGGAGCCGGCCAGTCGTCCTGCCAGCTCCGGATGGGCCCTGATCAAGGTCATTTGGCGGCTTTGACCAGCTCCTTGCACGATGCTGTCCATCACGCCATGCAGACCATCGAGTGAAGTAAACGGTCGATGTAGCCACGCAGCTTCGGCAACCCAAGATGATTGTTCGTACACAGAACCGAATATGGAAACAAAGGTCGCCTCATCCATCCGGTCAACATCCTCCAGCCGATGCCTGGTTTGCGACATTCTATGGCTCGTAACGTGCTTCACGTATTTTAGCAAATGCTGGGCCACGAAAAGCAGGAGCTAGAATCCAGGAGCCAGGATCTAGGAGGGTTGCGTCCACCCAGCTCTACGTTTTTGCGATTGCTCCTCCTAGCTCCTAGATTCTAGCGCCTAGCTCCTACCGTATTATGAACCTCAAATATCATCGTTACGGAAAAGCCAAAGTTCGAGTTCTTAAAAAACTGAAACGAGATTCGCTCCACACGATCAAGGAGCTAGATGTTCAAGTCTTGCTGGCAGGCGATTTCGAGAGCTCGTATTCGACCGGAGATAATCGGCTGGTGGTAGCGACTGACACGATGAAAAATATCGTAAACGTGCACGCCTTTGAGAAACTTGAGGAACAAACCGAACGGTTTGTGTTGGATCTGGCACAACATTTCCTGGAAATGTATCCGCACGTCAGCGAAGTGACGATTGAAACCAGCGAACGTGTCTGGCAACGGTTAAAGGCTGACGGCAAGCCGTCTCCCACGGCCTTCTTGGCCCCACAAAAGTATACCCCCGTCTGCGAAGTTCGCGCAACCGGGGCCGATGCGCGCTTAATTTCGGGTGCGCAGGATTTGGTTATTCTTAAATCGGCAGGTTCCACTTTTGCTGACTTTCATCGGGATGAATTCACGACTTTACCCGAGACACAGGACCGGATTCTTGCGACCAGAATGGCAAGCAAATGGACCTTCGCGATAGCGCCGGCGGACTATAACAAGGCTAACGAAGATATCTTGGACGCCATGCTGGAATGTTTTGTGGCCAACGATAGTCCCTCCGTACAAAAGACTATGTACGACATGGGATTAGCCGCATTGAATCGGTGTCCCGAGATTAGCGACGTGAACTTGGTGATGCCAAACCTGCACTGTTTACTCATTGATTTGAAGCCGTTCGGACGGACAAATCCGAATACGCTTTTTGTACCTACGGACGCCCCGCATGGCTTGATTGAGGCAACGATTGAAAGAGCCTAGGCGGTAGGGACGAGCTCCTGCTCGTCCGAGATTTGTTGGAACTCGAAATATGGGAGGGTAGAACTTTTGAACCGACGGACGAGCAGGAGCTCGTCCCTACCGTATGAGCTACTCGATCCTAGCGGAATTATTGGAAGCCCGAAGCCAAGGGATACCGTGCGTGCTGGTCACCGTGGCTAGTGCTCAAGGATCAGTCCCCCGGCAAGCGGGCACGAAAATGATCGTGTATGCCTCGGGAAAGATCTCGGGTACCATCGGTGGCGGTAAAGCCGAAGCACTCATCGTTCAGGATGCGCTCCGTTGTTTGGAAACAGGTAAGATCGAATTGAAGCGGTACCCTTTACGCGAAGGCGAGCCGGATTCTTTCGGAGCGATTTGCGGAGGAGAAATCACTCTTTTGATCGAACCCCAACGATCCGGAGAATCGATTTATTTATTCGGAGCCGGCCATTGCGCTGCCGCTATCGCACGGCTGGCGCGAAGTTGCGAGATGAATGTCTTTGTAATCGAAGACCGCGAAGACACATTGAACGCATTCGAGCCGGCCAACCAGAAACGTCTCTGCAAAAATCCAGCCGATTTTGTAAGCCAACAGAATTGGAACGCGGCTGATGCCATCCTGCTGGTTAACCGAAATTACTTGCTCGATCGCGATGCGCTGAAGGCGGTCCTGGGGACGACCGGTTACGGCTATGTCGGGATGATCGGGAGTAAACGCAAGGTGCTGAAAGTGTACGACGAACTGCGAGCCCAAGGAGTTAGTTCCGAGTCGTTGAGCCAAGTGCATGCTCCTTTAGGGATTGATATTGGGGCTGATTCCCCGGAGGAAATTGCGATTAGTGTTATGGCTGAGGTGTTAGCGGTACTGCGAAAGCGGTCGGGGAAATCGATGCGGCTAGTGGACAGAGTGGACTAAGTTGACAAAGTGGACGGAGTCGAGCGGACCGGTAATCTGCAGACATCCACTACGTCTACTCTGTCCACTGAGTCCACTGCCTGTTTCAGCGCGTTCCCGCGCGTTGTGCCTGAATCGCGCTATAGATCGCTTCGCAGGTCGCGGGTGACGCTAACTCAACCAAGCCGCTTTTATTCCCGAAAGCGGCGACGGCGTCTCGGATTGCTTCTCGCACCGAAATAGCCAGCATCAGCGGCGGTTCACCGACCGCTTTAGTTCCGTAGACATTGTTCGGTTGAGCGGCATTAGATAGAAACTCTACCCTTAAATCGGTGGGAACATCACCGATAGCCGGGATTTTGTAGGTATCGGGCGAGTGGGTCAGCAATTTGCCTTGAGCGTCCCAAACTAGTTCTTCCATGGTCAGCCAGCCCATGCCCTGGATAAAACCGCCTTCGATCTGACCTCGGTTCACTGCGGCATTAATGGATTCGCCTACATCATGCAGGATGTCGACCCGCAATAGCCGCATCATTCCGGTACGGCCATCTACCTCGACTTCCGTCACAGCGGCCCCGACTGCGAAGTAGTGAAACGGTTTTCCGCGGCCGGCGCCCCGATTATAATGAATACCGGGAGTTCGATAGAACCCGGTGGCGGACAAGCTAATGCGCTGGGTATAGGCTGCGCCGACAAGTTCCGAAAAAGATATTCGGCTTTCAGGCGTACTCTTGGGAAAAACAAAATTGCTTTTGAATTCGACGGCTTCGGCGGTCACCGGAGTACCATATTTTTGGGTCAGCGATTCTGCCGCCACCTGCGCCAAACGCCCACTTAGTTCGCGGCAAGCGTTTCTTACGGCAGCTCCGTTTAGATCGGTTCCAGCACTAGCCGCGGTTGCTGATGTATTCGGCACTTTGTCTGTTCGCGTCGGCATGACTCGGATGCGATCGAAGGTCAGGCCTAGTTCGCAGGCTGCGATCTTTTGGATATTGGTATGTATCCCCTGGCCCATTTCCGTTCCACCGTGGTTTACCTGGACAGTGCCATCTTGGTAGATCAAGACGAATGCCCCTGCCTGGTTGAAATGGGTTGCTGTGAAAGAGATGCCGAATTTAACCGGGGTTATCGCTAAGCCGCGTTTACAAGTTGAATGCTGCGAGTTCCAGGCGGCGATTTCCGTTCGCCGCTCCTGAAAGCTGCTGGACTGCAGGAGCTCCTCCCAGATCGTCTGTATCCGGTTATCTTCTATTTCTTGTCCGTAATGCGTTGTGTTCGTCTCTCCTCGCCCATGGTAGAGATTCCGTCGGCGCACGAGTTCCGGTGCAACACCTAGCGACCGGGCTACGCGGTCCATAATTTCTTCTATAACCAACATTCCCTGTGGCCCCCCAAACCCGCGAAAGGCCGTATTGGAAGACACATTGGTACGGGCAACTCGACCTGAAAACTCAACGCTAGGAAAATAGTAAGCGTTATCCAGATGGAACAATGCGCGGTCGGTGACTGCGGTTGATAGATCCAGCGACCAACCACCGTCCGAGACTAATTCGGCCCGTACTCCAACGACTTTTCCATTCTGCTCATAACCAACATCGAAACGAGCGTAAAACGGATGCCGTTTCCCGGTGATCATCATATCCTGGTCGCGGTTCCATCGGACGCGCACAGACTTCCCTGTGTATCTTGCTGCCAGAGCCGCGAGACACGCGTTGATGGCAGCTTGCGTTTCTTTACCACCAAAACCACCACCCATTCTCGGCGATTCAATCACTACCTGGTGCGCCTTAACACCGAGTACGTGGGACACCAGGTGCTGAACCTCCGAGGGATGTTGCGTCGAGGAAGTGACCTGCATCGATGCGTCTTCTCCCGGGACGGCGATGGCGGCCTGCGTCTCAAGATAGAAATGGTCCTGACCGCCCAGCCAGAAATTGCCCTGCAAGCGATGCGCGGCTGCCTTTAGCGCCCGATCAACGTCGCCCCGACGAATAAAGTTCTGATCTGTATGAAATGAGTTCGCCGCTATTGCGTCCTCAACGCTCAAAATTGGGGGGAGATCTTCGTACTCTATTTCGATCGTGTTTGCCGCAGCCCGGCATGCCGCTTCGGTCTCCCCTACAACCAAGCCGATCACCTGGCCATGGTAAAAAACCTGGTTACGCGCGAGCAATGGCTCATCATGTCTGACCGTTCCTATTTCGTTAGTGCCGGGGATATCGTCAGCGAAGAGAACCGCTTTCACTCCAGGTACCTCGACCGGACGACGCCGAACCCGGAATCGGGCGTGAGGCCGCTCTGAGCAGATCGGCCACACTTCCAATCGGTCCGCGGACTGAACCGCATCGTCGGTGTAATAAGCCGAACCAGATACATGCTTGTGGGCGCTTTCATGTGGAGGCTCCGGGCTGGTTAGCTCAGGAACCACAGGCAACGGAGTGGTGGAATCCGCCTCTCCCACGGCCGCGGGACTACGGCGCGACAGGTCCGCCCGACCAGAATGAGTATCGTCAAAGAACTTTTGCAAAAGCTCTACTATCAGGGCCGTGCGATACTCAGCACTTCCACGCACATCTGAAATTGGAGTAAACCGCTTAGCCAACACCTCGGCGACTTCCGCAACGGTATCGCGGCTCCACGCATTTCCGAGCAAGGCGTCCTCGATGTCACTAGCCCGTACTGGCGTTGGTGCTGCGCCCCCATAAACAACGCGGGCAAGACGAATTTTACCTGTAGCATCCAATTGAATCCGAAAACATCCCGCGACGGTGCTAATATCCATCTCCCGCCGGCGAGACACCTTATAAAACCGAGCAAACTCCTGGGCTAGGCCAGCTTGGGCTTGCGCGCGTGGAATTAGGATCTCGCGGATGATTTCCCCCGTTTGAAGCAGGGTTTTTCTGTAACCGACGAAGAATTCGTTCAACGCCACGACTCTAGCGCCCTTCGCCGACTCAAGCACCAAGCTTGCGTCCAGACTCAACAACACCGGAGCGGAATCGCCGATCGGAGATGCCGTCGCTAAATTCCCGGCCAGCGTCGCCCGATTACGGATCTGGCGAGAACCAAACCAACGCAGCATCGAGGCCAATACCGGAAACTCTTTTCCCAACGCGTCCCACACCTGCGTCAAAGTCACCGCCGCGCCGACTCGCCAGTGCGTATCGCTCGGCTCCAAGATCGTGAGTTCAGCGACACCCTCCAAAGAAATAAGCGTGGGAAATGACTGGAATAGCTTTGTGATCTTGAGTCCCAGTTCAGTGGCGCCCGCAACTAACTGCGCGTCCGGATAAACCGCCAACAGCTCAAACAACTCAGTCAGCGTTACCGGTCGGAAGAAGTTTTCGGAGGCCGTGCGATAGCCGATCGGGTCTAAGCTAGTTCCACCGCCAGCGTGCACCGCCGGCCTGGTCTCAGTATCAACCGCGCTCCGCTTGGCCAGACATTCGAAAGCCGCTTCTCGAATCGGACGATAGCCGGTGCAACGACATAGATTACCACAAAGCTGATCGTCCAACTGCCAAGCCTCGTTTAGATCGGTTCGATGGTAGGCCTCATACAGCGACATGATAAAGCCCGGTGTACAGTAACCGCATTGTGAACCGTGCCGGTTAACCATTGCTTGCTGGATCGGATGCAGTTGGGTGGCAGTGGCGACTCCTTCGACCGAAACAATTTTGCGCCCGGCCATTAGCGGTAACGGGACCAAACAACTATTAATCGCGCGATATTGATTGTTGCCTGAAGCGTCCCTATCAACCAACGCTATTGTACAAGCGCCGCAGTCGCCTTCTGCGCATCCTTCTTTTGAACCGATCAATCCTCTGCGCCTGAGATATTGGAGCAGCGTAATATTAGTGGAGTAGTCCTTAACGAATTCCTGTTTCCCATTGAGTTCGAAAGTAAATCCCTCTTTAAGGTCACTAACCCGCTGCACGGAAAACAAATAGAAGCCGGCCTGGCGCGGTGCAAATGAAATACGAAGCGGGGACGCAAGAAAGAGCGGTTGTGTACAGGATAGTGCACGTTTGGTTTGGCGTTTGGCGTTTGGCGTTTGGCGTTTGGCGTTTGGCGTTCGGCGTTTGGCGTTTGGCGTTTGGCGTTCGGCGTTCGGCGTTCGGCGCGTCGGCGCGTCGGCGCGTCGGCGAGTGGAGCGAAGACGTAGCGAATGCGCGCCTCGGATTTCGCCCTTTCCCAAACGCGGGGACGCCAAACGGTGAACGCCGAATGCCAAACGCCCAAGTTAGGTACGTTTACTGCTGGAACGCGCAGAGCGAAAACGGTATGAGACGTACGAAATCATGAACAACCTACGCTTGCATCTGCTTCCGATCGCTTTGGGGTCGCTCCTTAGTGGATGCGGTGCCCCTTCAGGCCAGCACCCACAGATTTCATATGAAGACGCGCTGGCAAAAGTGCACCAGAAAATCCCGGCTGAGACGTATTTTACCAATGATTTCTTGAAGCAAGCGACAGCTGCAAAACCTACAGCCCCTAGTTCGCCGGATCATGTGCGGATTGGTATGCCCTGGATTCTCAACGACGAATCGGCCCTTTGGTACATTGCGGTGGAGAAGGGTTTCTTTCGGGAGATGGGCATCGACGCGGAATTGGTACCGGGCGGCCCGGGGAAAGATCCGCTAGCCCTCATGGTAGGAGGCTCCTTGGACATTGCGGTGGTTCCGGGTGGCAGCTTTGTGGTCGCGTTAGTTGCCAGCCCCACGGGCGCGAAGGTCACCGCGATTTGTACGTTACTGAAGGATAGTCAGTATGCCTGGATTACGCTTGATCACAGCGTTCCTAACGACCAAGTCTCTCACAAAGAACTCAAGCCGGAAGATCTGATCGGCAAGAAGATCGGCGTTCAGTCGGATGGTCAGCGGTATGTTGACTTCGTCACTCAGAAATTCAAGCTACCAGCGGACCAGCTTAAGGTTTCGCAAGTTGGCTTTTCGATCGACCCACTGGTTTCAGGGGCAGTCGATTTCTACGCAGGCTGGTTTCAAAATCAACCGCGGTTTCTTGAGCAGCAAGGTTATAAGAACTGGTTGGCGCTGCGATTCAGAGATCTGGGTTGGACAGAAGAAGGTGACGTGAGCGTCGTGATGAAGACCCTAGCAGAAAAAAATCCTGGCTTGGTCACTCGCTACATTTACGCCTTAACCCAGGCCATACAGATTTATTTGAACCAGCCTGAGGAAGCCGCCGACATCACTCTCAAATATAGTAAAGACGCCAGTTTGACCCGGGAGATGGTTTTGCGCCGATTTGAGCTGGAGAAGGATTTCGTTATCGGCCACGATGGACAACCCCCTCTCTGGATGTCCGCCGATGGCTGGAACAACTTAGCGGCGCTGCTAACCCAATACGGGGGCATCGAACTGCGTTAGCCTGAATGGAAATGAAATGTTTCGACATTTTTTCGTCCGGGCAACCCATGGCCGCAGGTCACAGCCCATCCCGGATAATCTGCGGCTTTATCTAAAGGAGAATCTGGAACAGACTAATGCGCGCTGTGTCTACGACAGAAGCTGATTCCATCGGACTGAGAACAAGTTCTCCACTTGCTGTTAGAGCTTCATCGGTTAGTAAAAGTTTCGCAGATAGCGTGGTGATCGAGGGCATCAATTTAACGATCGAAAAGGGAGAATTTGTCGCTCTAATCGGTGCATCGGGGTGTGGCAAGACTACACTATTGCGGATGTGCGCCGGGCTGGAACAACCGAGCTCGGGTTCGATCGAAATCTTTGGTAAACCACCTGCGGCGGCCACTTGCGCGCATGAAATCGGGGTCGCTTTTCAACGTCCGGCTTTGGTGCCATCTCGTACCGCTTTGGAGAACGTGCGATTAACCTTGAAAATCACCGGTAGCGACGATGCTATGGACCCGCTTGCGTTGTTGACGCACTTCGGTCTGTCAGAAGCGGTGAATCAATATCCGCATCAACTCTCAGGCGGAATGCAGCAACGCGTCAACATTGCCTGTGCGCTCGTCCATCAGCCTGCGCTGCTTTTGCTGGATGAACCTTTCGGTGCGTTAGATGAGATTACCAGAGAAAGATTGGTCGATTGGCTGGCCGGGATCTTGCGAGAATCGAGCAGAACTACACTCTTAGTCACACATAGCGTTGAAGAAGCAGTTACCCTATCCACGCGCGTCTTCGTCATGTCCCGCCGGCCCGGACGAATTGCAGCCGAAATCAAAGTGCCTCTTCCCGCAATTCGCGACTTCGAGGTTAGACAATCAGAACAGTTTCTCGATCTCGTCCGCTCGGCGCGAGACGCGCTGCATTCGGCCATCGCGGATTGACCAGCGTTTCTTATGAGTTCTCGAACTGCCGCTTTTCTGTTTGCTCCATCAGCTGCGATCGTTTGGTACGGGATAATCTGGATTGGGCATTTGCCGCCTGCCGTGCTACCCCCTCCTCATCTGGTTGTCGCGCTCATGGCACAGGAGTGGCAGTCCCTGTTGTGGAACACTTATGTGACGCTAACCACGGCAGTAACCGGCTACTTCTTTGCCAATGTGGTGGCGATTTCAATGGCCATTGCCTTCCTTTATTCCGACGCGCTCAAATCGTTGGCGACACCTTGGGTGGTCGTCTTAAAGAATTTACCGATCATATCGGTTGCAAGTCTGTTGATCATTAGCTTCGGCGACTCACCGGTACCCCGGATTTTGGTAGTGATCCTGATCTGTTTTCATCCGATCCTGGCAAATTTGATTAAGGGATTCGAACAGGTAGATCCCAACCTGATCGCTCGTTTTCAAACTCTACATGCCAGCCGGTTTCAATTGTTTCGTTATGTATTATGGCCCAACGCCCTGCCTTATTATGCCGCCGCTCACGAGGTTGCATTTACTAGCAGTATCGTCGCGGCCGTCCTGGCTGAGTTTTTCTTTTCGCGCCAAGGGTTAGGTTTCATGCTGACCCAAGCAATGAACGACTATCGTGGCGACCGGCTATGGGCCACTAACATTATCATCGCGACCCTATCAGCGGCAGCGCTCGGGCTATCGGTCCTGGCGGAAAGGGTGCTGATTCCGTGGCAACCCAAGGGAAGCAAGAGCCTCGGCAAGACAAGCAATTAGGCTCTGTCCTTTATAGTGCACATTTGAATAAAAAAGAGCACGGGTTCCGCGAAAATCCTGAGTATTGGCAAAAGGTCACAGGAGCCGGACTCGCCTGAAGCTCATCCGGAATAGCAAATAGCAGATTCCTGCTAGATGCGCTTCGGTGGCGGAAGCCCGATCTGCTATTTGCTATTTTCTATTTGCTATTGCGGCGAGCCTCCGGCAAGCCGGTGCCCCTCTGGCACACTAGGTGCTCGGACTCAGAAGCTTAGCCCTGCGCCTTAACCAGCAGAGGGCTTCTTCAGTGCGATTGAAAGATGGCATTTGCATCGGATAACCACGAACTAGAACAAACCCTACTAAATTAATATTATAACAGTTAAAGAACCTAGGAACTAACTAATGATTAAGCGTTTTAAGGGTGTGCTCAGCTTTTCCTTGCTGTGCTCGTTTTGCGCCACTGGGCTGGCGCAGGTAATAACGCCGCCAGAACCAGCGCCGGAGAGAACTCCAGCTAGCCAAGGCACTTCGTCCGGCCAAGAAATGCAGCAGGTCGTTGTGACTGGCGCTAACATTCCAATCAACGAGGCCATCGTGCCTACAGTCCGACCGATCAGCGGAATCTACGGGTTAGATCTCAACGTAATGGAGATCCCGCGGAACGTGACCATTATTTCGCGAGCACAGTTAGACGATATCAGCGTGCTTGATGTCCGGGATTTTACCAAGTTGACCACCAGCAGCTTCACGACCACGAATTTCGGCGCGCCATCGAATCCTAGCATCCGCGGTCAAATCGCCGACGTTTTCATTAACGGGATGCGCGAAGGGTTGACCAGTAACGGGAACGGTATGCCGATCGATTTTAACGCGTTTGATTCGGTCGACATTTTGAAAGGCCCCCCGGGAGTCGTCTACGGAGCTTCTAACTATGTTGGCGGCTACTTTAACTTTATTACCAAACAACCGTTCTTTGACCGGCTCCAAGGATCGATGAGCGCTACCTTTGGAAGCTACGATCAATATCGTTGGAATATTGATATCGGAGGTCCAATCATTCCGGACAAACTTGCGTTCCGCATCAGCTATTCCGGCATCGACTCAGGCAGCTACTACGAAAATCAGATTACGCAGACACAGTCGCTTTTCGCGGCGGTAACCTGGATCCCAACCGACAAATATAAACTGGAGGTCAATGTCGATGGGTACTCTGCGACGTACACGGAGAACAATGGTTTTAACCGGCCAACCCAGAACTTGATCGACAACGGACAGTATTTCTCTGGCAACGTTATAGGGTTTCTCAGTGGTGGCTCCCCGGTATTCGGTGTCCCATTCCCACAGAACGTCCAAAGCGGCAGCAACCTGGTGGAGCCGGGTGGCCTGGTGGGGTTAGATCGCAGTATTCGCCTGTTACGGCCAGGCGATGGTTCCTACGGGAAAAGCATTCGCGGGCAAGCGATTCAGACCTTCACGATTAACGATAACTTTAGCATCGTAAACAATACCTTCGTGCAGGGTATTGATCGGCACACGAAGGATAGTGCTTACTATTCGGAAATCATCCCAAGCGCATTTTCGTTCGAAAACCGGACCGAGTTTCATATCAATTTTGATATCCCGTTCGGCGGCGGAGGCAGTGGCGGTGAACCCGATGACGGGAAAGAAGCGAAGACTGCGGTCCCGCAAAGCTCTCCAGCATTCGTCCTAGGAAATAAAATCAATTTTGGAATCGATTTCCGTTATCAGGAGGTGACGGCCTATGACGACTACTTCGACGAACCGCTCAACGCCTGGAATCTCGCTACTTCTCGCAACTTCATTCACTACGTGAACTTTAGCACCTTCACGGCTCTACCCATTCCGAACAACCCGGGTTGGACCGGAACGCCCGGAGTGTACAACGGCGATACCAACTACTCCAAGATGTTCACGGTGGCCCCATTTTATCAGCATGTCTTCGATTTTGGAGAACATTTCTCGCTGCTAGCCGGCGTCCGGGCAGACGTCGTCTGGGTAAAAGTGAACGATCCCTTGTACGACGAGGCAATTGCTGCGGGGACCGTAAACCCAAATGGACCGGTGGGGGCTAGGGCGTCAGTGGTCGAGCCCAATTTTAACGTGAGTCCAACGTTTAAGCCTTGGAAATGGTTGACGACTTATTTCACTTATAACTATAGCCAATCATATGCTGCGGGTAACGGCGGTGGCTTCCCCGCTGGCGACGGAAACGGTCATGCTACCATTCCGGTCACCAATGAGCTTCATGTCCACTCCGATTTGTATGAAGCCGGCGCCAAGGCCTCTATTATAGGAGATACTTTATTTATTAACGCCGCGATGTTCCAACAGCACCGGATCAACCCCGGTATCGCTGCGAGTTATTCCCGGGATACCGCCAGAGGCTTTGAGATTGAGGCGGATTACCAACCGAGCCGAAACTTCTATCTAAGCGCAGGCTACAGCTATCTGAATTCGTTCATTCACGGCTCGCCTGGCTTCGTCGCCCAGGTTTACCCAATCGATTCTGTTCATCAGCTCGGGCCTAACGGCACGGTAATCACCGACAATAGCGCAACGTTACCGCGAGGCGTTTATCGAGAGCCGGGGGTGCCAGCCCACGCCGTTAACTTTCTGGCCAAGTATCAAATTCCAACGAGTTTCGGCACCTTTGGAGCCATATTTGGTGAAACGGTCACCGGTCCGATGTTCCTTGGATACGGTGGTTATGTCCGGATTCCGGCTCAGCATGAGGAGGATTTAACCTTCTTCTATCACACTAAGGACGACCATCTTGAGGCCAAAATTGCGTTATTGAATCTGACCAACCAGAAACTGTGGGGACCACCAGACCCGGTATACGGCTATGATTCAGTGGTTGCGGAATGGCCGTTCCACGTAGAGGGGACGATTACGATCAAGTTCTAGTAAGGCAAGGAGGGCGTCGAGTATGTCGGCGCCCCGAGCTAGGGCCACACGTCGAGTGCCGGCAACGAATGGGACCTATCGGACCTATGGGACTTATGTGTTGAGCAGGATCCGATGAGTCGGATCTGCACGAGCGCGTCCCGTGCTCGCTCCTAGATTCTATTTCCTGGCTGCCCTTTTGCGCGTCCGAGTTGATGGGCCGGTTGCGCCCTTCATCTGGTGCAATCGGGCGAGCATCATTTCGACGGCGGTGTCCAGGCAGTGTTGGGCGGAATATAACGTCATCGCTCCATGGCTCCGACGGAGGGAATCGATAAAAATGACCCCTTCGAGCATGTCGATGAGCATTTCGAAGTCCGCGCTGCGCCGAGGCTTTTTCTGCTGAGACGTCAACAACGTGTTTATCGCTGAACGCATCGGTTTGAAGACGTCGTGCAAAACGTCGCGGTGCTCTTTGCTAAAGTGATGAAGCTCTCCCAGAAGGACTCGGATGATCGGCAAGCTCTCATCCATTAGCCGATGCTGGAGCTTAGCGTAATGCAATAGCGAGGTCCGCAGGTCCCCAGGCGGCTCATGCGCTGGGGGCGGCTCAATCCTCCGCGCAAAAAAGCGTTCTACAACAGCTCGGAGAAGCTTTTCCTTGGTGCCGAACCTGCGGAACAACGTCATTTCGCTCAACCCGGCTTCGACGGCAATTTCGCGGGTTGTCGCTCCTTTGAGACCTTTACGCGCAAATACCCGGGCGGCAGCATCAAGAAGTCTCTCTGAAGCGTTGCTCTTTTGGGGGGTCTGACTATTAGAGCGAGGCACTGATTAAGTAAGCACTAACATCGCTCCGCGAAAGCGTAAGTCAACCTTTTAATCATACTTAAACTCTTATATCAGTTGATATTACGCGGAACGGTTCTAGTTCGAGTTTCACGGTTTGAGGATCCGCCGTCCGGTGTTCTAGTGCGCACCCTCGGCAAGGCTAAAATCGGCACGAACGACTCATACGACGTATAAGACGTAAGCTACCCCGATTTTATTCCGTTTGACTGTCCGCCCTAAGCGCAAGTCGTTCATTGTCGACGCCAAGTGGTGCCCGATGAACGACTAATCTCACGATGACTTGTAAACGAAAAATGATCGTTGCTCCTCGCCGTCACAGAAATGTCACAAACCAGAGTTTGCCGGATGCACGACTTTCGATCAGTGGATGGAGACTGCTTCAGACTATGAAAACTACCTCATCACGGTTTGCAGGTTTAATCGCGCTGATGGCGATCTCTCCCTTATCGGTTCACGCAGCCACTCAGCTGCAGGGAGCGGGAGCGACTTTCCCAGCGCCTCTCTATCAGCGTTGGATCGCTGAGTACTCCAAGGCAAACCCTGGAATTCAGATCAACTACCAGGGCGTTGGGAGCGGCGCCGGCATCAAGCAATTCACGGATGGTCTGGTAACGTTTGGCGCAAGCGATGCCGCGATGACCGATGCGCAGATCCAAAAGGTCAAGCAAGGCGTGGTGCTGATTCCAGCCACTGCGGGCAGCATCGTTCTGGCTTATAACCTGCCAGGCGTCGAAACCCTGAAGTTGTCCCGCGAGGCTTACGTCGGGATCTTCCTTGGCAAGATCACCAAATGGAGTGACCCGGCAATCACGAAGGCCAATGAGGGTGTAAAGATTCCCGATCTGAACATTACGGTATGCACCCGTTCTGACAGCAGCGGCACAAATTTCGTTTTCACGGGCCATCTGGCGGCCGTCAGCAGCGATTTCAAGAGCCAAGTTGGACAGGGAACGTCCGTCACGTGGCCTGCCGGAGTGGCCGGTCAAGGAAATGACGGTGTCACCGCGTTGATCAAACAAACGCAAGGCGCCATCGGATATGTCGAGTACGGATACGCCAAGAACAACAAGCTTCCTTTCGCCCAGCTCCAAAACAAAGCCGGTGAGTTCGTGGCCGCTACCCCAGAGTCCGGGGCGGCAACTCTGAACACGACTCAGTTTCCGGCCAATATTCTGCGCGCTTGGCCGAGCGACCCTGACGCGAAAGATGCCTATCCGATCGCCACTTTCACTTGGCTTCTTTTATACAAGACCTACAGTGACAAGGATAAGCTGGCAGCGCTTAAGAAGTTCGTAACCTATGGGTTGACGGATGGCCAAAAACTGTCCGGCGATCTTGGGTATATCCCGATGCCTGCTGAGGTCGTCCAAAAATGTGAGGCGGCTTTAAACTCAGTACAGTAACGGCAAATCCTTAGCGGATACAATGACAGACGGTAGCGAGTCCCCAACCCCGAGTTTTCATCGAAAAGGGTTTCGATTCGACTTATTTCGTCTATTTACCTGGGTGGCCTCCGCGGCAACGGTTGCCACCCTGGTTTGTATAGCCGCGAGTATTTTGATCCAAGCGTGGCCAGCTATTGCTCACTTTGGCCTCGGCTTCTTTACCACCGTCGCCTGGAAGACCAGCGACCCAGAGAACTATGGCGTGCTTCCGTACCTGGTGGGAACTGCCATCAGCTCGCTGATTGCTTTGCTGCTTGCTCTACCGCTCGGTGTTCTCATTTCGATTTTCCTGAGTGAGAATTTCTTAGCGCTTCCTCTGCGAAACACAGTTCGGTTTGTGGTAGAGCTCCTGGCGGCGATTCCCAGCGTTATCTACGGGCTGTGGGGCATCGCCGTGGTGATCCCGATTGTTCAGCGGATCGGAGGACCAATCGCGGGAGCGCTTGGGTTCCTGCCATTGTTTCAAGGTCCGTCTTCGGGAAACAGCATGCTGACGGCAAGTCTGGTGCTGGCGCTGATGGTGCTACCCACTATCACCGCAATCTCCAGGACCGCTCTGGTGGCGGTTCCCGGGCAGCTCCGGGAGGGGTCGTACGCGATTGGGGCGACCCGGTGGGAAACAATTTTTGGCGTTTTATTGCCGACGGCTGCCCCTGGCATTGTGGCGGCTACGATTCTGGCCTTTGGCCGTGCCATGGGTGAAACCATGGCCGTTGCCATGCTCATCGGAAATAGCCCTCGCCTCACTTGGTCGTTACTTTCGCCGGCTGGGACGCTGGCCAGTTTGATTGCCAACAAGTTCGGCGAAGCGGAGGACTTACAGGTGAGCGCGCTTTTGTACGCAGCGTTTGCTCTGATGCTGTTTACGTTGCTGGTCAACGTCCTGGGCGAGCTCGTACTACGCCGAGCCCAAAAATCAATCAGCGGGCTGCGCTAACCTTATGTCGACCGCCGTTTTCAATCAAAACCTGGCCCCGGAACTAAAGGCGCAAACCGTCAGAGACCGGTTTCGTTTGGGCCGAAACTTCTTTTGGACGGCGATCTGTGTTGGGGCTTCTTTCCTGACACTTATCCCATTGTTTTCGATCATATTTCTGGTGGTCAGCAACGGGATTGGATTGTTGACGCCGAGTGTGTTCTTCGAGCTGCCGCCGGCGCCCGGCCAGGAAGGAGGCGGTTTAGGGAACGCGATTCAAGGTACAGCGCTCATGGTCGGGATTGCGATTTTGATCGCAGCGCCGCTTGGCATCCTATCCGCCATTTATATTTCGGAGTATGACAAGCGCTCGATGCTGTCAGGAGCCGTCAGATTCATTGCGAAGCTCTTGACCGGGATCCCGTCGATCATTTGCGGTATGTTCGCGTTTGCGACCATTGTCGTCAGCACACATACAAAATCGTCTATAGCCGGCGGTGTGGCACTGGCGGTTTTAGCTCTACCGACGATCCTGTTAACCGCTGAACAAGCTCTCCTTGGGGTACCACACGCTTTGCGTGAGGCCTCTTACGGAATGGGGGCAACGAAGTTTCAAACCATCTTTCGGGTGGTTTTGCCCGAGGCCGTCCCGGCGATCATGACCGGGTTAATGTTGGCAGTGGCCCGAGCCGCGGGTGAAACTGCACCGGTTTTGTTTACGGCGACCTCGAGCGCTTACTGGCTATCATCTCTCATGGAGCCAACCCAATCGTTGGCAGAGCTCATTTACCGCTTCGGTAAGTATCCGTACCCTCACCTGATCCAGTTGGCTTGGACCGCTTCACTGGTGTTGGTCGTCCTCGTCACCCTAACGAACGTGACTGCGCAGTTGGTGTTCGCGAAGAGGAAAAGGCGGTAGGAAAGACGAATCGGCGAAGGGGCGATACGGCGAATTGGGAGCCGCTTTAGAGCGTCCCGTAAGACCTCGCATATTTTTTTCGAAGCGTGGGCATGGCCTGAACGTCTGCAAAACAGGCGGCTCCCGCGAATTACCCAGCGCAATCCCTTGCCCAGCGTGGTTCAGTAGAGGCCATAGAACTGCGTTACGTCCAGACGTTCGCGGGAGCCGCCTGCTGCTTTACTTTTAGGACAAATTACGTCATGAGGAGAATCACGCGAGCTCCACGATCCACGCTCCAAAGCGGCTCCCCTCCAGTCGTCGTCCACTTACTTCGAGTACCCCACTGGCGATTTTCCGCTTGGGGCTATCTCAGGTGATGGCTTGGGTCCGCCCCAGAGGAACGTGATAGCGGCACTAACGATGTCGATGCTGTCGCTGAACTTACCTCTCAGGTTATGCCCTAGGCTGTCGGTGAAATCGACCGACGCATCCTGCACGAACAGGTGAGCATAGCCGACATCAAATGCGACAAAGGAGCAGGGTTGCCAACGAAGCCCGGCGGAAAGGAAATAGCGATTATTGTCTGGGATCCGAGGAGATCTAGTCTGGGCGCTGGTGATCGGGGTTTCATCGTACGCGAAACCGCCTCGGAAAGTGAGTTGTTTTAGAGCGTACCATTCAAAACCGACTGAATAACGGACCGAATCATCGTAATTGAGATTCAAGACGTCCGACGGAGTAGAGGGATTGTTAAATGTGATATCGACCTGCTGCAGCCGGTTCCACCGAGTCCATTCGATGTCCCCCATTATGGCAAACTTCTGGAGAAAGCGTTGGTAAAGGCTGAAGTGGTAGATTGCCGGAAGATCCAAGCCGGCGCTCGCGCTTTGATTGAAAAACACGTCTTGCAAAGCGCTGGGGAACGGGAATTGGACCGGCGCTCCGATCGCCGTGAGACTCGGTACCCCGCGAAATTGGCCGGGTCCGGTTAAAGTATGATCAATAGCGGACCGATAGCTAAACCCGAATCTGCCATCCTGCAGAAACTGCAGCTCGTTACCTTTAAGATATTCGAAGATAAACCCGACGGTGAACCCGACGCTCCAGTCATCACCCTGAACCTCGGCCACACCATCGCGCCCTTGTGGTACAAAGCCGGCCGCGGAATAGGCTCGCTCGGTCGCCCCAACCACTCCGGGAATCGCGGCGGTCGGGACACCTGCGGCAGCTAGGCGAGCCGGCAGGGCTGCGTAGAAAGGAGCCAACGCTCCCGCTCCAATCTCGCCGAAGTCAATCGCCTGGGTAAGACGCGCGGAGGCATATTGCACGTCTAGCCCGGCTCCAATCGAGATTCGATCAAGGAACCGATAAGCGATGCTTGGCTGAATATCGAAAGTTTGCAGTTTGGTCCTCAAGGCCGAGTAACGGCCCACCCAGTCGGGTTGATAGTCCGTCTCGAGGCCGAAGGGGACCGACAATCCAATCCCGATACTTAGGTCGCCGTAAGCAGGACTGCGGAACAACGGTTGAGAAAGATAAACGTTGGGAATGACGTGATCTACACCGCCGTCACCGCCGTTTCCTCCAGTCAGCGGTTCATTGTTAAACGGCGTTCCGGGCGCGACTAAGCGGGATCCCTGATTAGAGAAGTTGGCGCTGGGACTGATAAATTGTCCGCCGATTTGCAACTCTCCATGGTCGAGCAACGCCAGTCCGGCTGGATTAAAAAAGATGGTTGAGGCATCCTCGGCTTGAGCGGCGCCGCCCGCGTAAGCACTACCTAAGCTGGAAACGCTTTGTTCGTTTAAACCAAAGCTG
>Ga0213878_10000266_pt1 | contig 20470 bp, 18 predicted proteins | sample VelepicoBEBS_R02_FD_161053 | JGI IMG/M metagenome (GOLD analysis project Ga0213878, IMG submission 161053) | Vellozia epidendroides bulk soil microbial communities from rupestrian grasslands, the National Park of Serra do Cipo, Brazil - BS_R02 | ecosystem: Environmental > Terrestrial > Soil >... | reverse complement strand
CGTAGATCCGACGGCTCTTTTGGAAGTACGGTGTGGTCATCGTCGTTAGAAACGCAGGACCACCTTTCGCTCCCTTCGGCGGCATTACCCGCATCAGGTTCCAAGGGTTTCACGGTAAACCCGTGAATCTCAGCCAAAGGCTCCCCTGCAAAGACGCAAGTTAACGCCGAGGGTTGTCCGCGCGCAAGGGGAAGTTGAGGGGGAGGAGTCCGAGGAGTTACAGGAGTTCAAAGAGAAGGAGTCAGAATCCAGGAGTCAGGATTCGGGGCGCGGGCAGCTCTTCTGGTAAATTGGTTCAGAAAAAGGCCCTGAACGGTTGCTCTCGTTCCAGTCCTGCTGGCTTCTCCTTGAACTCCTGCAACTCCTTGGACTCCTCCTTTACTTGAACTCCTACCCTATTTGGCGCGAAACTATTCAGGCATGGACGATGTACCTGTTCTCATCGTTGGAGGTGGGCCGGTGGGTTTGTCGCTGGCACTGGCGTTGGCGCGGCAGCAAGTGAGGAGCGTCGTTTTCGAAGCGAAAACAGCGCTCGATCCTCACTCGCGAGCGCTGGGTATCTTACCGCGCACCCTGGAGATCTTCCGGAATTGGGGAGTGTACGATCAGTTCGTTAAATCGGGTGAACTATTGAACCGGATCGATTTGTGGGCGGCTGGAAAGACCAAACCGTTTGTCACGATCGACCTCACCATTTTCAGACGGATCAGCTCGGCGGGTGGGGTTTTGATCATGCCGCAGAATCGAACGGAAGAGTTATTGCTCGCAGCGGTGAAATCGTCGGGCTTTACGGAAGTGCTTTTTGGACACCGAGCGAGCGGATTTGAGCAAGATTCAGATGGGGTCACCTTGCAGGTCACAGGGCCTAATGGCGCCTCCGAGACTCATCACGGCCGGTATCTGGTCGGTTGCGATGGGGCTCACAGTGCGATTCGAACAGCCCTAGGTTGGGAACTGGAAGGGAAAACGTATCCGACGCGAATGTTGCTAGGGGACATTCGTCTTGAAGATGATAGAGACCATCTGCCTTGGCCGCTATTTGCGCCCGTTCACCGCGGGGGACTGGCGGCCGTCCGTTATCAGCCGCAACATTGGCGATTCATCGCTACGGTGGAGCCCGGCGAATCCGACGAAGCGCTGATAGAACCGGCTAGTATCGAACGACGCATTCATCAACTCTTCGGGGTTGGGCCATTTGAATGTCTTTGGTCCAGCGTGTTTCATATTCACTGTCGGACCAGCCCTCATTTTCGCCAGGGCCGAGTTCTGTTAGCGGGTGATGCCGGTCATATCAATAGTCCTGCGGGTGGTCAGGGAATGAACAGCGGGATCCAAGATGCTCAGAATTTGGCTTGGAAGCTTGCCCGAGTTCTGGCCGGCGCCGATGCCGAGGCGCTCTTAACGTCATATGAAGCTGAACGACGAGAGGTCATCGTCAAGACGGTGGAACCGTATACGGACTTTTTGACCAGGACGATTCTCCTGGGCCCTAATTTCATTCGCAAATTGGCGCCCGCTGCCCTCTGGGCGCTTCCGCGGCTCGGCTTGCTGCCGATCGTAGCGCCTAAAATGGGCATGCTCGACGCTGCTTACAGTCGATCCGCTATTTTATCCGGAAGAGGCCCCTGGCTCGGGAAGCGGGCCCCGGACGGAGATCTTGTGGATCCTACCGGCAAGAATTTGCGCTTGTTAGACCTGGTTGGCCCTGGTCCCGCGCTTCTATTGTTTGATGATGGGCGGCTCCCAAACTGGAACCAAGGCGAGATGTCCCAGCTTTTCCAGGATATCCACGATTTGCGGGTGGCCGCGTTGTTTCCCAATGAAACGATTAGGAAAGACGGAGCCTATGCGTGCGTCGGCGGCGGTGCTCTTTGGAAACAATGGGCCGTCAGCGGCGGTAGTGCGGCGTTACTCCGGCCAGACGGCTATGTCGGCTGGATGGGACGCCGTCCGACTCCCGAAGAGCTGGATTCAGGGGTGAGGCAAGCCTTGGGGATGGTGGCGGTTAGGGGTTAGCAGTTTGCAGTTTGCGGTTCGTGGCTGGTGGTCGGTGGTTGGTGGGGTTTGACCGGAGCCGAAACGGAGGGGCGTCGCATTGGCGTGCGGGGTCGTGGTGCGTTTCGGACCGCATACTGGGAACAGGGAAATTTCGTGAACCCCGCCGCGACGCCCGAAAAACCGTGCTACACCTTGGGTGCTGCACGTCTAGGGGCCCGTGCCACACGTTCCAGGGAGCCGCAGCTAACAACGCGGTTCGGACGAAAGGCACCAATGGATGCAATAGATCGTCTTGGGTAAGGGAACACGGAATGCGGCTCCCCTCCGGTCATGGCTGGTTAATTGGCCGCCGCCTCGTCTCACTCTTCCTCTTTTCGATGCCGGAAAAGTCGCCCGAGTATCGCGTCCAGGGAGAACCAGCCGGGGCCGAAACAGAGAACGATTAGCCCAGCCAGGAAAAAGGGGAAGGGGGCGGCGCTGATAAATTTGTCCGGATGGCCCCAGATATTCAGGACGGCGTTGCGGTCACCGAGCCAGTAGGCTACCGCCAGCGAAATTGTCACTGGGATCGCCGCGAGGCGCGACGCGAGGCCGGCTACGATCAGGAGACCGCCGAAACATTCGGTACCACCCACAACCCATGCGTTGATCTCCGGAAAAGGGATTCCCAGCTTAGTAAAAAATCCTATAGGCGTTGCGATGTTCTCGAGTTTGGCGAGGCCAATCTTAAACAACTGCCAGAAGAAATAGATTCGGATGAGAAGTAGCAAGGTTGACTGACAAAACCTAACGAAACCCACCGACGAAGAAGAGGTGCGAATTACCGTTTGGGGATCTGTGCTCATCTTGGTAAAGAGAACCAGCCGAGGGCAGTCCAGATATCAAACCAGCTTTTAACCGTATCTGTCCAATTCAAACCGGTTTTAGTGCTTTGGCTAATCGCCGCCTCACAGGCGGCAGCCACGGTTTCGCCTCGACCGATCGCAGTCAGAATTTGGTATTCCTCGGCTTCCAAGCGCTTCGAATAGACCTGATTGTCATATCGGTGAACGGCTAGGAAAACCTGCTGTTTTTTTGGAAGACGCACGGGCTTTCTCCGGCTGGAACCCCGGGGCGCAGAATGAATGGCATTGCTGGCTTCGCCTCGCAACGCGTCTTCCTCATTTTTCTTCACCGCGATCAAGAAGTCATCCACGGCGTAATTTAACAGTAACAGTGAAAGATAAGGTTGTAGACAGAGGGTTAGTTTATCCGGTGATGTTCCCAGAATGTCGTCCGCGCTTAGCGAGCGTTTCGATGGACCGTCGAAAGCGACGGTTTGGGCCCATTCGAACTTAGCCATGTCCGCGGCTAAAATCTCGTGTGGAGCGGTCCAGGCCGGCTCTTCTTGGATGAATTGTTCCAAGCGATCGCCCAGATCACGCAGGGTGTAAGAGTTAGATTGGTACTTCGTTAGATAGGCTGTCGCCAAACGAGTAAATTTCTTTGTGCCCAGCACCGCGCGTACCCCCGGATAGTCATCGTGCAGGCAATCTAATAACCGGAACCAATATTGCCGGTTGTAGATTTCCAGACGCTCAAACGAGCTAAGCCGGTCGTTCGGTTTGATAAACTCGGCTGCCAGCTGCCGAGTCGGTCGTCCGTCCGTCCAACTCTTTTGCATGCCCCAACGGGGAGTTAGGGGCCGGAATAGGGCGCTAGCCATCGTTCGCTGCAACTCGCGCAAATCTTCGCGAGAATGCACCGGTCTAACTGGCGGCGACGACTGATTCGCGGAATTTGCTGGCTTTGAGCGCTTCACGATGGACCTCATCAAAGGTTGGAATTCGGTCGTCCCATTCAAGCAAAGTAGCAGTATTCCCCACCAGTTTTACGGCATGCGCATACAACTTCCAAACTGGATCGAGTACCGGATGATCATGGGTGTCTAGGATGTACTTCTCGAACTTGGAATGGCCGGCGATATGAATCTGACCAACGCGATGGTGGGGGACGTTATCAAGGTAGTCGTAGGGATTGAAACTGTGATTCTTAGAGGAGACGTAGATGTTGTTTACATCGAGCAGGATGCCACAATCAGCTAGTTCAACCACTTCGCTGAGGAACTCCCATTCCGTCATCTCCGAGGCGTGATATTCCGCGTAGCTGCTGACGTTTTCGACGCAGATTGGCACCTCCAGAACATCGCGAGCCGCTTTTATTTTCTCCGCAGTGTGTTTGGCTACAGCAAAAGTATAGGGCATCGGTAAAAGGTCGTGGGTATAGCGGCCGTCAATGCTTCCCCAACAGAGATGGTCCGAGAGCCAAGGGGTGTTCGTCCGGCGAACCAGGCGTTTAAGCTTCTTAAGATGGGTTTTGTCTAAGTCGTCCGCGGAGCCGAAGTAGATCGCGACTCCATGTTGGACGACGCGATATTGTTCCAGGATTTGGTCCAATACTTCGAGCGGACGGCCGGCGTCGACCATGAAGTTCTCTGAGATAATCTCGAACCAATCGACCACCGGTTTCTCGGCCAAAATATGCCGATAATGAGGAACCCGGAGCCCGATGCCGATCCCGTAGTCAGTAAATCCGTTAAACTGGTTGGCAGGCATTCTTGCAGGTGAGAAGTGAGAGGTGAGAAGTGAGAGGTGATTGGCAGGATGGGCCCTGGAGGGGAGCCGCTTTGTAATGTGGCAGTTCTATGGCTTGGCAGCAGGCGGCTCCCGAGAACGGCCTAGTAGCGCGGCTTCGCCAATGCGCGGCACGGGTGTCAGTAATCAGTAGTTGGCAGACTTGTGAGATATCAGGGGGGTAGGTGTTGCTGACAGTTTCACGCGTGTCACTGCCGTTACCGGCGTTCCCGGCGATCACGATGTTCGCGGCGTTCTTTTAGGGCGCCGCCGAGGTTGCTCGGGCGGCGCCCTTTTCAGCGCACGATTATATTAGAACACCAGAAGACAGAATGCTGTTCTGGCTGTTCTTAGGAGGGTTTGTTGGTGGCGCATCCACCCTTGCCTTTGCAAGAGTTTTTGCCTTTGCAGCCATTGTCGCCAGTCTTGCATCCGCCTTGGCCTTTACACGAATTTTGGCCTTTGCAGGAGTGCTTGCCCTTGTCGGAATCAGCCAGAGTACGGACTGAGGTTCCGGCCTTGCTCTGGACGCTAGCTGCGTAAGTTTGTACTGCCAAAGACCCGCTCAACAAACCGGCAATAGCAGCGCCGGCGATCAATGTTTTTGATGGCTTCATGTTATGACTTTTTCGATTTCTGAGGTGTTGTGTTGAACTGCTTTTTTATTTCCAGGAGCCTATGCTCCGAGGAAGATGATCCGATTCAGAAGCATCTTATTCCCGAGAATCGAGATTTCGAGCGCAACGTTAGAAAACAGTGAATTACATTCCGAATTGATGGGAGTCCGAATAAAAGAGTTGCTCAAACTATTCTATTGATAGCCACCGCTGACTTGGGTCGCGAATTGGACAAAACGCCTTGGCGAACTGGCGGATTCGACTACTCATTGAGGCCAAAGCCTAACTCCCTATGTACATATATAGAGTTCGACGCCGCCCGGGTCCCGTAAAAGAACATTTGCAACGGGCCCGGTACACCTGGTTGCGACCTTTCTTCGCGCTGGAATGGATCTGGGATTGGCTGTCCTATCTGCTGGGCAATTGGTCCTTCTTAGAGGTCTTAGAGTATCTTGGCACCCTTTCTATCCTTTTAGGTGTCATCCTTTATTTTGCAGAGAGCGGCGACCGGGAGAAACAGAAACATTACCAGGCGTGGCAGGTAATCAACACCGCGCAGGGCAAAGGAGGCAGCGGTGGCAGGACAGAAGCGCTGCAGGAGCTGGTGGCTGACCGTGTCGACCTGGTCGGAGTCGATGTTAGTGATGCGTTTCTTATGGGGGTGCGACTCCCGCGGGCGAACTTAGCCAGAGGCAGTCTGCGAGGCGCCGATCTCAGAATGGCAGTGTTTGATCAAGCCAATCTTCAGTACGCGGATTTGAGCTCGGCAAATATTCGGAACGGAAGCTTGGTGAAAGCGAACCTCGAGTACGCCACATTCGCGGATAGCGATCTTAACGGGTGTAACCTGACCGAAGCAAAATGTGAAGATTCGGACTTCAGTCGCGCGGATTTACGGAATTGCGAATTAAAGAACCTCAACTGGAAAGGGATCAAAGATGTGAAACTCGCGAACCTTTTCGGGGTGAAAGACCCACCTGAAGGCTTCATCCCCTGGGCGATGAAAAATGGGGCAGTCTCGATCGAGTCGGATGCGGAATGGGAAGAGGCGGTTCAGAAGGAGGACGGGAAGTAGATGAGGCGAATGCGCGAGTGGGCGAAACGGCGACAGGGCGACATGGCGAAGAGGCACGCTCGACAGTTGGTACACGCCAGGAGAAAATCGGATGGGACATATGGGACTCATGGGACCTATGAGGATCTCTTCTTCACATAAGTCTCATTCGTCCCATAGCTCCCATCCGTTAACAGCCCCGCACGCCCCGTGATACCGAGGCGTGTTTCTATTAGACCACGCGTCCCCTACTTCTGATGAATCTGTTCCCGAGCTTCGCGCATTTCGTGAAGCACCAGGCCCATGAGCTCTTCTACCGATGTGTCTTTGGTGGCGCGATCGAAGGTGATCTTCCCATTCTGCAAGAGATTGACCCGATCGCACACATCAAAGACGTGGGCGTAGTTGTGGGCAACGATAATCACCGCGACTTGCGCTGTTTCCTTCAGCTTACGGATCACATCTAAAATCATCGCGCTCTCTTTAACACCCATCGCGGCGGTGGGTTCGTCCAATAGCAACACTTTGGCATTGGCATAAACAGACCGGGCCACAGCAATTGCCTGGCGCTGCCCACCCGAGAGCTTCGAGATCTCAACGTCCACGGAAGGAATATTAACCCGCATCTGTTTCAAGTGTTCCTGCGCGAGTCTCCGCATCTCCCGATCGTCCAGGATTTGGAAGAACTTATTCCGCATCAATTCCTTCTGCAGAAACATATTCCGGTACACATTGACTTCGTTGATGAGCGCCAAGTCTTGGTAAACCGGTTCGATTCCCAACGCCCTGGCATGGCTGACAGACTTGAGCTCAATCTCCTGACCCTCAAAGAAAATCTTCCCGGTGGTAGGCTTGTGAAAGCCGGTCAGGATTTTCATCAAAGTCGATTTCCCGGCGCCGTTATCACCGAGAAGCCCCACCACCTCGCCCTTCATTAGGCGAATCGACACATCTCGAAGAGCAGTGACCCGGCCGAACGACTTAGAAATGCTTTCTGTGCGTAAAGCTTCTTCGCTCATTTTCCACCTCCTGCGGCCCGAAGTTTACTGAGCCGAACGTTAATGATCATTGTGATCAGGATGGCGCCCCCAAGGATCATATCAAAGGTATAAGCACTGACACCTGACAGGGTGAACCCATCGGATAAGATACCCAGAACCACCGCACCAAGGAACGCGCCTATGACCGTTCCCGAGCCGCCCGTCAGAAGGGTTCCACCGATAACCGCCGAGGCCGTGGCCCTGAACATGTAGTCCGTTCCGCCAGCCAGCGGATCCGCCGAACTGATCCGGAAACAGTCCAGGATCCCGGCAAATGCGCCGAGCACGCTGCAGAGCATGAAGTTTCCGATCTTGATCCAGGCGATTTTGATCCCGACCTCGGAGGCGCCCAGCAGGTTGCCGCCGGTGGCCACCGTATGTAATCCCCAGCGCGTCTTGACCAGAATGAACTGGAACAAAGCGGTGATTGCCACCGCCCAGAGCAACTGAGAGAGCGGGAAACCCCCAAGGGGGCCCCCAAAGACAGCGAAAATAAACGGGTCCGGGTGAGGTTGGACCGGGAAGCCGCCGGAGATCGTCAGGGTGAATCCGTTGATAATAAAGAGGGTTCCCAGCGTGGTGATAAACGACGGGATCTGAAGCTTGACGGTGACTAGGCCGTTGATCAGCCCAACGACCGCACCCGAAGCCATCCCTAGTACAATCGCCAGCACGTACGGGACACCGGCCTCGTGCGCATCATACATCACGAAGGGCGCAAGGGCGTAGACCATACCAACCGAAAGGTCAAATTCGCCGCAAATTATGACCATGACCTCGCCGGCCGCGATGATCGCAATGGTCGCCGCAAACACAACCAGGTTCGCGATATTGCTCCACGACAGGAAGGCTGGCGCGGTGCTCTGAAAATAGATCACCAAGAGGATACCCGCGATCAGGATGCTGGCCTCTCGGGAGTGTAACAATGAGCGCCCGAGGACGCCCAAGCGATTGGGTCGCTTGGGCGTAGCCTGGGATTCCGGTATTGATTTAGGCGGTTCTGTGGGCACAGCGGAGATCCGATTTTCTATCTAGTAGGCACCCGAGTGCGGCAACACCTTTTCCTGTGAGCTGCTGCCCTCGTACCGGCTCTGAGTGCTCAAATACGGATCCACGCTGTCTTTGGTGACGAATTTCAATCCTGTGTTGATATCCGCTGAACCGCAGAGTCCGCCGGAGATCTTGATCATAAACAAAACCATCACGGTATAGAATCCCTGGAGATAAGGTTGTTGGTCGATGGTGAAGTCCAAATCGCCCTTCTTGATTGAGGACAACGTGACCGGAAGTAAATCAAATCCTCCGGCATGAACTTTACCTTGGAGATTGTTGGCTGCGATCGTCTGAGCAACGCCTTGCGTACTACCCGCATCCACCGCAAACATCCCTTTTAGATCGTTATGACCGGTGAAATAGGCTTGGATTCGCGTGAGTTCTTCGTTGACGGTCGGTCCCGTCTCGATCTCGGTCAGATTAATGCTTTTGCCTGACGCCTTAATTGCTTCCTTGGCGCCATCTAACCGGGGCTGAATGTTCAGCTGACCAGGTGTCGCGATGAAACCCACGACGTCACCTTCTCCGACCAACTCAACAATTCGTTGGCCGAGCCCCTTCCCGGACTCAAAAAGGTCCTGCCCGATGTAACACAGACGCTTGTTGCCCTTAGCATCTGCATTATACGACACGGTCGGAATACCCGCTTTTAAAGCGTTATCAACCGGATCATTGAACGCAGTCTGGTCAACCAGACAAACCGCGATCCCGTCTGCTTTTGCGGATACGGCGGTGTTCATGGCGTTGACCATATCGGTGGCGATCGATTTCTCGGAACCGGTCCATTGGTAGCTGCAGCCAAGCAGAGCGCAGGCGTCCTCGGCCCCGTAACGGGTCGGGACAAAGAACGGGTTAGTGGTTACATGATTCACAAAAACGAATTTCCACTGAGGATGCTTAGGGAACTTGCCCAGCGCTTCCTCGGCTGCTTCCGCGCTGGTTACTCCGAATCCGGCCAAAGAGGACAGGGACGCCAGAGCGCCGGCGCCCGCGGCACGCCGGATGGCTTGCCTCCGGGTAAGGCCGGTACTGGGTGAGAAATCGGTTTTTTTCATACTTTTGATTTTGGGGGTAGTTATGATCAATGAGTATCAGCTCCAAAATATCGTTTGGCGAGCGAATCGCCACGCCAACGAATTATTTTGGTAGCTGATTTAATTAGCCTAACACTATGCATCAGGATTGGACAACGCAGAATATTGTAGTGACCGGGGCCGCTTCCGGGCTAGGTCGCGCCATTTGTGTCCGTTTCGCTCAGTTGGGAGCCCGGGTAATTGGACTCGACTTGAACCAGCCGGCACTCCTGGAAATGCAATCAACCTTCGGTCAGAACTTTTCACCGGTAGGCTGCGATATCTGTGACCGCGAGCAGGTAGCGGCCGTGTTTAAACAGTTAGGCGCCGTAGACGTACTCGTCAACAGCGCTGGGATTACAGGACGAACCAACGTGAAAAGCCAAGACACGGATCCGGTTGACGTAGAGCGGGTCTTTCAAGTGAACTTTTTTGGTTCTTACCTGACCAGTAAAGCCGTGCTGCCTGGCATGATCAGCCGTGGGTACGGCCGGGTCCTACACATTGCTTCTATCGCCGGTAAGGAAGGCAACGCCGGGATGTTAGCCTATTCTGCATCTAAAGCCGCCGTTATCGGGATGACCAAAGTTCAGGGTAAAGAAGTGGCTGGAACCGGTGTGACCGTGAACGCTCTCAGTCCGGCGGTGATTCAGACCCCGATGGTCGATGCCATGCCGCCAGAACAAGTGAAATATATGACCGCCAAGATCCCTATGGGCCGTTGCAGCTCTCTAGATGAATTGGTGGCCATGGTGGAGTTCATCGTGTCGCCATCCTGTAGTTTTACGACCGGATTCACGTTCGATCTGACGGGGGGAAGGGCCACTTATTAGCGAAACGGCGAAGGGGCGATGACTTTGGTGGGGCGAGGCTCCTGATTTACAACTACGTTTTGTCAGGGGAGTTGCTGTCTCTGGGCTTTCCACGTGCAAGGCCGAAACGCTGCCGAGCCGTTGTTCTGCGGTAGGGTTCGGCTTTGGACGTGGCACATCAGGAGAGGCGGCTCGGCGCGGTTTTCGAACTAATGCTGCGAATCGGAAGCGAATCATTCACAGCCCCTGGTCGCACCTCGGGTTGTTCGGGAGCCTCGCCCCACCATTCGCCCATTCGCTGCTTCTTGACAGCGACCGGTTTGACGCCTACCGACGAATCCATGCAATGCGAGTGGTGGCGAGGAGCAATCATCTACCAGATCTATCCTCGAAGCTTTTTTGACGGTAACGGGGACGGGACTGGCGATATGCCCGGCATCGATGCCAAGCTCGATTACCTCCGTTCATTGGGTATTGATGCGATCTGGATCTCGCCGTTTTATAAATCGCCGATGCGGGACTTCGGCTATGACGTTGCCGATTATCGCACCGTCGATCCGATCTTCGGCACCAATAGCGACTTTAGTAACCTGATCGCTGGCGCTCATGAACGAGGTATCAAGGTCATCATCGACCTCGTGTTACCGCACACCTCGGATGAACATCCCTGGTTTAGGGAGAGCCGCCAAAGTACCAGTAACCCGAAGGCAGACTGGTATGTTTGGGCGGATCCGAAGCCGGACGGCACGCCGCCGAACAATTGGCTTTCGGTGTTTGGTGGCTCGGCCTGGCAATGGGATTCTCGGCGCCAGCAATATTATCTACACAACTTCTTGCGCAGCCAACCGAATCTAAATTGGTATCATCGACCGGTTGTCGATGCGATGTTTGCCGAAGCCCGGTTCTGGCTGGACGCAGGTGTCGACGGATTTCGCCTTGATGCGATCACGACGCTGGTACACGACCATGACCTGCGAGATAACCCGGCTCGTCCAGTCGGTTCCCGGCCCCTGTCGTTTGCCGATTCCAACAATCCTTTTTCCTGGCAAGAGTCGATTTACACCCGCGACCAGCCGCACACGCTCGAAATACTTGCCCAGCTTCGCGCTTTAGTTGACTCGTACGATGACCGTTATCTCATCGGGGAAATCGCCGACGTGGACATGATCACGGTGAGCGCGAAGTACACCCGAACGGGTAGCCATCTGCACAGCTGCTACAACTTCGAGCTGATGCAACTCGTCTTCAGCTGCGGTTTCCTACACAGTGTTATTGAAAAGACCGAGTCGGTTCTAGGGGCAGGTTGGACAACCTGGGCCATGAGCAATCATGACAATATTCGGGTGGTTAGTCGCTTCGGAAAACTTGGACAACTCGGTGGCGATGATCGTTCGCTGGCCAAGTTACTCCTGGGCGTGTTGCTTTCGCTGCGAGGCGGCGCCTGTCTTTATCAAGGAGAAGAGCTAGGCCTGCCTCAAGCCGACCTCGCATTCGAAGATTTGCAAGATCCTTACGGCATCGAGTTCTGGCCCGAGTTCAAGGGGCGTGATGGCTGCCGGACGCCGATTCCGTGGACAGGGGATTCGCCAAACGCCGGGTTTAGTAAAACCAAACCGTGGTTACCGGTCCCGCCGCTGCACCAAATGCTGGCGGTGGATTTGCAAGAAAAGGATCCCAATTCGGTTTTACAATTTGCTCGTCAATTTATTGCCTGGCGCAAACAACATCCCGCAATTGTATACGGTACGCTCGCGCTCTCGCGCTCCGCTGATCCGGTTCTTAGCTTCGAGCGAGTCTGCGAAAACGAACGAATTCTCTGTGTTTTCAACATTTCAAATAGAGAAACGTCAACGCAGGTTACAGAGGGCTGGCGCCCGCTCGAGGGTCACGGATTTCAATCCGAGCTAGTAGACGCCAAGCTGCGGTTACCGGCCTTTAGTGCGGCTTTCTTTCGGCGGGAATAGCGGACCCGCCGCTCCAGTAAGCAGTAAGCAGTAAGCAGTAAGCAGTATAGGAGCTGGGAGCTAGGAGGCGAACGGTATCGACTCAACGCGCGAGTGGACGTCAGTGGACTTAGTTGATGAAAGTTGAAGCAACAGGTGGATCGCGTGCGGGTCCACTGTGTCTGCTCAGTCCACTATGTCCTTTGGTTACTAGCTCCTAGATTCTAGCTCCTACCTCCTAAACTGATTACTGGCCTACTGATTACTGATTTACTTTGGCCTCATGCGGATCCGCGCAATACCTAGTCTGCCGGTTATTGGATACCGAGAAGCAGTCGCGCTGCTGATCGGAGGGAGCTTGGCTCTGCTTTTCGGATTTATTTTTGCGATTGAGGGAGCCGGCGCGGTCATCCAAGAGTACCAGTTCTTGACTAATTCAACGACCGGGATTGCCGAGATTATCGGCAAAGAACGGGTCGGACAGAACAACTTCTTCGTTGATTGCCGCTTAACGTTGGGTGGCTCCGAGAAGCTTGTTTATCAAGGGAAGATACCGGTGTACTCCGGGCTTTGGCAAAACCTGCGCAAGGGTCAGGCTTTGAATGTTGAGTATTTACGAAGCGATCCGGCTAACATGCGGTTACCCGGGTCGATTGGAAACCTGGGAGACACGTTTCTACATTTGTTGTCCGGTGTATTCCTAGTGATTGTGGGGACCATCGCAACGATCGTTGGGGTTCCTGTCTTGATAAGAGAAGCTAAGTCCCGTACGGACTGAGTGAAGGTAGCCAGACTCCGCAAGGCCTACTTCGATCGCAACAGTTAGTCGTGCCAATCGATAGCTTCGTGCCAGGCTACTTCATTTGATCCCTGTGGGATTAGAAAAAAATCAGCGCCGATCGGGCGATCGGCGCTGACAAACATCGGGCAGTTAATCGCCTGACAGTTAGCTAGTCGTTTTTAGCAGCGTGATCGCCTTCTTTGATGGCGTCCGCTTCGCTCATGTACTTGCCTTGCTTGGTCTTGCCGTAAAACCGGGAACCGGCCTTGTGGTAGACGTGCGAGTCGGTATTAACCCAGACCTGGCCATTCCCCGGAGTCCCTGGGTTGGTGGCGGGAGCTTGCGGCTGTTTTGCAACCGGTGCTGGAGTCGGGCTCGCGGTCTTTTTATGGAAGAGGCCAAGCACCCCTTCCTTCGCAGTTGGCGATGGAGCAGCCGGCGCTAGTGTGCTAGCCGGAGCAGCGGGCGAGGTTGCAGGGGAGGCAGCGGCAGTTGCTTGCTTCCTGGACCGTTTCTTCGGAGTCGCGCTTTCCGCAGGGGTGGCGTTGGTTACTGCGGCCTCCGCACTGGGGCTGGGACTGGCTTTATGCGACCGTTTTTTCGGGGTTGCCGAAGCGGCCGGAGTTGGAGTTGCGTTTTGGGAGTACGCCAGCGGCGTTGCCGCTATAGCTAACAGGGCGAGGAGCGAGAGAAACGTGCGCATACAGTATGTCTTCTACCTTGATTTGATGCCGGTCGGCAATCCTTGAAGTGTGAAAAAAGGCGATTTTTGGGGGGTAGGACAGGCTTTTGGGCGTATGGGCGTAGGGACAGGCAGGGAGTAAGCGGCGCGCTTTGTACTAACAACGGATGGGACTTATGAGACCCATGAAAGCGTCTCATCGGTGCCGTGGGTTCCCACAAGTCCCATCCGCTCGCAGCTCGTCCGGCCACCGCATCAATTGGCGCGCTGGTACAAGAACACGGCCTTGGGCCCGTACCGAAACGGAGTCCCTGGCGCTGCCGGCGCGGCGATCTTGGTTGATTTCGTGGTCAAAGCTCCCTAACCGTATGTGGCTCCCGTAAAACGAGCGCGCTGTGGTCACCATGTATTTTCCAGATAAGGAACGCTCGGAAAACCAGAAAGCCAATCATCTGAAAATTTTGCTTCCCCCAAGAACTCATGTGGCAACAAAACTATACCCCGATCGGGGATAACCTCGTGGCTTCCGCACTAGTGGCGGCGCTTCCAATTTTCACCATCCTGATTTTATTGGGTGTCCTCCGCCGTCCCGCTTGGCTGGCTGCGGTATCCGCGGTCGTTGTAGCACTGCTGGTGGCTCTGTTGGCTTACCATATGCCCCCTGCTTTGGCTGTGAGCGCCACTCTGTTTGGCGCTGCCTTCGGCCTCTTTCCGATCTGGTGGGTCGTCTTTGCCGCGATCTTCCTGTTCCGGATTGTCGAAGAGACTGGTCATTTCGAAGTGATTAAGAACTCCATTGTCCAACTAACCAACGACCAGCGCCTGCAGCTCTTGCTAATCGGATTCACGTTTGGCGCTTTCATGGAAGGTGCAGCTGGATTTGGCGCCCCGGTGGCGGTCGCTGCCGCCATGCTGGCTGGGCTGGGCTTCGCTCGATTTGAAGGGGCAGCTCTTTGTTTAATCGCCAATACTTCGCCGGTCGCTTTTGGTTCAATTGGGATCCCGATCGTAACGCTGGCCGCTACGACCCAGTTGGGAGTATTGGGCTTAAGCGCTCATGCCGGCAGGCTCTGCGCGCCGATCTCCCTGATCCTCCCATGTTACCTGGTGCTAACACTAGGCGGTCCTAAGGCTCTGCGCGGGGTATTGCCTGCAGCTGCGGTTTGCGGCGTCGTGTATGCCGCCGTCCAGTTTCTCATTTCGAATTACATGGGTCCCTGGTTGACGGACATCCTGGGATCGATGCTGGCCATGATTGCTTTGCTGATTTTGCTGCGAGTATGGAGACCCAAGGATTCGGATCAGTATCGTTTGGCGGGCGAGAACCCGGGCAGTAGTCAGCCGGTGGCTAAGTTAAGCTCAGCCCAGGTAATGTTGGCTTGGTTGCCTTATTTGCTCTTGGTGGTGATCGTGATTCTGTGGGGAATTCCCATGGTTCACGATTGGCTGGAACTGGTGACGATAAAGGTTCCTTGGCCCGGGTTACACAACATGATTCAACGCATGCCGCCAGTGGTAACCAAAGCCACCAATTATGCGGCGACGTACAATGTCAATTATTTGAGCGCTGCGGGCAGTGCGGTATTTCTCGTGGCCCTCCTTTCGGCCGTCTGCCTCAAGGTATCTCCGGGAAAATTCCTGATCATTTTGGGCAAGACCCTGCGGCAGCTATGGATCCCGGCGCTGACTTTTGCCTTGGTCCTGGCGCTCGCGCTGCTGATGAACTATTCCGGTGCTACGGCCACCTTAGGTTTGGCCTTCGCGGCTACCGGTAGTCTGTTTCCCGTATTCAGCGTTTTACTGGGCTGGATTGGCGTTTTCCTAACCGGGAGCGACACTTCGTCCAATGCGTTATTCGGTAATTTGCAGGTTATTACCGCGAATACTCTGCATCTCAACCCGACGTTGATGGCGGCTGCTAACAGTGCGGGTGGGGTGATGGGCAAAATGATCAGTCTGCAAAGCATAGCCGTGGCCGTAGCTGCAACCGGAATGAAAACCACGGACGAACCCCGGCTCTTTCGCAAGGTGATTGGTCACAGCATTTTGTTAGTCGCGCTGGTTGCAGTGTTGAACGTGATCTACTCGGCGCTGACGAAAGCCTAGGAGGCAAAGGCGAAAGGGCGAATGGGCGATCTAATTTGGTGGGGCGAGGCTCCCGAACGACCTGAAATTTTTAACGAAGCTACTGGCGTTCAAGACTGCAGACTCCACGCTAGACCGATGCGCGTGCCGAGCCGCGGGTCTGCCGGGTCGCTAGTCTCTATGTCTTCAAGATGCACAGGCCGAACGAGGCGCTTTAACGTAGCGCACTGCAACACGGCAGACCGCACAGGAGCCTCGCCCCACCAATTGCGTTTCGCCTAAGCTTGGTCCCTAACCAAATTAGAGGCCACCGCGAAATCTTGCTGAGACCAACCTTTGGCGTCGGCTTCGGCTAGGAGCTCGCTGACGGTTTGTGCCAGCGGGAGCTTTACACCGAGACTCTTGGCCAAGCCGAGAGCCAGACGCGAATCTTTTAACATGTTCATCAACGAGAAATTAGGATCGAAGTCCCGAGCGATGATGGGTTTGAGCTTAAAATCACTGACCCCTGAGCGGCAAGCGTTGTTCTCGATGGCGGTGACCAATTCTTGGGGATCAATCCCGGCGCGTTCTGTCATCGTGAGAGCCTCTGTCAGCGCTTGAACGATCGCAGCTGTAACCATGTTGGTTGCAATTTTGATCAGGCTGGCATCTCCAAAACGTCTGAAATAAACGAGGCTTTTGCGCGAAGCTTCCAGAACGGGTTCCGCCCGCTCCAAGTCGGCTTTGTCACCAGCCAGATAGTACACAAGCTGACCATTCTCCGCGGCCCCTTTGCTTCCGGTGAACGGGGCATCGATCAGGTGTGCGCCGGTCGACTTGACCACGTCTCTTGCTTTTTGCACGGTCTCCGGAGAGATCGTCGAATGGATCAAGATCAGATGGTCCGGCGTCAGTGCCGTCCGTAGTGCGCCCAGCGTTTCGAGAACCGCAGCATCATTAGAAACAAAGATTTGAATGATTTGGGCAACCTTCGCTACCTCTGCCGGTGAACTCACAAAATTTGTTTCGGCCTTCGGTGTCCGATTCCACACATAGACCTCGAATCCTTTCTTCCGCAGATTCTTGGCGACCCGCGACCCGATGATCCCGAGCCCAATTACGCCAACTCGAATTGGAGTACTCATGAAAGAAATCTACGTGGCCTGATGAGTGTTTCTAGACGTTCTTTCGGGTCAGTCAGGGTTAATCCTTCGGGGTGTGTTAGTTGCAGTTAATCGTCCTCGTGCTCGTGCTCGTCCTCGTGCTCGAAGAAGCGTGTTTCTCCAAGCGCCTCAGAATCGCGATTGAAACGCTTTCCCCTCTCAGTGCATGCGTTGGGCAAACAGCGCCTTGAAATCGAGCACGAGCACGAGGACGAGCACGATTTACGGTTAGAAACACGATTGTTCGGAAACGACCGAACCGTGATGAGAGTGATTCTCATAAGGCTCGGCACCCTTGTGTCGATGCTCAGCCCGTGTTTGTTATCGATTGTTTGTTTGGCTTTGGTAGTTGGGACTGAAGACCTGGAACGGGTGGATTTCTGCACGATGCAGTAGGGGTGAAATCGCCTCGATTGAACTCGAGGGATTTCGGGTGCCAGGACGTCGGTAGGGATTGAATTTTGCAAGGATGTTCTATGCAGCGCAAACCAGATCCCTTGTCCGCGCCGTGTTCTACGGCTTCTGAAGAAACAGGTTCCTCCAGGCGTCGTTTTATTTCTCAGTTAGCGGCTCTATCTGCCGGGCTGAGTGTGGTCACCCCCATTTCCCGCGGGGTTGCCGAGACAGCCCAGGCAACGCCTGGGCCGGATCAAACTCCGGAGCAGGGCGGGCTTATTGACATCACTCTCCGCGTAAATGGAACCGCTCGAAAACTACGAGTGGATCCGCGGGTGACCTTGCTAGATGCGCTCCGGGAGCGGCTTGAGCTTCCAGGCACCAAGAAGGGTTGTGACCAAGGCGCCTGCGGCGCTTGCACCGTTTTGTTAGATGGCACCCGCGTGGTCTCCTGCTTAACACTCGCGGTAATGGCGCAAGGAAAAGAGATTACGACGATCGAGGGTTTGGCCAAGGGTGATCAATTGCACCCAGTCCAAGCCGCTTTCGTTACGTGTGACGGATTTCAGTGCGGATACTGTACCCCGGGGCAAATCATGTCGGCTGTCGGTTGCATCCGGGAAGGCCATACGAAGTCAGATGCGCAGATTCGAGAATTTATGTCGGGTAATATTTGTCGATGTGGCGCTTATCCGAACATAGTGGATGCGATAAAGTTAGCCGCCACTCAGGGAAAGGAGGTTATCTGAGCCATGAAAGCTTTTTCCTACAAGTTGGCTGGATCTACTAACGAAGCCATCAGCACGGGAACACAAAGCGCCTTTATTGCCGGTGGCACCAATCTCGTCGACCTCATGAAGATCGACGTGATGGATCCGAAAGAACTGGTGGATATCAACCAGTTGCCGATGCGGGGAGTCACACTTGATAACGGCGGACTACGGATCGGGGCTTTGGAGAAAATGGCTTATGTCGCCGAACAACCGGAGGTCGTTCAGAATTTTCCGGTCATTTCGCAAGCTTTGCTAAAAAGCGCATCTGCCCAACTTCGGAATATGGCGTCAATTGGGGGTAATCTCATGCAACGGACGCGCTGCGCTTACTTTCGGGATGTGATTATGCCATGTAACAAGCGTGTTCCCGGGAGTGGTTGCCCAGCCTTTGCCGGAGAAAATCGAATGCACGCGATCCTTGGAGCCAGTAATGCTTGCTGCGCTACCCATCCAAGCGACTTGGCGGTCGCATTAGTCGCGCTTGACGCCAGCATCACTCTTCAGGGTCCGAAAGGAACCCGATCGGTTAAGCTGGAGGATTTCTATCTTTTGCCGGAGGACAATCCTGGTCGTGAACATGCCATTGAACCTGGCGAGCTGATCACCGGAGTCACTGTTCCGCATACGAATTGGTATCAGCGTTCTGCCTATCTCAAGATTCGTGACCGCGAGTCCTACGAATTCGCGCTTTGTTCGGCGGCAGTGGCTCTTGATATGGACGGGCTCAATATACGCGATGCGCGCATCGCTGCCGGCGGAGTAGGGACGAAGCCTTGGAAGTTGCCGGACGTAGCACAGGCATTGATCGGGAAACGAGTGAGTCAAGAGACCTTTGAACAGGCGGCAGAGATCGCGACCAAGGGCGCTCGGCCGCTAAGTCAAAATAGTTTCAAACTAACTTTGCTGAAGCGCACGCTGACGCGCGCTCTAGTGCAGGTAGGAGGAGGTGTAGCATGAACAACGTCAGCCAATCGATCGATCGAGTTGATGGTAAACTGAAGGTAACCGGCCGCGCCCGTTATTCGGGAGATCATTCGCTTCCTGGCCTTTGTTACGGGTATCTCCTGCAGAGCTCGATTGCGAAAGGAAAGGTCCAGTCGATGGATGTTTCCGCGGCTCAAAGCAGCCCAGGTGTACTCGCTATCTTTACGCCGTTCAATCCGCTCAAAATCTATTCTCCGGCGCAGGCTGGAGAAGAAGGCATGATTTCAGGAGACGTGATTCCGCTGTTGCAGGATCCAACTGTGGATTACTTCGGTCAGACGATCGGCTTCATCGTGGCGGAAACTTTCGAACAGGCCCGAGACGCGGCGCACCTGGTGAAAACCGAGTATCAAACGCAACCGGCAATCGTCGAGTTGCAAGCCGGCTTAGGCCAAGCATACGCCCCGAAATCCGTCAGCGGTATGGGTGCTACTGTATCCGTTTTAAGTGACGGGGTGACCTCGATCGATGAGGCTTTGCGCAGCGCCCAGGTTTTGGTGTCGGCAACGTACAACAGCCCGATCGAACATCATAACCCGATGGAGCCGCACGCTGCGACGGCCATCTGGAACGGCGACCAGCTGACGATCTACGACGCCACTCAATGGGTTCAAGGTCAGCAACGCAACCTGGCTGCGGTATTGGGTATCGATGAAGCCAACGTGCGTGTCCTTTGCCCCTTTGTGGGTGGTGGCTTCGGCTGCAAAGGATCGATGTGGATGCATTCGCCGCTTACCGCTGCGGCGGCACGTGTGTTGAACCGGCCGGTCAAAACCGTTCTGACTCGAGAACAGATGTATACCGGCGTTGGGCATCGGCCCAGCGTCAGACAGACAGTGACTTTGGGAGCCACCAGACAAGGCGAGTTGACGGCCGTGAAACACGAGGCGTTCTCTTCCAGTTCCCGGGTAAAGTTCTTTGCCGAGGCTGCCGCGCATCGGACGTCGCTAGCACTCTACAAGTCCCCAAATATCCTGGTAACCCACGAGGTTGTCCCTCTTGATTTCGCGCCCGGCACCTTTATGCGGGCACCGGGGGTGGCGCCCGGTATGTTCGCCTTGGAATCGGCCATGGATGAGCTGGCGGTGAAGCTTGGTGTGGATCCGGTTGAGCTTCGCCTGCGAAATTATGCCACCGCGGAGCCGGTCCATAAATTGCCTTGGTCATCGAAGCATCTGGACCAATGCTATCGTGTCGGCGCCGACAAGTTTGGCTGGTCCCGCCGGAACCCGGAACCAAGATCGATGCGGGACGGAGATTGGTTGATTGGAGTTGGGATGGCGACCGCTCTGTATCCCGCGCATCGGAGCTATGCGGAAGTAAAGGTCCGGTTTCAAAACGACGGAAATGTTTCGGTGTCCGCTGCTACCCATGATCTTGGGACCGGTATGTACACGGTATTGGCGATAGTTGCCTCCGAAG
>Ga0213878_10000265_pt1 | contig 20474 bp, 20 predicted proteins | sample VelepicoBEBS_R02_FD_161053 | JGI IMG/M metagenome (GOLD analysis project Ga0213878, IMG submission 161053) | Vellozia epidendroides bulk soil microbial communities from rupestrian grasslands, the National Park of Serra do Cipo, Brazil - BS_R02 | ecosystem: Environmental > Terrestrial > Soil >... | reverse complement strand
CGCGCAGTCCGGCGTGCCGGTCCGCGTGGCCCAGCCCTTCGCTCAGGTGCTCAAGGTAACGATCAAAGCGCTCGGCTGTGTCCATCCATCCTCCAGCTCAGAACGGGAGGATTGCATATTAATCTTTATGACACAGTAAGACTAAGCTGACTTGCTTCATGGCCTGGATGCTCGCCTCTCGGGCCGGCTCACGCAACGCGTGTCAGCCCGGGGTGTTGCAGATCTTCCCTAAAGCTTGCCGGCATCGAACTCGTCAGCGAATTTCTTCCGTGCGCGCATGTAGTCGTTGGCGCAGTCCACCGACCATGAGCCTCCCTTGGCCTCGTCACACGCGGCTGGCTTTCTGTAGAACCTTGTCCACGCCAGTTCGCGGCGTTCGGCTTCAGCGGCCCTACGGGCTTGCGCTGCTTCTTCGTACCGGCGTCCCTCGTCGGTCTGTTGTCGCCTCTTAACTTCAGCTTGGGCAGCCGCGTACTTCGCGGCGGCTTGGGCTTGTTGGCTTTGCTCTGCCGATTGGCGCAGCTTCTCTGCCAGGCCCGCGGCTGCGGCTTCGGCCTGCCAGCTGGCAATGCGCCAGAAGAGGAACACAGCGGCAGTGATACCTATGAATACGCCGACCGCGATGTGCAGCCACAGCGCAATTTTTGGTTTCAGGTGATCTTCAAGCATCAGACGGGCTGGTTATGCAGCGATTTAGGTGGCTGCTGCGCGGCCAACTTTACGGTGGGAGGTCCGAATCTCCGGTGGTTCGGTTGACGACGAACCGTGCTGCAAAGGCGAAGGGGCCTTGCGGCCCCTCTGAGTTTGCGCATCCGTCGCTGTCAGGCGACTCGGATTCGACGGTTCGTCGATGACCGCTTCTTTCACCAGTTTGGCAGCGTGCTCAGCGGCCCATCTTCACCCAGGCCAGTTCCAGCCAGTTGTCCGGCCTGTGCACGGCCGTGACGTTTGACCGCGCGCCCCAGGGCACGACCTGGCGGTGCAGCGGAATGACGTTGACCTGCTCGCGCAGCTCGGCCAGCGCGCCGCGGATGAGCTGCTCGCGCTTCTTTGCGTCCGGCTCGACGCTGGACTGCGCCGCCAGCGCGTCCGCACGGTCGTTGCGGAAGCCGCCGAAGTTGTAGTCGCCCACACCCTTGTCGCCGCGCGTGCGGTACAGCGGGGTCAGGATGCTCTCGGCATCCGTCACCGAGCCGCCCCAGCCGTACAGGAAGAGGCTGGTGTCGTACTTCTCCAGCTTGGGGAAGTAGAGGACGCGCGGCATGGCGTTGACCTTGACCCTGAGCTTCAGCTGCGCCCACATCGAGGCCAGCGCCGTGCAGATCTGCTCGTCGTTGATGTAGCGGTTGTTGGGGCAGTCCAGCGTCACCTCGAAGCCGTCGGCATAGCCTGCCTCCTGCATCAGCTTCTTCGCCGCCGCGAGGTCATGCGGCAGGCGGGTCTGCAGGGCCGGATCGTCGAAAGAGGCGTTGCTGGACGGCGTCAGCGCGCCGGTGGGCACCGACAGGCCGCTCATCAGCTTGGTCCGGATCGCCTCGATGTCTATGGCCTGGTAGAGCGCGCGGCGCACGCGCAAGTCCTTGAAGGGATTTCTGTCCCCCGGCACCTTGCCGTAGAGCAGCTTGTCGCGCGACTGGTCCATGCCGATGAAGACCAGACGGTTCTCCGGCCCCTCGATCACCTTGACGCCGGCCGTATTGCGCAGCCGCGCGACGTCGCGTGGCGCGGGGTCGAGCACGAAATCGATCTCGCCCGAGACGAGGGCCGCCAACCGCGTCGCATCGGTGGCGATGGGCGTGTAGACAACCTCCTGCACATTGCCCTCGAACTTGCCCCACCAGTTCGGATTGCGCTTGAGCACCGTCTTGATGCCCGGCTGGCGGCTTGCCAGCATGAACGGCCCGGTGCCGTTGGCGTTGAGCGCCGCGAAGCTCTCTTCCTTGTTCTTGAAGTCCAGCGGCCTGGTGACGCGGTGCGCCTCGCACCACTTGCGGCTCATGATCCAGAGCTGGTCGATGTGCTGCAGGAAGATGGGGTTGAAGCTGGCAAGCTGGAAGTCCACCGTCAGGTCGTCGATGCGTTTGGGCACGCCCACGGCGTTGGCCCAGACGGCGATCTGCGAGGTCGGCTCCTTGGCGCGCTGCACCGAGAAGACAACGTCGTCGGCCGTCAGCGGCGTGCCATCGTGGAACTTCACGCCTTGGCGCAGCTTGAAGCGCCAGGTCAGCGGGCCGGTCTGCTTCCACTCGGTGGCGAGGCCTGGCACCAGGGCCAGCCTGGCGTCGCGGTTGGTCAGGCGCTCGTAGATCTGGCCGTTGACCATGTTGGTCAGGCTCTCGTTCTGCGAGTCCGGGTCCATGGTCTGGGGGTCGCCCTGGCTGGCCCAGCGCAGGGTCTGCGCCGAGGCGCCGCAGGCGAGCGCCAGCAAGGCCACGCCAATCCATCGTTTCATTGCTGTTCTCCCAACTGCATGGCGCGCAGTTTAGGAGGGCCGGCATACCCTGGGTCAGCGCTTGGCGTTGGGGTTCCAGAACTCGTCGAGACGACCGAAGTTCCAGTTCTCGGGGGGCTCGCGGCCGACGATGCGATCGCCGGCGCCAGGGCCCGACAAGTCGATCAGTTGCACCGGGATGGGCATGCCGGACTTGGTCGAGAAGAAGACCCTGACATGCGGCGCAACCAGGGCGGCCGGGTTCTGCTCGACGACGACGGCCAGGCGGCCGGACTGCAACCGCACCAGCGTGCCGGTCGGGTAGATGCCCACGCTCTTCACGAAGGCCTGGAAGACGATGGGGTCGAACTGCCCCTTCCACTGCGCCATGCGCTGCAGCGAGCCGGCGGGGTCCCAGGCGGTCTTGTAGGGACGCGTGGACGTGATGGCATCGTAGACGTCGCAGACGGCACCCATGCGTGCCATCAGGCTGATCTGCTCGCCGGCCAGCTTGCGCGGGTAACCGGTACCGTCGATCTTCTCGTGGTGGTGCAGGCAGACGTCCAGCGCCGCGGCCGGCACGTTGGCGCCCTCCTTCAGCAGCTCCCAGCCACGCTCGGGGTGGCTGCGCATCACCTTGAACTCCGCATCGGTCAGCGCGCCAGGCTTGTTCAGCACCTCGAGCGGCACCTGCATCTTGCCGACGTCGTGCAGCAGGCCCGCCAGACCGGCCTCTCGCACCTGTTCGTCGGGCAGGCCCATGTCGCGGGCCAGGGCCACCATCAGGCCGCAGACGGCGACCGAGTGCATATAGGTGTAGTCGTCCCGGGTCTTGAGCCGGGCCAGGCTCAGGAAGGCCGAGGGGTTGCGCGCGAGCGTGGACGTGATCTCGCCGACGATGGGCAGGCAGACCTCGGAGTCAATGGCCTTGCCCAGCCTCGCCTCGTTGAACAGCGCCGTCACGGCTTGCCGCGAACGGTGCAGCACCTCGGATGCCCGGCTCAGCTCGTCATCGAAGCGGGTGCGAGATTCGGCCGGCGCAGCCGCGGGCTCAGGCTCGGGCACCGGTGCCGCCACGACCTCGATCCTCGGCGGCACCTCGGTAGCCGGCACAGGCGGCGCGACGTCACAGCCCTTGCTGACGTCGATCCAGACCGCCGGCACACCGCTGGATTTCAGCGCGGCCAGGTCGGCCGGATCGGCCAGCACGAACTTGGTCTTCCAGAACGGATGAGACAGCCAGGAGCCCTCCAATGACTGGAGGAACATCCCTAGCGTCGCCTTGGAAGCTGGTATTTTCTTGAGCATGGCCCGCACCGCAGGCCGAGTATCACCGCCGGGCCGGCACGCCGTGCGTGCCGCAATGCACAGCGCCACCATCGAGTGCGAAAAAAAACCGCCCGGTGGGCGGTTCTGGCGGCTGTCAGCGCGGGCTCAGCGGAACTTGCCCTGCGGCACGGTGGCCAGCTCGGTCGGCAGCGAGCCGATGTAGGCCGCGATGGCCTTCAGCTCGGCATTGCTGAACTGCTTGACCTGGCCGGCCATGACGCCATTGCTGCGGCCGACGTTGTTGTTGTTCTCGGTCTTGTAGGACTTCAGCGCAACGCTCAGGTAGTCGGCATGCTGGCCGGCGAGCTTGGGGTAGCTGGGGTCGATTGGCTTGCTGAAGTTGGCGCCGTGGCAGGATACGCATGCGCCCTTGGTCAGCAGTTCGGCGACATTGGCCGGCGCGGCCGGGACGCTATCGGCCACGGCCGGCAGCTTGGCCTGCTGCTCGTAGAAGGCGGCGATGTCGTTCATGTCCTTCTCGCTCAGCGAGCCGGCGATGCCGCGCATCGTCGGGTGCTTGCGGTCACCCTTGGCATAGGCCTGCAGGGCCGAGACGATGTACTTGGCGTTCTGGCCCGCGATCATCGGCACCTTGTGGACCTCGGGGAAGCTGGCCTGGTAGCCGGCGATGCCGTGGCAGCCAATGCACATCGCGATCTTCTTCTCGCCCGCCTTCACGTCCTGGGCCTGGGCGGCAACTGCGCCGAAAACGGCGGCCAGGGCGAGCGAGATCTGCAGCAGTTTTTTCATGTCTCGTTAGGGTTCGGGTTCTTGAGCGGCGGCGATTATAGGAGGCCTCCTATACTGGCCCGGCCCCGTTCAAGCCCCGGTTTTCCCCATGAAATTCCAAGGTTCCGATCAGTACGTCGCCACCGCCGACCTGATGCTCGCGGTCAACGCCGCGGCCACGCTTCAGCGCCCCCTGCTGATCAAGGGCGAGCCCGGCACGGGCAAGACCATGCTGGCCGAGGAGGTGGCCGCCGCGCTGGGCATGCCGCTGCTGCAATGGCACATCAAGAGCACCACGAAAGCGCAGCAGGGTCTGTACGAGTACGACGCCGTCAGCCGGCTGCGCGACAGCCAGCTCGCCGGCATCGAGGGCAGCGAGCGCGTGCGCCACATCGAGAACTACATCGTCAAGGGCGTGCTGTGGCAGGCCTTCGAGGCCGAACAGCCGATGGTTCTGCTCATCGACGAGATCGACAAGGCCGACATCGAGTTCCCGAACGACCTGCTGCGCGAGATCGACCGCATGGAGTTCTACGTCTACGAGACGCGACAGCTCGTGAAGGCGAAACACCGGCCGCTGGTCTTCATCACGTCCAACAACGAGAAGGAACTGCCCGACGCCTTCCTGCGACGCTGCTTCTTCCACTACATCAAGTTCCCCGACGCCGAGACGATGCGCAAGATCGTCAACGTGCACTTCCCGACGCTCCACGCCGACCTGCTGGCCGCCGCGCTGAAGAACTTCTACGACGTGCGCAACCTGCCGGGCCTGAAGAAGAAGCCCAGCACCTCGGAGCTGATCGACTGGCTCAAGCTGCTGCTGGCCGAGGACGTGCCGGTGGGCGCGCTGCAGGCCAAGGATGACAAGGTCTCGATCCCGCCACTGGTGGGCGCCCTCTTGAAGAACGAACAAGACCTGACGCTGTTCGAGAAGCTGGTCTTCATGCAAAAGAGCAACAGATGATGAAGCCCCCACGCCTGCAAATGCGCCCCGCCCCCCGAGGGGATGCCCAGTGGCTCCGGACCGCCGAGCGCCGCTGATGGCCCAGGACTTCGACCGCGCGATGCGCGAAGGGCTGGCCGACGCCATTGGCTTCGTCGCCGGCGCGCTGGCCGGCTGGTGGCTGGGCCGGCAGTTCGGCGTCGACTTCATCGCCAGCACCGACTGGAATGCGCAGCAACTGGCGGGCCTCGCGCTCATCGTCGGCGGCTGCGGCGTGGGCCGCTGGGTCGCGCGCAGGCTGATGCTGAGGGACGGCCCATGAGGCCGGTGCTGCCCGTCACGCTGGCGGCCGGCCCCATACGCCTGGTGCCGCTGATGCTGGAGCATGTGCCCGGCCTGCGGGCCGCGGCGGCCGACGGCGAGCTGTGGAACCTGCGCTTCACCAGCGTGCCGGCACCCGACGAAACCGTCGCCTATGTCGAGGCTGCACTGGCCGGCCAGGGCGCCGGCCACCGCCTGCCCTTCGCCGTGCTGGACGCTGCGAGCGGCGAGGTGCTGGGATCGACCAGCTATCACGACATCGTGCCCGCCGTGGAGCGCGTCGAGATCGGCTACACCTGGTACGCCCAGCGCGTGCAGCGCAGCGCAGTCAACACGACGGCCAAGCTGCTGCTTCTGACCCATGCCTTCGAGACGCTGGGCGCCCAGCTCGTGGGCTGGCGCACCGACAACTTCAACCATGCCTCGCAGCGTGCCATCGAGCGGCTGGGCGCCAAGCGCGACGGCGTGCTGCGCCACCACGCGCTGCGCCGCGACGGCACGGTGCGCGACACCGTCATGTACAGCCTGACCGCGGGCGAATGGCCCGAGGTCAAGGCCCATCTCAACTGGCAACTCACCCGACCCAGAACATGAAGAACAACACCAGGGCCTTCAACGTCGACGCACTCTGGGCCCTGGATCGCATCGGCGAACCCAGCCTCAGCCCCGATGGCGCCCAGGCGGTGGCCGGCGTCACCCGCCACTCGATGGAGGCGAACAAGGCGCAGAGCAGCCTGTGGCTGTTCTCGACGCTGGGCGGCGAGCCGCGCCGCCTGACCGAGGCCGGCGAGAAGGACGGCGCGCCGCAGTGGAGCCCCCGCGGCGACCTGATCGCCTTCACGGCCAAGCGCTCGCAAGGCGGCACGGCCGACGAGGAGACCCAGCTCTACGTCATTCCGCCGGACGGCGGCGAGGCGCGCCGTGTCGGCCAGGTGCCCACGGGCGTCGAGTCCTTCAAGTGGTTCCCGGACGGCCGGCGCATCGCCTTCGTGTCCTGGGTCTGGCCGGACCGCAAGGCCGCCGCGCAGGGCGACGCCCTGAAGGACTTAAAGGCCCGCAAGGAGAGCGCCTACGTCACCGACGAGTCCCTCTACCGCTTCTGGGACCACCACATTCCCATGGGCCGCGTGCCGCACCTTCACGTGATGGACGTGGACAGCGGCAAGGTGCGCGACCTGTTCGAGGGCACGGCCTGGGAGTTGAGCCGCGCCGAGCCCGACGCCAACAGCTTCGACATCGCGCCCGACGGCCGCCGCATCGCCTTCGCCTTCGACCCGGGCGCCGAGAAGAAGCTGGACGCCCGCTACGCGCTGGCCGAGATCGACGTGCGCACCCGCCGCGTCCAGACCCTGCTGCAGGATGGCGACTGGGACTTCGCCGCGCCGCGCTACAGCCACGGCGGCGCCCACCTTGCCTTCCTGGCCAGCCACCAGGCCCTGGGCCACAACCAGCCCAACCGCCTCGCCGTGCTCGACCAGCAGGGCCGCTGGGCCGTCTTCAGCGAGGACTGGGACCACGAGGTCAGCGCGCCGCTGCGCTGGGCCGCCGACGACCAGAGCCTGCTGTTCGCCGCCGAGCAGCGCGGTCGCCGCCACCTGTGGCAGTTCTCGCTGGGTGAGCGGCTGGCCGAGCCCATCTTCGAGGGCGGCCACGTCGCCAGCTTCGCCTGTACCGCCGACCTCGTCGTCGTCAACCACGACAGCGTGCAGTTCCCGCCGCGGCTGTCGGTGCTGGGCGAGGACGGGCTGCACCGCATCGAGGCGCTGAACGACGAGCGCCTGGCAGCCCACGACTTCGGCCGCCACGAGGAGGTGACGATCAAGGGCGCGCGCGGCGACGACGTGCAGATGTGGCTGATCTATCCCCCCGGCTTCGATGCCAAGAGGAAGTGGCCCGTCATGCACGTCATCCACGGCGGCCCGCACACCGCCTTCGGCGACGGCTGGCACTGGCGCTGGAACCACCAGGCGTTCGCGGCGCAAGGCTATGTCGTCGCCTGCGTGAACTACCATGGCTCGTCCAGCTTCGGCCACGAGTACCTGGACTGCATCACCGGCCGCTGGGGCGATTACGAGTTGCAGGACGTCGAGGCCGGCACCGACTGGCTGCTGAAGAAGACCTGGGTGGACAGGAAGCGCATCGTCGCCACCGGCGGCAGCTACGGCGGCTACATGGTCGCGTGGATGAACGGCCATGTGAAGCCCGGCCGCTACCAGGCCTATGTCTGCCATGCCGGCTGCTACGACTGGCAGGCCATGTACGCCGACGACGCCTACGGCTGGCACCGCAAGGAGCTGGGTGCGGCGTACTGGGAGGACCCGGCCAAGGTAGCCGCGCAGAGCCCGCATGCCTTCGCGCAACACTTCAAGACGCCCACCCTGGTCATCCACGGCGCACTGGACTACCGCGTGCCCGACGCGCAGGGCCTGGCCTACTACAACACGCTGAAGTCGCTGGGCGTGCCGGCCCGCCTGGTGTGGTTCCCGGACGAGAACCACTGGGTGCTGAAGCCGCGCAACAGCAAGCTCTGGTACGGCGAGTTCTTCGACTGGCTGGCGCGGCATGCGCCGGCCAGGCGCTAACCCCTGCACACAGGCCGGCCGCTGCCGCCTTTCATAATCGGCATGCCATGCTGATCCAGTTCTTCTACACGCTGCGCGCCGCCAAGCTCAAGGTGACGGTGCCGGAGTACCTGACGCTGCTCGAGGCGCTGCAGGCCGGCGTCATCGGCGGCCCGGACAACGGCGGCGTGGCTTCCATCGACGATTTCTACCACCTGGCCCGCGCCAGCCTCGTCAAGGATGAGACCCAGTACGACAAGTTCGACCGCGCCTTCGCCGCCTACTTCAAGGGCGTGGAGCTGCTGACCGACTTCAGCGCCGAGGTACCTCTGGAGTGGCTGAGGAAGACACTGGAGCTGGAGCTGACGCCGGAGCAGAGGGCCGCCATCGAGAAGATGGGCTGGGACGAACTGATGCAGACGCTGAAGAAGCGCTTCGAGGAGCAGAAGGAGCGCCACGAAGGCGGCAACCGCTGGATAGGCACGGGCGGCACCAGCCCCTTCGGCAACGGCGGCTACAACCCGCAGGGCATACGAATAGGCGGCCAGGGCGGCGGCAAGAGCGCCGTCAAGGTCTGGGAGCAGCGCGCCTACCGCGACTATGACGACACGCTGGAGCTGGGCACGCGCAACATCAAGGTCGCGCTGCGCCGGCTGCGCCGCTTCGCGCGCGAGGGCTCCGAGCTGGAGCTGGACCTGGACGGCACCATCCACGGCACCGCCGCCAACGCCGGCCTGCTTGACATCCGAATGCAGCCCGAGCGCCACAACAAGGTCAAGGTGCTGCTGTTGATGGACGTCGGCGGCACGATGGACGAGCATGTGCACCGCGTCGAGGAGCTGTTCTCCGCCTGCAAGAGCGAGTTCAAGCACCTGGAGTTCTACTACTTCCACAACTGCGTCTACGACTTCGTCTGGAAGAACAACCGCCGCCGCTTCGCCGAGAAGCTCAGCACCTTCGACCTGATTCGCAAGTACAACCGCGACTACAAGCTCATCTTCGTCGGCGACGCGACCATGAGCCCCTACGAGATCCTGCAGGTCGGCGGCAGCGTCGAGTACAACAACGACGAGGCCGGCGCCGAGTGGCTGCAGCGCCTCACCCACGCCTTCCCCAAGTACGCGTGGATCAACCCCGAGCCGCAAGGCGTCTGGCAGTACCGGCAGAGCATCGCGCTGATTCAGCAGCTGATGCAGCAGCGCATGTTCCCGCTGACGCTCTCCGGCCTCGAAGGCGCCATGCGGCTGCTGAGCAAGTAAATGACGCGTCTCCTTGCGCTGCTGCTCGCGGCGCTGCTGAGCGCCTGCGCGACCCAGGCCCCGCCGCCCGCCGCCACCGCGCCGGCGCCCGACACCCCCGCCGACGCGCCCGCCGTCTACAGCCTGGACATCCGCGTCGACGGCGACCACGACGGCCCCCTGCACGCGCTGCTGCTGCAGCATCTGGACCTGGCCCGCTACCGTGCCAGCGAGGCCGCGCTGAGCCGCGTGGAGCTGGCGCGCCTGGCGGCCGCCGCGCCGGCTCAGGCCCAGGCGCTGCTGGAGACCGAGGGGTATTTCAACGCCACCGCCGAGGTGGAGCGCGACGCGGAGGACGGCACGCGGCTGCGCCTCGTGGTCCACCCCGGCCCGCTGACGCGCGTCGGCAAGCTGGAGCTGGAGTTCACGGAGGGCCTGGCCGACGACGACGCCACGGCCTTGCGCGAAACCCTGCGCGGCCTGTGGCCGCTGAAGAGCGGAAGCGCGTTCACGCAGTCGCAATGGGCCGCCGGCAAGAGCGAGCTGCTGCTGCGTGCGCGCAGCGGCGGCTTCCCTCTGGCGCGCTGGGCCGACACCGCGGCCCGCGTCGACCCCGATGCGCACAGCGTCGAACTCCACCTCGTGCTGGCCAGCGGCAACCGCGCCCGGCTGGGCGCGCTGCGCATCGAGGGGCTCAAGCGCCAGAGCCGTGAAACCGTCGAACGCCTGGCCGGCTTCGACCCCGGCGACGGCTACACGGAGCAGAAGCTGGCCGAGTTCCAGGAGCGCCTGGCCAAGACCCTGCTCTTCGACGCCGTGCGCGTGCAGCTGCAAGCCGAGACGCTGGACCCCGACGGCAGCAATCCGGTGCTGATCACCGTCACCGAGTCCGCGCTGCAGCAGGCCACCGTCGCCGTGGGCTACCACAGCAACACCGGCCAGAGCATCAGCATCGAGCATCTCAACCGCCGTCCCTTCGACCTGCCGGTGCGCGCGCGCTCCAAGCTCCAGCTCAGCCGCGACCTGCGCAGCGCCGAGCTGGAGCTCAGCTCCCACCCCCAGCCCGACCTGCACCGCAACATCGCCGCGCTGCAGTTCGAGCAGGACAACACCAGCGACACCCCAGTGCAGAACCTCGGCCTGCGCCTGGGGCGGCTCTACGAGGCCACCAACGACGAACGGCTGAGCTACGTCGAGCTGCTGCGCTCGCGCGAGACCCTCGGCAGCCAGGTCAACACCAACCTCGCCCTCTCCATCAACCAGCAGTGGATACGCCGCCGCCTGGACAGCACCGTGTTGCCCACCGACGGCCACCAGGCCCTGGCCCTCGTGGGCCTGGGCTATGCGAAGGGCGGCGGGACGGAGGACAGCGGCCCCTTCGGCCGCCTGCAATTCAAGCTGGGCTATTACAAGCCGCTGGGTGCCAACTGGTACGGCTCGGCGCGTGCCGAGGTGGCGCAGGTCGTCGCGCATGACAGTGTCGGCGTGCCCGAGAAGCTGCTCTTCCTGGCCGGCGGCGACGAATCCGTGCGCGGCTACGCCTACCGCAGCCTGGGCGTGCAGCGCAACGGCCTGACCGTGGGTGGCCGCGTGCTGGCCACCGGCAGCCTCGAGGTGGCGCGGCCCTTCACGCTGAGCATGCCCAGCCTGTGGGGCGCCCTCTTCATCGATGCCGGCAACGCCGCCTCGCGCTGGACCGACTACCGCCCCGTCGTCGGCTACGGCGCCGGCGTGCGCTGGCGCAGCCCCGTCGGCCCGCTGCGCGTGGACCTCGCCCGCGCGCAGGAGACCGGCAAGTGGCGACTGCACTTCTCGGTGGGGATCGCGCTGTGAGGCGCAGCCTGCGCATGCTGCGCGCCGGCCTGATCGCGCTGGCCGCCGTGCTGGCCCTGCTGGCCGGCTTCGTCGCCTGGCTGCTGCACCGCCCCGCCGGCGGCGCCTGGCTGCTGACCCACCTGCCCGGCGTGCAGATCGAAGCGCCCGAGGGCGCGCTGATGGGCGACTTCAGCGCCCGCCGCCTGCTGCTGACCTGGGCCGGCGGCCAGGCCGAGCTGCGCGGGCTGCGCTGGAAGGGCCTGGGCGTCAGCGCGAGCGACGGCCTGCTGCTGGCGAGCGAGCTGACCATCGACGAGATCAACATCCGCAGCCAGGCCAGCGACACGCCGCTGGCCGCCCCGCCCGACCTGAGCCTGCCGCTGGGCGTACACATCGGCAGCCTGCGCGTCGGCCGCCTGAGCTGGTCGCCCGAGCAGGCGCCGCTGCTGGGTCTGGACGCCCGGCTCGACCTGCCGCGCCGCGGCACCCACCATATCCAGCTCAAGGCTGCGCGCTGGCAACATCTGACGCTCGCCGGCGATGTCCGCGTTGAGAGCGCCGCGCCGTTGCAGACCGACGCGACGCTGCGCGTGGCGCAGGCCGAGGCGACCGAGCTGCCGTGGACGGCAATAGCCGCCGCCACCGGCCCGCTGGCCCGGCTCAAGGCCAAGGCCGAGCTGGAGGCCGCCCACCAGACGCTGAAGGCTGACGGCGAGATCCAGCCCTTCGCGCCCTGGCCCGTACACGCGCTGCAGTTGCAGGCCGCCCGGCTGGACCTGGCCGCGCTCGCGCCCGGCCTGCCGCGCACGGCGCTGAGCGGCGGCGCGCGCCTCCAGGCGCCGGCGCGCGACGCCGAAGCCACGCTGCAGGCCGACCTGCGCAACGGTGCGGCCGGCCGCTGGGACCAGGGCTCCCTGCCCGTCAACCGCCTCGTGCTCGCGCTGGCCGGCCGGCCCGAGCAGCCCACCAGCCTGCGCCTCACGGCACTGGACGCCGAACTGCCCGGCGGCGCGCGCGTGCAGGGCCAGGGCCAGCACGAAGCCAACGGCCACTGGCGGCTGGACGCGCGCGTGCAGGGCCTGCGTCCCGAGGCGCTGGACGCCCGCGCCGCGCCGGCCCGGCTGGACGGCCCGTTCAGTCTCGCCGGCACCAAGGGGGGGCCGCTCAACGCCCGGCTGGACCTGGGCGGCACGCTGGAAGGCCGGCCGCTGCGCCTGCAGGCGCAGGTGCAGGGCGAGGGCAGCCAATGGCGTATCGAGGAGGCACGCCTGGCCAGCGGCGACGCAACGCTGCAGGCCAGCGGCCGCATCGACACGGCTGGCGCTGCGCAGATCAAGGCCCAGCTGCGCCAGTTCGACCCGCATCTGCTGTGGCGCGGTGCGCCGGGCTCGGCCTGGGCCCGCCTGCCCGGCCCCACTCGCCTGAATGCCGATGCCGACGCCGACCTGCGCGGCAGGACGCTGGCCACGCTCAGCGGCAGTGTCGACGCCCGGCTGCTGCCCGGCCAGCTTGCCGGCCTCGCCCTCGACGGCCATGCCACGCTAAAACGCGAACGCGCGAGCGAGCCCGCCGCCTTCGACGTGGATCTGGGCCTGGGCGGCAGCCGCGCGCAGGCCGGCGGCAAGGCCCGGCCCGACGCCATCTCCGGCACCGCCACGCTGAAGGCCGGCGCATTGGCAGAGCTGAACCCGCTGCTGGCCCTCTTCGGCCAGCCGCCCATCGCTGGCCAGGGCGATGCCGAAGGCAGCTTCCAGCTCGTGCGCGGCGCCAAGGGCTGGCAGGCCGGCGGCAGCGGCCGGCTGGCGCTTGCCGCGGCACGCGCCAAGGGCATCACTCTCGCAAGCGCCAAGGCGCGCTGGGACCTGCCCCTGCCCGGTGCGGAGGGCGACGGCCCGGTCGCGCTGGCGCTGGACGTCGACCAGCTGCGCCATCCGCAGGTCCAGCTCACCAGCCTCAAGGTCGACGTGCAAGGCCGGCGCAGCGCGCACGAGGCGCGCGCCCAGCTCAGCGGCAAGATCCCGCGCGACGCGCAAGACCTTGCCCTCAACGCCCAGCTCCAGGCCCGCGGCCGCTGGGAGGGCCAGGCCTGGACGGGCCGCATCGCCCGCATCGACATCGGCCCGCCGCGCCCCAACACACCGGCGCTGCTGGCCGCCAGCGACATCGGCCTGCGCTGGAACGGCGACGGCCCGCGCCTACAGGCCGAGCCGGGACGCGCCGAAGTGGGGGGTGCCTTCGTGCGCTGGCAGGCGCTGAGCTGGACCGGCGGCGAGCACCCCGAGGCCCGCGCCGAGCTGCAGCTCGAAGATCTGGCCGTGGCGCCGCTGCTGGCGCGCTGGCAGCCCGACTTCGGCTGGAGCGGCGACTTGCGCATGACTGGCCATGCGACGCTGCTGCTCAACGAGCGCCTGACGGCCGAGCTGCTCATCGAGCGCCAGGGCGGCGACCTGCGCGTGACCGACGAGTTCGGGCAGCGCGCGCTTGGCCTGACCGACCTGCGCCTGGCGGTCAACGTGCAGGACGGCGTCTGGCGCTTCGCCCAGGGCATCGCCGGCCGCGAGCTGGGCAGCTTCGGCGGCGCGCTGGCACTGCGGCCGGCCGGGTTGTGGCCGGATGCCGCGACGCCGCTGGAAGGCGTGCTGCAGGCCAACGTCGCCGACCTCGGCACCTGGGGCAGCTGGGTGCCGGCCGGTTGGCGCCTGGGCGGGCGCTCGGCCGCCACGCTGCTGCTGGCCGGCCGCGTCGGCGCGCCCGACCTGACCGGCCGCGCCGAGGGCGAGAACCTGGCGCTGCGCCATCTGCTGTACGGCGTGGACGTGACCGAGGGCCGCTTCACGCTGGACCTCAAGGGCCAGCACGCCGAGCTCACCCGCCTGGAAGCCCGCGGCGGGGACGGCTGGCTGCGCGCCAGTGGCAGCGCCGAGCTGGGCGCCCAGCCCAGCGCCCGCATCCGGCTGACGGCCGACAGGCTGCGCGTGCTGTCGCGCGTGGACCGTCGCGTCGTCGCCAGCGGCGAGGCCACGCTGGACCTGGACGCCAAGGGGCTCAAGGTGGACGGCAAGCTGCGCGCCGACGAGGGCTTGTTCGACTTCAGCCGCAGCGACGCGCCGGCGCTGTCCGACGACGTGACCGTGCTGCGTGGCGCGCGCAGCACGAGCGACGGGGCGCCCTCGGCGCCGCCGCCGCCCAAGGCCGTGCGCAACAGCAGCGTCAACGTCGCGCTGGACTTCGGCAACGACTTCAAGGTGCGCGGCCATGGCCTGGCGACGACGCTGCGCGGGCAGCTCCAGCTCAGCCAGAACAACGGCCCGCTGCGCATGACCGGCAAGCTGGACGCCGACGGCGGCCAGTACGCCGCCTATGGCCAGAAGCTGGACATCGAGCGCGGCGACATCCGCTTCAGCGGCGCCTACGACAACCCGGCGCTGGACCTGCTCGCCGTGCGCCCCAACCTCGACGTGCGCGTGGGCGTTTCGGTCGGCGGCACGGCGCTGGCGCCGCGCGTTAGCCTGTACTCCCAGCCAGAGATGAGCGACACCGACAAGCTCTCCTGGCTGCTGCTGGGCCGAGGCCCCGACGGCCTGGGCCGCACCGACACCGCGCTGCTGCAGCGCGCCGCGCTGGCCCTGCTCAGCGGCGAGGGCGAGGGCCCGACGGGCAAGGTGCTGCGCAACCTCGGCCTGGACGAACTCTCGCTGGCACAGAGCGACGACGACACCCGCGCCACCATCGTGCGCCTGGGCAAGCAACTCTCGCGGCGCTGGTATGTGGGCTACGAGCGCAGCCTGAACGCGACGACGGGCAGCTGGCAGCTGATCTACCGCATCGCGCAGCGCTTCACGCTGCGCGCGCAGGGCGGCGACGACAACGCACTGGATCTCATCTGGCAGTGGAAATGGGACTGAGAGGGTACTGAACCGAGTCCACCGCGCCCCCGGCGACGGCCATCCAAGGCCTGCCACCATGCCGGGCGACAGGCATGAATTGGCGCCAAAAGTTTCCGGCATCGTCCTACAACTCTGCCGCGGCATGCCCCACATGTCCTGTCACAGCAATGCTGCAGGATGCAGGTCATGTCGAAGAACGCGCCTTCTCCCCTCTCCGCGCGCCCCCTGCCGGTGGCCGAGGACCAGCATGTCGACGCCGATCTGGACGTGGCACTGAGCACGCCGCTGACGCTGGTCGTCAACGCGCAACTCGAACTGGCCGACCTTGAGCAGCGCAGCGTGCAGTTGGCCCTCGTGATCCCGCGCTCGCAATGCCGCGGCGAGCGCCCGCGGCTGGCCGCGCTGCTGGACGCCGCCCAGGCCGCCGTGGCCCGGGCCACGCGCGGCGGCACCCTGCACCAGCCCCGCCGCGTGCTGACGCAGGTGGACGGCGAGCCCTACCTGATCCCGCTGTTCGAAGCCGCCTGAGCGGCCAGCCCCTCACTTCGAGCGGCCGTCGAAATGCGTGAGCGGGATGGTCGCCAGGTCTATCCCTTCCAGGCAGCGGATGTTGATCGCCGCCATGGCCTCGCCCGTCGGCCCCTGGCCCTCGCCATAGGGGTGCATGCCGCAGGACGGGCAGAAGCGATGCCGGATGACGTGTTGGTTGAACGTGTACGTGCTTGCGTTCTCGTCCGGCGTCTGCAGGCGCAGCGCCGCGCGCGGCACGAACCACATCAGCGCGCCCTTGCGCTGGCAGATCGAGCAGTTGCACGACATCGCCGAGGTGAACTCGCCATCGACCTCGAACCTGATGCGGCCGCAATGGCAGCTTCCCTGATGCGTCATGTCAGACCTCCTGCATGTCGAGTTGCAGAAGAAAGTCGCCGAGGCGATCGAAGGCCGGCTGCCAGCCCCGCTCGTGGTTGGCCCGGGCCTGGTCGTCGAAGAAGCGGTCGTGCACAAAGCGCAGCAGCGTGCCGCCGTCGGCCTCGCTGAGGTCGATGGCGACGCGCGACACGCGCTCGGGCGTGCTGTGCCAGGCCCAGGTGAAGGCCAGGCGTCGATGCGGCACCACCTCCAGGTATTCGCCCGACACGTCGTGCGTCTCGCCGCCCGGCACGCGGGAGACCATGCGGTAGCGTCCGCCGACACGCAGGTCGACCTGCGCCTCGCCGACCGAGCCCGGCCGCATGCCGCCGAACCAGCGGCTCAGCGCCCGCGGCTCGGTCCACGCGCGCCAGACCTTCTCCGCGCTGTAGGGGTAGTGCCGCTCGATGCGGACTTGGGGAGAGGCGTGCTGTTCGTTGTCTTGCATGGCGTGACTTCCTCTTGGTGGTACAGGTAGCGGCCGAGCGCGTCCAGCTGCTCGCCCCAGAAACGTTCGTAGCGCGACACCCAGGCCGCGGCGGCCTCCAGCGGCGCGGCGTCGAGTTCGCAACGCACGATGCGCCCCTCCTTGGCCCGCGCAATCAGGCCGGCGGCCTCCAGCACGGCCAGGTGCTTCATGAAGCCCGGCAGCGACATACCGTGCGGCCGGGCCAGCTCGCTGACGCTGGCCGCGCCGGCGTCCAGCTGCTCCAGCACGCGGCGTCGCGTCGCGTCCGCCAGCGCGGCGAACACGAGGTCGAGTTGGGCGCCTTTTTTGTTAACCATTTGGTTTAGTATTGATGCACAACCTCTGCGTTGTCAAGTGCGGCCCCGAGCCGTCGCCGCCCGGGCCTTGAGTGATGCAGTTCACCCAGCAACGCTCGAGTGCGCAGATCGGCGGCGTTATCGACCCATACGGCCGGGCGGCCGGGCTCAAGAATTTCCTCACCCCTTCCAGGAGATTCCCGCCATGCACATCAAGCCGCCCACGTCGCCCAACAGCCCCGCCACCCTGACGCCCCCACCGTCCAAGCCGGCACCTGCCAGCGGCCAGGGCAGCGATTTCGCGCAGCTGCTGAAGACGGCCCAGGCCGAGGGCCCGGCGCCCGCTGCCGCACGCAACCAGGGCTGAGGCCATGGCGACGACGCTCACCACGCTGGCCGATGCGAGCCAAGGTCGCGCCGCCAAGGCGGCCCCCACCGCCGCGCCGCGCGGCATGGCTTCCGGGCCGTTGCAGGCCTCGATCTCGCTGCCCGCTGTCGGCGTCACCGTCAGCTTCAGCCCGCAGGCCGTCGACGCGGCCGCCAGCCTGGCCCAGGCCGCCGTCAAGCTCGGCAGCGGCGGGGCCCAGCTCATCGGCGACGCCGCCCATGCCGTTGCTGACGCCGCCGGCACGGTGGTGGAAGGCGGCATCGTGGCCGTGCTGGCGGGGGGCGCCCTGCTGGGCGCGCTGCGCTGAGGCGGGCCCGGCCATGCGCTGCCTCCTGCCAGCCGCCCTGCTCTGCGCCACGCTGGGCATGGCAGGCTGCTCCGTCCTGACGCCCATGGTCGGCTGGGAGCTGGTCAAGACCGGCGGCGCCGTCGCGCTGGCCTACCAGCCGCCCGGACCCAGCAACACCGTCCACCACGGCGACGCGCCGGTCAAGGACGTCTGCGTCGAATACAACCGCGACATGCCGCTGGACGAGCTGGTGCCAGCCCTGCAGGCCGAGCTCAGGAGCCAGGGCGTGCAGAGCCGCGTCTACGACGTCGGCGCGGGCCAGCGCGACTGCGCCCATTGGCTGCGCTATGTCGGCAGCATCGAATGGGGCATTCCCCCGCTGGGCCAAGAGCACCGCGCCTACCTCAGCGCTGCCGCCCTGAGTCTGCACCGCGCCGATGGCCGGCTGCTGTCCAGCAGCGCCTACGTCGGCGACTCGGGCATGGGCCGCTGGGCCAGCACCCGCAAAAAGATCGCGCCGGTCGTCAAGGCCCTCATCACCGGCTTCGAGACCTGACCCATGAACGCATCCACTCGCCACCTTCTCGCGGCCGCCGCCTGCGCACTGCTCGGCGCCTGCGCTTCCAGTCCGCCCAGCCTCGTCAACGGTCCGCTGATCGCCGCGCCGCAGCCTGCACCGATGTTCCTGGAACAGCCTAGCAACGGCGCGATCTTCCAGGCCCACATGGCCAACACGACGCTGTTCTCCGGCGAGCGCCGCCCGCGCGCCATCGGCGACACGATGAAGGTCGACATCGCCGAGAACATCCACGCCATCCAGAAGCAGACCGGCGAGACCAGCCGCGAGAGCAAGCTCGCCACCAAGGGCCCCGGCGGCGCCCGACCCGGCGGCCCGCTGGCCTCGCTGATCAACATCGACGCCACCGCCTCGGGCAGCGACTCGTTCAAGGGCGCCGGCAACGCCGAAACGGCCAACAGCTTCAACGCCCAGCTCTCCGTCACCGTCATCAACGTGCTGCCCAACGGCAACCTGCTGGTGGCCGGCGAACGCAGCATGGGCCTCAACGGCGGCGTCAGTACCTTGCGCTTCTCCGGCATCGTCAACCCGCGCGACATCGGGCCGGGCAACGTCGTCGCGTCGCGCGACGTCGTCAACGCCAACCTGGAGAACGTCGCCCGCGGCGATATCTCCGAGGCCGCTTCGCGCAGCTGGCTGCAGCGCGTGCTGTCGCGCAGCCTGTCCATCTGGTGAGCCGCCGGCCCGTCAAGCCGGATAGCCGGGGTCCCAGCGGTCCAACTCCAAGGATCAAGCCGCCATGCCTGCCCCTACAAAGCGGGGCCCAAGAGAACCCTCGATGAAGAACAGACGCACTCAAGCGCCGTCAGCCCCAACCGACCACTGGCTGGCCAACGGTCAGGTGAAGACCTACCGCCGCGGCCAGCGCATCATCGAAGCCGGAAGCCCGCTGGGCGACTGGGTGGCCATCAGCCGCGGCGCGGCCTACCTCGTCTCGCAGGTGGCGCCAGGCACGCGCGTGGCCGTCGCGGCGCTGTGGCTGGGCGATGTCATCGGCGGCGAATCGCCGCTGGGCAAGCTGGCCGCGCGCTACGACGTGACGGCCCTCGTCGACGTGACGACCATCAACATCCCGCTGACCCAGCTCCAGGCGGACACCGCCCAGCCCGAAACCGGCCAGCTCTACACGGCCACCGCCAGCCGGCTGCAGGACCAGATCTCCATGCGCTTGGCCGGAAACGGCCTGCAGCGCCTTGTCAGCGTGATGGCCACGCTCGCCACGGCGCTCGCGCCGGACGCTCGAGCCCGGCACGCCGACCGTCTTGCGCTGCCCATCGCCCAGGCCTGCATCGGCCAGCTCTCGGGCCTGTCCAGGCGCCAGACCTGGATCTACCTCGGCCAACTGGGGCGCCACGGCTGGGTCGTCACCGCACGCAGCAAGGTCACGCTGGAAGGCCTGACGGCCTGGCTCGCGCTGATGCAGGAGGTCGAGAGCGCCGGCATCGAATGCATCGCCTCGCTGGAGCAATGCGACGCGACGCTGCTGCGCCTGAGCGCCCGGGCCCTCGGGAGGCCGTGAGAGAATGCTCGCCGCCCTGGACGCCCCCGTGCGCCAGGGCAGGATCTCTCCGTAGTTCAATGGATAGAACGGCCGCCTCCTAAGCGGCAGATACAGGTTCGATTCCTGTCGGAGGGACCAGCTCTAGATTTCAGAGCGTTCCACAAGACATCAAGCCCCCAAGTTAATCAACAACTTAGGGGTTTTTTTGTACCCAACGATCCCATAGAAGCTCTTTACAGCCCGGCCTAAGCGGGGAACATCTGGGGGAACAAAGCAGGGCTGCACCACATCCTAAGACTTTGTTCCCCCATGCTGACCGACGCCGCCTGCAAGAACGCCACATGCCCGGCTGGGAAGTCCCGGCTGCGGCTCACTGACTCTGGCGGGCTCTATCTCGAAGTCGCGCCTAACGGATCCAAGCGATGGTTTGCCAAGTACCGGTTTGCCGGCAAGGAGAAGCGCATTGCGCTCGGCAGCTATCCCGAGGTGCCTCTGAAGGCCGCTCGCGCGGCCCGCGACGCCGCTCGCAAGACCCGCGAGAAAGGCGTCGACCCCGTTCAAATCCGCAAGGCTGAAGTCATCGCCCAGCGCGCATCGTCTGCCATCACGTTCAAGACGGTTACAGAGGAATACCACGCGAGGAAGGCGAGCGACTGGAGCAAGGTCCACGCCGCGCAATTCCTGGGCTCTTTGATCGTTAGTTAGTGACAGGCTCACGCCCTGAGCCAGCCGGCCACCAGACTGGTCGCACGAGCCCCATGTGGAGGGCCGCTGGAGCTGGCGATGGACGC
>Ga0213878_10000264_pt1 | contig 20485 bp, 19 predicted proteins | sample VelepicoBEBS_R02_FD_161053 | JGI IMG/M metagenome (GOLD analysis project Ga0213878, IMG submission 161053) | Vellozia epidendroides bulk soil microbial communities from rupestrian grasslands, the National Park of Serra do Cipo, Brazil - BS_R02 | ecosystem: Environmental > Terrestrial > Soil >... | reverse complement strand
CGCCAGCACCGCGTTAGGGCCGACCGTCACGCTGCCGTCGATCATTCGGGTCAGGTGGACGCCGAGAAACGGCATCGCCGGGTCAGGGATCGGGTAGATCAAATGATTCACTATCTGGTTATGCTGCGGCGCCAGGCGGAAATACTCGCCGCGGAACGGGCAGATAATAAAGCCAGGATCGACGCCCAGCATTTTGACCAGCCGGTCAGCCATCAGCCCTGAGCACGTTATCAGCGTGGCGGCCTCGAACTCCTGCCCTTGCCGGGTATGGACAACCACCCCCGCGGCATGTTCATGCAGAGCGCTGACCTCGGCGCCATACACAATCTCGCCGCCTTTGGCCTGAAAGTTTTTCGCCATCGCCGCGGTAACCTCGCGGTAGCTGACGATGCCGCTTGAAGGGACAAAAATACCGCCAAGCCCCGTGATATTGGGTTCCCGCTCCCGCAGCTCTGCGGCGCTCAGCCATTCACGCTCCAGCCCGTTCGCCGCGGTGCGTTCCCACAGCGCCCGCATGCGATCCATCTCCAGGTCCGAGGTCGCGACCAGCATTTTTCCGCAACTGTCGTAGCGAATGCCGTTTTGATCGCAGAACGCTTTGGTGGCCCGGTTGCCAGCCAGGCAAAACTGCGCTTTGAGGCTTCCCGGGGTGTAATACACCCCGGCATGAATAACCCCGCTGTTGTGGCCCGTCTGGTGACAGGCCGGAGCGGACTCTTTTTCCAGTAACGCAATTCTGGCGTCAGGATAGACGTCAATCAGCTGCATGGCGGTGGACATGCCGATGATGCCGCCGCCAATAATCACAAAATCGTACATCCGCTCACTTCCTTTGTTTAATAACGCTTATTGATGAGTCTGGTAGTGGGGAGTGGAATACGCAAAGTAACCGCGCTGGCGCATCAGCTCACGACGCAGATCCGGGTGCGGCGTAAAGCGATCGCGCCCGTGCAGCCAGAACAGATTGTTAATAAGCAGGAATTTCCCGACCGGAACCGGTACCGAAAGGATGTTTTTGCTGTTTTCCAGCGCATCCGACAGCTCGCTCAGCCAGACGCCCTCCTCAAAATCTTTAGGCTGTACAAACTGATCGATATAGCGCATGACCGGGCGCCCCTGGGCATCGACATCAAAGACCGGATGGAACACGTCGTGGCTGACGTTTTTGCTCGGCGGCGCGGCCCAGCGCATCGCGCGACGCGCCAGCGGGTGCGTGAAGTAGCGCTGCAGATGCTCCCAGTCGTCCAGGTGCAGCAGCAGCGAATTTCCGCCCTGCATATTCTGCTCATCGATTTTCATCATCAGCACATAGTCCGTGACTTCTTCGACGTAGGTGCCGTCGTTATGCAGCTCCAGCACGCGGTGCGGCTGTCTCAGATAGCTGTCCGAACTGTCGACGTTTTTCACCACGAAGCGCGCGTAGTACTGACCGCTCATCGCATCAAAGTTTGAACGTCCAATCAGGTGCGCCACGGCGGTCGCCAGTTTAACCATCTCATCGGCCTGCGCGACGTTATCGATACCTTCCGCCCCGATAAGCAGCGCGCCTTCGCTGCGGTTCAGCAGAGTATTAATCAGCAGCGGCTGCAGCTGATTACCGCAGAGATCGTCAAGGATTTTGCCCACTTGAAACCGCAAAAACGATTTATACTCCAGCGCCTGCACCGGCCACTGCTCGACCTGTTGCAGGAATTTCTCCGTCACCTGGGCGGAGAACGTCAGCTCCAGCATCCGGGGTGATTGCCGTGAAGGGGCAACAGTAAAAGCGGGCGCATTACGGGAGACGTCGGCGGCATGCTGTTTTACGGCAGTCAGTGTGTTCATCAGAATCAAACCTCTCAGTAGAGACTCAGGGGGACATTGCGATGTTCATTTCGTAGCCATAAATTAAAAATATCTACATTTTTATAAAATGCGCATAAAAAGATCTGAAATGTTTGTTTTTTGTGATCAATTAAACAAATATTTAACAATGGAATTAGCCGGGAAGGTACAACATGATGCGCGTCAACTGCCGTGCGTCGCGTCAGGACAGGTAGTTATCTGACAGTGGCAAAGCATGAGAGGGTGTATCGACATCTCACCGTAACGCTGACGGAAAATGCATGCAAAGAGAAGATTTATCCAACATGGGCGCAGCGCAGGTTTGGCTCATCCCTGATGAGGGCGGGATGCCGGTATTATGTCTCCACACCTGCTTTCCTCCGACCTGACGCAGCGTAGGTTCAGGCTGGAATACATTCCGCAGACGCTGTCACACGATGACGCCACCTGCGACCATCTTCGCGATTTCCAGTGCCAAAGCGCCGTGCTTTTTACCGGTGTCAGCCTTGTCTCCGGCGACTGCATCTTCCAGACTGGCTGGTCAGCGCCAGGGCGCTTATCTGACGCCCGGCTTAAGATACACATGTTGCATAACGGGCAGTATCAGCATCCGCACGGGGACGGTCTGTCCCCGGCATAACCCACTCTGCCGCATTAACACAACGTCGGAACCCCGAGGCACCACATTACCAGCGCAGTATCGGGCAGCCGGTAGCGGCCTGTAGCGCCTCAAACTCGACGCCGGGGGCCATCTCCACCAGACGCAGGCCATCGGAAGTAATATCCAGCACCGCGAGATCGCTGATGATGCGGTCCACCACCCCGACGCCGGTCAGCGGCAGATCGCAGTTCGCCAGGATCTTGTGTGCCCCGCCCCTGGCGCAGTGCTCCATCAGCACCACCACCCGCTTGACGCCCGCCACCAGATCCATGGCGCCGCCCATGCCCTTGACCATCTTGCCCGGGATCATCCAGTTCGCCAGATCGCCCCGCACCGACACCTGCATAGCCCCGAGCAGCGCCAGGTCGATGCGACCGCCACGGATCATGGCGAAGCTCTCAGCGCTGTCGAAGAAGCTGCTGCCGGGTAAGGTGGTGATGGTCTGCTTACCGGCGTTGATGAGATCCGGATCCAGCTCTTCTTCGCCAGGGAAGGGGCCTATGCCAAGCAGACCGTTCTCGCTCTGCAGCCAGACCTCCATGCCGTCCGGAATATAGTTGCCCACCAGGGTCGGCAAGCCGATCCCCAGGTTGACATAAAAGCCGTCTTGCAGCTCCAGGGCGGCGCGTTGCGCCATCTCTTCACGGGTCCAGGCCATATGATCAGTCCTTTTTCACTGTGCGTACTTCGATGTGTTTCTTCGGATGAGGGTTGAGGACAAGTCGCTGCACATAGATGCCAGGCAGGTGGATCTCGTCCGGCGCCAATTCGCCGACCTCGACTATCTCCTCCACCTCGGCGACACAGATCCGGCCCGCCCTGGCGCAGAGCGGGTTGAAGTTGCGCGCCGTCTTGTTGAACGTCAGGTTGCCCGCCTTGTCTGCCCTGGCGCCTTTGATCAGGGCCAGATCGGCGGTCAGGGACAGCTCCATCACATACCATTCGTCGCCGAACTGACGGGTCTCCTTGCCTTCGGCAACCAGGGTGCCGTAGCCGGTTCGGGTGAAGAAAGCGGGGATCCCCGCACCGCCCGCCCGCAACTTCTCGGCCAGGGTGCCCTGGGGGGTGAACTCCAGCTCCAGCTCACCGGCCAGATACTGACGTTCGAACTCCTTGTTTCCCCCCACGTAGGAGGAGATCATCTTCTTGATCTGACGGCTGTAGAGCAGCGGTCCCAGACCAAACTCATCCACCCCGCAGTTGTTGCTGATGATGGTGAACCCCCGCTTGCCCGTCTCGCGTAGCGCCTCAATGAGCGACTCGGGGATGCCGCACAGGCCGAATCCGCCCGAAGCGATGGTGATACCGTCCTGCACCAGATCCGCCAGGGCCGCGTGGGCATTGGGATAGACCTTGTTCATGAATACCTCTCTTGTTAGCCCCACTGCACTCATGCAGCACAGTCCATTGATTTTTAATGTTTCATGACCCAGAGTATCGGGATCAGCGCAATACTCCGGTCATCCCTCTTGCACGGTGTCGATGACGATAAAAAGCTGTTCGTCTACTTGCTCGACGGGGTAGCGACTGACCTTGAGCTGAGTCGAGTTGAGCAGATAACCGGTGCGCAGATTGAAACGCAGACCGTGAGCGCCGCACTGGATAACCTCCCCTTCCAGCCGACCGCCGCACAAAGACGCTCCCTGATGGGGGCAGCCGTCGTCGATGGCGTAGAACTGCCCGGCAACGTTGAACAGCGCCAGGCTCTTGCCCTCCGCCTCGATCAAGGTTCGCAGTCCAGGGGCGGGGACGCGCTCCGCCGGAACGGCGATGCGTTTTTCTTTCATATTGCGGTTCCTTTCACTGTGGGTTGTACCGCCAGCGCCTGGCGCAAACCGGCGAGCAGCCGCTCGGCCGGTTGCGCCCCGGACAGGGTAAAAGCGCCATCGACCACGAAACAGGGCACGCCCTGGCTGGCCTTCGCAGCAGCCTCGCCGATGAAGGGGGTTCCATCGCCCAGCAGGCAATCCGCCAACGGGTCGGGTGAGAAACCGACAGCTTCGGCAACCCCCAGCAGAGTGTCGCTATCTCCCAGGTTCCCACCCCGCACAAAGTGCGTGGTAAACAGCGCCTCCAGCAGTGCATCCGTTTGCGCCGGGGTGCCGAGCGTGCAGGCCTGCTGCCACAATCTATGCGCATCGGCGCTATTGGGCATGCGGGCGATCCGGCTAAAGTCCAGTGTTGCCCCGGCCGCCGCCGCGGCTTGCTGCACCTCGGCTTGACGCAGACGCATGGCCTGCTCGCTGCCCAGACGCTTGATATAGAAGTCGGTGAAAGATTCCCCTTGCGCGGGCAGACAGGGCAGCAGTTGCACCCCGCGCCAACTGACATCGACCAACACCTCAGGTTGCTCGGCATGCAGCAGGGCCAATGCCCGCTCCAGCTGGCGCTTGCCAATCAGACACCAGGGACAGATGAAGTCGAAATAGACCTCGACTTTCACGATTCCGCTCATGTCCGCGCCTCCGTGGTATGGGTACCGACGGCAGGTTCACCCGCCACAGACGGCGGTGAATCACTTTCCAGCCTTGCCATGTCTTTGTGATAGTGGCGCTTGGCATAGGAGAAGACGGCCGCCGCCGCGATGCTGACCAGGGGTACCAGTTGGAAAGCGTTATCCAGACCGATGAGGTCGGAGACCCGTCCCGTGACGAAGGGACCCGGAGCCAGCCCGAGCAGGTTGTTGGCCAGTGTCAGGGTGGCAAAGGCCGTACCGTGTACGCTGGCGCTTGTCAGGTTAGCGACCATGGCGCCCGCCGGGCCCGAGGTGCCGGTGGCGATGAACATGCCGAGACAGATCAAGACCAGTTGGGCCATGCCTGTCGGCAGGGCGAATGCCAGCGACAGCAGCGTGCAACTGCTGAGGCTGTAGAAGATGGCCAGGCTTATCTTACGATCCGGCCGATTCCGGCACATCTTGTCGCTCAGAACGCCGCAGAGGATCATGCCCGCGCCGCTGCACAGCACGATGATGGCGGCAATGCTCCCCGCCTTATCCGTGCCCATGTCGTAATAACGGTTGAGATAGCTCGGCATCCAGACGATGACGGTCCCGCCGACAAACAGCTGCAAGCCGCTGCCAATATAGGCCGAAATCACAGAGCGGCTGGAGTAGAGGGTACGTAACGACTTGCTGTAGATCTCGGGGGCAGGACGCGCTACGCCTCTCGCCGGTGAGATGCGCGTTTCCCTGACGATGATCGGATAGAGCATCGCCAGCAGCAGGCCGAACAGCGCCATGCCCGCGAAAGCCCATCGCCAGCCCAGAAAATGGGCCAGCACGCCCCCAGAGGCCATACCCAGCACAGAGCCAAACATACCACCGGAGATGAACGCGCCTGACAGGGTGGCCCGCATTTCCCGCGGGAAGACAGAGACCACCACGGCGATACCGACGCTGCCATAAGCAGCCTCCCCCACTCCAACCAGGAAGCGGGCAGCGAACATCTCTTCGTAATTCTGGGCCACGGCACAGCCCAGGGTCGCCAGACTCCACAGCATAGCCATCAGCGTCAGGCTCTTCACCCGGCCAAAGCGATCCGCCAGCAGGGAGAGCGGGAAAGTTAACAACCCGACCATCAGCGCCACGATGCCGCTGAGCAGGCCAAGTTCAGTATCGGTTAGCGCCCATTCTCCCTTAAGCATGGGGAAGACGGCGTTGAGCACCTGACGCGACATATAGTCGGAGATCAGCAGCCCAAAAGTCAGCGCAAAGACTACCCAGGCATAACGACGCGGAACGGTAACCTTGCTCGCTTCGTCATCGTTGTTGATATGATACGTAGCCATACAGTTCCTCATTCATCTGCCCGCACCGCGTAGCGCTCAGGCCGCCCCATCAGCGATGGAGGGGGCGGCTCGTCTCGTTTAGCCGCGTTGCGGCACACCTTTCTCGCCAGCCTTGCGATTCGGCGACATGCCGTTGGCCAGCAGAGTCTGTTCGACGCTGTCGTACTGGACGCCGATACGATAGATGGCGCGGGCTTCCTTACCGTTCGCTACCCCGCGACCCAGCTCGTGCGACACCCGCACGCACTGCTGGATCTGCTCGACCGAACTCATACGCTGACCGTGCTGGCCAATGATGGTGTCCTCAATGCCGCAGCGCGGATGCAGACCTATGGCCATGGCCATCATGTTGAACGGCAGCACGTTTTTGAGCAGGGATTCGGCGGTCAGGGTGCAACCATCAGGCGCACGCTGGACGAAGTTCATGAAGTTGTACGGGTTGGGGCCATCAAAACCGCCGCCGATGCCGATCCAGGTCAGATTGAGCGGGCCCATGTAGATACCCTTGCGCACCAGACGCTCCAGAGTCTCGAAGGCATGCATACCGGTCAGTTGGAAGTGCGGCTGGATGCCATGAGCCTGCAGACGTCTGAGGTGCTCTGCCACCCAGGCCGGACCGGCCGGTACCGTCATTTCGCTGTAAGCGGCCTGCAAAGCCGGGTTAGCCAGGGAGGTGCCTTCCAGGTACTCCGGATAGAGCAGCTCCATAATGTTCATCTGGGTGGTGTTAATGGCCACCGTGACCTGATCCGGCTTCGGCGTCAGCTCGGCCAGCATGTGGCGGGTGTCGTCTGACAGCCACTTGGCCGCCTCGCCCTCACTTTCCGGGGCGAAGGAGATGGAGCCGCCGACCTGGATAATCATGTCCGGCACGGCCTTGCGCACCCCGGCGATCAGCTCGTTGAACTTGGACAGGCGCTTGGAGCCTGTGCCGTCCAACTCACGCACATGCAGGTGCAGCACCGTCGCACCGGCTTCGTAGCAATCCACCGCTTTCTGGATCTGCTCCCCCATGGTGACCGGGATGTCTTCCCGGAAGTCTTCCGGCGCCCACTCCGGGCCGTAAGGGGCCACGGTGATCACGGTCTTTTCCATGTTTTCCGGGTGCAGGGAATCGTCAAAAAATTGCATCTATTCTCTCCTTGCATAAGGGTCTTGATGAGTCATTGATCCACCCGGACAATCTCGCCCGGGTGAAGGTGTAATTCAGAAGGGCCTGTCGCCCATGATCCCAGTCCGCTCCATCTTGCGGTGGCAAGCCGGGTAGTCCATGGCGGCATAGTGCTGTGTGCTGCGGTTGTCCCAGATGGCGATGCTGCCGGGCTGCCAGCGCCAGCGTACCTGGTATTCGGGAAGGTAGGCCTGGCTTATCAAATAGCGCAGCAGATCGCTACCGCCCATGTTGTAATCCTGCCCGTAGCGAACATTCGCCGGGGTGTGGTAATTGCTGAAGTGTGTGGTGAAGGCGTTGACGAACAGGATCTTCTCGTCCGTCTCCGGATGGGTACGCACCACCGGGTGCTCTGCGTCCGGGAACTGCGCCTTGAGCGCCAGCCGCTTCTCGATAGGGATGGCCGCCCCGAAACTGGACTCCAGACTATGGCGGGCGCGCAGGCCTGCTATCTTCTGCTTAACGTCCTCCGGCAGGTTCTGATAGGCCACCACCATATTGGCCCAGAGCGTGTCTCCCCCCACTTGCGGACTCTCAACGCAGCGCAGCACGCACCCCAGCGGGGGCTTCTCGCGCCAGGAGGCATCGGAGTGCCAGGCATTTTCATAGCGCTCGTTCGCCACTTCCGGCGTCTTGTAGATACGTACCAGACCAGGATGGTCCGGGTCACTGCCCGCCACCGGATGATCCTCCAGGTCGCCGAACAAACGGGCGAAGGCGACGTGTTCGGCACGGCTGATATCCTGCTGACGCAGGAACAGAACCCGGTGTCTGAGCAGTTGCGAGCGGATCTCCGCAAACAGGCCAGCGTCATGAATGGCGTCGGCCAGACGAACACCGCTCAGCTCAGCGCCGATATGGCAGGTCAGTTGTTCTACACGCATGTCATGCTCCCCTTAGATGACAAAGATCGATGAGCCCGTGGTCTTGCGCGATTCGAGATCGCTGTGGGCCTTCACCGCATCCTGCAGTGCATATTTTTGGTTGATATCAATCCGGATCCGCCCGCTGCCGACGTGGTCAAACACCTCGGCGGCCAGAGCCGCCTTCTCGGCCGGATCGGCAATATAGTCGGCCAGCGCCGGGCGGGTCAGATGGAGCGATCCTTTCATCGCCAGCAACACAGGATCGAACGGCGGGACGGGACCGGACGCGGTGCCGACGCAGACCATCAGACCGCGACGCTTGAGCGAGTCCAGCGAGCCCATGAAGGTATTCTTGCCAACGCTGTCGAACACCACATTGACGCCGACGCCCTCGGTCAGGGTGCGCACGCGCAGAGCCACATCTTCATGGCTATAGTCGATGGTGTAGTCGCAGCCATGGGCACGGGCCACCTCGGCCTTGGCCTCGCTGGAAACGGTGCCGATCACGGTCAGGCCGAGCAGTTTGGCCCACTGGGCGACAATGAGGCCGACGCCACCTGCGGCGGCGTGCAACAAGATGCTGTCGCCGGGCTTGAAGTCATAGATGCGGCGCATCAGATAGGCAGAGGTCAGCCCCCGCATGGTCATGGCGGCAGCCGTCTCGAAGGTGATGTTGTCGGGTAGCTTGATAAGCGGAGCGGCCGGAATCAGTCGCTCAGTCGCATAGGCGCCGAGGGTATTGAGGAACCCGGTGTAGGTAACACGATCGCCCACCGCCACGTTAGTCACCCCGGCGCCGATGGCCTCCACCACCCCGGCCGCCTCGACGCCCATGCCGCTTGGCATCGGAATCGGGTAGGTACCATTGCGGAAATAGGTATCGGCATAGTTCAGACCGACGGCGACCTGGCGCAGGCGAACCTCGCCCGGGCCTGGCTCTCCGACCGTGACGTCTTCGTAGCGCAGTACCTGCGGCCCCCCAGTCTCATAAAAGCGTATGGCTTTGGCCATCTCTGTTCTCCAACTCGTCTTCGATGTGAGCAAAATGCCTCGTACTGAATTGAATCTAGGAGGTTGCGTAAACGTACGCTTTTCATCTGGCGACAGCCGCTTTTCATCTCGTGACGATCGCCCTGAATTCATCGTCTTAGCGGGGGTGAAACCGCCAACATCGGCCTCGTCTTACCGCCTTGCGACGGGTTTCCCGGCCCCAGAAATGACCATGGTTTGAATTGAATGAAAAAGCACTCAGCGGGGCCATGTATGGCCCCGCCGATGCGTTGGCGGCGGAAGGAATTGATTCGGCGCGGGAACGCGCCGCTGGCGAGCGACCTGAAATGTGAGTCGCGAGACGTTTGCTAACCTTATCCTGTCAATGCGGCAAAACCCTCAGGCGCCCTCTCCCCCATTGCTGGTTTCGATCTCCCGGATCAACCGCTTGTTGATCTTGCCGACACTGGTTTTGGGAATTTCCGGGACGATCCGGATCTGCCGGGGTATGGCCCATTTATTGATGTGGCCGCTGTCGACAAACCGTTGCAGATGCGCCGTTATGGTCTGCGCTTCCAGGAACTCTCCCTCCTTGCAGACCACCAGCGCCAGCGGGCGCTCGCCCCACTGCTCATCCGGGATCCCGATGACGGCCACCGAGCTGACCGCCGCGTGCGAGCTGATGAGGCTCTCCAGCGCCAGCGAGCTTACCCACTCCCCGCCGGTCTTGATAACGTCCTTGATGCGATCCTTGATCTCTACTATCCCATGGGGATCGATGGATGCCATGTCGCCGGTGTGCAGCCAGCCGCCGTCCCATAGCTCAGCCCCTTTCTCGGGCTCCTTCAGATAGCCCTGAGTCAGCCAGGGCGCGCGTACCACGATCTCGCCCAGGGTCTCGCCATCATGCGCCACTTCCCGACCTTCGCCATCGACGATGCGCAGATCCACCAGCGGGACTGGCATGCCGGTCCTGATCCGCAGGGGCAGTTGCTCCTCCATGGGCAGGGCCAGTTCAGCATCGCTCAGGTGGGTCAGACAGAGCAGCGGGCAGGTCTCCGACATGCCATAGCCCGCGTGGATGCGTATACCTTTGCGATGCGCCTGTGTCGCAAGCCCAAGGGGCAGCGCACTGCCGCCCAGCAGCATCTTCCATCCCGACAGGTCGGTTCGCGCGGCTTCGCCGCACTCGAGGATCATCTGCAAAATGGTCGGCACGCAATGCGAGAAGGTCACCCCCTCGTCGCGATAGAGCCGCACCAGCTTGTCGGGCTCGTAACGACCGGGGTAGACCTGCTTCACCCCCAGCATCGTCGCCACATAGGGGACGCCCCAGGCATGCACATGGAACATAGGGGTGATCGGCATGTAGACATCGTTCGAACGCAGCAGCGACTGCCCTTCATGGGCCGCCAGGAGACCCAGCTCATTGAGGGTGTGCAACACCAGTTGGCGATGGCTGAAGTAGACGCCCTTGGGGTTGCCCGTGGTACCCGTCGTGTAGAACAGGGTGGCCATCGAGTTTTCATCAAAGTCGGGGAAGTCGAAGTGATCCCCCGCTGCGGCCAGCAGCGTTTCATATTCCCCCAGCACCGGCAGACGGGTCGCCTTCCCCCCGTCATCGCTGAGCTGGATGTAGCCCCGGACAGTGGTCAGCGTCTCCTCCAGCGACTCGATCACTGGTAAGAAGTCGTCGTGCACCAGCACCAGATGATCCTCAGCATGATTCATGGTGTAGCCGAGTTGATCCGCCGAGAAGCGGACGTTGACCGTGTGCAGCACGGCGCCGATCATCGGCACGGCGAAGAAGCACTCGAGGGCGCGATGGCTGTCCCAGTCCAGCAGAGCGACGGTGTCGCCGGGCTTGATACCGGCCGCCGTCAGCATGTTCGCCAGACGGTGGATGCGCTTCCTGAGGGTACGATAGTCGTAACGCAGCTTGTCGGCGTAGACGATTTCTCGTCCGGGGTGATAACGCTCGCCCGACAGCAGCAGGCTCTTGATCAGCAACGGATAGGCATGGGCCCCCTGCGCTGACGGTATGATTCTTGTCTTCACCATGCAGGTTCCTCTTTGACTCATTGTTTGCCCGGTATGAAGGTAATAGCAGATGAAGGTTGGCCCCTGGCGCTCGCCTCAGGCGTCGAGGCGACGCACCAGCTCCAGACCCTGAGGCCATGGGCCGAAGCCGCTCGCTGGATTGAGGTGGCCCACGGCGCCCAGTTCGACGACCTCGCTGCCCCAGTCGCTCGCCATGGCGCGCACCGCGTCGGCGCTGGCCAGGGGATCGTTGTTGCTGAGGGCCACCAGGCTTGGAAACGGCAACCGCGTGCGCGGCAACGGGCTCCAGCCGCCGGCCTGCAGGGTTTCCTGGCTCGGGTACTGGGCTGGCCAGCTGGCGTGAAGATCCGGAGGGGTGACCAGCAGGGCCCCTTTGATTTGGTGCTGATGATGACGCGCCCAGTGCACCGTCATCAGCACACCGGCACTGTGCGCAACCAGGATAACCGGGCCGTCGATCAGCGCCAGTTCTTGTGCGATGGCCTCGACACGCGCCCGGCAATTGAGCTTGTCCTGGGTCAGGGGAGGCACTGAACGCACCCTGACCAGGCTGGCCGCCAGATGCGTCTGCCAATGTTCCGCCACATGATCGCGCAATCCGGGGACGATCAGCACTGTAGCCTTGGTGTGCAATTTATCCATGTGACTCTCCTTGCTCTCCAGCGGGCCCGGCGAAGGGCCAGCGCCTCGCGAGCAACAGTAAAGCCAAAATAGTCAAGTTACTTCACTTTTGGCGCCATCGATTTGTCATTTTACGACAAAGGCAAAAAAGACTGAGGTCCGCGCTAGCCATGTCACATCCTCCAAATAAAGGAAGTGCCCATACGACAAAAAATGAACAACATACTTTCCATTTTGTTACTCGACTGCTAAGTAAATGTTAATCAATCGTATGTAATACAGATTAATCTTTTAAGGAAGCTGCACAATGACTGTCTTAGCCAGAGCCGCCATCCTCACCAATTATCTGGACGTCACCCGTCAACTCGGCCTCAATACCCAGCACCTGTTGACGCAGGTGGGGCTCAGTACCTCCATCCTGGGTATGCCTAATCAACGCATCCCCGTTTCCACCGCCATTAAGCTTATCGAGCAGTCCGCCCTGATCAGCGGGTGCGATACCCTGGGCCTGCGAATGGCGGAAAATCGTCAGCTGTCGGACTTTGGCGAGATAAGTCTGCTGCTCGGTCACTTACCCACCCTGCGCGATGCGTTGCTGGGGATTGTGCAGTATCTCCACCTGTGCAATGACTCGCTGGCGATCTTCATTGAGGAGGCAGGCAAGACGGTTATCATTCGCGAGGAGGTGATCACTGATATCCCCACCTCGTCACGCCATGCCTCCGAGTTGGCGGTCGGCGTCATGTACCGCTTCTGCGCCGCTCAGGTCGGTGTGGGCGCAAACTGGCATCCTATCAGCGTCAACTTCACCCACGATGCGCCAGCGGATCTCTCCGTCCACAGGCGCATATTCGGTTGCAAAGTGGAGTTTGGCAGCGAATTCAATGGCATCGTCTGTCAGGCTGCCGATCTGGACATCGCCAACCCGCAGGCCAACAAGGCTATGGCCCACCACGCGCGTAACTACCTCGACTCTCTGATGGTGGAACATCGCCAGTCCCTGCTGTTCGACGTGCGTAAATCGATCTACCTGCGGCTGCCCATGGGGCGCGCCACCATAGAGCAAATCTCCCGCACCCTGGGGATGAATGTGCGCACCCTGCAACGCCATCTGGAAGAGAGCGGTGCCACCTTCAGCGAACTTATCAATCAGGTGCGGCGCGATCTGGTGATCCGTTACCTGCAGAATCCAGGCTACTCCCTTGGCCACATCGCCGACATGCTAGGCTACTCCATGCCCAGCTCCTTCACCCGCTGGTTCAATGCCCAGTTCGGCATGCCTCCCGCCACCTGGCGTTCGCGTCACAGCATAGTGCCCAGGGTCGTCCAGATAAATTGCTCCAGCCTTGCCTACGGCTGATCGCGCCAAAAATTGCTTCACTGTTTCAGCCGTTGGCGCATCGAACGGCATTAGTGATGACGGGTTTATGACTTCATCATCTGTCCGCAATCGCTGTTTCATGCAGGTAATGCCAGCGAGGTTGCTCACTCTGGATATCAATCACGGCAACCGACCAGCGAGAGTGCACATTACCCTCATTGTGGTGAGTTTCACGGTAGCGGCAAACGACTGAAGACGCCGACAACTGCAGGGTTTCACAGCAATCAATGCCAATTTGCAGGTTTGGGCGCCCCCCGATGTTATTGCGAAACAGGTTTTCCACCTCCGAAAAACCCATACTCTGCCCTTTCATGGTCACCATTTTGAACGACGGGCTGAAACTGCCAAGCAGGTGATGCAACGCAGCGGGATAATCAGAACGCCCCGCGAACACCTCTTCAATCCATCGATGCAGGTTGACTACGCTTTGATGTGCAATTAATTCTTTTTTTGATTGCATAACGACTCCGGTTGTTTATTAAGTGACACAAGAGTAAACAGGGGCAACAGGCCAAGCAGCGCAGCAATAAGGAAGGCCGTGTGATAAGCAGATGTTGTCGTTGTGTGTTGCTGCAACAGATTAAACAGCAGTGTAAAAAGCGCGGCACCAACGCTAAATGACATCTGCCGGTTGAGGTTCCAGACAGTGCTGGCCCGGGACAGATGTTCGCCGGTGAAGTCAATCATCGCCGTAGTTTGCGCGGTATTTGCGCCAATACCGCCGCCTATCCCCATCAGCAAATATGCCAGCACCAGCACAGGCAACCCATCGTCGGCACCCACCAATGACAACAGCGCAATACCCGCCGCATGGCAGCTCAAGCCAAGGATAAAGAGTTTTGCCGCACCAACACGGTTATAGAGACGACCACAAACGCTCATGGCACAGAACGAGCCAGCGGCGTACAACACCATCAGTAGCCCGGTTTCGCTGGCACCCCACCCCATAACCTGTTGTAGAAAGAAGATGTTAAGCAGGTTCACACCCGTAAAAATGCCCGGCACGGCGTAATACACCAGCACAGAGAAGCGCATTCGCGGATTGCTCAACACACTGAGATCCACAATAGCGTCAGGTTGCCGACGATAATGGCGCACATACAGCGCAGCAAAAATGACGCCCAATATCACCAACCCCAGCGGCAATGCGGGATTTGTCGCATCTGCATAAAGCGACATCCCCATCAACAAAGCCGCCAGAGCAAGGCTTACCAGCGCCAGACCGGCAAGGTCCGGGCGTTGGGACAGGGTTTTCTCAGCATTAATCCACCACCATGCCAGAGCAGCAGTGAGCAGGCTGAACGGAATATGACACAGGAATACCCAGCGCCAGGAGAAGTGATCAACAATCGCGCCGCCCGCCGCAGGCGAGAGCGCAGGTGCGATCAGTGCGACGGCCATAATCAGCGTTGAGATCCTGGCCCATTCGTTTTTTTGAAACAAACCAAATGTCAGCGCCTGACCGACCGGGATCAGTAATCCTCCGCCTGTACCTTGCAAAAAGCGAAATACAATCAACCCGTTAAAGTCGGTTGATAATCCGGCGCACAATGCCCCCACAGAAAATACCGCCATTGAGGCCATCATGGTCATCCGTGCCCCTATATGGCTGGCGATCCAGGTACTTAAGGGGATTATCAGGGTCAGACCTAAAATATAGCTGTTGGCAACCCAGGCTACGCTGGATTCAGAGACATGCAATTGGCGGGAAATATCCGGCAAGGCGATTGCTGACATAAAAATATTTATGCAATCGATGAAAAAACCGGCTAAAAATAGCGTGGCAATGCGATAACGATATGTCATTTTGACCTCCGCCGAGCAGTCTAGACTGGCTTGACCGGCGGCGTCGATCAAACTAAATTAAACACGTTGTTTACCAAAATTTAACGGCCAATGTTTAACCACCTTAATCGAATTCAAACGTTCATCTCCGTTGTAGATTGCGGCTCCTTTACCAAAGCCGCAGAGCGCCTGTTCATCAGCAAGGCAATGGCCAGTATCCATGTAAAATCGCTTGAAGAAGTGCTGAATGTGCCATTGCTCATCCGCAATACGCGCGGCATTTTGCTGACAGAAGCAGGAGAAGTGCTGTACAACGATTTTCGCGAGATCTTCGTCAATATCCAGACTTCGCTGGAAAATATATCCGACAGCCATCGTTCGCTCTCAGGTACACTAAGTATTACTTCAACAACTGAATTTGGTGAGTATTATTTGTTGCCGATGATAAGTCAGTTTTGCCAGCTTAATCCGAATTTGAATATTAATTATTATGCAGACTCTTCACTGAATGATTTAGTGACTGAGCGGCTTGATCTGGCAATTCGACTGGGCTCTTTACGCGATTCTTCATTGAAAAGCCGAAAACTGGCAAGTTACCCGATTGTTCTGGTCGCCTCTGCCTGCTGGCTTGAAAATAACCCCCTCAGTTCCCCAGAAAATTTGAATACCGCGCCGTGGATCGCCAACAGTAATTTACAGACCCCGACACAATGGACGCTGACAGATGAAAAAGATCAACCGTTTGTTGTCCGCGCAGTTGCCAGATTCCATTCGAATACCTCAACAGCGATTAAATCTATGACCTGCGCCGGACTCGGTATCGCCGTATTACCTGAATGGCTGGTCAGAGCTGAAATCGCCAGCGGCGAACTGGTACAACTCTTTCCCGAATATAAATTGCCGGTACAGGACATCACTATTGTCTACGCTGGCGACCATCGGATCCGCCTTAAATGCCGCAAGTTTATTGATTACCTGATACAGAATTTGGAGTTATAAGGCTGGGTATGGAGCGGGCGAAGGGAATCGAACCCTCGTATAGAGCTTGGGAAGCTCTCGTTCTACCATTGAACTACGCCCGCATTGGTGTGCGTAAGGCATTATAAACCTTACACACTGTCTGGCAAGACTCGTCTCGCTTAACTGGCGAGAAAATAACCTGTTAACACTTAGGCTTACTGCCCTGCGGCGGCAGATAGCGCAGCGGATCGATAGCCGTTGCGCGGTAACGGATCTGGAAGTGAAGCTTCACGGTATCCGCATCCGAGTTGCCCATTGTGGCTATCTGCTGGCCGATTTTCACGCTCTGACCATTGTTCACCATCATCTTGTCGTTATGGGCGTAGGCGGTGATGTAATCTTCGCTGTGCTTAATCATGATCAGGTTGCCATAGCCGCGCAGCTGGTTGCCGACATACACCACCTTGCCCGCACCGGCGGCATAAACCGGCTGCCCGCGGGAACCCGCGATATCGATGCCTTTATTACCGCCATCGGCAGTGGAATACGGCAATACCACTTTTCCGCTGGTCGGCCAGCGCCAGCAGCGCTGCCCCACTGGTGGCCATGAGGCTTGTGGGACCTGAGAAGACGGCGTCACTTTTGCCATGCTGGTACTGCCTTTCGACTTCCCGCTCTTCGAGGAACCGGTGCTGCCATTGGTCTTCAGACGCTGCCCGACCTCAATGGTATACGGTGGCGACAGGTTGTTGAGCCGCGCCAGGTCGCTAACACTGGTGCCGGTCGCGCGCGAAATGCGGTAGAGCGTATCGCCACGCTTCACAGTATACGTCGTGCCATCGCCAGAGCCCGAGGAGCATCCCACGAGAATCAGCCCAAGCGTAAGGCACAAAAGAAGACGAAATGGATGTCGAATCAGGCTTCCTGCAAGCAAAACGAATCCTCATCAGGTGGAAATAAGAATGCCTATGATAACAGTACAGGACAGGATGCCAATGCTAATCAGGGCATGCGGAGATTAAAAAAAAGCCCGGTAAGCAACTTAGCTACCGGGCTTTTACTCACCACAGGCGAGAGATTACTTCACCGGGCGCAGTGCCGGGAACAGGATAACGTCGCGGATGGTGTGGCTGTTGGTGAACAGCATAACCATACGGTCGATACCGATACCCAGACCCGCCGTCGGCGGCAGACCGTGTTCCAGTGCGGTCACGTAGTCTTCGTCGTAGAACATCGCTTCGTCGTCACCAGCAGCTTTCGCATTCACCTGGTCCAGGAAGCGCTGCGCCTGATCTTCCGCATCGTTCAGCTCGCTAAAGCCGTTACCGATTTCACGGCCGCCGATGAAGAATTCGAAGCGATCAGTGATTTCAGGGTTCACATCGTTACGGCGCGCCAGCGGAGACACCTCAGCCGGATATTCGGTGATGAAGGTCGGCTGAATCAGGTGGGCTTCCGCTACTTCGTCAAAGATTTCAGTGACGATACGGCCCAGACCCCAGCTCTTCTCGACATGAATGCCGATAGATTCTGCGATGGCTTTCGCCGCGTCGAAGTTGTCCAGGTCGGCCATGTTGGTTTCAGGACGATACTTCTTGATAGCTTCACGCATGGTCAGTTTAACGAACGGCTTGCCGAAGTCGAAAGTATGTTCGCCGTAAGGCACTTCGGTTTTACCCAGAACGTCCTGCGCCAGAGTGCGGAACAGAGACTCGGTCAGTTCGATCAGATCTTTGTAGTCTGCGTACGCCATGTAGAGTTCCATCATGGTGAACTCAGGGTTGTGACGAACGGAGATACCTTCGTTACGGAAGTTACGGTTAATTTCGAAAACGCGTTCGAAACCGCCAACCACCAGACGTTTCAGGTACAGTTCCGGCGCGATACGCAGGTACATGTCCATATCCAGCGCGTTGTGATGAGTGATGAACGGACGTGCGGAGGCACCACCCGGGATCACCTGCATCATTGGCGTTTCGACTTCCATAAAGCCACGGCCGACCATGAACTTACGCATGCCAGCCAGGATCTGAGAGCGGATTTTGAAGGTATTGCGGGATTCATCGTTAGCGATGAGATCCAGATAACGCTGACGGTAACGCGCTTCTTGATCCTGCAGACCGTGGAATTTGTCCGGCAGCGGGCGCAGTGCTTTCGTCAGCAGGCGCAGTTCGGTGCAGTGAATGGACAGCTCGCCAGTTTTGGTCTTAAACAGCTTACCACGCGCGGCGATGATGTCGCCGAGATCCCATTTTTTGAACTGATCGTTATAAACGCCTTCCGGCAGATCGTCACGCGACGCGTACAGCTGGATACGGCCACCCACGTCCTGCAACGTGATGAAGGAGGCTTTACCCATAATACGGCGGGTCATCATACGGCCAGCAACAGAGACTTCAACGTTCAGGGATTCGAGTTCCTCGTTTTCCTTGGCATCGAATTCAGAGTGCAATTGGTCAGAGGTATGATCGCGACGGAAATCGTTCGGGAATGCGACAGCCTGCTCTTCACGCAGCGCTGCCAGCTTTTCACGGCGGGATTTCAGTTCATTATTAAGGTCAATTGCCTCGTCGGCACCTTGTGCTTGTTGTTCAGACATTTTGGTTCCTCATAACCCTGCTTTCAAACTTGCTTCGATAAATTGATCCAGGCTGCCATCCAGCACGGCCTGGGTATTGCGGGTCTCTACACCAGTACGCAGATCTTTAATGCGCGAGTCGTCCAGGACATAGGAACGAATCTGGCTACCCCAGCCGATATCGGACTTGGTGTCTTCCATCGCCTGCTTCTCGGCATTCTTCTTCTGCATTTCCAGCTCATAAAGCTTCGCTTTCATCTGCTTCATGGCCTGGTCTTTGTTCTTGTGCTGTGAGCGGTCATTCTGACACTGCGTCACCAGCCCGCTCGGAATATGGGTAATACGTACCGCAGATTCCGTACGGTTAACGTGCTGGCCGCCCGCCCCTGAGGCGCGGTATACGTCGATACGCAGGTCTGCCGGGTTGATGTCGATATCAATATCTTCATCCACTTCCGGATAGACGAATGCAGAACTAAACGAGGTATGACGGCGGCCGCCGGAGTCGAACGGGCTCTTACGCACCAGGCGATGCACGCCGGTTTCAGTACGTAACCAGCCGTAGGCGTAATCGCCGGAAATTTTGATCGTCGCCGATTTCAGGCCAGCGACTTCGCCTTCAGACTCTTCAATCACTTCGGTTTTGAAACCGCGCGCTTCCGCCCAACGCAGGTACATACGCAGCAGCATGCTCGCCCAGTCCTGCGCTTCCGTACCGCCGGAACCGGCCTGGATATCGAGATAGCAGTCGGCGCTGTCGTACTCGCCGGAGAACATGCGGCGGAATTCGAGCTGAGCCAGCTTCTCTTCCAGTACGTCAAGTTCAGCAACGGCTTCGTTGAAGGTTTCTTCGTCGTCGGCTTCGACCGCGAGTTCCAGCAGGCCAGAGACGTCTTCCAGCCCCTGCGCCATTTGATTCAGCGTATCGACGATAGCTTCCAGAGAGGAACGCTCTTTCCCCAGCGCTTGGGCGCGTTCAGGTTCGTTCCAGACGTCCGGCTGCTCCAGCTCGGCGTTTACTTCTTCGAGACGCTCTTTCTTGGCATCATAGTCAAAGATACCCCCTAAGAACGTCTGAGCGCTCAGTGAGGTCCTGAATTCGGTTTTTTACCGGATTAATTTCAAACATGGTCTGATTTCTTTTATGGACTAGTCAAAATACGGTGATAGGGGCGGAATTTTAGCGGATTCCCCCCCTTTTTTATAGTGATTACTGAGTTAACCTGCCCAGATGTTGTCAATGATCAGTTGTACGCTCCGGTTGCCACGAAATTCGTTGATATCCAGCTTGTAAGCCAGCTCGACTTCGCGCACACCGTTATCCGGCCAACAGGCGGTGTCGATATTAAACGCAATGCCGTCCAGCAGCGGGCCGCCGCCGACCGGCTCCACCATCACCTTCAGGTGTCGTTCGCCGACCAGGCGCTGCTGTAGCAGGCGAAAGCGTCCGTCGAACAGCGGCTCTGGAAACATTTGTCCCCACGGACCCGCATCGCGCAACAGCTGCGCCACTTCAAGCGTCATGTCCGACGGCGACAGCGGGCCATCGGAAACAATCTCGCCCTGCAACAGCGACGGGTCCAGCCATTCGGTCACCAGTTCGCCGAAACGGCGCTGAAATTCGGCGAATTTAGCCTCTTCCAGCGACAATCCTGCGGCCATCGCGTGACCGCCGAACTTGAGCATCAGCCCCGGGAACAGCGTATCGAGGCGCTCCAGCGCATCGCGCATATGCAGCCCCTGAATGGAGCGACCTGAGCCTTTTAACGTGCCGTCGCCCGCGGGAGCGAACGCAATG
>Ga0213878_10000263_pt1 | contig 20531 bp, 19 predicted proteins | sample VelepicoBEBS_R02_FD_161053 | JGI IMG/M metagenome (GOLD analysis project Ga0213878, IMG submission 161053) | Vellozia epidendroides bulk soil microbial communities from rupestrian grasslands, the National Park of Serra do Cipo, Brazil - BS_R02 | ecosystem: Environmental > Terrestrial > Soil >... | reverse complement strand
GGCCCTGACCAGCCGCCGAGCAGGGAGCGAGGATCAATCCCGGGTGACGAACGCAATGAAGAGACGGAAGGCGAGCCACAGCAGGGCCCCGCAACCCACAGCCAACAGCGACCACAGCAACGGCCTCACGGCGCCCGCACCTTCAATCCGACCGCTCAGCCCGACGACTCCGGCGACAGCACGAACGGACGGATCTCGCCCGGCATATCCACGGACGCCTCGAGTGCTGCGGCGAGCGCCAACAGCCGCGGCGCATAACTTCCGTCATCGACCTCACGCGCCGTGAAGGTCGTGCTCATGACAGGCGCCCGTTCCAGGATGTCGCCGACCTCCGCCGCGGCGTTCTGGCCACCCTTGCCGCCCATCACCGCGACGACGGCCACCCGACGAATGCTGTCCCGGAAGCTTGCGACGAAGCTGCGCATCGGGCTCGCCAGACGGTACACCCAGATGGGCGCCACCAGCACCACCAGGTCGAACTGGACCGGGTCTGGGCCGTTGTAGACGATGGGAGGCTTGAGCCGCAGCAGCGACTCGACGGCGCAGCGCAGCGTGACCCATGCCTTGCGCGGATGCCGCTCCTGGATTTGCACGCTGGTCCAGTTGCGCGAACGGCACAGCAACTCCGTCAGGCGGGCGCCAGTACCAGTCATCGAATACGTGACGACGAGGATCTTGCTCATGCAATCCAGCCTAGGTGCTGGGGCCGATGGCGGATTGACCTAGCGCAAGCCCTGCTTCGATGCCGGACCGAAGCGACGGACAAGCCCCGGTGTCTTGATCCAGCGCAAACGGCCCGGACGCGGCCTGCCTAGAGTGGCTTCAGATTGAGCAGGTCTCATATGTCCGACCGCGTCAACCCACATCCTTACCCGCACCAGCCCGTTGCGCCCAAGGTCGATCTCGCCTCACCACTATGGCCTTGGGCCGCGGCATCGACGCTCTACAGCCAGGCCGCGTGGTGGAGAGCCGCCGAGAACTGCCTCTCGAACCTGGCGCCGCCCACTTTGACCCGCGGGCCGCAGCCGCCCGCTACGCCAGCGTTCCACAGGGCTGTGCGCACTTCGGCAACGGGCCGCTGCAAATGGCCTGGGAGGTCTGGGCTCGCATGGGGCCGGATGCGCTGCGGCATGACGTAGAAGAGATCTGAAGGGCGCTAGCGGGAACAGCCACGCAAGGAGAAACGACATGGCGATCCGAACCATCCTCGTCAACCTCGACAATGGGAAGCACACGCGCGCCCGGGTCGCCGCAGCCGCTGCGCTGGCCATTCAGCACGATGCCCACCTCGTCGGCCTCGCATCCACCGGATGGGTGATCGCAGCGGCCGATGTCGATGGCTCGCTCGGGCTGGGGGCCTACCAAGCGGCCGCCATGCGGGAGCTGAGGGAACTTGCGCAGGGCTGCGCCGAGGATTTCCACCAGCAGGTCGAGCGGTTGGGCGTGCTGTCGCACGAGGAGCACATCGAGCTGGGCTACCCAGCCGACACGATGCCACGGGCGGCGCGCTACTGCGACCTGACCGTCATGACCCAGACGGACCCCGACGATGACTACGTGCTGCGCACACCCCACCTCGCCCAGGACGTGCTGTTGCAGTCCGGCCGGCCGCTGCTGGCCCTGCCCTACGCGGGCGAATGGACGGTCGCGCCCGCCACCCGAGTTCTGGTGGGCTGGAACGCCAGCCGGGAGGCGGCTCGGGCGATGCAGGACGCCATGCCCTTCCTGTGCAAGGCTGCAAGCGTCGAGGTCGTCGTCTTCGAGACGCCCGAGGACGTGGATCTGGAGCACGGCGACGTGCCAGGCGCCGACATCGGGCTGTGGCTGGCCCGCCATGGCGTCAAGGTGGACGTCAGGTATGTCGCCACCGACGTCGCCGCGGGTGAGGCCCTGCTGTCGCACGCCGCAAACATGGGCGCCGACCTCATCGTCGCCGGTGGCTATGGCCATTCGCGGTTCCGCGAGGTCGTGCTGGGCGGTGTGACACGCACACTGCTGCACAGCTCGCCCGTCCCGGTTCTGTTGTCGCACTGACCGTCGACCATGCCGCTCAGGCTGCAGCGCCCGCCGACCTGGCTGCTGGTCGGCATCATGATGTTGCTGTGGCTGGCCTGGGTCTCCCGCGCTGCCTGGCAGACCAGTCAGGGCATCGAGGTACTGTCCTACAGCGCCTTCGAGGACAAACTGCGCGATGGCGAGGTGTCGCAGGTCACCATCAGCGACGGGCGCGTTGTCGGCGAGCTGAAGATCCCGGATGCCCAGGGTCACCGTCAGATTGCGGCGGAACTGGTCGATCCGGGCCTGGCCGAACGCCTGTCGAAGTTCGGCGTGAACTACCAGCAGGTGCACGAGTCGACGCTGTTGCGCGACCTGCTATCGTGGATCGCACCCTTTCTCGTGCTGATGGTGTTCTGGAGCGTGATGGCACGACGCGCCGGCGGCCTGAGCGGCGGTGCCGGGCTGATGGGCGTCGGCCAGAGCAAGGCGCGGCTGTACAACGTGGAGCGCAACACCGGCGTACGCTTCGAAGACGTGGCCGGCGTGGACGAGGCCAAGGCGGAACTGCGGGAGCTGGTGGAATTCCTGAAGGACCCTGAGCGGCATGGCCGTCTTGGCGCTCGCGTGCCCAAGGGCGTACTGCTGGTCGGCCCCACCGGCACCGGCAAGACCCTGCTGGCGCGCGCCGTGGCCGGCGAGGCAGGCGTGGCCTTCCTCACCATCAGTGGCTCGGAGTTCATCGAGCTCTTCGTCGGCGTTGGCGCGGCGCGCGTACGCGACCTGTTCGAGCAGGCGCGAGCGAACGCACCGGCCATCATCTTCATCGACGAGCTCGACGCTCTCGGCAAGGTGCGCAGCGTCATGCCGATCGCCGGCGGCCACGAGGAGCGCGAGCAGACGCTGAACCAACTGCTCGTCGAACTGGATGGCTTCGACCCCAGCGTCGGCGTCGTACTGCTGGCCGCGACGAATCGTCCCGAGATCCTGGACCCCGCCCTGCTGCGCTCCGGACGCTTCGACCGCCAGGTCCTGGTGGACCGGCCGGACCGGACCGGCCGCCTGGCCATCTTGAAGGTCCACGCGCGCAAGATCCGCATGGCGGCGGGCACCGACCTGGAGCAGGTTGCCGCGATCACGGTCGGGCTGGCCGGCGCCGACCTGGCCAACGTGGTCAACGAAGCCGCGCTCACAGCCACGCGCCGCGGCGCCGACGCCGTGGAACTCGCCGACTTCACGGTCGCCATCGAGCGCCTCGTGGCCGGCATCGAGAAGAAGAGTCGATTGGTCACCGTGCGGGAACGGGAATGGGTCGCCACGCACGAGCTGGGCCACGCCTTCGTCGCGCTGATGCTGCCCTCCACCGACCCCGTGCACAAAGTGTCCATCGTGCCGCGCGGCATGGCGGCGCTGGGCTACACCCTGCAGCGCCCGAGCGATGACCGGCACCTGATGCGCAAGTCCGAGCTCACCGACAAGCTGGCCGTGCTACTGGGCGGCCGCGCCGCCGAGATCATGGCCTTTGGCGAACCGTCCACAGGCGCCGCCGACGACCTGGCCAAGGCCACCGACCTGGCGCGGGACATGGTGCTGCGCTTTGGCATGGACGACCGGCTTGGGCCAATGTCGCTGGCGGGAGCGCATGCTGTCTTCCTACCGACGCCCGAGAGTCCGTCCCCGGGCCAGCCGCCAGCGGGCGCTCGCACGACCCAGCGCGTCGACGAGGCCGTCCATGCCCTGCTCGAGGAGGCACAGGCCCGCGCGACGGCCCTGCTGTCGCAGCGACGCGGCGCGCTCGAGCGCGGCGTGAAGGCGCTGATGGCACAGGAGACACTGGACGAGGCGCAGCTGAAAGCATTTCTTGCTGCCGAGCCGCCCCCGGCGCAACCGCCTGTGCCTGCGGCCGCATCCTGAACAGACAGCGGATGCCGCCGCGTCAGCGAACGATCATCACCGGCACGGTGGCCATCGACAGCACCCCCTGCGACTGGCTGCCGAGCAGGTGCGCCATCTTGCCGCCCAGGCCATGCGAGGACATGACGATGAGATCGCAGTTCTCGCGCTGCGCGGTCGCGACAATCTCGTGGCGGGGTGACTTTCCGCTGATGACCACGCGCCGCTCGACACGCGTGTCACCCTGCACGGCACGGACGACAGCCTCGTCCAGCAGGCGCCGCCCCTCGGCCAGGATCTCCTCGCGCAGTTCCGTCGCATCCGGCCGGGAGCTCACCACGGCCTGCAGGTAGTCGGACAACCCGTAGTCATGCATCACGAGCAACGCCGTCACGCGCGCCCCACCGCCCAGCCGCAGAGCCAGCTGGATCGCCTTGTCGGCCAGCAGCGAGCCGTCGGTGGCCACCAGCACATGCTTGAAAACGTTCTCCATGTCTCGCACCTCACGCGTCAGCGGATCAGCAGCACCGGGACCTTGGTGCGCGCAAGCAACCGGTAGGACACCGATCCCAGTAGCGCGCTGGCGAGCGCGCCAGCGCCCTGCGAGCCCATCACCAGCAGGTCCGGCTCTTCCGCGTCGACGATCGCCGCCAGCCTGTCACCCGGATGACCCACGGCGTGCCGCTCGCGCAGCCGCCAGCCCTGCATCTGCGCGAACGCCCGCACCGGGCGGAACACCTTCTCGCGCTCGTCTGCGTAGTACGACTGCAGCAGCCCGCGCGGCAGGACCTGGACCGCATGGGGCGGGATCTCTTCCGTCACGTTCAATGCGACGAATTCGTTGTCCTTGCCGACCAGTTCGTCGTGAGCAGCGATGTAGCTCAACATGCGCTTGGTGTAGGCACTGCCATCGACCGCGAGAACGATCTTCATCGAGCGCTCCTTTCGCCCGCCTGGGACGATGAGCCGATGCTGCGCGCACTGGCGTCGAGACAGCTTGCGATGGATCAATCCCTGCCCCCGAGACCTCGCCAGAATCCCCTGTGCCGGCCCACTTCCGCGCTCTGCGGCGTCGCCGATGTCCAAGATGCATGCCATGGTCCTGCAGCGTCCGGGAGCTTCCCTGCAACTGCAGGAACAGTTCCTGCCGGCCCCCGCCGCGGGTGAGGTGCTGCTGCGCGTCCTCGCCTGCGCGGTCTGCCGCACGGACCTCCACGTGATGGACGGCGAGCTCCCGCAGGCCCGCTACCCCATCGCGCCAGGGCACGAGATCGTGGGTGTTGTCGAGGCGCTGGGGGCGCAGGTAGCAGGACTGCGCCTGGGTCAGACCGTCGGCCTCACCTGGCTGGGCAGGAGCTGCGGCAGCTGCAGCTTCTGTCTCGGCAAGCAGGAGAACCTCTGCGACGAGCCCGAATTCACAGGCTGCACGCGTGACGGCGGATTCGCCACCCACACGCTGGCCGACGCGGCGTTCTGCCTGCCGCTGAGCGACTTCCAGGCGGAGGATCCCGAGCACACTGCTCCGCTGCTGTGCGCGGGCCTGATCGGCTGGCGGGCACTCCGGGCTGTAGGCAAGGAAACCCGCGTGTTGGGCCTGTACGGCTTCGGGGCCGCGGCCCACCTGCTCGCCCAGGTCGCGACGGCCCAGGGACGCTCCGTTTATGCGTTCACCCGCCCCGGCGATGCGGATGGCCAGGCCTTCGCCCTATCTCTCGGTGTGGCCTGGGCCGGCGGCTGCGACGAGATGCCGCCCCAGCGCCTGGACGGTGCCATCCTGTTCGCGCCGGCGGGCGAGCTGGTGCCGCAGGCGCTCGGTGCGGTACGCAAGGGTGGCGTGGTGGTCTGCGGCGGTATCCACATGAGCGACATCCCGTCGTTTCCGTACCGGCTGCTGTGGGAGGAAAGGCGCTTGTCGTCCGTAGCCAACCTTGCCCGGCGCGACGGCCGCGAGTTCCTGCGCACCGCCGACACACTTCGCCTGCGCGCCCGCACGACCCGCTATCCCCTGCGGGATGCCAACCTCGCGGTGGCCGACCTGCGCCAGGGCCGGGTCATGGGTGCCGCCGTGCTCATTCCCTGATGGATTGACGCCGCGCAAGGTCCGGCCCGCCGGTGTTGCCGACGATGACAGCCATGACGCAACGTCACCTCGACAAACTGCTGATGCCCCGGTCCGTCGCCGTCTTTGGCGCGTCAGATAGGCCCGCCCGCGTCGGCACCACCGTTTGGAAAAACCTGGCGGCGGCCGGGTTCAACGGATCAATCGCGCCAGTCAATCCCCGGCTGCGGGCGCTGGACGGCGTGCGCTGCTATGCCGACGTGAGCAGCCTGCCCTTCGTGCCGGATCTGGCCGTGTTGTGCACGCCGCCGGACACCATAGCGCCGCTGATCGCCGAACTCGGCGAGCGCGGCACCCGTGCCGCCATCATCGTCACCGCCGGGCTCACGCCGCAGCAGAAGCAGGCGGCGTTGGATGCGGCCAGGCCTCACGTCCTGCGGCTGCTGGGCCCCAACTGCATCGGCCTGCTGCGACCGCAGCTCGGGCTGAACGCGAGCTTCACCCAGGCGAATGCCCTGCCCGGAGACCTCGCCCTGGTCTCCCAGTCCGGCGCCCTGCTGACGGCGCTGCTCGACTGGGCGAACACGGAGCGCATCGGTTTCTCTCACCTGATCTCCCTGGGTGAACACTTGGACGTCGACTTCGGCGACCTGTTGGACTACCTGGCCACGGACCGCCAGACCCGTGCGATCCTGCTCTACATCGAGTCCATCACTTCGACGCGCAAGTTCATGTCGGCTGCCCGCCTGGCGGCCCGCATCAAGCCGGTCATCGTCGTGAAGGCTGGCCGCAGCCTGGCCGGCATGAGGGCCGCCGCCTCGCACACCGGCGCGCTCGCCGGCGAGGACATCGTCTTCGACGCCGCCATCCGCCGCGCCGGCATGCTGAGGGTGGACACGCTGAAGGAACTCTTCATCGCGGCCCAGACGCTGGCCCGGTTCCGCGACAACCGCAGCGCCGAGCTGATGGTCATGACCAATGGCGGAGGCGCCGGCGTCATGGCGGCCGACGCCGCCTCCAGTCTCGGCGTGAAGCTGGCGCGGCCGGGAGAAGCGCTGATGCGCTCGCTCAACACGGTCCTTCCGGCGAACTGGTCGCACGCCAACCCCATCGACATCATCGGCGACGCACCGGCCCAACGCTACGTGGACACGCTGAAAGCGCTGTTCGAGGCGCCGGAGGCGGGCGCCCTGCTGTTCGTCCACGCGCCGACTGCCATCGTCTGCAGTCATGACATCGCCGAAGCTTGCGCGCCCCTGATCGCGAGCCGCCGAGGGCGTGTCATGAGCTGCTGGATGGGCGGCGAGACGCTCTCAGCGGCCCGGCGCCTGTTCGAAGAAGCCGGCATCGCCGACTACGAAACACCGGAGGAGGCCGTGCGGGCGTTCGCGCTGATGCAAACCTATCGGCGTAACCAGGCCACGTTGCGCGAGGCGCCCTCGGCCAGCGCGAACGCGGAACCGGACCTGCCTCGCGCCCGCCGCATCGTCGGCGCCGCCCTCGCTGCGGGCAATGAATGGCTCGACGAGGTGACCGCGAAGCAGTTGCTGGCCGCCTTCGGCATCCCCGTCGTCGAGACCCGCCGAACCGCACCCACTCCCGATGCAGCAGCGGACGCGGCCCGCCAGATCGGAGGGACGCTGGCGCTCAAGGCCATCTCGCCGGACATCCTGCACAAGTCCGACGCCGGGGGCGTGCGGCTGAACCTCGCCGGCGAGGACGCAGTGCGCGCCGCTGCCCGAGACATGCTCGCCCACCTCCATGCGTCGCGCCCAGAGGCTCGCATCGAAGGCTTCAGCGTCCAGGCCATGGCACAGCGCCCGAACGCGCAAGAACTCATCGTCGGCGCGCATGTCGACCCCATCTTCGGGCCCGTGGTGCTGTTCGGCCAAGGCGGCACGGCCGTAGAGGTGCTCGGCGACCGCGCCGTCGCCCTGCCGCCGTTGAACCGCGTCCTGGCGCAAGAGCTGATCGAGCGCACGCGGGTGGCGCGCCTGCTGGCTGGCTACCGGGGCCAACCACCCGCGCGGCTCGGTGCCGTGTGCGATGCGCTGATCGCGGTGGCGCGCATGCTGGCGGAATTGCCTGAACTCGCCGAGCTGGACATCAATCCGATGTGGGCCGACGACAATGGCGTGCTGGCGCTGGACGCGCGCGTACGTCTGTCTGCCACCCTCCCCTCGGGCATCGGCCGGTTTGCGATCAGGCCGTATCCCGTCGAACTCGAGCGTACGCTGCACTGGCAGGGAAACCTCGTCTTCATGCGCCCCATCCGGCCGGAGGACGAGGCGCAGCATCGCGAATTCCTGGAATCGGCCGACCCTGAGGACATTCGCATGCGCTTCTTCGAAGTGGCGCGCCCGCTCTCGCACGATGATCTCGCCCGGATGACGCAGATCGACTACGAGCGCGAGATGGCGTTCATCGTCATCGACCCGCACGCCGCCGGCGGGCCGCGCACGCTGGGCGTAGCCCGCCTTGTTCGCGACCCCGACAACGTGGAGGCCGAGTTCGCGGTGATGGTAAGGAGCGAGCGCAAGGGCCAGGGCCTCGGGCGACTGCTGATGCAGGCCCTTCTCGACTATGCGGCCGCCCGGGGCACGCAGCGCATGTTCGGCTATGTGCTGCGCGAAAACCGGGCCATGCTGACGCTGGCCAGGTCGCTAGGCTTCGAGAGCCACGCCGATTCCGACCAGCCGGCGGAGATGCTCGTCGTCAGCCGGGAGGTAAAGCGGCCGGCATAGGCGCCGGACTGCACGCGGAGCCGACTATCGCGCCATCGACGACTTCGATCGTCCGGTCACAACGCTGCGCCAGCGCAGGGTTGTGAGTCACGAACAGCACGGCGGTCTTCTGGGTACGGTTAACGCGCCGCAGCAGTTCGAAGACGACGTCGGCAGACCTGTTGTCCAGGTTGCCGGTGGGCTCGTCGGCCAGCAACACCGCGGGCCGCATGGCAAGCGCTCTCGCCACGGCCACGCGCTGCTGCTCGCCGCCGCTCAGGTTCAGGGCGAGGTTGTCGCAGCGATGGGACAGGCCGACGCTGTCCAGCAGCTCCCGAGCCCGCTCACCCATCGCCCTGCTCGGAAAACCCGCATCTCCCAGCATCGGCATCATGACGTTCTCGAGCGCCGTGAACGCACCGATGAGATGGTGATACTGGAAGACAAAGCCGATGCTGCGGCCACGCAGCCGCGTCAACGCAGCGTCGTCAAGGCGGGTCGTTTCCTGCCCTCCGATGGACAGTAGACCTGAGGTCGGCCGGTCGAGCAGGCCCACGATGTTCAGCAGCGTGCTTTTGCCGGAGCCCGATGGCCCCATCACCGCGCAGAACTCGCCGCTGCCGAGTTCCAGGTCGATGCCGTGCAGCACCTCGATTTCGGCTGGCTGCCCGACGTTGAAGGCCTTGCGCACCTGTTCCAGGCGCACGACGACCTCCACCTGCGTAGCGTCAGCCACGGATCGCCACCACCGGGTCGAGACGCGCGGCGCGCAACGCCGGCGCCACCGCTGCCAGAACCCCTGTAGCGCTGGCCAGCAGCAGCGCCGCGACGAAAAGCAGCGCATCCAGCGTAACCGGCACCAGCGGCAGGCCATCCGGCCCCCGTGCCAGCTGGCGCCACAGCAACAGCGCTGCGGCACCGATCGCCGAACCGACGGCGGAGCCAGACAGGCCCAGCAGGCCACCCTGGAGCAGGAACAAGCGCAGGATCCTGCCGCGCGTCACGCCCATAGCCCGCAAGATCCCGATCTCACGGGACTTCTGCACGACCGACACGAACAGCACGCTCGCGATGCCGAACGCGACCGACAGGCCGACAAAGAAGCGTATCGCCGTGTTGGCCGTGATCTGCGCCTGCACGGCACTGAAGAACTGCGCATTGGTCTTGATCCAGCTGTCCGCCTCCACGCCCGTTAGCGCCGTGATGCGCTGAGCCACGTCTTCGGCGCCATAGATGTCGGCCACCGTCACATCCAGGCTCGACACCCCGCCCTGCAGGCCGAGCAGACTCTGGGCCGTGTGCAGCGCCATATAGGTCGTGCGCTGATTGGCCCCTTTGCTGCCCAGATCGAAGATGCCGCTGACGGTGAACACCGCATCCGCGCCGGAAGCGGCGGTCACGCGCAGCTTGTCACCCACACCCAGGCCCAGGTCGCTCGCCAAGTCGGTGCCGATCAGGATGTCGTTGGCGCTCAACCGCGTCCCGCCCCGGACGATCTTGTCCGGCAGCGCGACGATGCGGAAGTACAGCGCCGGATCGATACCCACCACCGAGATGGCCCGGCTGGCCTCTCCCCGGATTACCAGCGCGGATCCCGTCGCCGAGGGCGACACGGTGAGCACCTCGGGCAGCGCGCGGATCTGCGCAGCGACAGCCGGCCACTGGTCGATTGATTTGAGCCGCTGCAGCGGTGCCTGCTGCATGGCATCCTCCACGACGCCCGGCAGGCCACCGCGCAGCGCCCTGACCTTCTCCTGCGGCGGCAGAAGCTGGATGTGGGCCTGGGCCGTCAGCACCCGCCGGATGAAGTTCGCCTGCAAGCCCGTCAGCAGCGCCGACATGAAGACGATGACCGCAACGCCGACGGCGACGCCGCCAATGATGAACACGGTCTGCCAACGGCCCTCGCGCAGAAAGCGCGCGGCAACGATCCACTCGAAAGGCTCCCAGCTCCTCATGGCGACGCGCCAGCCAACCGGATGCGCGCGCCGTCCTCCAGCTGCGCGCTGCCGGGCACGAGCTGGTCCCCGGCCTGGAGGCCTTCGATCACCTCAACGAAGCCCGTGCCGTGCAGGCCCAGCTTGACGGGCTGGCGCCGGGCATGGCCGTCCTTCACCTTCAACACCCACGGCGAAACCGTCTCGGCATCGTGCAGCAGGTCCGCCGGCACCGCCAGCACATGATCGCGTCGAGCCACTTCGACGTCGACTGACACCGTCATGTCCTGACGGAGGTAGCCGGGCGGCGAAGGCACGCGCAGCTTCACCTCGACCGACCCACGCTGCACGTCGATGCCGGGATTGATGTAGACGACTTCGGCGCCGAAGCGCCGGTCCGCGAAGGCATCGGCCGACGCCAGGGCCTTCTGACCGAGCGAGAGCAGTCCCAGGTTCTTCTCGTCAAACTGCACGACAAGCTGGGTTTCCCCCGCGGGGGAGAGCACCATCAGCGTCTTGCCCGGCTGCACGACGTCGCCTCGCTCCACGTCGCGACTGATGAGCAGGCCATCGACAGGTGCCGTCACGGTTGCATACTGCAGGCGCGCCCGCGCCGCGTCTGCACTGGCGCGGGCCTGTTCGAGCGCAGCGACGGCGACCGCAACGTCGCTGCCTCCCGAGAGGGTGGTTTCGAGCTGCCTTCGCGACGCGCCGACCTGGGCATCCGCCAGCTCAACACTCTTGCGCGCGTCGTCCAGCGCCGCCTGGCCCACGAACCCTTGCCGGAACAGGTCCTCCTGGCGGAGCAACTGCGCACGCGCATTGTCCAGTGTGGCCTCTGCCTGCCTCAGCGTCTGGCCGGCCACGGGTCGCTGCACCTCCTGCAACTGGCGCAATCGTGCCTGAGCCTGCGAGACGGCCACGTCGGCCTCGCGCGCCGCCGCACGCAGCTCCCTGTCATCGAGTTCCACGAGATGCTGGCCGGCCTTCACCGCCTGACCTTCTTCTACGGGGACTTGCACCACCGTGCCGACGATCTGCGATCCCAGATCCACGCGATGAGGCGCCTCCACCCGACCGGTGGCGACCACGGTGCGCACCAGGTCACGGGGCGCGACCGCCACCGTCTGCACCGGCACGCCGAGCAGCCATGCTGCCGTGAGCATGCCGGCGACCACGACCACCGCCACGCCGGCACTGACGTAAGCCACCCGCACGCGGTCACTCTCCCCGAACCAGCATGACGGGCACCGTCGCCGATCGCAGTATCTGCTCGGCATCGCTGCCGAGGAAGAGCCGGCGCACCCCGCGGCGACCATGCGTGCCGATGACGATCAGGTCGGCCTTCCAGGCGGCGGCCTCCTCCACGATCTGATCGGCAACGCGGCCGGACAGCACTTCGCGCAGCGTGTCATCGACCTCGATCCCAGCCGCCTCGACGCGGCCTCGCGCGCCTTGGAGGATCTGGTTCCCCGCATCGCGCAGCAGCGGCAGCACCTCGGCTGCGTAGCTTGCAAATCCATCCGCGCCAATCGCGACTGACATTGCATCGACGACGTGGATAAGCCGGATGCGTCCACCGCTCAGCTTGGCAAGCGTGATCGCTTCTGTCAGTCCCTTTTCGGACGTGGTGCTCCCGTCGGTGGGAACGAGGATGCGCTGATACATACGTCGCCTTCAGGTGAATGCCGCGAGGGCCGTGACGTCACCTTAGGGCAATGCGGCTCTTCGCCAGTTGATCGCCGTCAAGCGCCGTGCGGCCTCGGCACCTGCCTTGGCGACTAGAGTCCGTCGACCGACTGTTCATCGGCTGTTCACGCACTGTTCCACGCCGTCGACCGCTTGTGACGGGCGATTTGCATTGGCGGCCTAAGCTTCCCTGGTCGGATGCTAATTCAGGAGTCGTGATGGGCGCTTCGACAATCGCCAGCCGCGACGAGCGGCACTACGAACTGCGCTTTTGCTCGTTGTTCAACGAGGGCCGCGGCTACGCCTTCCCCTGCGACCTGCAGGGACGGGTCGATCTGGACGAGCTCAGCGAGTGCGCGCGCCAGAACTACCTCTATGCGCGCGCCATGATCGGCCGCGAGTTCGACTGTCCTCAGGTCCGCACCCCTCTGCATTGAATCGAGTCTGCAGAACGCGTCTCCAGCGCCAGCCTCGTCCTGACGACCGGCTGCATGACCGCCAATGCCTCCAAGCGCGCTTGGCACGGTCCCGCGGCCAACGGCTAGCCTCCCGGGCCTTTCCGAGTCCAAGCCCGCAAGACTCCCAGCAAAAGCACCGCCCTGCCGACTTGCGGGGGCAGCGAGACCCATCCTCGTCCGGCCCGCAGCGGCCGACCTGAAGCGTCACGGCTGCGGGAAGCCTTCACGCAAGTGCGCGCAGGCCCTCAAAGCCGATGTAGAGCCCCACCAGCAGGATCAAGGCACTCGAGAGGTACGGCGCCTTGCGCGCGAATGCCCCGAAGCCGCTCCAGTGCTTGGAGACATGCTTGACGCTCAGCGCCGCCATGGCGCCGGAGGCGATCATCGTGACCGCCAGTCCGATGCTGAAGCACAGCACCAGAGCCGCACCGAGAGTGATTTGCTTGAGCTGCAGGCACAGCAGCAGCACGGTGATCGATGCCGGGCAAGGGATCAGCCCACCCGTGAGTCCGAAAATCACGATCTGTCCGGTCGTCACATCGCGGTTGGCGAAGCGGCGTTTGATGTCATTGGCATGCGCCCGCTCATGCGCATCCTGGATCTCGAGGTCACCAAGCACCAGGCCTTCATGAGGATGGTCGTGCTCCTGGTAGTCCAGGTCATAGTCATGCCGGTGCCCCTCGTGCCCCAGGCTCAACCGCGCCTCGAACTCGTGAGGCTCCGGAATCTCGGCCACGGATTCCAGGAAGCCCTCTCGCTGGACGAAGGAAAAGGCCTGCGTCGATCCGTCGCTCCGGGATATCGTGAGTCCGACCTCGGCGGCAGCCCAAGGCCGCCCCTTCTCGCTGTAAAGCCGGAATCGCGGCGGCACGCCCCGCTCGAAGATCTCGAGGCGAACCGCACCGTGGCCGGTATCCACCCGTTTCGTCTCGTCGTGAGCATGTCCGTGGTCGTGATCGTGATCGTGGCCCGCGGACTGTTCGCGCCAGGTCCGCCACAGCATCCAGGCGGCCACGCCGACAATCAGGGCTGCCGAAGCGACCTGAAAGTATGGCTCCGTAGTCTCGGCATTCCAGTTCTGCCCGAAATGCAGGCCGGCAAGGGCGACAAGCCAGACCACGGCCGTGTGCGACGCCGTGGCCGACAACCCCAGCAGCACCGCTTGGCCCAGCGTCCCCCGAATGGCGACGATGAAGGCCGCCATCATCGTCTTGGAATGCCCTGGCTCCAGTCCGTGCAGGGCGCCCAAGAGGATGGCGCTCGGGACGAAGACCCAGGCATTGCCTTGCTGCAGCAGGCTTGCAAATTCGGTCATGATCGGGTCGGACTGGCCTGATGGCTGCCGCGCAGATTGATTTGAATGTACTGTACCCCAGTACCCTATATTCTCGAGAGATGACCCATACCGTCAAAGGCCAGAAGAGCCTGCTGGCTCGCGTTCGCCGCATCAAGGGCCAAGCCGAGGCGCTGGAGCGCCTGATCGGCGGCAGCCAGGACATGGACTGCGGCCGCGTGCTCCAGCAGATCGCTGCCATTCGTGGCGCCGTGACCGGCCTGATGGCCGAAGTGCTGGAGGGCCACCTGCGCGAGCACGTGGCGGGCGAAAACCTCACGCCTGAGCAGCGCCAGGACGAGATCGAGGAGGTCGTGTCCGCCCTGCGCACCTATATGCGCTGACTGCCGCATGCCGGTCCAGCGATCGCACTGTCGACATCTCCAACAGCCGCCTCATCGGGCTGGACGAGTGCGGGGTGACCTTCCGCTGGAAGGACTACCACGCCAAGGGCCGCATCCGCTACGAGGCCATGACGCTCGACCCGGGCGAGTTCATGCGCCGCTTCCTGCTGCGCGTGTTGCCCGGCGGCTTGCATCGCATCCGCCATTACGGGCTGCTGGCCAACTGCAGTCGCAGCGTCAACCTGACTCTCGCACGGCACTGCCTGCAAGTGCCGGCGCAGGAACGCTGCCCCGCGAGGATTCGCTGGCCGCTGCGCGGCCGACCTTCGTCTGCCGGCACCGCGGCCACGCAATGGTCATCATGCAGACCTTCGAGCGCGGCGAGACGATTCGCGCGCCCCACCTCGGCCAACGTCATGAACGCTCCCCGCTGCCAACGCCACACCAACTCGCCGATGCTCCACGCGTCGGCGTGGCCGCCTCGCGTTCAATGCGCCGGGCCCCGCGCTGAGCGCGATCTCGCGCACCTTCGCCAACATTCGCTTCGCCGCAACGAGCCCGCGTGCTCATCGAGCTCGCATGCTCCGCGCCGCCGCGCGCCAGCAATCGCCAAAGCTTCGATCAACAGCACCACGTGCGCCGCGGTTTCCTCCCTCGAGTCTTGCTCTACACCTGCCCTTCACGCCGGAGTCGTTCGCACCCTTGGCCTGTCGCGCGGGCAGGTGTTGAACAAAACTAAACATTAGCGGGCGCTTAAGCTACCGTGGCGGATGAGCATCTGTCAGCCTCGAGCGACCATCGCCGCTAGACCGTCGCTTCGCAGCGACAGCAGGCCTCCCATCCCCCGAGCGCAGGGCTCACCCGGCGGTGCGTGCTGACGAGGCGCTGAGCGGCATCGCCAGTTCACGCCGCAGCGCCTGCACCAGTGCTTGCGCTGGAGCCCCCAGGCGCCGGCCCTGGCGAGTGATCAGGCCCAGCGTGCGCTCGATACGCGGCTGCCTGAGCGACACCCCCAACAAAGCCGCGCCGGCCCGCAGGGACAGCGCCAGCCGAGGCACCACCGCCACACCCAGCCCCGCCTCCACCAGGCCCAGGGCGCCGGACACGTGGTTGGCTTCGAACTGCACGATAGGCCGCTGCTTCAGGCGCGACAGCGCCTGATCGATCAGCACGCGGTTGCCGCTGTCACCGGCCACCGCCACCATGGGCTCCGCCAACAAGTCGCGCCAGTTGAGGACAGTGCGCTGCGCCAAGGGGTGGTCGGTCCGCAGGGCCAGCACATAGTCCTCGGTCAGCAGCGGCTGGAAGTCGATCTCGGGATGCGAGGCGCCGGTGAAGCTCAGGCCGAGTTCGGCCTCGCCCGACTGCACTGCGCGCAAGACCTCGGGCGCCCCCTCGTCCAGCATGCGCAAGCGCAGGCCGGGGTGGTCGGCGGCCAACCGGGCAAAGGCTCGCGGCAGCAACGCACTGGCCACCGTCGGGATGCAGGCCACCGTGAGGCTCGCGGCACGGCGCGCCACTTCCCGCTCCACCTCGTCGACCCCGGTGCGCAGGGCCGCCAGGCCGCGCTCGGCGTGAGCCAGGAACTCCCGCCCCTCCGGTGTCAATGCCACCCGGCGCGTGGTGCGCTCCAACAACCGCACCTCCAGCACCTGCTCCAGCTTGTCGATCCGACGGCTGAGGGCGGGCTGCGACAGGAACAGCGCGTCGGCCGCCCCCTTGAAGCTGCCGGCATGTGCCACGGCCACGAAGGCCTGGACTTCATCCAACGTCAGATTGATGCGCTTCACGGAATAGTGGTTCCAAATAATGCACTTAACAAAATAGTGTGCCCGTTGCACCATCGCTTCACAAGCAGGCCATCAAGCGCCTGCAACACACAACGGAGACACTCTTGAAGCGGAAACACATCCTGTCGGCGGCGCTCCTTTCCCTCGCGGGCGGCGGTGCCGTCGCTCAGAGCAGCATCGTCGTCGGCGGCCTCCTCGACTCGGCCGTCCGCTACGTCCACAACGATGGCGGCGGCTCCATCAAGTCCTTGGTGAGCGGATCCAACCAGACGAGTCGCCTCTACTTTCGCGGGGACGAAGACCTCGGTGGAGGCCTTGCAGCGGGCTTCTGGCTGGAGTCCGGCACCAACATCGACACCGGCACCAGCACGGGCGGTACGCAGTTCTTCGACCGTCGCGCCACCTTGTCGCTGTCGAGCCGCGGTATCGGTGAGCTTCGCCTGGGCCGCGACTATGTGCCGACCTATGCCATCTGGGTACGCCACGACCCCTACTCACACGTCGGCGTGGCGGGATCGAACAATTTCTCGTCTTCGTCTCAGCAAGGACCCATCCGAAGCGCATTCGGCACGGGCCCGAACACGACGGTCCGATCCAGCAACGCCGTGGAGTTCCTCCTGCCGTCCGACCTCGGTGGGTTCGAGGGGGGCTTGATGGTGGCGGCCGGCGAAGGTGGAACCGCGGCGAATGGCCAGGACAAGCTGATCGGCGGCCGCCTCGGATGGCAGAGCGCCTCATTCGGCGCGCATGCGAGCCGCGTGGTCACCTCCAATGAACTCACGGCGTCCGGCAAGTTCAAGGACACGCTGCTCGCCGTGAACGGGACCGTTGGCCAGGTGCGGATGAACGCCGCGCTGCGCAAGTATGAGCAAGCCCTGTCCGAGCAGACCCTCTTGCTGCTTTCGAGCGTGGTGACCTGGGGCCAGGTCGAGCTTAAGGCGTCCTACCTGCGGGCCAACATGAAGGGCACGGTGGGCGCGACGGTGATCGACGCCAACGATGCGACGCAGATCGGACTCGGTGCGGTCTACAACCTGTCCAAGCGGTCGGCGCTCTATGCCCAAGCGGCTCGCATCGACAACGACGGCAAGGCGAGCTTCTCGATCCCGGGGGGCACGACGATGGTCGCCGGCGGCAGCTCGAAGGCCTTCGAAGCCGGAGTGCGCCACAACTTCTGAGCGGGGCCTCGAGCCACGGATGCCGGCCGGGCGAGCCGGTGAGACCTGCGCCACGTCCCGCCTCACCTCATCGACGGCGCCACGCAGAGCGGCCCGGCCGCGCCGCCTGGACTCGGTCCAGCCCTCTGATCCATTGACAAACAGGAGACAAGCCATGAACCCCACGCAACCCGGCCAGCGCTCGCTGGCTCGCCTCGCCCTCGTCCTCCTCGCCAACCTGCTGCTGATGCTGGCCGCGCCGGCTGTCCGGGCCGACGAGGTGCGCGTCGTCAGCTCCGGCGGCTTCGCCTCGGCCTACAAGGCGCTGGCCCCGGCCTTCGAGAAGGCCACGGGGCACACCCTGGTCAGCGGCTGGGGGCCGTCGATGGGCGAGACGAAAAACGCGATCCCCCAACGGCTCGCTCGACAGGAGCCCATCGACGTGGTGATCATGGTGGGCAGCGCCCTGGATCAGCTCGTGGCGCTGGGCCAGCTCGACGGCGCCACCCGTACGGTGCTCGCCAGCTCGCGGATCGCCCTGGCCGTGCGTCGTGGCGCGCCGCCCCCCGCCATCGCCACGGTGGAGCAGCTCAAGCAAGCGCTGCTCGCGGCCAAGTCCATCGCCTACTCCGACAGCGCCAGTGGGGTCTACCTTTCTCAGGTGCTGTTCCCGCGACTGGGCCTGTCCGAGTCCTTGAAGGGCAAGGCGCGCATGATCCCCGCCGAACCGGTGGGCCAGGTCGTGGCGCGTGGCGAAGCTGAGCTTGGCTTCCAGCAGCTCAGCGAGTTGCAGCACATCGAGGGGATCGATGTGGTCGGCCTGCTGCCCGAAGACGCACAGGAAGTGACCCAGTTCTCGGCCGCGGTCGTGAAGGGCGCCGCCCACGCGCAGGCAGGTCAGGCCCTGATCCGCTTCCTGGCGTCGCCCGATGCGGCCCCCGTCATCAACGCCACCGGCTTGACAGCCGCACAACGCTGAGCCGCCGCTCGCGCACTTTCCCACCGATTCGGAGACCTTTCATGACACGTCGCACTTTCCTGCAGACCAGCCTGGCCATCGGCCTGACTTGCGCCCTGGTGCCCACACTCAGCCAAGCCCAGTCGGCGCCCATCATCATCAAGTTCAGCCATGTGGCCGCGGTGGACACGCCCAAGGGCCAGGGTGCCGAGCGCTTCAAGAAGCTTGCCGAGGAACGCACCAAGGGTCGGGTCAGGATCGAGGTCTATCCCAACAGTCAGCTCTACAAGGACAAGGAAGAGCTGGAGGCATTGCAACTGGGCTCGGTGCAGATGCTGGCGCCCTCGGTGTCCAAGTTCGGGCCGTTCGGCGTCAAGGAGTTCGAGGTCTTCGACCTGCCCTTCGTCACGCCGGACCAGGCCAGCTATCAGAAGGCTGTCGGCGGCGATTTCGGTGCTGCGATGCTGAAGAAGCTGGACGTGAAGGGTGTGCACGGCCTGGCCTATTGGGACGCAGGCTTTCGCGTCATCACCGCCAACAAGCCGCTGCGCAAGCCGGAAGACTTCAAGGGCCTGAAGATCCGCATCAACTCGTCGAAGGTGATCGACGCGCAAATGCGGGCCGTCGGCGTCATGCCCCAGACACTGGCTTTCTCCGAGGTCTATCAGGCGCTGCAAACCGGCGTGGTGGACGGGGCCGACGTGACGCTGTCCAACGTCTACACGCAGAAGCTCTTCGAGGTGCAGAAGTACGTGACGCTGCTGCATCACTCGCACCAGGCCTACGCGGTGGTGGTCAATCGCAAGTTCTGGGAGGGACTGCCAAAGGACCTTCGGGAGACGCTGGAGTCCGCCATGGCTGACGCCTCCACCTACGCCAACGGCCTGACCCTGGCCGAAGAGCGCAACGCCTACGACAAGATCAAGGCGGCCGGCAAGGCCGCGCTGGTCGAGCCGACGCCGGCCGAACGCGAAGCCATCCGCGCCGTGATGGTGCAGACCCACAAAGACATGGAGGGGCGTCTCGGTCGTGACACCATGCAGGCCTTGTATAAGGCCACGGGGTTCAACGCCGGCAAGCGGTGATCGCTGGCGGCTCCTGCATCCCTGTGGACGGCCAGGCTTCACCCACGGACAATCGTCGCACCTGCCTTGCGGGCGAATGGCTTGTGATACAGGCCGTGGCTGAATCGCGGAGACTTGCATGCATCCCGGACTCCAGAAGATCGCCGACGAATTGAATTCGTCCGGAGGCCATCGCGATCTGGCCCTGCACTTCGGCCTGGCCTGCGTGGAAGATGTGGCCGACAACCTGGAGAGCGATAAAGTCATCGCTATCCTTCAAAGTTTCCGAGCGTGCCTGGCCCACTTCGGGCCGGAGGCAGAAGCCGAACTGAACGACCTGGCGACAGCGATGATGTCGCTGGCCTCCAGCCATCCGGGTTCAGGATCGATCGACGGAACACGGCATGCCGCCGTCTCCGCGACCTATGCGCTGGCCAGAGCCGTGCGCGGTCAAGCCATCGAGGCTGCCGCCTATGCCGCCTATTCGTGGGTTTATGGATACGGCGGTTACGCCGTCTCGGATCCGGAAGCCTTCTCGGAGGTCCATGCCCGGCAACTGGCGCGCTTGCAGACACTGATGCATGCCACGGCGCACGCCGATCGCTGACTGCCCTTGGGTCATCGCCCCCGGCGACTGTCGAACCCTCGGTGCCGCAACCTGATCGACCCCGCGCGCACCGCTGAACGCTCGCTGTTCCAGTCCCCGCAAGTTGCAGTTGCTTGACGGGCATGGGCCAAGTCCCGTTCAAGGTGCCACGGCTGCTTACTGTCCTGTCGAGAACCACGGGAAAAAGCAGCGCTGATACTGGGCGTACGATGATGGTGGGAGAACCGTCACCTTCGGGCACGACGATGGTCTGGCGTACTGCAACTAGCGCCCTCAGTGGCTCTAGCTCAAGGGGCCAAGATGTCCCGAATCATTTTCACGGTAGGCTGCCGCCCACCTGCCTTAATCCTGGGCGCGTGATTCTTCGCCTGGGCCTCTGCCCAGAGCGAATCTACATAGCCAAGTTGTCGATAGAAAGATGCTATGTAGGACGGCTCAGGTTTCCCCTTGAGCTACAAACGAATTCCAGTTCTCTGTTGTCAAGGAGTATGGAAATGACCAAGTCCTCAGCAGTCCTACAAGTC
>Ga0213878_10000262_pt1 | contig 20570 bp, 19 predicted proteins | sample VelepicoBEBS_R02_FD_161053 | JGI IMG/M metagenome (GOLD analysis project Ga0213878, IMG submission 161053) | Vellozia epidendroides bulk soil microbial communities from rupestrian grasslands, the National Park of Serra do Cipo, Brazil - BS_R02 | ecosystem: Environmental > Terrestrial > Soil >... | reverse complement strand
GTCGTTGATCGTGTTGAAGCGGTCGAGGTCGACGAACAGCAGCGCGAAGCGGCGCTGATCGCGCCACGCGTCGGCGATCGTCTCTTCGATGCGCTGGTCGAGCGAAGCGCGGTTCGGCAAGCCGGTAAGCCGGTCGCGGTGCGCGTGCTCGAAGAGCTGCTGCTGCGCGCGCTTGAGCTCGGTGACGTCGACCGAGACGCCGACCGCGCCGGCGATCTCTCCGCGCGCGTCGCGCAGCGGCTCGACGTGATGGCGCAGCCAGTGCGCGCCGCGCGCCGTCTCGACCCGCACCGGCGCACCGGCGACGACGCCGGTCAAGACGTGCTCGGCGATCAGCGCGCCGCTGGGATGTCCGAGGAGCTGATCGGCGCGCAGCCCGAGCCCGCTCAGCGCCCCGCCGGCGAGCGAGGTGAAGCGCGCGTCGCGGTCGGTCGTCCACAGGACCGCGTCGACGTTCTCGGCGAGCAGCCGCACGCGCTGCTCGTGCTCGCGGACGCGCGACTCGCTGCGCGCGCGTTCGGTCACGTCGCGCAGCGTGACGATGAGCTCGGAGCCCGCCGGCTTCACCCGCACCTCGAGGGTTCCGCCCGCCTCGAGCGCGCAGGTTCGCGCGAACGGGCTGGCGGTGCGGCGCGCGCACTGCAAGTCGGGCAACATCTCGGAACCGAGCTGACCGACGATGTCCGCGAGCGGCTTGCCGGCGAGCGAGCCGGGGACGGCGCCGAGCAGCCGGTGCGCGCGGCGGTTGGCGCGGACGATCACGTTGCGCTCGTCGACGACGTAGACGCCGTCGCGAACGGCTTCGAGCAGATGGCGGTCGCGCGCGAGCGCTTCCGCACACGCGCGGCGCAGTTTTGCGCCGGCGCTGCGCAACAGCAAGACGTAGCCGGTGAGGGCGAGCAGCGCGACGAGCGCGAGCGCCGTAACGATGACGATCACGGCGCTCCGCGGCTAAGTGAGTTCATCCGTGAACCGCTTCCGAAGACGAGCCAGCGGCGGCCGCACACCCGGACGCCGTACTCAAGAGATCGGACGCTCAGGGCGGAATTGTAAGGATTCTGTCTGTTAAGGTTGCGTTAACTGCCGGCCTGGCCGAGGAGCGTGAGCGTCCCCATCCAGAGCCCGAGCCCGACGCAGACCACCGCCACGCCGACCGCCACCACGTTCCCGAGCAGCGAGTTCACGCGGTCGCCCAGGATCTTCTTGTCGTTGGCCATCACGAGCAGAAAGCCGAGCACTATCGGGAGCACGAACGCGTTGAACGCTTCGACCCACACGGTGATGCGAATCAGCGGCAGGTGCGGGATCAGCACGATCCCCGCCGAGACGAGGACCATCGCCGCGTACATCCCGTAGAACCGCTTCGCGTCGTAGCACGCGACGTTCAGCGAGCAGCGCCACGCGAACGCTTCGCCGAACGCCCACGCGGTCGCGAGCGAGACGACGAGCGCGCCGATCAGCGCAGCGCCGAGCAACCCCGCGCCGAACGCGATCCCGGCCCACTTCGAGCCGGTCAGCGGGACGAGCGCGAGCGCGGCGTGCGCGGCGTCCGAGACGCTTTCGTGGCGCACGAACAGCGTCGCCGCGCAGGTGACGATGATCGCGATCATGATCACCTGCGTGAGCACCGCGCCGAGCGCGGTGTCGATGCGCGCGAAGCGCAAATCCTTCGGCCGCAAGCCTTTGTCGACGGTCGCCGACTGCTGGTAGAAGATCATCCAGGGCATGATCACCGCGCCGATGTTGCCGGCGATCAGCAGCAGGTAGTCGCGGTTCTGCAGCGGCTGGCTCCCCAGCAATCCTTCACGCACGACCGTCATCGGGTTCGGATGCGCCGCGAACGCCGCCGGAATGAACAACAGCTCGAGCAGACACAGCGAGAGCGCGAAGATCTCGGCGCGCTTGTAGCGCCCGCTGAACGCGATCGCGATCAGCGCCACCGCGGAGATTGCAACCATCGGCACGACCGGCACCCCGAACACCAGCGCAGCGCCGGCGATACCGATGAACTCCGTGACCAGCGCGGCGAGGTTCGTCAGCAGCATCGTCCCGAGCGAGACCCACGTCCACGCCAGCCCGTAGTGCTCGCGAATGAGCTGAGCGTGCCCTTTGCCGGTGACGGTCCCGAGCCGCACCGTCATCTCCTGGATGACGAACAGCGGAACCATCAGCAGCACCTGCAGCAGGACGAGCTTCATCCCGAACTGCGCGCCCGAGGTCGCCGCCGTCGCGACGCTTCCGGCCTCCGTGTCGGCGAAGGCGACGATCAGCCCCGGCCCCATGACGGCCAGGTACTTCCACAGCGCGTTCTGCCGGCGCGGTACAGGGGTCACTTGGCTCGTAGATTGGGGGCTGGCGTGGACCGCGGCCATCGTCGCTCCAGGGAAGTGAGGTGCTCCTAACAACTTAGCTAGGCGTACCGAAGTCCCTTCGGCCCAACGGCGAACGCTTGGACAGCTCAGCGCACCTTGCGTAGAAGGACCGCTTGCCGCCCCGAGGGTCGCGGGCGCTCGCGGAAGTGGAAGTTGTTGAACCAGCCGACAAACTCGAACCGCTTCTGCGCGCGCACCAGCGCGAGGAACTCTTGCGGGAAGAACGCCTTGCGGCGCTCCTCGGCTTTGAGCATGTGCTTGCGCCCCCGGTCGGTGACCCGCAGCGTCAAGTGCTCGTGGTACGTCTGCTCCACAGCGTCGGCGGTCGTCGTCTGGTAGAGCGTCTTGACGCGAATTCCGCCCCTGCGCATCGTCCAGCTCTGGTGAGAATGCTTGAACACGTCGAACCACACGAACCCGTCGATCAGGTAGAGCGCGTCGCGGCGCAACACCGTGGCGACCCGGCCTAGGTGTTCGAGGAACTCGTCGTTCGAGCGGACGTAGAGCGAGCCGAGCATGACGTACGCGAAGTCGATCCGGTTCCGCCCGAGATCGGCACTGCGCACGTTGCCGCGGCGGAACTCCGCACCGATGCCGGAGCGCTTGGCGCGTTCGCGAGCGTACCGGAGCATGTTCGAGTTCGTGTCGATCCCGTGGTACCGAACACCGCGCCGGTGCCATTCTTCGAGGTGCGGACTCGGACCCGAGGCGAGCTCCAGTACGCCCCGCAACGGGAGGCTCGAATAGCGCTTCATCGCTTCCTCGAAGAAGTCGACCTCTTTCCGAACGTCTCGAAAGCTGAACGCGATCTCATAGTACTCGGGGAAGTCGTAGACCATCACTGCAGCGCTTCGATGAGCGGCTGCATCGCGCTTCTCCTCTTCTTCGACTCTTCGGACTGCAGCGCCGCCGCGCCGGCGTCGTCCAGGAACCCGGCCTGCACGACGCGAGCGCAAAGTCCGGCCAGGCTCGGATGTTCCGACGGGCCGCACATCCCACAGGTCGATGCGAACAAGGAAAGGGCGTGCCAGAGGCCGGCGGCTTGCAGCCCTGCATCGGGCGCGGCCACGCTCGACTGCAGCAGCCAGCGAATCATCCCGAGCCGAAATGGGAGCGCATGCAGTACGACGGTGTCGGCGGCCGCTTTGAACAGCGCCACCGCGGTCGAGAAGCGCTTGCGGTCGAGAAGACCGTAATAGCAATGCCGCTCGAAAGCCTCGAGCTGCGGGTGGCCTTCGAACAGCGTGCGGCGCAGCAACGCCGAGGAAGTAAAGCGCCACCGCTGCGCAGGCGTCAGCGGCGGCCGGCCGTCCTCGCCGATCTCGGCGGCAAGCCTGCGTCCTTCGGAGACCTGCCGCTCGAGCTCTTGCACGACATGGTCGCGCACGGACGAAGGTGCCGCCACGTTCACGCCGAGCGCACGCTTCGCATCGAGGACCAGCGTTCCTCGAGATCGGCAAACTGATCGGGACACAGATGTCTGGTTCGATAGCTCTTGCCCGGGGAGAGATATGCGGCGCGCTTTCCGAGAATCTCGATGCCGAAGCGCTCGCTGTTCCGGAGCACCTCGGTCCCAAAGTAGAGCTGCATCTGCTGCGGTTCCGAGAGGCGACCCACGACCGGGGGCAGCGACGCGACGAACTCATAGGTGCGCAGCACGTCGTCGAACGTTTCGTCGGGCAGACCGTACATGTAGAATACTTCGGCCGCTATCCCGTGCGCCAGGGTGGCTTCGACGGTCGCGCGGAACTCCGGCAGCCGCATCGGTTTCCGCACCCGCTCCAGAACCGCTTCATTCGCGCTCTCGAGTCCATAGGCGACCTTGACGAACCGCGCGCGCGCCATCGCACCGAGCAGTTCGGCGTCGACGTGCTCCACGCGCAGCTCGCAGCTGAACGTCATGCCGTCCGCTGCAAAACGCTCGAGCCCGCGCACGAGCGCAAGCGTTCGGCGGCGGTCGACGATGAAGATCGGGTCGGCGAAAAAGACGTGCCGCATTCCCGCGGCGGCGACAGCCGCGACATCGGCGAAGACGCGCTCGAGCGGCTCGTAGCTGACCTTTCGACCGCTGGAAGCAGGCGTGTAGCAGAACGCGCAGCCGTATGGACAGCCCCGGCTGGAGAACATCACGACGAACGGATAGCGGTCGAGCGGCCACAGCGCCTGCAAAAAGGGCGAAGCCGGTGCAGCGGCGCGCGCGCCGGGCAGCGGCGCAAACTCGGCCGCCCGGCCCTCGCGGCGAGCGAGAAAACCGAAGTACGCGCCGTCGCCGTCGGCGAGCGAGCGCAGAAACGCCGGCAGCGCGGCTTCGGCAGGTCCGCGGCACAACGCGTCGATCTCCGGCATCTCGGCCAGCCCCGCGATCGGCATGTGCGTCGCCTGCGGACCGCCCAGCAAGACGTGCGCGTCAGGCCGCACGGCGCGCACGGTACGCGCGATGCTGCGGCAGCGCTCGATGTTCGTTTGGTACGCGCTCATCCCGACGACGTGCGATCCCGGCTCGCGAAGCGTCGCCAGCAGCCTTTCGAGTCCCGCGTCGGCGTCGTAGGTCAAGTCGATCACCTGCGCTTCGAGTCCCTCCGCGCGAACGGCGGCGGCCGCGAGCCCTTGGCTGATCGGCGGGTCGATCGCTCCGACGCGGTCGCCTACCGACGGCACGCGAAGGAGCGTCAGCACGGCGCCGCCTTTAGGTCGTACACGGCAAGCACGCCGCCGTCGCCGCCGATGACGATGCGCTCGTCGCCGAGTTCCGAAACCGCAGCAACGGGAAAGCCGGCCTCGAGCTCGCGCGCCGATTGCCCGTCCTCGGCGAAAATCAGCACGGACGTTTCGCCGGCGACGACGATCTGTTGTGAACCCCGAAGGACGCACATGTCGGTCGCCTGCCGGAGCGGGGACGAGACGCGCAGGGTCGGACGCGCGCGCCGCAGCTCGTGCAGCATGAGCTCACCGCTGCGGTTGAGCGACCACAACGCGCTCGTAATCGTGAACCGGCAACGCTCGACGCTTCCTGCGTGTCCGGCGCACACCGCCCGAAGCTCGCCGGTGAGCGGGCTCCACCCGCGCACCTCGCCGCGTTCGCCGCAGCTCGCGAGCAGCTCCCCGCCGGGCGACCATGCGAGTCCCCAGATCGTGTCGTCGTGGGCGCGGCGGAACAACAACGCTTCGCCGGTCGCGGCATCCCACACGCCGAGCGATCCGTCGAACCCGCCGGTCGCGACGAACCTAGCGTCGGGACTCCACGCCACCGACTTCACCCAGCACTCGTGTGCGGCGCAAACCAGCGGCTCAGCCAGCGTGTCCTCGCCGTTCCAGATTCGCAGCGTGCCGTCGTCCGAGACCGTTGCCAAACGCGCGTCGCGCGGCGAGAACGCCATCGCCACGACCCACGCGGAATGGCCCGCGAGCGCACATGGCACCGCTTGTCCCTCGTCGAGCCGCCACAGATAGACCAAGTGGTCCCAGCCCGCCGCCGCGACGAGTGCGCCGTCGTGCGAGCTGTCGGCGCATTCGACATGCGGTTCCGGACAACGCAGCTCCGCGGCCGGCGCAAGCCGAAGGGCGACGCGCTCGGGCACCGCGGACGGCGGCGTCTCGCGGCTTCCGACAACGACCCTGATGTTCTCGACCGCGGTGCGGAGCGCGTCCGCCGTGAAGCTCGCGTACAACTCGCCGTCGGCATAGCCGTCGAGGATCGCTCCCTCCACGGCGTCGGGTTCGAACCAGTGCGTTGCGTCAGCGAAGGTCTGGGTGTACGGACCGATCGGTGCCACCACGACGCGTTCGGCGGATCCCAGCACTCCGCCCCACGACTCACGCCCCGTCTCGTGCGTCGCGACGCTCAGCAGTGCCGACGCTGCGACCAGTGCAGCGTTGCAACCGCGCCCGCAGTCATCGCGCAGCGGGTTCAGCTCTGCGAAGTCCACCGAACAGGCGGCCTGCGCGATCGGCGCGGCGAAGTGAACGAGCTCGGCCAGCGAGAGGCCGTTCGAGATGCGGTGGTCGACCGCAGGTTGGACCGCCGGATCGAGCACGTCGACGTCGACGCTGAGGACGATCGCGTTGCCGGCCTCGACCGCCGCCGCAAGCTCGGACTCAAGCCGCTCGGAGACCGCTTCCGGATCGTTCCGGATCGACTCGGCCGAGAAAATCTCGGCTGACGGCACGGCGTCGAGCTCCGTCTCGGTCAGCTTCTGCCGAATCCCGATTTGCAGCAGCTTGCGCACCGCGGGATCGCGCCCGATCCACGTCGAGACGTTCCCTTGATGAACTTCGTTTTCGAGCGCGCACTGCATTCCTAGCTTGGAAAGCAGCCTGTCGGAACGGTCGAAATGCGCGTCGAAGACGAAGACCGTGACCGGCTTCCCGAACGCCCCCGCGGCGCGCACCGGCCCGAAGGAGAGGCCGTGATCGCCGAAGAGCCAGAACGGCCGGTAGCCCAGCGCCCACACTTGGAGCGTCGTCGCTGCGGCGTACAGCGAGGGCTCGAGCCGCCCGAACGGCACCTCGCACATGAGCGATGGGAGCGCCGTGTACGAAGCTCCGACGATCGAGGCGGTAGCGCATTCGGCGAGCCGTTCGCCGAGCCACGCCGCACCGCTTCCCGTACCTGGGCGGCCGCCCAAATCGAGCGGCAGGGGGAGAACAAGGAAGCTGCCCGGGTCGCGCGCGGGCAACACCGGCAGCCGCTGGTGCTCCTTTACGCGCACACGGCCTCCCGCTTGAACTCCGCGACCAGCAGGTCGTCGACGGGAACCGCTGCACCGGGATGGGCGAGCGCCGCCGCGCGGGCCCGGTCGAAGACGCGGTCGAGCAGCTCCGGCCCGTGGCGCGCCCGAAACGCTTCTTCGAGATCCCAGCGCGACGACAGCGTGGCGAGCGCGAACGTCGCCGGCGCACCGAACCATGGAAGGATCTCCCCGGTCGGGAGCACGTGCAGCGTCGGTTTGGGGAAGCGCGTCGCGGCCAGTTCGCGCGGCATCAAGTTGGTCCGCAGCCGAATCGGGGTCGAGTCTTGCAGGCCGCGAACGCGAAAGAACAGCTCGTCGAGCTCGTGGTGGTCCATCTGCAAGTCCCCGCGCTGCGTGCCGCGGCCGTCGGGGCTCACGTGCGAGAAAAGGATTCGCTCGACCGCCATCGCCTCGGCGATCTCGATGACGATCTCGAGCCGTTCGAGGCCGTCTTTGACGACCATCGACTGAAGCTGCGTCCGGCAACCGACCGCGGCCAGCCGCTTCAAGAATCCGGTGATCTGCGCGAAGGCTCCGCGAGAGCGGCGAAGCGCTTCGTGGGTGCGCGGGTCGCCGTCCAAGCTGACCGCGTATCCGGTCACCGTCCGCTTCCAGCGCGCAAGCCGCTCGGTCGTCACGCGAATCCCGCTGGTGAAGAGCCACAGCTCGACGTCCGGCGGGGCGGCGGCAACGATCTGCTCGACGTCCTCGCGAAGCATGAGCTCGCCGCCCGAGAGCGTGACGGCGCGAAAACCGAGCCGGCCGGCGGAGCCGACGAGTTCGGCTACTTGGGCGGTGCTCGGCTCAGCCGAGCGCGCGCGCGGCGAAGCATTCGTGTAGCAGTGAGCGCACTCGTAGTTGCAGCGCTTGGTGAGCTCTACCAGTAGGTTTGCGTCAACGCTCAGCGCTCGGTCGGCAAACGGGATCGTGACCGGCACGGCCGACCGACCTTCAATTTTTGGAGGCGCACATCACGCCCGCTGCGACCAGGTGGTCGACGTATCGCCCCAAGAGCGCGTCGTCGAGGTTGCCATTCCGCCGACGGCACGCATCCCAGAGCGCCGGCTCGTCGACGCCGTCGCTCGCGGCGGCGCACAGGTCAGCGCACACGTCGTCGACGACCAGGACGGAGTACGAACGGCGCGCCAGATATTTTTCCGGATGCTTGCGAATGATCGAGAGGCCGTCCTCGGTCTTGAGCCGCCGCCGGCCGGTTTGCGGCGAAACTGGAACGGGCGCGGCCGGGCCGCGCTCGGCCTCCCGCGCCAGGATGCGCTCCACCACGTCGGGGCGCTTGTCCATGTCGCGCACGAACGAGTCAGGGCAATAGTCGGCGGTTTGCGAATTGTCGACCCGGCAACCGCCGCCGCACCGGTCGAGCAGCGGGCACTCCGTGCAGATCCCGGTAACCCAGCGATGATCTCGGTAGTCGTCGAGCGCCGCGCTCTGCCAGATCTCCTCGAGCGGCGTCTTCGTGATGTTCCCGTAACCCTTCAGCGCCTGGTTGCAGGCGCGCATCTCGCCGTCGGGGGCGACGGCGCCGAATTTCACGCCCATGTGGCAGTTGAACTCGAACCCTTCGAGGACCAGCCGTTCATCGACGCACAGCGGAATGGTGGTCCCGAAAACGACCGGGATGCCGAAGTCGTCGCGGGCGGCGATGAGCTGCCCGAGTGCCTCGCGGAACATGTCGATCGGCGGCATCATCTTGTTGATGATCGCCGCGCCGAAGCCGCCGCCTTGGAAACGGTTGATGTAGACCTCCACCATTCCGAGCTCAGCGGCCTTGCGAACGATGTCGTACATCTGCGTGTAGTTGTCGGCACACAGGAGGACGTCCGCGGCAACGCGGAAACCGCGACCGACGTAATGCGAAATGGTCTCGACGATCGTGTCGTACGTCCCCGGGTTCGCCGTTACGCGCTCGTGCGTCTCTTTGTCGCCGTGGAGCGAAAGGAATATCTTTACGATCGACTCGGAGAGATCTCGCCGGCGGATGCCGTTCGTGACGATCGACACCTTGGAGCGCTCGCCGAGATGGTCCGCATAATCGTTGAGGTTGGCCAGCATGCTGACTTCGCCGCCGGTGAGCTGGACGAGCGGAACTTCCGCCGCGGCGATCGCGCGCACAATCTTCCACGTCAGCTCGTCGGAATAGTGCCGCTCGCGGCTGGGATTGTAGCAGAACACGCAGTGCGAGTTGCAGCCGTAGGTCGTCTCGAACTGAAGGAAGTGCGGGACCGAATAGCGCTCGGTGATCACGGCGAAACCTCCACGCGGGCGGAGACCGTTTCGACCGGCCAGCTCGCGACGATGCGCGAGAGCAGCCGCGCGCTTTCGGTCGCGGACTCGACCGCTTCGTCCTGAAAACTCAGCAGGTCGGCACCCGTCTTGACCGCTTGCAAAAGGCGCTGCAGCCATTCCGACGCGGTGATGTGTAGCCGGTATGCGATTCCCGTGACGAACTCGGTGAGCGGAGATCCGTCGCCGATCTCCCACTTCAGGACGTCGGTGCGGTTCAGTACTTGGTAGAACGCGTTCAGACCGGCGGTGGCCGTGTGCTCGAACGCGGCGACGCGCGGGTCTGCGAAATCGTAGTCGTACTCGAGGAAATTTCCGCGCAGCCGGCCCTGGCGAGCCATCAGGGTGTGCATCGGCGTCCCATGATAGATGCGCAGCCGGTTGAGCAGGTTCACGTTCAGCGCGTCGACGTGCTGCAGGAACGACACGTTCGCCTCGATGTCGTCGAGCGTCGTGTCCGGATCGTACATGATCCAGAGGATCTCGTGGTCGATCTCCAGCCTCTGCAGAATCTCCACCGCGCGCACGTTCTGCCCCACACTCGTCTCTTTCGCGTAGAAGTCGAGCGAGCGCTGAGAGCCGCTCTCGGCGCCGATGAAGACGAATCGCAGGCCCGCGCGCTTCAGCTTTGCCAGGAGCTCCTCGTCGACGTTGTCGACGCGCGTCAGCATGGCAAACTCGAAGTCCAGGCCGCGGCGCAGAATCTCGTCGGCGAGCTCGGACGCGCGGTTGAAGCCGGCCTGCGAGCCGAACCCGAGGAAGTCCTCGTCTTCGAACGCGATGCGCCGGACGCCGTGCTTGTCGATGAGCGTCTGGACCTCGGCGAGTACGTTTTCGACCGATCGCGGCCGCCAGCTCCGGCCGGTCGCGGGCTGGTACATCATGCGCGTCGCGCAGAACGTGCAGACACCCTTGCAGCCACGGCTCGTCTCGATCGAGACGCAGAAGCCTTTCTCGAGGCACAATGCCAGGTTGTCGCGTGCCGGGAACGGCAACTCGTCAAGGTGGCGCGCGAGCGGCGGCATGCGATTGCTGCGAACCGTCCCGTCCGCAAGGCACGAGCTCAATCCGGCGACCTCGTGCCAGTCCCCGCCGCCGTCCAGCACGTCGCAGAGTGCGGCGAGCGGGATCTCCCCTTCGCCCCGAATCACGGAGTCGAGCCGCGGATAAGCGCCGAGGAACTCGCGGTGGCAGAGCGTCGCCGTGTGGCCTCCGAGCGTGAGATGGATCGCCGGCGGCAAGCCGCCGAGCAGATCGAGAACGGCAGCGCAGCCATGAACCTTACCGTCGGAGACGGAGAGACCCACGACGTCGAAGTCGGCGGCGCGATCGAAGATCCGGGCGCTGACGTCGTCCGCGGCGAGACCGCGCATGAAGGCGTCCCAGATCTCGACTTCATGACCCCGCTCGCGCAAGACGGCCGCGAGATAGCAGAGCCCCAACTGCTCGCCGGGTATCCAGCGACCTAGTTTGTTGAGGACTTTGCCCGGCTCGTGGCTCGGCGAGTTGACGAGGAGAACTCGCGCCATGGGCCGCGGTCTACGGCTCTTTCTGCTCGAGTCGAGAAAGGATCGTGTTCAGCCGCTCGTCGAGGAGCTGGAGGCGGTTCGACAGGTTCGCCGCGGGCACAGCGGCGGCGGACTCGGCGACGTCGAACGCTGCAGCCGTGTGCTCGAAGCTCGCCGTGTTGATTGACTTCGCCATGTTCAGCGATAGACGAGGATGAACGTGGAGCTCGGAGATCGTCGAGGGGAGCTCCAGCGGCTTGCCGTTGATGTGGACGGAGCGCAGGAAGTCCGCAATCGCCGCAAACTCAAAACCGGCCTCGGGACGGCATTTCGACATGGCACCCCTCACCTGGAAGCATCTGCGTTGCTGTCGGGGGCTGATCGTATCAGAACGGCAATCCAAGTGCAAGAAATGGCTCAAGAGGGCATGCGGACGCTTGGCCGTCCATCCTCCCCGACGACTTTCCTCGGCCGCCGCACCATCAAGGCGATGTCGCGTTGCGTGCTTTCGATCAGCATGTCGAGCGAGCCGAACAGGTAGCCGGCCCGATCTCCGGGGCCGGTAAGCGCGTCGCGGCCTTCGCGCGGCAGAGCCTGCAGCGTTCGGTACCACTCGAGCGCAGCGGACCAGCGCCGCAAGAGATCCGCGCGCACACCGTCGGCGACCGGGGCGACCACTTCGACCGCATCGAGCTTTCTGCCGACAATTGCTTCGGTGAGTTGCAGCGCCTTTTCGTGGGCCCGTCCTGGGAGCTCGGCGGCGCCAAACGACGCCGCGAACGTGCGCTCGAAGTGGCTGTACGCGCCGCCCAAGCAGAGCGGAAGCTCGCGGAACACCGAGTACACCGTTTCGTAAGCGTAGCAAATCGGCAGCGGGTGACCGTAGAACCATCCGTTCCAGACGTGCTCGAAGTCCATGAGCTCCCCTTCCGAGCTGATGTTGTCGATCACGAGCGGCTTGCCGTACCCCATCGCGAAGAGCGCTTTCACCGACGCGGCAAGCGTGGCGGCGAGCCGGCTCACATAGCGCTCGCGAGGTTCTCGCCGGAGTTCCAAGTACGTGTCGAGCAACTGCGGCCGGTACCAAAAATCCATGAGGCGAAACGGCGATCGCGCGGACCGGACGAAGATCCCGGCGGGGACCTCGACGCCGCGCAGCGCGATGCGGAAAAGTGCGAGCGGGCGTTGGGCGAGAATTCCAGCCGAAACGACCTCTTTGGTCGTCTCGTACTCCTCCTGCGCCCAGTCGAAACGCTGCGCGCCGTAGAGGACGACGTGAGCGCCCGAGTCGACGACCTCGACCTCGCTGCCGTCGATGTTGCCGACTCCCTTGTATTCATAACCCGGATACGAGCCGCTGCGATCCTGCCAGGGCGCGTAGATCCAGGCCGAGCGGACGCTGTGTGATTCGCACCCGACCACCCCGCCGGAACCTCGAAAGAGCGGGACGAGTGAAGGCAGCATGACCTCGATCGTCGTTGCCTCGACACGTTCGAGCGCCATCGAGCGCGGCTTGTAGTCGCGGTACAGCGACCACAGCGCGGCTTCCGAGGGGGCCATCGTGCCCCTATTCGCCCTGTCCTTCGGTTGCCTTGCACCCGCCCTCGCGCGGTCGTGGCGCTCGCCCTGCACGGAACGGACGTCGGGCCGTCGAAGCAAGCGGGGTGCTCGCTCACCTCGTGCTCGGGGCGGTGTTGCTGGCGGCGGCCACGCCGGCTCCGGCGCCGAAGCCGACCCCGACGAACCCGTTCAACCTCAACCCGATCGCGCCGCCTTCGCCGTCACTGCCGATCATCGGCACGACGCGCGCCAAGCCGCTGTGCACGGCGATCCGCCGGGCAGTGGCGCCCGCCGTCGCCGCGGCCCTGAGAAACGACCGGACGTTCGGGACGATTCGGACGCAGATCTACGACTACGTCGTCAAGGACTCGGACGAAGCGAAGGACCTCCACCTCATGCAGATGGACCGCCAGGTCGACGCGATGGTGAAGAACGTCGACGCGCTCGAGTCCGCGCTGAAATCGGCGGCGCTCGACGTTCCCCCGACGGCAAAGCCGGAAGACGCCAAGACGCTGCGCGAGCTGCGCGCGACGCTTGCGAACGTGCTGGTTGCGCAAAAGCTGCAGCTCAACACGATGAGCGGCTTCGTCGAAACCGAGCGGATGCGCCGCTTCGGTCAGCTCAGCGAGAGCGAGCAAAACATGCAGCGCTCGAACGGACCGAACATCGCGCAGCCCGGCGGCGGACCGCTGCAAACGCCGACGCCGATCAGCCCGTTCTTGCGCGAGCAACAGAACCCGTACAACCCGCGGCACCCCGAACCGAAAGGGCTCAGCGACGGCAAGCTGCTCGACCGCGACCTCGGCGACATCTCGGCGTTCACCACCAAATACGAGGACGCCGCCGCAAAAGTAATCATCCCCGCCGCGAACTCGTGTAAGTAGACGCCCGCCGGCCTCGCAGCGAGGCCGATGCGGTCGTTTTCCCGAAGGCCAAGTTCCCGATGGGGGTCCCGCGCAAGCCGATCGAGCCGCCCACCGCAGAGGCCTCGGCGTTCCTCGAGAAGGCGATGGACCAGTACGGCAAGGCGACCTATAATTTTGCGTACCGGCTGACCGGCAACGAGGCGGACGCCCGTGACCTCACGCAGGACGCCTTCATCCGGGTCTACCGGGCCTGGCGCTCGTTCCAACCAGGCACTTCGTTCCTCTCCTGGATCTACCGGATCGTCACGAACTTGTATCGGGATGAACTTCGGAGGCGAAAAGGGCGTTTCCAGGAGGAGATCCCGGAAGACAACGCCCCGCAGCAGTACGGCGGACAGCGGCCCCTGGCCGTCGACCCGATCGAAGACTACGTGGCGGGGCAACTGGGGGAGCCGCTGGCGAAGGCGCTGGCCCAGCTCTCACCGGAACAGCGCCAGGTTGTGGTTCTCGCCGATATCGAGGAGTACAGTTACCAAGAGATCGCGGACATCATGGGGTGTTCGATCGGGACGGTTCGCTCTCGCCTCCATCGGGCCAGAGCTCTTCTCCGTCGGCTGGTGACCCGGGCGCAACAAGAACAACGATGACGACACATTACGACCGCGAGACCCTGATCGACTACCTGCACGGCGCGCTGACGCCGGAAGCGGACGCTGCCCTGTTCGCGCACCTCGAGACGTGCGCGAGCTGCAACGCCGTGTACGACGAGGAGGCGGCGCTCGGCGAGGCGCTGCGCCGCGCCGCGCGCGCCGACGAGCTCGAGTTTCCTTCAATGATCAAAGCGAAGGTCTGGGACGCCGTGCGCCACCAGCAGCCCTCGTGGATCGAGCGGCTGCGCACGAGCTGGGGCCCGCGAATCGCGGTTCCGATCGCCGCCGCGCTGGCGATCGCCGCGTACGTCGGGACCCCGTACCTCCGGCAACCGGCCGCCGCGGTCGGCGTCGAAGCCGCGTACTACCTCGACGTGCACAACGCCGAGGCTCAGCAGAACCCGTTCGGCCCGGGCGTCGCCCCGGCCGTCTACTCAAGCGACACGCAGGACCGCAGCCCGGCGTCCTCGTCCGCCGCCTCGTACATCGATACCGCCGACGCTGCGACCCTGGTCGACGCCGACGGTGCGTTCCGCTAGCCTCGCCGTCGCACTCGCGCTGCTCGCGCTCGGTGCACCGGCCGTTCGCGCTGCGCCCGGCAAACCGCACGCCACGCCGAAACCGGTCCGCGCCGCGGTCGTCGCCCCGCCGCCGACCGCGACCGACGCCCGCCCGCTCATCGTCGCCGCCGCGGCGGCCGCGAAGCACGTCTCGTTCGTCGGGCAGATGGAGTCGATCCGCAGCGGGACCACGCGCGCGTTCGCCGTGGTCTCGAAGGTCGAGCACCGTGCGCCCGACGAGACGCGCCGCACCTATCTCGCGCCGCGTGTGCTCTACGGACAGTTCGTGATCAGCCGCGGCGCGATGTCGTGGGACGTCGACCCGAGCCGCAAGCGCGTCGTCGTCAGCGAGAACAAAGCCGCGGTCGATCCGGTCGCGGTCGTCGACGACATCGCGTTGCTCGACGGAAACTACCGTGCGGTGCGCACCGCGACCGATCAAGTCGCGAACCGCAAGACCGACGTCGTCGACCTCGTCAGCCGCTACACCGGCGAGCGGACCATGCGCCTCTGGATCGACGCGGAGACGCACGTCGTGCTGGCCAAAGAGGCGTACCACAACGACGGCTCGCTGGCGTGGCGCACGCGGTTCGACGACATTCGGTACACGGACGGCATCCCGCAGTCGATCTTCACCTCCGCGACGCCGGCGGGGTACGCGACGGTGACCGGGCGCTCGTACCAGCAGCCGCAGACGAACCCGAACGCGATCCCCGACGCCGGCTTCAAACCGATCAAGCCGAAGTACTTGCCCGAAGGCTTCGTCCTCGTCGGCGGCGACGTGAACGACGCCAAAGGCGTGCGCAACCTGCACCTGATCTACTCGGACGGGATCCGCACCCTCTCGCTGTTCGAGAACGCGACGAACCGCATCGCCGACTTCGAGGGGATGAAGCCGCAGACGATCAACTTCGACAAGCACGACGCGAAGTACGTTCGCGACGGGCCGACGACGCTGCTCGCCTGGCGCGAAGAGGGCCTGGCGTTCACGATCGTCGGCGACCTCGACCTCAAAGACCTGGTCAGCATCGCGACGTCGGTCGTCCCCTAGTGGCTTCGCCTGCGGCGAAGCCTTCGCGTTCGGCGCTTCGGGCCGATCCACATCCCTAGCGGTCGGGATGAGGGCGCGTGATGGACGGGCGTGGGAGTTTCACTTTCGTCCGTTCCGGCGCTGCTCGCGCGAATCGGCTCGGCGCGCGACGTCGCGTTCGGCGCGTATCTCTTGCCGCCCGGGCCGGTGCGCGATGCGCTCGTCGCCGCGGCGCGCCGCGGTGCGCACGTCGCGGTGACGCTGCAAGCCGACCCATATCGTAATCCGGGCGGCGCGCGCGGCAACGAGGAGACGGCGCGCGCGCTGCGCGCGGCCGGCGCTTCGGTACGGCTGCTCGAGAGCGCCGCGACGCCGTTTCACATCAAAGCGGCGGCCTGCGACGGCGTCGCGTTCCTCGACGACCGCAACTGGACGCTGCGCGGCCCGGAGATCGTGCTGGCCGACGACACGCCGCGCGACGTCGCGCTGGTGCGCGCGGCGCTGGCCGGCCGAGGCGGCGCCGACACGGCGCTCGCGACGCGCAAGGACGAAAGCCTGCGCCGCGAGGTCGAGCTGATCGAGCGCGCCGGAACGGCGGCGGTGACCGTCGAGACCGAGCGCGTCGGCACCTCGCCGCTCACCGACGCGCTGCGGCGGCACGCGCGCGCCGGCGCGCCGGCGACGCTGATCGTCGGCCGCACGAAGCACCACTCCGCGCTCGAACGCAGCGCGCTGGCGAAGCTCGCGCGCGACGGCGTGCGCGTCTGCGAGGGCGGGAAGAACGAAAAGCTCGCGCTCGCCGACCGCACGGCGTGGATCGGCTCCGGCAACGCGACCGGCGCGAACGGACGCGGCGCCGCGCAGCTCGAGTGGGGGATGACGACGAAGGATCCTGCGCTCGTCGGCGCGGTGCGCGCCGCGCTCGCGCGCGACGCGCGCTGCGCTACATGACGCCGCGGATCGCTTTGACGAGCTCCGGCTCTTGGACCTCGCCGTCTTTGATCCAGGCGACCTTCTTGTTCTTGTCGATCAGCACCAGCGTCGGGAAGCCGCCCTTGAGATACTGCTGCGCGACCTTGAGATCGGGGTCGTACGCGAGTGGGTAGCGCACGCTGAACTGCTGGCCGAACGCGTTCACGTCGGACTGCGACTCCGGATCGCTGCCGTTCATCGCTTGCGGGCTGCCGCTGACCGCGACGATGGCGACCTTGCCGCCGTACTTCGTCGCGAGATCGTTGAGCGTCGCGGTCTCGCGCTGGCAGTGAGGGCACCACGTCGCGAAGACCTCGAGCAGCACCGGCTCGTTGACCTGCGAGAGATCGAACGGGCCGGCATTCGTCGCCACGGAGAAGTTCGGCGCGGTGTCGCCGACCTTGAGCTTCGCCTCGATCGGCGCCTCGGAGGCGGCCTTCGGGATGGCGTTGCGCTGCGCCAGCCCGACCGCGACGACGATCGCGATCAGCACGACGCCCAGCGTCGCGTAGACGATCAGCCTGCGGCGGTCGGCGGGCGCGGATGGCTTGCGGGTGCTCATGGGTTGTTTCCGATTCGGCGGTCGAGGGCGAGCGTCCCCGGAGCGCGGAGCGCGACGAAGACGGCGAGCAGGACGAAGATCGCGTCGCGCGCGACCTCGGCCCAGGTGGTGACGGTCTTGTCGTTCGGGCCGAAGCAGCCGCACGAGACCGTCATCCCGCGCACGACCGCCGAGGCGATCGCGCCGTCGAACAGCGCGAGCAGCAGCACCGCGATCCACCCGGCCGCGCGCGTGAACAGCCCCAGCACCAGATAGCCGCCGAGCAATACTTCGAGGAACGGCAGCGCGAGTGCCATCGGCGCGATGACGGGCTGCGGCAGGATGCGAAAGCCGGCGATCTGCGCGGCGAACTCCGCACCGTGCCCGATCTTCGACGCGCCGGCGACGATGAAGATCGCGCCGAGCACGAGCCGCAGCACGAGCACGGCGTGGTCGACGAGCGTGGTGCGGCTCACCGGGCGCGCGTTCCGCCGAGCGCCGCTTCTTCGACCTCGCGCACCAGCGCGCGCTGCGCCGGCGGGATCGCGTGCAGCTCCGTGCGCTCCACTTCGACGTTCTCCTCGAAGCCCGCGATCGTCTCGGCGACGCACGCGGCGAGGACGTCCGGGTCGTAGCCGCCTTCGAGCACGAACAGCGCGCGGCCGCCGCAGTACTCCTCGGCGATCTCGCGCGTGAGCCGGCCCATCTGGCGCGCGAACGACGGATCGACGCCCAAATCGCCGATGGGATCGCCCGCGACGACGTCGTAGCCCGCGCTCACCACGATCAGGCTGGGCCGAATCCGGTCGGCGAGCGCGCGCAGCGTGCGCGTGTGGATCCCGACGAAGCCTTCGGTCGCGATCCCGCCCGCGTCGATCGGCACGTTCACCAGCGCCGCGCCGGCGACGACGCGGTTGTCGCGCGGGTTGCCGGTCCCCGGATACGCCGGATCGGCGTGCGAGCCGGCGTACGAGACGCCCCCGCCGATCGCGGCCTGCGTCCCGTTGCCGTGGTGGTAGTCAAAGTCCCAGACCAGCACGCGCTTCCCTTCGCCGTTCGCGAACGTGCGCGCGGCGATCGCGGCGTTGTTGAAGACGCAGAATCCCATCCCGCGCGCGGGCTCGGCGTGATGGCCGGGCGGCCGCACGAGCGCGAACGCGCCGCGGCGGCCGTCGACGGCGGCCTCGAGCGCGACCAGCGTCGCGCCGGCGGCGCGCGTCGCACCCTCGTACGAGCTCGCGTCGAGCACCGTGTCGCCGGTCGCGAGCTCGCCAAGACCGCCCGATTCCGCCAGCGCGTCGCAGCTGCGCCGGACCAGCTCGATGTACGCGGGCGGGTGAACGCGCGCGAGCTCGTCGGGGCGCGCCAGGCGCGTGTCGACGCGTTCGCCGAGCATTCCGCGCCGCTGCAGCTCGTTCGCGACGACGCGCACCCGGTCGGGCGCTTCCGGATGCGGAACGCCGTTCAGGTGCGCGGTCAAGCCGTCGTCGTACGCGACGAGCATCGGGTTAGCCCGACTTTTTGGTCGTCGTGGCCGGCTTCTTCGTGCCCTTCTGCTGCCGGTCGATGGCGTCGATGAGCGACTTGATCTGGTTGTAGCCCTGCGAGCCCGGCTTGACGTAGCCGAGCAGCTTGCGGTACGCGGCCTTCGCCTCGTTCGGTTTTTTGGCACCCTGATAGCACTGGCCCAGGCCGTACAGGATCGTCGGGTTCTGGCGCGAGAGATCGGGCGCGCCCTTGTCGAGCGCGTCGTACACTTGCGCGCACTCGTTGTAGTTGCGCATCTGCAGGTCGGCCTGGCCGAGGCCGAGCAGCGCGTCCGGCGTGTGCTGCAGCTGGTACGAGGACTTGAACGCCGGACCGGCTTTGTCGAACTGGCGGTTCGCCGAGTACGTCGCGCCGAGCAGCAGGAACGAGCGCGGGTCTTGCGGCGCGAGCTCGGTGACGCGCTTGAACTGATCGATCGCCTTCGGCAGCTGGTTTTCCGCGGCGTAGAGCTGGCCGAGCCGCGCGACCGCGTCGACTTGATCGCGGTTCGGGCCGGCGCCGGCGATGAACTCGCGCTCGGCTCCGGCATTGTCTTTCTTCGAGACCAGGTAGTCGCCGTACGCGGTGTGCGCGGCGAACACGTTCGGGTACTGCGAGATCGCGCGCTTGAAGGTCGCGTCGGCCTCGCTGTCCATCTTTTCGCTCGCGTATACGACGCCTTCCTGATCGATCACCGCGACTTTGTCATTGGGATCCGTCTGCAGCTTGAGCAGTTGCTCGTAGGTCGCGATCGAGTCCTTGACGTTGTGCTGTGCCGCGGCGAGGCGCGCTTTGCCGATCAGCGCGTCGACGCTGTTCGGGTCGATCGTCAGGGCGCGGTCGTAGAGCTGCGCGGCGAGCGCGATCGCGTTCTGCTGCTGGTACGTGCGCGCTTCGAGCAGGACCGCCCGCGGGTCTTTCGGGTCGAGCTTCGCCGCGGTCTCGAGCTGCTGGCGCGACTCGTCGAACTTTCCTTCGGCGGCCAGCACTTGGCCGTACGCGAGGTACGCGTTCTTGTCGTCCTTGTTGAAGGTCACCGCGCGCTTCGCGACGCGCTCCGCGTCCTGCGGCCGGTTCGCGGAGAGATACATGTTGGTCAGCGTCCCGAGCACGCCGGCGTTCGTCGGCTCGAGGTTTCCGGCTTGCTCCAGATCGGCGAGCGCCTCTCGGGAGTGCCCGAGCTGCTGCTGGGCGAGCCCGTCGACGTAGTACACCTGCGCGGTCTTGGTACCGCCGGCAAGCAGTCGCTGCGTGAGCGGAAGCGCGAGGTCAGGGCGCCCGATCTGCAGGTAGTCCGTCGACAGCTCGGACATCGCGGCCTTGTCGCTCGGATCGGCCTTGAGCCGCTTCTCCAGGCGCGGGATGGCGACGTCCATCGGCTCCGGCGTCGCCGTCGGCGACGCTTCGGGCGCCGGTGACGTGGCAGGCGCGGCCGAGGCGGCGGGAGCCGCCGGCTTCTTGGCGGCGAGGGCGGGGTGCGGGCCGGCGGCGGCGGCGAACGCGGCGGCGCAGAGCGCGAGGACGAGTGGGGCGAGACGGCGGTTCATGCTAGGCGTGTACGGCTTTCGCGTCGCGGACGAGCTTCGTCAACTCCGGAACGATGGCGAACGCGTCTCCGGCGACGAGGAGATCGGCGAACTCGGCGATCGGTGCGCCCGCGTCCTTGTTGATCGCGACGATCGTCTCGGACGTGCGCATGCCGACCTTGTGTTGGATCGCGCCGGAGATACCGACCGCGATGTAGAGCTGCGGGCTGATGGTCTTACCGGTCTGCCCGACCTGGTGTCCGTGGGAGACCCAGCCGGCGTCGACCGCCGCCCGAGAGGCACCCACCGCACCGCCGAACGCGTCGGCGAGGTCCTTGAGGATCGTGGTGAACGGTTCCGGACCGCCCATCCCGCGACCACCGCTGACGACGACCGACGCCTCTTCGACGCCGCGTTCCGCCGCGGC
>Ga0213878_10000261_pt1 | contig 20585 bp, 22 predicted proteins | sample VelepicoBEBS_R02_FD_161053 | JGI IMG/M metagenome (GOLD analysis project Ga0213878, IMG submission 161053) | Vellozia epidendroides bulk soil microbial communities from rupestrian grasslands, the National Park of Serra do Cipo, Brazil - BS_R02 | ecosystem: Environmental > Terrestrial > Soil >... | reverse complement strand
CGGTTACGTATCGCTTTAGATATGCGCCCTCTACCGCCAGTCCGGCTCGGACCGCCTTGCCGACGGCCCATTTTGATCGCAACGAAAGACATGTTATTTCGGGGACAGGACACTAGGTTGTTGATTGACCGGATTCAGCCACTCTTTGAGCAGCCTTGAAAATGTGAGGATAAGTCCCGCACCGGCAGAGATTGCCTGAGCAGGCCTTCTTGAGCTCTTCGACGGTGGGATTGCTTTTGGCGCTAAAGAGCGCGGTCAATGACATCACAAAGCCCGGAGTGCAATACCCGCACATCATTGCGTCGCACTCGACAAACGCTCGCTGAATTGGCGTCAGATTGTTCGGCGTGCCGAGGCCTTCTATGGTGGTGATCTCTTGCGTTTGCACCTCCATCGCCAGCTTCATGCAAGAGTAAACTGGTTGACCATTCAGGAGCACCGTACATGCTCCGCAGGTGGCGCGATCGCAAACTTCCTTTGCGCCGGTAAGCTGAAGTCGATTTCTCAGCACATCAAGGAGGGTGACTCGAGGTTCAACCTCCACTTCGTACTTGCTGCCGTTGACCCGCAGGACCAGTTTCTCCGGCTCGGGTCCGACTGGTTTCTGGTCATCCAATGACTCAACTGATTGCGCGGCAGCCGCGGCTTTCGCCAAAGCGCCTGCCACCGCCGACGCACTCACACCTCGCAGAAAATTCCTACGTGAGATTTCTTCTTCCACGACGCCTGGGATTAACTCTCAATGACAGGACGATTCAGCCAGTTGACCTCTGTTTCCCTCCGAGCCGAAACTCGCCAAAAAAACGTTCGGCCGATCATGGTCGGTCCAGAGAAAATCAAGCGAAGAGTCCCGGATTTTCGAAACCCGGGATGCCACAACCTCAACCGAGCAATGTTTCGCGCCGGGCTCGTACCAGAGAGTCTGACCGCAAGCGCCCGAGCTGCACTTGCCGATCGCCATCGTGGAAAGCGAAACGAAGTCGCCGACCGCCACATCCGCCGCGCAGCCGGTTCGGTGATAGGTTATCGCCGCTTCAACCACGCACGTTGAAACAGGGATGGTGCCCTGGGAAGTTACCCAGGAAAGGAGCGCTTGCTTCCGCGCCGGCTCCAAACCCTTTGGAACAATAATCTCCGCCTTCTCACCGAGCGCCCCTTTCTCGGCGAGATTGACCGATCCAAGTTCCAAAAGGGCGACCTTCAAGTCTGCCAGATCTTGATTATCCCACGTCCCTTGGCGGATCGACCATACTCTAAATAGTTGGCGTCCCAGCAGCGTAGATTCAGAGGAAGCAGTACAACCTCCAGTATAAAGATCACAGGAGTGTAATTCGAGAAACTCGCCGGATGGTTCCGCTCCGAAGCAGGCTTGCATTGCCATTAAGAGAGAATAAAACAAAACACGCATCTTCACGGCATTGACTCCTCCTGAACGGTGATTCTCGATGCAAACTGACCTGCGGGCAACGAACAATTAAAAGCCTATGTGGCACGGGCGTCCCGCCCGTGATTTGATCGAGATGAGCGGGACGCCCAGCTCACACGGCAGAACAAACCCGACCCTGCACGAAAATTGTGATCAGCGTTGAAAGCAGGTCGTTTCGGTATATCTATTTTTGGAAGCGGTAGATCGCGCTCCCACGCGACCGGCGTTGCCGCGTAACATTCTCGGACCAACTGGACGCCGGTCGCGCGGAAGCGAGACCCTACCGGACCAACTCGATGAAGTACTTTATTCCAGGCCTGATCATCGGCATCGTGCTTCTACCGGCGGTTGCGTTTCTATACATTTGGCTCGGATACATGCCGGTTGGGACCGCGGCGCCGCCACTCCCCTTCGAACGAAAACTCGCCGCTATTGCGCTCCAGGCGCGGATCACGAAGGAAGCGCCGAAGGAGGCGCCGGTGCCGCCGACTGAGCCGAACCTGCTGGCCGGCGCGGAAGTCTATCGCGAAAACTGTGCCGTTTGCCACGGCACCGCCAGCGGGCCGAAAACGGCGGCCGCGAAAGGAATGTTCCCTCCGCCCCCGCAACTATTTCAAGGCGAGGACGTGACGGATGATCCAGTTGGCTACACGTTCTGGAAGGCTGCCAATGGAATCCGGCTGAGCGGTATGCCCGCCTATCGCGGCTCACTCACCGACGAGCAATTGTGGCAGGTGAGCCAACTCCTCGCGAACGAAGATAAGCTGCCCCAAAGCGTCAAGGATCTCATGGCGCGACCTGTGTCTTCGCCTTAGTCCGGTAGGGTCGCTCCCGCGCGACCGGCGTCCAGGCGATCCGAGCGTGTTACGGGGGCGACGCTTAACATCGAGATCGAGGACGAATCAGTTACGGCTACGCCGCGCCAGTATTTCTGCGGAAGCATGCCCAGAGCCACAATGGCTAACTGGCTCACGATGAAGATCAGCAACGCCGCAAAAGCCTGTTCCATGAATCCATAGGAATGCAAACCGACACCCAGCATGTTGACTCCAAACCATGAGAGGCTAGTGATGACGTTCCCAAATACTGTCATCGCGGCGAGACCCCGTTCGCGCGCGTAGCCACCCCAGCGTGCATGCAAGATAATCGCGTTCCAAATCACAATAAGTAACGCACCGTTTTCCTTTGGGTCCCATCCCCAGAAACGTCCCCAGGATTGGTCGGCCCAGATGCCGCCAAGGATAGTGCCAACAAAGCTGAACAAAGTGGCGAAGCAGACCACTCCATACATCATCCGGCCTAGCGATTTCGCGGTGATCTCATCAAACGATCTGGTGAACAAACCCCGCAGGATGTAAATGATACCTAGAAAGCCGGCTAAGAATGTCGCGGAGTACCCCAGAGTTACCATGACAACGTGAGTCGCCAGCCACACATTTGTGTCCAGCACGGCGCGAAGCATCTCAAGAGTATCGCCGTCCAGCTGCAAGTTCTGAGCGATCAGTAAGGTCACAAAACCGATTGCGGAAGCGCAAACGCTGCCAATGGCGTTCTGGTAAAAGCGTTCGAGAAAAAGGCAGAGAAGAACCGATCCCCAGCCGACAAATATAGCCGAGCTGTACAGGTTTGTGACGGGTGGCCGACCCTGTAAATACATTCTTGTGACAAGTCCGGCTGTGTGTATGAGAAATGCCAACAGCAGTAGAATCAAAGCAGTTTTCCCAAGTGTTTTTGGCCACTTGAGCCAGGAGACCAGAGCAAAGAGCAGAACGATGAGATACAATATCGCCGCCTGGAGAAATGGCTGAGCCTGGCTAAAAAGGAACTCCAGGCGGGTCCTGTGCACCTCCTGTGGGATTGCTCCTTCCAGGTACTGATTATATTCTCCAATAACCTTGTTGAATTCGTCAGCATTTCCCTCTCGGTAAGCCGAGATCAGGCGTCCGTAGACCGTAGCCGGATACGGTATTTCTCCGGCAGGAATGGCACTTAAGAGCGCCTGAGAGATATGTTCCCAGCGGTCAGCGTCAGTCGCTCCATTTCTATTCGGAATCGCATAGGCATACCTAATCTCACCAAGGTCCTGGTAGCGTCGCGTGAACAATAGAATCCGTTCGAGATCCTGTTTGTTGAACGACCTGTTTGCCTCCCTCTCCCGAATTGCCTGCATCCCGGGCCGGATAGCCAAATCAAACGTCTGAAGTTCCTTTCCAAAATCGGGCGAATCGTCTGCTTGGACCGTGTTCAAAAGCTGAACGTATAGGCCCAAAGCGTCGTGCAGTTTGATAACACCTCTCTGGAACGCGTTGCGGGTAGCGGATTCCGTTTGGGCGGCTAAACCCGCCTGCTTTTCGATCTCAGTAAAAAAGGGTTTGAAATCATTGAACGAATAGTTAGTCGCTTTGCCTGTAGTTTCCTGCCAGCCGAAGAGACCGAGAACTTCGGGATTTGTAACTTCAAACACCTTTGCGGCATCGGCGTGTTCCGGTATCATGAAAAGATCCAACAACCACCGGACTTGCGGCACATTCTTACCATCGAAAGTCGTACAGGTTCCATGATGATTCATTGCCAGCAGTGAGAGTCTGGCCAACGTATCCATCGGCATAACCCTGCCGTTGACCAATATGGGAAGCCGGCCAAACCCGCCGGTATCGAAACCGGGCGGCTCCTTAACAGGAATCATCTTCGCAATGATCCAAGCCACAATCAGAAAAGTGATGATCCAGGGCAGAAACTTTTTCATCCGATCAGAAGCCGGACTCTTCGCCTTTTGGTTTCAGGCTCATGAGGTAGGCCACCAGGTCGTCGACTTGGGCGTCCTTGATTATGCCTCCCCACGCCGGCATGTAGAGCGGGGGCTGCGGCCGGTTCGGGTCGAGCGGCGTGATTTCCCGTTGCCCTTTGAGGATGCGCTCCTTTAGTTCGTCATTGGTGTAACCGTCGGCCACGTGGATCAGGTCAGGTACCAATTGTGCGGTCTTTGCGTTTGGGTTCGGTACTCCGCCCTTACCCTCAGGGCCGTGACACCCGGCACAACCGTAATTGCGATAGACTTCGTGGCCGCGTTCGACGGGGTTCATCGCCGACGGAAGGCTGGATGCGACGTTTTGTTCGTGCAGATGCACGAGGAAATCTGTCAAAGCGCGGGCCTCCTCTTCCGTAAAACCAAACTTCGGCATGACTGTGCCCGAAGTCACAGCCTGCGGCTCGCGAAAGTGTTGCATCATCCATTCGGGCGAACGCCGCGAGCCAACGTCATCCAGCGCCGGGCCAATCGTTCCGCCTTTACCGGCGATGGAGTGGCAGCCAATGCAGCCCTTTTCCCGGAACAATCGTTGACCGGAAGCGACGCTAGGGATGACTTTCATTGATGCGTAGTACCCTGGCGTCGTTTCGCCGACCTGGCTTAGCATAAAGAGTGTGATTGCATCCAGATCCGGCTCCGAGAATTTTTGTGGCGGCATTCCGGATCCAGGTGTGACGGTGCCCGGCGAAAGGAAATGTTCCTTCAGCCATCCCGGCGAGCGGCGGGCGCCGACTTTGTCGAGTTCCGGACCAATTAAACCGCCAACGCCGGCAAGCTTGTGGCAGCCGCGGCAGCCGCTTTCCTCGAACACCTGCTGACCGCGAGCCAATTCGGGTGCTCCGGGATTGTCGGCAGCCTGGTGGCATTTGCCACAGGAAGCCTGGATGTATTTCAGAGGCAGCATAGCGTCGTCCCAGTGAGGCACGTTGCCGTGAGCGTCCGCAGCGGTCGTCGCGCGGCCCTGACCTCGATGACAAACGGTGCAACCGAACTTCTCAACCGGGTGTTGTTCGTGCAACGGATGGTAGGCCAGGGGTTGCGGGTAGCCGCCGTAACTCGGGTCATCGACAGCCAGATGGCAGGTCGTGCATCGATCCACGCGGTTGAGGTCCGGGAGAAGGATTTGGCGGATTTGGATTGGTATTCTTTCGGCCAGCGCACGCTGCTGCGGGTTCGAGGCGCGACGGATTTCCTCTTGGGCGTATTTGCGTTGGTAATCTTTCCACTCGCGATCTTCGTCTCTATAGTATCCGAGCACGACCAGACCACCGACTAGTAGACCGAGTACGGTAAACCAAACGTAAAATTTGCGGAGCGAGTCCTTGGTCATGTCAGTGACTCTCCGTCACCGCGGGCGGTTTCTTCCACGGCTCTTGCCAGGACCAATTGGGGCCACGGAACAGGGTGCCGATGATTGTCAGGACAATAGCGATCACGAGGCAGACGGTGAAAATCGTATTAGCGACGACGCGGTCGCGCGCAAACCAGCGACCCACGCCCTTACGGTTGTGGTCGAGGTAGGGCAGCAATACCAGAGCCAACACAAGCACCCCCGGCACCACCACGCCGCCCCAGAACGCCGAGTAGCTCACGAGTTCCTGCAGACCAAGGAAATACCACGGCGCTTTCGCGGGATTCGGCGGATGCACAGGGTTAGCTAGTTCCTCCAATGGCGCGTTCCAAAAAACCGCTAGAAACAATACCGCCGCCACGACTAACAGAAACAGCAGCAATTCGCGGAAAATCAGGTGCGGCCACGCGAACACCTCGTCCTCAGGGTTCCGGCCGACTTGGGGCGTCGTGCCGCGCGCCAGTTCCATCAAGCCATAGGTTTTGCTCGTCGGTAACTGGCTGAGTTCGACCTGCTGGACGGTGTCTCCCGCCTCGTCGGGACGCGACAGTCCGCCATCCTTGCGGACGCGCCAAAGATGAACGGCAATCAGGAAACCTGCTATCGCCGGCAGCACGATCACGTGTAACGCGTAAAATCGAATCAGCGCTTCCTGGCCAACAGCGTTCCCGCCGAGCATCACGTACTTCAATTCAGGGCCGATGTAGGGCGCGTAGGCGGCGATATTCGTGCCGACGGTGATCGCCCAATATGCGAGTTGATCCCACGGCAGCAGATAACCGGTGAAACTCAGCCCGAGCGTCAGCAGAAACAGGCCGACGCCAAGCACCCAGTTGAACTCGCGGGGCCGTTTGTAAGCCCCAGTGTAGAACACGCGACACATGTGCAGCAGCACAAAGATCACCATCAGATGTGCTGCCCATCGGTGCATATTGCGCATAATCAAGCCGGCCGAGACAACGAACTGCAGGTCCTTCATCACATTGTAGGCGTGGTCTGTGCTGGGCACGTAGTAGAACATCAGCAATACGCCCGTGAAGGTCAGGATCAGGAAAAGGTAGAGCGAAATCAGCCCGAGTCCGAACGAGTAGGAGGCGCGTAGCGAGTGGCGATTAACCTTCGCCGGCTGCATGTGAAGCAGGAAACTGGAAACCATCGCCTGCGCCCGCTCCAGGTTGCTCTGCGGCAGGCCAACACGAAAAATCGAGCGGCCGACGCGGGTGCGCTCGAACCATTGCCAGATCCGTTTGGGTAGAAACTCCTTCACAAGACGAGGTATTTGTCCGAGTTGACACGCTGGTTTTTGTCCACCAGCAACCGGCTGTCCTTGCTCAGCGTCACCAAAAACCACTCCAATGCGCGGGGCGCCGGGCCGCTTTTGACGCCGCCCTGGTCGTCAAAGACGCTGCCGTGGCACGGGCAATGGTAACCTTGGCCGGTGCGGTTGACCGTGCAACCAAGATGGGTGCAGATCGCCGACAGACAACGGAACGTGTTGCCTTGGCGGACTAGAAAGACCCGTTCCTCTTCCAGGAACGTCACCGAACCGTCCGGAAAATCCTCCGGCTTGCCAGCCTTGAAAACCAAACTGGGTTCGAACAGCACATTCGGTACGAGAAACCGCACAGCCCCCACAGCGGATGCACAGACGGCGAACATAGCAGCAATCCAGCCGAGAGTGAGTTCGAAAAAACCGCGTCGAGAAACGTGCTTGTCCGGAGCGATAGGATTCATGTCAAGCCTGCACTAATTCGACGCGCTCCATCGTGATCGCGCCCGTTGGGCAGCGAGCCGCGCACAGGCCGCAGCGGATGCAACGAGTCTCGTCCTTAATAATCGCGCCCTGTTCGCCGCGCTCGGGCACGCGGCCATAACGGGCGAGTAACGCGGCCTGCAACCTTTCGTCCCCGCGCAAATCTACGACGTCCACCAGGCGCAGGCAGAATTCAGGACAGATATCGGCGCACCCACCGCAGAGGATGCATTCGTCGCCGTCAAACACGGGGCCGATGTGACACTTCAAGCAGCGATCCGCCTGCTGCCGCGCCTCGGCTTCCGGGTAATCTTTTTCCACTTCGGCGATGCCGATGCGCCGATTCAGCGGCAGCGTCGGAGGGGCCCGGCGGACGAATTTTTCGTAATCGGGCTTCATCCGATACTGGAGTGTGTTGTAAATCGTCACGCGTGCCTGCCGCGGTTCGGCCGGCTCGCGGCTGGTGAGGAACTTCGCAATCGAATTAGCCGCCTTTTTGCCCTCGGCGACCGCAGTGATGATGATCCGCGGGCCAAAAGCCACATCGCCGCCGGCGAATACGTCGGGACGCGATGTTGCCATCGTCTGCGGATCGGTTTGCAGCGTGCCCCGCGGCGCCAGCTTCAGGTTGTCTTCGGGATGTATCCAGGAAAGGTCCGGGGACTGACCGATGGCGAGGACGACCGTATCGCAATCTACTGTCTCTTCACTGCCCTCAATGAACTGCGGATTGAACCGCCGGTTTTCATCGAAAACGCGGCTAGCCCTGATCAGTTCAATGCCGGTAACCTTGCCGTCGCTGCCTAGGATGCGTTTCGGGCCGAAGCGCGTGTGGAGCCGGATGCCTTCCTCTTCTGCCTCCTCGATCTCCTCGCGTGCGGCCGGGATCTCGTCGAGGTTTTCCAGACAATACATGTGGACCTCTGGCACTCCCTTGCGGATGGCTTCACGCGCCACGTCCAACGCGAGGCGCACCTCGTCGGGCGCTTCCGGCTCGCGCGCGGTCAACTCCTGCAGCACCGACGCAGCCCGGCGCAACGCCTCACGTAATTCCGCCTCGCTCATCCCCGCAAACTTTTCCGTCTGGCGGACGACCGAACGCGCCGCGTCGAAGGCAACATTGCCGCCGCCGATCACGACGACTTTGCGCCCTAGCGTCACGCGGTACCCAAGATTGACGTTCAGCAGGAAATCAATTGCCCGCAGCACGCCGTCGAGTTGCACGCCCTCGATAGCCAATTCGCGGCTTTTGTGCGCACCAATGCCGAGAAAAATGGCTTCGTAGCCTTGTTGTTTCAGGTCCGCGAGTGAAAATTCGCGACCGAGCCGGGTGTTCAAGCGAATCTCCACGCCGAGCGCCGCGATCGCCGCGATTTCCGCCTGGATGATCTCGCGCGGCAATCGGTACTCCGGCACCCCGAGCACCAACATCCCGCCCGGCACGTTATGCCCCTCGAATACCGTTGGAGAAAACCCCATCAATGCCAGTTCGTGCGCGCACGACAAGCCTGCGGGCCCGGCGCCAACCACCGCCACTTTTCGCCCATCGCCGATGCGCTCGCGCCGTGGATCGCGCAGTTCGGGATAGACGCGGCCGAGATCGAAGTTGTTCGATTCAGCGCCGAACTTTTCACAGACGAACCGTTTCAACGCGCGGATCGAGATTGATGCATCGAGCGCTCCGCGCCGGCATTTTGCCTCGCACGGCGCGGCGCACACGCGGCCGCAGATGGAGGCAAAGGGGTTCGGCGCGCGGGCGATGATATAGGCGTCCTCGTAACGCCCCTCGGCAATGGCCTGCACATAGCCGCCGGAGTCCGTGTGAACCGGACATCCCTCTCGGCAGAGGACTTGCCGGTCGAAATAGCTCACGTCGGGCAATTCGACCGGATAGGTTGTAGGCATTCCAGTAAATTTGTTCAGCCGAGCGGATTACTAGTGGCCGTACTTGTCGTGGACTTCCTTGATTTTGGCTTCCGCAGCTGCCTTTTCTGCAGGGGAGGCCTTCGCAAGTTTAGCGTCAAGCATCGCCTTCTTGCGGACGCTGGAGTCGTACACGAGGAAGTTGTAAATCTTCAGACCTGAGCCGCTATCAACGCCCGAACCAGGCTTGCTCATCATGCGGTGGACGTAACGCGACCACTCGTCGGGCAGCGCAAAATCAGAGTTAATCGGTCGGCTCAGTTTGTGGCACTGGGAGCATTTCTGGGTAAACACTGCGTAGTCTTGTTGGGCGGCCGCCGGGTAAGCGGAGACGTTGATCGTCGCCGGGCCTTTGTCGTACTGCTGGATCCGAGGGTCAACTGCCTGGGCGAGCGCGAAGCCAGCCCCGAACCCGGCCAACGCAGCTCCACCTAGAAGGAAGATGGAGAGTTTGATTTTCATTGGCATAGTATCGTTATTTCCTTTCGTCTAAAATCCGTAAGAAAGTTGGAAGACCCACTTGTTGGAAGGACCAGCGTGGACGGGCCCCCGGGTGTGCAACCATTCGTAGTCACCCTCAAACCACAATGTGTTAGTAAGATAGTAGACGTAACCGACGGTTTCACGTTGAGTTCTCGTCCCCAGACCGTCATCCACCCAATCAAAGCGGCTGACCAATTCAAGGTTGTTAATGAAAGGGAGATTCAGGTTCTGATTCAAAGCCGCCAGCTTGAAGGCCGGCTGTATCCACCAGCCCCGCGGCGCAAGGGTGCCCATGTTGCTTGTCTGCCACCAAGTGTTGATATATTCGCCCTTAACTTCGAAGTAGGGGCTGACGTGCAGAGCGGCATCGCCAACGATGGCCGACCAGAGTTGGCCCCCCGAGTTGTTCCAGGGACCTGTCTGCCCCGAAATTCCAAGTTCCAGATCATAGTTAGGTTTCAGCGGAAAGAACCACCCGAGCCGGCCACCGCCACTGACCGACGAGTGCTCATTGCCTTGGGTGCCGTTGGATTGAATGCCGACATTACCGAAGTCGAGATTGGGCAACACGTTGCCACTGCTATCAGTGAAGGTTGCGTTGCCGGACCCGTCCACCGACCCAGGTCCATTCGAGACGTAGCCGGAATAAGTAACCATTTGCCCGCTCTGCCCGATCGGTACGGACCCTCGCAATTGGGCGCCGATCCCGGTTCCCGGCAGGACCGCACGCGGCAATGGGTCGTCTGGTATCTTATTGAGCCACCCCGCACTCCGCTCAGAGTAGGTGCCCAGAGGCAGCAACATATCGCCGGCGACGACCGTCACGTAGTCATTCAGAAGATAGTCCAACGTGGCGAAACTAAGATCTATCGAGGTCGTTGTGCCGCTGTTGCCGGTTTGACCGCTCGCCAGCGTCACCGCGCCGTTCTGCAACCTGACGTCGAAACCTGCTTCGAACAGGATGTTGTCGCTCGCCCGATACAAGAAGATCGGCGCGAAATCGGCCAACGTAAACGCGCTGTGCTGCCCTGAGACCTTGCCGAATTGGACCTCCGCGTCTCCCACCAGTGTGACGTTATGCGTGGCGAGGGCTCCGCTGGGTACCGGCGCAACCGGTTGCACTTGGGCCACTGCTTCTGCTTTCTGCTGCGCCTCCGTAGCGGTCTTTTGCGTTTCCCCGACTCGCTCCTCTAGTATACTCATCTTCCGCTTCATCTGAGACGCGGTCTCGGCTTTCTGTTCAGCAGCAGTGGCGGCCTTTTGCGTTTCCCCGACCTGCTGTTGTAGTTGCTGAATCTTCTGTTGGTCCTGCTCGTGCACTTTCTGGTCTTCCTCGTGCGTTTGCTCGAGCTTTTGCACTTTGTCACTCAACTGTCGGACCGCATCCTTCAGCGCATTGAAGTCTTCATCGCTAACCTCCGCCGCAGCCCGCGGCAACAGGGCAATCCCCATCACCCAGCCTGCTGCCAGTATTCCGAAAATTTGGGCACGAAACTTCACTCGGGTTAATCCGTTCATTTTCCGGCATCTTCTTCGAGATACTGGAGGATCTCCCTGGCCTGCGCCGCCGGGAGGTTGGCCCGCACACGCATGTGGATCATGATGTTTCTCCAATTGGCCACCGTGAATTCGGGGGGATACCGTTCCGCGTGGCAGCGGCTGCAGTTGATGGCATATAGCGTCGCACCGGAGAGGGAGCTGCTTTCCGCCGGCTTCTCTGGCGCGGCTTGCGGTCCTGCATAGACCATAGGAATACGCATTGAACAAATCGCCGCACCAATTACGGCGAGGCCAACGCCGGCCAGCAGCTTGAGTTTTAATGATCCGCGGTAATTCATGAATTTATGCAAAGGGTTTGTGACGCTCTTTCTTCACTCTGGGGGGCTTGCTCGGTCTCGTTCAAAACGAGAGCCATCGTGAGTGTTTTCAAAAGTTCGCGCTCCACGAGAATTGACTTTTCTTTTTACCTTTCTTGCTCTTCGACAGCCTGCATCGCTCACAAACCCTTAGAGATTTTTGAGCGACGCAGGCTAAATGTACGGGTTGTGCCTTGCTATATTTTCCTCCGCGACCTCGGTCACTCTCGATCGGTATTCTGTCGGAGAGCTGCAAACGAGCTTTCGAAAGGTTCGGTTAAAGTGTGTCAGCGATTGGAAACCTACCTCGTAAGCGATCTCACTGACGCTCAGGCTTCTATTGTGCAACAGAATTTTGGCGCGCTCAATGCGGATGCGGTTCAGGTATTCCACGAACGTTACCCCGGTTTCCCTCTTGAATTTCCTGCAAAAGTGGAACGTGCTGACATTGAGGGCGCGAGCTATCTGTTGAAGTTTGATAGTCTCAGACTTATGGTTTGCGATATAATCTTTCGCACGCCTCACTATCGCCGAACCTCCGTTAGGTTGATGATATAGGGAAATTTCGTTGGCGATCAATGAGAGGTGTTTAGCGAAAATTTCCAAAAGCCGCACCATCGCATGATATTGTTCCGGTGAAACTACTCGGGATCGGAAGTACGCATCCTCAAGCCTAGCAAGGTTAAGCTTCATGCCCCAACTGGTTAGTTGGGCAGCAATTTTCCTGAATCGCTTGGCACTTGGATCTCGTAATAAAACCTGGCCAGTCCGCAAAAATCCAATGACACGCTCGTGCAACTTAACCGGCACGCTGGAATATGTTAATCCAGCGAAGCATTCCACTGTCTGTGTATCGGAAATATCCGGCTCGGTAAGCCTCTGGTGAACCTTAAGGCATGCGGCACAAATTTCGCTCGTTCGCCCGAGGATCGCGCAGAATGGGTTTGTATACTTGCTCAGGACCCGATGAACGTCAGAACAGACATTAATTGTGGAGAGTTCCAGAGGTAACTTCGTTGTCTTGCCGAAAGCCCGCTCATAGTCCTGATAAATGCGCGACTGGCCAATCTGTTGCACGAAATCGGCGGACTCGATCTTGTCCATAGAATAAGCGTGGCTTGCAGCCATGGCGGTTTTTGTTAGATGTGTCTAACGTCAGTTTTTGTATTTTACCGGTGACCAGTGTCGGTGTTGCTTCATTTTAGAAGAACGTTGCTAGAAGCGTACGGACTGCTGCCGCGGAAGCTCACCACGGATTGTCCGGCTTCTACCGAGGCTTGTTCGCCAAGCCCGCGCTCCCGCGACAAGGAGCGGGGAAAGGTCGCCAACCATGGTAAAGTCAGATAGGCCATTTGGCTTAGGATTAAGTTGTGAGAGAGAAGAGTGCTGATGTCACCAGAGCAGGTGTGCAGCGCGATTCTGATCATCCGGGGCCAAGTCTGGCAAACCGGCGGGAGCCGGGTCTGGCGCCGGGATCCAAAAAAGTTCCATCCCGCCGAAGGAAATTGAGTATGAAGACCCTAGAAAAATGGAATCCGTTCAGGGTTACTCCTTCGTGGGATCCGTTCCGCGAACTCGAAGAGATGCAAAACCGACTGGCTTCGCTGTTTGGCAGGCGGTTGCCGGCACCGGAGGGGAGGGAAGAGGCATTCGGCCTCAGCGAATGGATACCGCCCGTCGATATCTCGGAGGACGATAAAGAATACACCCTCAAAGCTGAGCTGCCGGGGATGATCAAAGAGGATGTCAAGGTGACCGTGGAAAACGGGGTTCTCTCGATTACTGGCGAGCGCAAAGCGGAGAAGGAAGCTCAAGACAAGAAGTATCACCGGATCGAGCGGAGCTACGGGAGTTTCATCCGAAGCTTCACTCTCCCTGATGGCGCCCTACCCGATAAGATCAGCGCCGAGTTCAAGGACGGGATACTGAAATTGCATCTGCCAAAGGACGAGAAAGCGAAATCGAAAACCGTAGACGTAAAAATCAGCTAACATGCAAAAGCGCCGGTAGGGTCGCGCTCCCGCGCGACCGGCGTTGCCCGCGTAACACGCTCGGATCAGCTAGACGCCGGTCGCGCGGGAGCGCGACCCTACCGGCCCAGCCTCCGGATAGTGGCACAAATCCTTGCAGATTTGTGAACGATTCCGGGTTACTGTTTAAACACGCAACAACCGGTCGCCATTTACCAACGCCGGGACGGGTGGAAATTGCGGCACGACTTACGTACCACGGAGGTGTTTTATGGAGATTCCAAAAACGCTGGTTGAACTTTTGAACGAGAGCCACGTTAAATACGAAATTCTGCACCATCCTGAGGCCTTTACCGCCCAGACCATCGCCGAAGCCGAACACATTAAAGGGCAACATCATGCCAAGGTTGTAATGGTGAGGTGCGGCGACCGACACTCGATGGTTGTCCTCCCGGCAAACCGCTGGATCGACTTTGAAAAGCTTCAGAAAATATCGGGGCAAACTGTCTACTTGGAAAAGGAACCTGAATTCAAGGCACTCTTTCCAGACTGCGCACCGGGCACCATGCCTCCCTTTGGAAATCTTTACGGTTTGGTAACCTACGTCGACGAAAGCCTGGCGAAGCAGGACTATATTGTTTTCGAAGCTGGCACCCACACGGACGCCATAAAGCTAAGCTATGCTGACTATGAGCGGATCGCCCGACCGCAGGTCGAAGACCTGGCGATAGGCCGCTCAGTTTAGCCGGGACCGGGAGAACGCTGTGTTGTGTGGCATGGGCGTCTCGCCCGTGATTTCACTAGATTCACGGGCGGGACCCCATGCCACCAAGAACTCAAATGTCGTGGGAGTGCGCGCAAAGATCGCACCAAAGTCTTATTCGCTTACCGCCAAAGCGTGCATCATTTTCAATCAGGACTAATTTATCGGAGCGGCTTGCTTTTCCCGGGAATTAACAGGAGCAGTCCTATGCAGCCGGCCACGGCAAAGGCGGCACCGTAGTAGAATACGACCGCGTGGCCGACCCGATCCCAAAGGAATCCGGCCACAACGCTCGCGACGAGTTGCAATAGGCCGACCGCGGTGCTGTACCAGCCGACGCCGCTCGCGCGCAAGTGTTCTGGCACCAAGTCCGATGCGAACGCTTTACCGATCGCGCGGAATATCCCCTGATACAATCCGTAGAAAACAAACAGCGCTCCGACGAAGAGGACATTTTGCGACACCGCAAAGCCGAGATAGCCTATCAGGAAAATGACAAACGAGGCGAGCAGGACATTTTTTCTTCCCCACTTGTCAGAAAGAGATCCAGCCGGATAGGAAATCAGCGCGGCGACGAGATTGAACATCGCATAGATCAGAATCGTGGTTTCCAGAGAACTGCCCATATCGCGTGTCCGTAAAATCAAAAAGGAGTTGCTGGAATTGCCGAGTCCGAACAGGGCGGTCACCAGCAGATATTTCCAATATTCTTTCGGAAACTGCCGCAAGCTCACATCGATCCTCGATTTGGCGGCCACCGATGCCGGTCGCTCAATGACCAGGAGGACCATCAAAAAGGCCAGCAGGCCGGGAATGATCGCCAGATAGAAAACGGCGCGTATGCCAATATGCAACGAGTAGAGAAGAAAGACGGTCACCAGCGGCCCGAGGAATGCGCCCGTGTTGTCGCCAACACCCTCAAGTCCAAAGGCTCTGCCCCGGTTTCGTTTGTCCACTGAAGATGCGATGAGCGCGTCACGCGGCGCCGACCGGGTTCCGGCGCCCAACCGGTCTAGCAATCGCGCGCCGAAAACGCCTTGCCAGACTGTTGAGAGTCCCATCAGCGGCTTGGCTATCGCCGCGACGAGATAGCCAGCCAGCGCAATTGCTTTTCTCTTTTGCAGCTTGTCCGACAGCGTGCCGGAAAAGCCCTGCACGATATTCTGCGTGGCCTGGGCAAAACCCTCCACGATGCCAACAACGCCACCGCTCGCCTTCAGCGTTTGTGTCAGAAACACCGGCAAGACCGGGTAAAGCATCTCCGTTGAGATATCAGCGAACAAACTGGCGAAGGCGAGCAGGAATGTATTCCTTGAGAGGCCTGCAAAGTATTTTTTGATCGGTGGATACTCCATGAATGCCGGACTCCTCATGGCAAAGTTACGCCAAGTTAAAAATCACATTCGTTACAAGTGATATTTTAACATCGATTGCCAATTACCATTCGGATGTTGGTCGTGAATCCGGCGGCGAAGCCGCGCGCCGAGGATAGGCTTGGTGAGCTTCAGCCCTGTGTAGCACGGGCGTCTCGCCCGTGTTCTACGGCCGTCCACGGGCGAGACGCCCGTGCTACAGAGGGCTGAAGCCCTAAGATCTGTAACCGCCGCGCGGTAAGTCCGACAGGCTCCTAGGCTATCACCTGTCTCGGCTTCGCCGCTCGTCCAATCCATTTCACAACAGCCTTTAGCTCACCGGCGAGGTGAAGAGTTTAAGAATTTCGCTCCGAAGGTCGAGGAATTCGGCGCTGCTGCGATCTCGGGGACGGGGAAGATCAACCTCAATACTCCGCTCCACTCGGCCTGGTCGAGGCGTCATGATTAGGATCCGCCGGCTCATATAGATTGCTTCATCGATGTCATGAGTGACCAGCAACGTCGTGGTGAGCCGGGCCTGCCACAAATCCAGCACCTCATCTTGCATCCGCATGCGTGTAAAGGCGTCGAGAGCGCCCAGAGGTTCATCAAGTAAAAGGATTTTTGGGTGAGTAATCAGCGCTCGCGCCAGTGCGACGCGCTGGGCCATGCCACCGGAAAGATGATGAGGGTACACATCGGCGAAACCCTCAAGCCCTACCAGACGCAGGAAATAGTTAACTTCGGAACGTTTTTCGCGTAGCACGCCCAGCGCCACGAGACCGGCTTGGATATTGCGGCGGACCGTAAGCCACGGGAACAAGCAGGGGTCCTGGAATACGAGTCCGCGCTCGGAGCTCGGACCGGTGATAGCCTCAGTTCCCACGTACAGCTCGCCGGAGGTTGGAAAATCGAGTCCGCCAATGAGGCGAAGCAACGTGGATTTTCCGCAGCCGCTAGGGCCAATGATGGAAACTAGTTCTCCCGGCGCGACAGCAAACGACATCGCGTCCAAGGCAAGCATGCGCTCGGCCGTGCTGTCACGCGCCGCAAAGACCTTGGTCACATCTTTCACGCGCAGGGAAGCGCCTTCTGTCGCAACCGTATTTTCGGATACGGCTACCATTTGATGACCCCCTTTTGCCAGACAAGCACGCGGTCACGGACTTTGAAAAGGGCTGTCATGATCGTCGAAAAAAAGGCCGCCATGATCAAAAGCGCGGCATAAACCTTCCGATACTCCGCCCAACCTTGTGCCCAGCTCACATACCAACCCAGACCTGACTTCACGCCTACGGTTTCCGCTACCACGAGTGTCAAAAACGACGCTCCAAGTCCCATGAACAGGCCAATGAAAATACTAGGCAAGGCTGCCGGAATGGCTACGCGGAAGATAAGAAATGCCCGGCCAGCGCCGAGCGTCCGGGCGACATCGAGGTAGGCAGCACGCGTGTTGGACACGCCGGAGGCGGTCAACATGGTCACAGGAAACCAGACCGCCAGGGCAATCAGCGCCATCGCAGACACCATCGCCGATGGCGACAGAACCATCGCCAGCGGAATCCAGGCCGTCGCCGGAATCGGACCAACGATCTTTAAAAGTGGCATTCCCCAGTAGCGAACCTGGCGAGACCAGCCGATGCAGACTCCGCTGAACAGACCCACAGCAACGCCAAGCGCATACCCGCACAAGAGCAGTAACAGCGAGTGACAGGTGCTATCAAAAAGAAGGTCCCGATCAGTTACTAGGCTCTGCAAGACAGCGGCCGGGCTCGGAAAATAAGGCATGGGAAGCCACCGAAATCCGGAGGTTGCCATCTCCCAACCAGCTAGCAACAATACAGCGGCGGCTATCAGGGGACACGCGCCCCGCATCCAATCACTGGACCAGAGCGACTGAAGGGCGACAGCGACTATCGAGACAACGAGCAACCCGCTCAAAAGATACGTATACAAATGTGTTTCGCCCGGAGGTTCCTGCCTTGATGCTAACCAGTGAACAGCCAGCGCGGTGGCGGTCGCCAACGGAACCGTAAAAAAAATCTGCCACCGCCTCTTCTCGGCGGGCGGCTCGGGTTTTTTCTGAGCCCCGGTCGGCGGCTCAACAACGTTGCTCGGCTGAGCAGACTCTTTAAGCGGCGCGACTTCGTTCACTTTGTTTCCGGCGAACAGCATGACGCGACCTTGACAATACCCCGGCTGGCCGCGCACTCCGCCGCGACTCGGAAGGCCAGATCGGAAGTCACCTGTCCTCCGGCCACTTTGTCCACGTGTAGAGTCTGCAGCCACTCATCCGAGACTCCTTCGAGGTGAATGAAAGCGCTCTTAGCCAAACCCGCAACGTCTGTCGTAGAGTTGAGCATCCCTGCATCCTTCATTGCTGCAGCCGCTGACTTTACCGCTTCTTCCCCCCCAGAAACGCTCGGATCATAGTGAAGATGAGAGATTGCGAGCGTATTCAGCTCCGGATTTGAAGCGAGATAATTTTTCTCTACCGAGAGCTTCGCGGCAGCCGCAGGGTTCATCTCAACCCATTTTGCACCTTTCAGCAATGCTCGCGTTGCCGCTGCAGCGGCTTTCGGATTATTGGCGAGGAACTTCCCATTTACAACCACCGCGCAGCAGTATTCGTCCTTATAAGGTGCATCGGTGGCTTGATCGGCGACGTTGCGAACTTTGCCACCAGAGAGAAGCAATGTGCCGATCGGCTCCGAATCAGCCACCGCATCTACCTCTCCCTTCTGCAGCGCCAATCCGAGTTCTCCTGCCGGAAAAACACGCCAGTCAACCTCCCGGCTTCCATCGATCCCATTGGCGTTCAGGACGCGGTTGGCGAAAATGAATGGTGGGGTGCCCATTCCAGGTACACCGATTCGCTTGCCGCGAAGATCCTTCACTGTTTGGATGTTGCCGTCAGTAGCCGCCTGGAGACGGAGACAACCCTTATGGATTCCGGCAGTGAACTTAACATCCAACCCCTGTTCGATCGGCTTGAGCAAATACATAATCAGGTGATAGGTTATATCGAAGCCGCCCAGTGCAAGAACGTCCTTGTATTTCGACCATTCACACTTAACCAACTCCACATCGAGCCCCTCTTCTTTGAAGAACCCTTTTTCAACCGCGGAGAAAATCGCGGCCTCGCACGTGATACCGATGTATCCGACACGGACTTTCACCAAATGATCACCAGCGGTGCTGGAGTTAGGCTCGCTCTTGTTGCAGCCTCCGGTGAAAAGAAGGGCGCTTACTGCCGCGGTGGCAACGAGTTTAAAATGTGACATGGCGAGGCAAAATTGGGTAAAAACAGGTCAATTGGCAAAAGAAATTTTCCGGGATAAAGAAATTGTCCCTTCTTCGGTGCCAGTACCGGCCTACCGCTGACGCTGCGCCCAAACCAGGAAAAACTAGGTCAGAGTTGTACTGCGCCTTTTTAAAGAAGTCTTCAAAGGAGGGTAGTTCCTTTTCGAACTCCATCTTCTCGTAGTAAGTCATGTAATCATCGTACTCTGTTTCCAAAGGCTCGCAGCGTCGGCTTAAATCATAAAACGAATAGTCAGCTTCATCGCTCCCTAAACTAACAATTCTAAACGCCATCTAATGGGGCGGCCTAGAAGGGTCTAACCGGCTAAAGCGGCTTGCGCAGCGGCCACTTTCCTTCCAAAGCCTCGTAACGCGCCCCGCTTTGTATGACCGATTCCCCCAATTGCTCATCGGTTCCTTGGTCATTCTCGCTTCCTGGCGCAACTCGAGACCTCATTTCAGGCCGGATCGAATGGAAATCTAGCCCGCAAAAATCACGCGCTGGGAGAATCGACGAGCTCATTGCGGGCTAGAAAGCTCTTAAACAGACGCTGCGCGTCTGTTCAAGAGCCTGTTTTACAATTAAGGATTCGAGACAACCTGCTTTTAAACTCTTCTCTTCAAAGAGCAGCAGAATGGTCCGGCGTAGCCGGAGGATTTTGCTGCCTGAGCCTGCATCGCTCACAAATCTCTGAAGATTTGTGAGCGATGCAGGCTGGGCCCATCGGCAAATCAACTTCCCCGTCGCCGAACCCGTCTGGACCCGCCTCAGAGAACTCCGTTTCACCCATCCGGACTCTTCCGAGTGGACCGATATGTGGGCGAACAGCGCCCTCGATCTGATTTTCTGCCTCAATTGAAAAGCGAGTCCAAGGAATCGCTTCCAGTCGCTCCCACGGGATGATTTTACCAGTTAATTCGCAGATGCCATAGCTACCGTCCTCTATCCGTTTCAGGGCAGCGTCGATCTCATAAAGCCCTTCCTGCTCAAATGAGACCAGGCCTAACACCAGATCGCGGTCAAAGGAGTCCGTTGCTGCGTCCGCCATGTGCGTACTGTAGTTTGGCGTGTCTTCGCAGGCTTCGACCCTCAATTGCTGAATCTCTTTTGTAAGATCTTCGCGCAGTCTCAACAGCCTTGCACGCTGCTTCAGCAAACGATGAAATGTCGACATTCTCGGTCCAAACGTTCTTCGACTTCTGCGCCTTAGTGTTTTGCTTCTATGTTTTTCGGAAGCTTGCCTCAACAGTTTCATGAGCGCCTCCTTTCGCGGTTTTGCCAGAGGTTAAGACACATGACGACACTACGCTCTCCGGTTCTTGGCCAACGCAGGACTTCCGTTGCGGTCGCTAGCCTGCATCGCTCACAAATCTTCAGAGATTTGTGAGCGATGCAGGCTCAGGCAGCAGAATCTCCGGCTACGCCGGACCCTTCTGCTGCTCATTGAAGAGAAGAGTTTAAAAGCAGGTTGTTTCGAATCCTTAATTGTAAACAGGCTGGATAGTGAATTTGAGCCGGATGTCGAATTACACCTGATCATGGACAACTACGGCACGCACAAACATGAGAAGGTGCGCCGCTTTCTGGATCGTCAT
>Ga0213878_10000259_pt1 | contig 20750 bp, 20 predicted proteins | sample VelepicoBEBS_R02_FD_161053 | JGI IMG/M metagenome (GOLD analysis project Ga0213878, IMG submission 161053) | Vellozia epidendroides bulk soil microbial communities from rupestrian grasslands, the National Park of Serra do Cipo, Brazil - BS_R02 | ecosystem: Environmental > Terrestrial > Soil >... | reverse complement strand
TGGCGCGTAAATCGGATATCCTGGTCTCTGACGATCGGACGTTCTGGGGCGTGCTGGGTTGTTCGTGCTTTGCGTTTTGAGCGCGAAGGGAAAGGCACAAAAAAAGGCCCGCATCTGCGGGCCTGCTTCGTAAACCGTGCCGATTACAGGCTGGATACGTTCTCGGTCAGGTATTTAGCAACGCCTTCCGGAGAAGCGGCCATACCTTCTTTGCCTTTTTCCCACTGAGCCGGACAGACATCGCCGTGCTCTTCGTGGAACTGCAGCGCGTCAACCATGCGCAGCATTTCGTCGATGTTACGACCCAGCGGCAGATCGTTAACCACCTGATGACGCACGATACCGTCTTTGTCGATCAGGAAGGAGCCGCGCAGGGCAACGCCAGCTTCCGGATGTTCGATACCGTAAGCCTGCTGAATTTCGCGTTTGATGTCAGCAACCATCGCGTATTTCACTGCACCGATGCCGCCTTTGTCGACAGGGGTGTTACGCCATGCGTTATGGACAAATTCAGAGTCAAAAGAGACGCCAACCACTTCCACACCACGCTTCTGGAATTCTTCGTAACGCTTGTCGAACGCGATCAGTTCAGACGGGCAAACGAAAGTGAAATCCATCGGCCAGAAGAACAGAACGGTAGCTTTGCCGTTGGTGTGCTTTTTGAAGTTGAAGTTTTCAACGATTTCGCCGTTACCCAGTACTGCTGCAGCGGTAAAATCCGGAGCCGGACGAGTGACCAGAACCATGTGATTCTCCTGTGATTACTAAGGTTATTTGGAACGCAACGCGGGCCAGTATAGAGAGTCTTCAGGGTTAAGACAAAGAGGTGCTGACAATCGTTCAGTCAGTTTTTACCTATCAATCCACTTCACATCACAGCTGTTTGTTTTTTGCAAGGTGCATCATTCGTGGATAGAACTGCCAGAAACGCTGCTCCAGCGCCATATAGTGCGCGTCGAGATCGTACCAGGAATCGCGCAGGGCGTCGAGCTTTGGTCGGCGGCTGGCCATGCCGTTCAGCACGCGCTGAATAAATACCATCTCCTGGTAGCGCTCCAGCCAGCGTTCGGACCACAGATAGTGGTTGAGGTTCACAAATCGCGGCGGGGAGTCCGGCACAATGACAGAGACCTGCGAATGGGCATAGCGTATGAAGTCCGGCAGCGACATCTCCGGCGACAGCTGTGCCCAGTGGCGCGACAGGAAGTGGTCCCACATGACGTCCAGCGTAATCGGCGCGACGCGGCGTGTCTGCGGGCGAAACCATTCCCGCGCCTCTTTGACTTCCGGCAGATTGTCGGTCAGCACGTCGATGCGCCGGTGCATGTGAATGCCGTCGACCACCTCGGCGGGGTAATCGTTTCCCGGGTTGCCGCGAACGAAATCCGCCAGCAGATTGCCGGAAAGCGAGCTGCCAGCAAGGTGGGCAAGGTGCAGATGTGCGAGAAAATTCATGCGATTCGGTATCCGGAGTCGGCTAGTTGTTGCAGCAAAGAGGTGTGAGCACTAGACTAAGCCGCCTGTTTTTAAGTCACGAGTATACGTCATGCGCGTCGCCGATTTTTCCTTTGAACTACCTGAATCCCTTATTGCCCACTATCCGCAACCAGAGCGCAGTAGCTGCCGCCTGCTGTCGCTGGACGGGCCGACGGGGGCGCTGACGCACGGTACTTTCACCGATTTGCTCGACAAGCTCAACCCTGGCGATCTGCTGGTGTTTAACAATACCCGCGTGATCCCGGCGCGTCTGTTTGGCCGTAAAGCCAGCGGCGGCAAGATTGAAGTGCTGGTCGAACGTATGCTTGATGATAAACGTATTCTGGCACATATCCGCGCGTCCAAAGCGCCGAAGCCGGGGGCTGAGCTGCGGCTTGGCGACGATGAGAGCATCAACGCGACGATGGTCGCCCGTCACGACGCGCTGTTTGAGGTCGAGTTCAACGACGAGCGTCCGGTACTGGACATTCTCAACGCCATCGGCCACATGCCGCTGCCGCCGTATATCGACCGTCCGGATGAAGACGCCGACCGCGAGCTGTATCAGACCGTTTACAGCCAGAAACCTGGCGCAGTAGCAGCGCCGACGGCGGGACTGCACTTTGACGAGCCGCTGCTGGCGGCGCTTCGCGAGAAAGGCATTGAGATGGCGTTCGTGACGCTGCACGTCGGCGCGGGGACGTTCCAGCCGGTGCGCGTGGACAGCATTGAAGAGCACATCATGCACTCCGAGTATGCGGAAGTGCCGCAGGAGGTGGTTGACGCGGTTATGGCGGCTAAAGCTCGCGGCAGCCGCGTGATTGCCGTCGGCACCACCTCGGTACGATCGCTTGAGAGCGCCGCGCAGGCCGCGAAGCAGGATCTGATCGAACCCTTCTTCGGCGATACGCAAATTTTTATCTACCCAGGTTATCAGTACCAGATTATCGATGCGCTGGTGACCAACTTCCATCTACCTGAATCGACACTGATTATGCTGGTGTCCGCCTTTGCAGGCTATCAGCACACCATGAATGCCTATAAGGCTGCGGTAGAACAAAATTATCGCTTTTTTAGCTACGGGGACGCGATGTTTATCACGTACAATCCGCAGGCTTTGCACGAGCGTGTCGGGGACTGACTCCGCGACACCGTTTTAAAACGTCGGACTGTTTTTCTGACGCTGGAGAGAAAATGAAATTTGAACTGGATACGACCGACGGACGCGCACGTCGCGGCCGCCTGGTATTTGATCGCGGCGTAGTGGAAACGCCGGCCTTTATGCCTGTGGGTACTTACGGGACCGTGAAGGGCATGACGCCGGAAGAAGTTGAAGCGACCGGCGCGCAAATTATTCTCGGCAACACTTTCCACCTGTGGCTGCGCCCGGGGCAGGAGATCATGAAGCTGCATGGCGATCTGCACGATTTCATGCAGTGGAAAGGCCCGATCCTCACCGACTCCGGCGGCTTCCAGGTGTTTAGCCTTGGCGATATCCGCAAAATCACCGAGCTGGGCGTTCATTTCCGCAACCCGATCAACGGCGATCCGATTTTCCTCGATCCGGAAAAATCGATGGAAATTCAGTACGATCTCGGCTCCGATATCGTGATGATCTTTGACGAATGTACGCCGTACCCGGCAGACTGGGATTACGCTAAGCGTTCTATGGAAATGTCCCTGCGCTGGGCCAAACGCAGCCGCGACCGTTTTGACGGGCTGGGCAACAAAAATGCGCTGTTTGGCATCATTCAGGGCAGCGTTTACGAAGATTTACGCGATATCTCTGTCAAAGGTCTGGTAGAGATTGGCTTTGATGGCTACGCTGTCGGCGGTCTGGCTGTTGGTGAGCCGAAGGAAGACATGCACCGCATTCTTGAGCATGTCTGCCCGCAGATCCCGGCGGACAAACCACGTTACCTGATGGGCGTTGGTAAACCGGAAGACCTGGTTGAAGGCGTGCGTCGCGGCATCGATATGTTCGACTGCGTTATGCCAACCCGTAATGCCCGCAATGGTCACCTGTTTGTGACCGACGGCGTGGTGAAAATCCGCAACGCAAAACATAAGAGCGACACCAGTCCGCTTGATGCAGAGTGTGATTGCTACACATGTCGCAATTATTCGCGCGCTTACTTGCATCATCTTGACCGTTGCAATGAAATTTTGGGGGCGCGTCTCAATACCATTCATAACCTTCGTTATTATCAGCGTTTAATGGCTGGTTTACGCAAGGCTATCGAAGAGGGTAAATTAGACAGCTTCGTGGCGGATTTTTACCAACGTCAGGGTCGACCTGTTCCACCTTTGAACGTTGATTAATTTTAATAATGAGGGAAATTCAATGAGCTTTTTTATTTCTGATGCGGTAGCAGCTACCGGTGCGCCGGCTCAGGGCAGCCCGATGTCTCTGATCCTGATGCTGGTGGTGTTCGGTCTGATTTTCTACTTCATGATCCTGCGCCCACAGCAGAAGCGTACCAAAGATCACAAAAAGCTGATGGACTCTATCGCTAAAGGTGATGAAGTTCTGACTAACGGTGGCCTGGTTGGTCGCGTAACCAAAGTAGCGGAAACGGGCTACATTGCTATCGCACTGAACGACACCACCGAAGTTGTCATCAAGCGTGACTTCGTTGCCGCCGTGCTGCCGAAAGGCACCATGAAAGCGCTGTAATCCATTGTTTTCCCAAAGGGAACTGCCGTGTTAAACCGTTATCCTTTGTGGAAGTACATTATGCTGGTCGTCGTGATTGTCGGCGGCCTGCTTTACGCACTTCCCAACCTTTATGGTGAGGATCCGGCTGTTCAAATCACTGGCGTGCGCGGCGTCGCCGCCAGTGAGCAAACGCTGATCCAGGTCCAGAAAACCTTACAAGAAGAAAAAATTACCGCGAAGTCTGTGGCACTGGAAGAGGGCGCTATTCTTGCTCGCTTCGACTCCACTGACACCCAGCTGCGCGCGCGTGAAGCGCTGGTTTCCGTGCTGGGTGACAAGTATGTCGTGGCGCTTAACCTTGCTCCTGCGACCCCGCGCTGGCTGGCGGCCATTCATGCCGACCCGATGAAGCTCGGTCTTGATCTGCGTGGCGGCGTGCACTTCCTGATGGAAGTGGATATGGATACCGCGCTCGGTAAGCTCCAGGAACAAAACATCGACAGCCTGCGCAGCGACCTGCGTGAAAAAGGCATCCCCTATACTACCGTTCGCAAAGAAGATAACTTCGGCCTGAGCATTATGTTCCGCGACGGCGCGGCGCGCGATCAGGCGATTGATTATCTGACGCAACGTCATCGCGATCTGGTGATTTCAAGCCAGGGCAGCAACCAGCTGCGTGCGGTAATGACCGATGCGCGCCTGAAAGAAGCGCGTGAATATGCGGTCCAGCAGAACATCAACATCCTGCGTAACCGTGTGAACCAGCTCGGCGTCGCCGAACCGGTGGTTCAGCGCCAGGGCGCAGAGCGTATTGTGGTTGAGTTGCCGGGTATCCAGGATACGGCGCGTGCGAAGGAAATCCTTGGCGCGACCGCGACGCTGGAATTCCGTCTGGTGAACACCAACGTCGACCAGGCTGCGGCGGCTTCCGGCCGCGTACCGGGCGATTCAGAGGTAAAAGACACCCGTGAAGGACAGCCGGTTGTGCTGTACAAGCGCGTGATCCTGACCGGTGACCACATCACCGACTCCACCTCAAGCCAGGACGAATACAACCAGCCGCAGGTTAACATCTCGCTGGACAGCGCGGGCGGCAACATCATGTCTAACTTTACCAAGGACAACATCGGCAAGCCGATGGCGACCCTGTTCGTAGAGTACAAAGACAGCGGTAAGAAAGATGCGAAAGGTCGTGCCATTCTGGTGAAACAGGAAGAGGTGATTAACATCGCCAACATCCAGTCTCGTCTGGGCAACAGCTTCCGTATCACCGGTATCAGCAACCCGAACGAAGCGCGTCAGCTGTCGCTGCTGCTGCGTGCCGGTGCGTTGATTGCGCCAATCCAGATTGTTGAAGAGCGTACCATCGGCCCAACCCTGGGGATGCAGAACATCAAGCAGGGTCTGGAAGCCTGTCTGGCTGGTCTGCTGGCCTCCGTCATCTTCATGATCCTCTTCTACAAGAAGTTTGGTCTGATAGCGACAAGCGCGCTGATTGCCAACCTGGTGCTGATTGTCGGCATCATGTCGCTGCTGCCGGGGGCAACTCTGAGTATGCCGGGGATCGCGGGTATCGTGTTAACCCTTGCGGTGGCGGTCGACGCCAACGTACTGATTAACGAACGTATTAAGGAAGAACTGAGCAACGGCCGTACCGTGCAGCAGGCGATTGACGAAGGCTACCGCGGTGCATTCAGCTCAATCTTCGATGCGAACGTGACGACGCTGATTAAAGTTATCATCCTGTATGCGGTCGGTACGGGCGCGATTAAAGGCTTTGCAATCACTACCGGTATCGGTGTGGCAACGTCCATGTTTACGGCGATCGTCGGTACGCGTGCCATCGTGAACCTGTTGTATGGCGGCAAACGCATCAACAAGCTGTCTATCTGAGGAGTGCGTTGTGGCACAGGAATATACTGTTGAACAATTGAACCACGGCCGTAAAGTCTATGACTTTATGCGCTGGGACTACTGGGCCTTCGGCATTTCAGGTCTGCTGCTGGTGCTGTCCATCATTGTGATGGGCGTGCGTGGCTTTAACTGGGGGCTGGATTTTACCGGCGGTACCGTTATTGAGATCACGCTGGAAAAACCGGCCGATATGGATCAGATGCGCCTGTCGCTGGAAAAAGCAGGCTTTACCGAGCCGCAGCTGCAGAACTTTGGCAGCAGCCACGACATCATGGTGCGTATGCCACCGGTGAAAGGCGCGGACGGTGGTCAGGAACTGGGAAGTAAAGTTCTCGCGGTGATCAACGAATCCACCAACCAGAACGCGGCGGTGAAGCGTATCGAGTTTGTGGGGCCGAGCGTGGGGGCTGACCTTGCTCAGTCGGGGGCTATGGCGTTGATGGCGGCGCTGATCTCCATTCTGGTCTACGTCGGGTTCCGCTTTGAGTGGCGCCTCGCGGCGGGTGTGGTAATCTCGCTGGCGCACGACGTGGTCATCACGCTGGGCATCCTGTCGCTGTTCCATATTGAGATTGACCTGACCATTGTGGCATCGCTGATGTCGGTTATCGGTTACTCCCTGAACGACAGCATCGTGGTTTCTGACCGTATCCGTGAGAACTTCCGTAAGATCCGTCGCGGTACGCCTTACGAGATCTTTAACGTGTCGCTGACCCAGACGCTGCACCGTACGTTGATTACGTCCGGTACGACGTTAGTGGTTATTCTGATGCTGTTCCTGTTTGGCGGCCCGATTCTGGAAGGCTTCTCGCTGACCATGCTTATCGGTGTTTCCATCGGTACGGCGTCGTCTATCTACGTGGCTTCCGCGCTGGCGCTGAAGCTCGGTATGAGACGCGAACACCTGTTGCAGCAGAAAGTCGAGAAAGAAGGGGCGGATCAGCCGTCGATTCTTCCTTAATCCCTGCGGTACGGAAAAACGAAATCCCGGTCAAACGACCGGGATTTTTTTATTACAAATCCGGTTATTCCCGCTATGGTGGCTTCTCTGTCTCTGATTACAGGATGCCTCAGAAATGCACGATACCCACTGCGATGTCTCCCTTCAGGTTGTTCCGCCGCCGGACTGTTGGCTCAGTCTGCCTTCTGTTGATCTCACCGATGTGACGCTGCAGCAGCGTAAAGCGCGGGTGCTGATACAGATGGCGCGTGACGGTATCGATACGCTGGTGGTGTATGCCGATAAAGAGCACGGCGGGAACTTTGAGTATCTGACGGGCTTTATCCCGCGCTTTGAGGAGGCGCTGCTGGTGCTGCATCGGCACGGTGAGGCGGTGCTGGTGCTCGGTAACGAGAACCTCAAACTGGTGCCGCATGCCCGACTGGAAAACCGCGTGCTCCACGCGCCCTGGTTTTCGCTGCCCAATCAGCCGATGACGCACGGTAAAACGCTGGCGGAATTGCTGCGGGAGGCGGGGATCGGCGGCGGTAAAACGCTGGGCCTTGTCGGCTGGAAGCTCTTTACCGGCTGCGGCGACGCGGCGCAAACGATGTTCGATTTGCCGGCCTTTATAGTCGATGCTCTGCGCGAGGCGGCTGGCAGCGGCGCGGTGTTGCGTAATGCCACCGGTATTTTTATCTCCCCGGATGGCGGTGCGCGTACCGTCAATAACGCCAACGAGCTGGCGCATTACGAGTATGGCGCCAACCTGGCTTCGACGGCTATCCTCACGGCGCTGAATGCGATTGCGCCAGGCAAGACGGAAAAGCAGATTGGCGCGCTGCTGGCCGCCGACGGGCAGCCGAATAACGTGGTGATGATTGCCGCCACCGGCGATCGCTTCGCCAATGCCAGCCTCTATCCAGGCGATAAGCGTATTCAGCGCGGCGATAAGTTTTCTCTGACGACAAGCTATAAAGGCGGCCTCAGCAGCCGGGCGGCCTATGTGGTAGAGAACGCCGGGGAACTTGCCGCGAACGTCAGCGATTACCTCGACGTGGTCGCCATTCCCTATTTCCTGGCGGTGGTGAGCTGGCTTGAGCATCTGCGTCCGGGACTGACTGGCGGCGACCTTTACCAGCTCATTGAGCGCGTGCTGCCGAAAGCGCAATACCACTGGCATCTGAACCCAGGCCATCTGGTGGCGGACGAAGAGTGGCTCTGCTCGCCGGTCTACCCCGGTTCGACGATCGCGCTGACCAGCGGCATGCTGCTGCAAATCGACATTATCCCCTCCCGCCCGGGCTATGCGGGCGCCAGCATTGAAGATACCGTAGCGCTGGCCGATGCGACGCTGCGGGCTACGCTTGCGGCTGAGTATCCGGCGCTGTGGGCCAGAGTACAGGCGCGGCGCGACTATATTGCTCGTCATATCGGCATTGCGCTGCCGGAAGAGGTACTGCCGTTTTCGAATACGGTAGGCTACCTGCGTCCATGGCTGCTGGACCCGACCCGGGCGCTGGTGTGTCAATCTGCAGGCTCCTGACAACACTCCTGACAGTATGCTGTCAGGAGGCCTGTTCTACACTTCTCCTGAATTTACCCAAGGTGACAGGAGGCAGTATGAACAACGTGATTAACTGGTTTGAAATTCCCGTGAGCGATATGGCGCGTGCCGTGGCGTTTTATGAGTCGGTGATGGGCGTTACGCTGCGCCGTGAAGTGATGGAAGGGGCGGAGCTGGCGGTATTCCCGCATCGTGACGAACAAACCGGCGGCGCGCTGGCGAAGTTCGAGCACATTACGCCGTCGTCGCAGGGATGTATTATTTATCTGCATACCGATGACCTGCGCACCACGCTGAAAAACGTGGCGGCAAAGGGCGGCGAATGCGTATTTGGCCCGCTGGAGCTACCCGACGGCATCGGCGCGATTGCGCTGTTTACCGACAGTGAAGGTAACCGCATTGGTCTGCATCAACCCGCCTGAGGCGAAGTGACACCATCATGACCCGACGCGCCGACCGTTTATTTCAGATTGTGCAGATCCTGCGCGGCAGGAGGCTGACGACGGCGGCGCTGTTGGCGGAGCGGCTCGGCGTATCTGAGCGCACCGTGTATCGCGATATCCGCGATCTGTCGATTTCCGGCGTGCCAGTGGAAGGCGAGGCGGGAAGCGGCTACCGGCTGCTGGACGGTTACGATTTACCGCCGTTGATGTTGACCGCCCGGGAATCGGAAGCGCTGATGGTGGCTATCCGGCTGCTGAAAACCTGGGGCGGGGAATCGCTGTCGGCCTCGCTGGAGTCGGCGCAGGAGAAGGTGCTGGCGATTTTACCCGCCGACAGCCGTCGTAAGGCCGAACAGGCGCGGGTGTTCGCCCCGGATATGGGCATACAGCAACATTCCCGGCGTGATTTCGACCTGATCCATCACGCGATTTCCGCCCAGCAGGTGTTGTCGATTCATTACCGTGACGAAACGGGGCAACTGACCTGGCGCGATGTACAGCCGCTGGGGCTCTTCTTCTGGGGCGAACACTGGCTGCTGGCCGCCTGGTGCGAGAGACGGGAGGATTACCGCTGTTTTCGTCTGGATCGCTGCCTGAATATCGTGCCGACATCGCGACGTTTTAGCGAAACCGCAGATCGTTCGTTAAGCGATTTTCTGCGCAAGGTCCGGCGCGAGGAGCGCCAATAAAAAAAGCCAGCGGGAACGCTGGCTTTTTGCGCCAGGGCGCCGGTCTTAGAAGTTGTAACCGACCACCAGGTAGCCACCCCAGCCGGTAGACTTCACGCTGAAGTCGCCGTTACCGAAGTTCAGGCTGGCGTCGTCCGCCCACTGGCCGCCGTTGTGCCAGTAACGCGCGACCACCGAGTAGTGCCAGTGATCGTAGTTTAGCGCCAGAATGTGGCTGGAGGCGATAGAGTTGCCGGTACGCGCGTGTTTCCCGTTGTTATCGTAGAAGTTATCGCTGCCCAGATCTGAGCCCCAGTCAAAGTTGGTGAAGCCGATGTAGCTCAGCTGGCCGCCCCACAGCTGGGTGATCGGCACAAAGTATTTCACTTTGAAGCGGTAACCATCCCATTCGTTTTCGTTGGATGCGCCATAGTTCTGCCACTGGTATTTAGCATACACGTTCAGCGACAGGCTCATCGGCAGGCCGGTATCGATATCGGTACCCAGACCCATGTACCAGGTGCTCTGCTTGGTGCTTTCTTCGCCTTTGGCGCCCATGTCATAAATGTAGTTGTTGGCGAAGTACCACTCTTTGAACGGACCAAACGCCAGGCTGGTGCCGGTCAGCTTATCGATAGAGAAGCGCGGTTCGATTTCCATAAACATACGAGAACCGTTATCCCAGGCGCCTTTGTCGTTACCGTTGCCGATACCGAATGTTTTAGGGATATCGATATAGCCGTAGAAGTCAAACCAGTCTTTTTTGGCGAATGCTTCGTATTCGAGGTACACGTCGTTAGTGATCTGCGGCCCGAAGCGCGTGTGGTAGCTTCCCACTACGTTGACGCTCTGATGCCACCAATCGGAAACATATTCTGGTTTGCTGGTCTCGGCAGCGGATGCCGAAAAAGAGGATGAAAGAGCAAGCACTGCACCGGCCGCGAGTAATGTTTTTTTCATAATTATGCCACTGATTTGAAATCCCTTCCGGGGGTGAAAAAAGATGCCTGGACGTTTCTAAATGTAACCTTGTTCTGCGAGGCCTATTATAAGAATCATTGCTCACAAAAATATGTGTTGTTTCACAGTTCTCTCAAATGCGTAATCGATTGCGTTCACGTTTGCGTACATTGGACGACGGCGATTGGACGGGAAGATGAAAACGTTTCCTGGTTTTTCTGGATTAACGTAAAGATTGTTACGCGTATCGAAAGGGGGCTGAAACGCGAACCGCGCCGGGAAAACCCGGCGCCGGGGAAGAGGTTACTGCGGGGTGGTCGGCTGGATGTCGTGAATGCGGACAAACGCCGGCTGCGTTGGGTTAAGGCCGTTGAGCAGCAGGGGAATATCGACATCGCTCGGCGCCAGCAGGCTGGCCGGGGCGCTGATCAGCTGGTTTTTGACATTCACTTCCTGGAATTGGGTGGTGGTGCCCTGGATTTCTCCCCATTCCACCGTGCCGCTAAAGGCGGGGAGCGGAGTACTGGATTCCCCCTGGATGCGCAGTGTGGCGCGCATGCCGTCGGCGTTTTGCGCGATGTTCGTCAGCGACATCCGCAGGGTGCCAATCTGGCTCTCCAGACGGGCCGGAGTATTGGCGCCCGGCAGCAGGTAGACGCCGCGGTTGGATGTCGCATTGAGCGTGTTCTGCTGGGTAATTTTCACCGTTTCCTGGTTGAGTTTGCTCATCTCCTGGCTCAGGGCGCTGACGCTCTGGTGCATCTGGCGAACTTCGCTTTGCTGTGCGCAGGCGCTGAGGGTAAACAGGCTACCAAGCACCAGTAATCGAATGTAACGTCTTGTCATTACTTTCACTTCCTGAAAGGCAACTATTTTGGGGTAATGGTAGCAGTATCGCTGCGTTTGCCATCGGGGGTTTGTCTCAAAATGACGCCGCTATGCCGGTCGTGGTAAAATGGCAGGATGTCACCTTTTTACCGTCAGGACGCGCCATGCACTGCCCATTTTGTTTCGCTGTAGATACCAAAGTGATTGACTCCCGACTGGTGGGGGAAGGCTCCTCCGTGCGCCGTCGCCGCCAGTGCCTGGTTTGCAATGAGCGTTTTACGACCTTTGAAGTGGCAGAGCTTGTGATGCCGCGGGTGGTAAAAAGCAATGATGTTCGCGAACCGTTTAACGAAGACAAGCTGCGTAGCGGTATGCAAAAAGCGCTGGAGAAGCGCCCGGTCAGCTCTGACGATGTCGAAATGGCGTTGAACCATATCAAATCCCAGCTGCGCGCCACCGGCGAGCGTGAAGTGCCGAGCAAAATGATCGGCAACCTGGTGATGGAGCAACTGAAGAAACTGGATAAAGTCGCCTATATTCGCTTTGCCTCGGTGTACCGCAGTTTCGAAGACATTAAAGAATTTGGCGAAGAGATCGCCCGCTTACAGGATTAAGTCATGCAGGATGAAATCTACATGGCGCGAGCGCTTAAGCTGGCGCAGTGCGGTCGTTTTACTACCCATCCTAATCCTCGTGTCGGCTGCGTGATTGTCCGTGACGGCGAGATAGTCGGGGAAGGTTTTCACCTTCGCGCCGGCGAGCCCCATGCCGAAGTCTATGCGCTGCGTATGGCGGGTGACAAAGCCAAAGGCGCGACGGCCTACGTCACGCTGGAGCCCTGTAGCCACCACGGGCGCACGCCGCCGTGCTGCGATGCGCTGATCGCCGCGGGCGTCAAGCGCGTCGTGGCGGCAATGCAGGACCCTAACCCACAGGTCGCGGGACGCGGGCTGTATCGTCTGCAACAGGCGGGCGTAGAGGTCAGTCACGGCCTGATGATGAGCGAGGCGGAGCGGCTCAATAAAGGCTTCCTGAAGCGCATGCGCACCGGTTTTCCTTATCTTCAGCTCAAGCTTGGTGCTTCGCTCGATGGCGGTACGGCGATGGCGAGCGGCGAAAGCCAGTGGATAACCTCGCCGCAGGCGCGACGCGACGTGCAGCGTCTGCGCGCGCAAAGCCATGCCATCCTGACCAGCAGCGCGACGGTGCTGGCGGATAACCCCGCGCTGACCGTGCGCTGGGAGGAGCTGGATGCCGATACCCAGGCCTGCTACCCGCAGGAGAATCTGCGCCAGCCGGTGCGTATTGTTATCGATAGCTGCAACCGCGTGACGCCGGCACACCGCATTGTCCATCAGCCCGGGGAAACCTGGTTTGCCCGCACGCAGGCGGATAACCGCCAGTGGCCTGACAATGTCAGCACGCTGAACATTCCGGCGCACAACGGCCAGCTTGATCTGGTGCTGCTGATGATGCAGTTGGGGAGACAGCAGATTAACAGCGTCTGGGTCGAGGCCGGGCCGCGGCTGGCGGGCGCGCTACTGCAGGCGGGGCTGGTGGATGAGCTTATTGTCTACGTTGCGCCTAAACTGTTAGGGAGCGATGCGCGTGGTCTTTGTGTGCTGCCAGGACTTGAGAAACTGGCCGATGCCCCCCAATTTACTTTCAATGAGATACGGCAGGTTGGCCCGGATCTGTGCCTGCATTTGACGCCTGCGCTATAAACTTCGGCAGTGCGCGAATTATTATGATAAAATCCGCCCCCCTGCGGGGCAAGTCGAATCCCAAAAGGAAGAGTATGAACATTATCGAAGCTAACGTAGCTGCCCCGGAAGCCCGCATCGCCATTACCATTGCGCGTTTCAACAACTTCATCAACGACAACCTGCTGGAAGGCGCGATTGATGCTCTGAAACGTATCGGTCAGGTTAAAGATGACAACATCACCGTGGTTTGGGTGCCGGGTGCTTACGAGTTGCCGCTGGCGGCTGGCGCACTGGCCAAAACCAATAAGTATGATGCGGTGATTGCGCTGGGTACCGTTATCCGTGGCGGTACGGCTCACTTTGAATATGTTGCCGGTGGTGCAAGCAATGGCCTGGCGCATGTCGCTCAGGCGTGCGAAATCCCGGTCGCTTTCGGTGTTCTGACCACTGAAAGCATTGAACAAGCTATCGAACGCGCTGGCACTAAAGCCGGCAACAAAGGTGCGGAAGCTGCACTGACCGCACTTGAAATGATTAATGTATTGAAAGCCATCAAGGCCTGATTTTTGTAAGGGGAATTCCGTGAAACCTGCTGCTCGTCGCCGCGCCCGTGAATGTGCCGTTCAGGCGCTTTACTCCTGGCAGTTGTCTAAAAACGACATCGCTGATGTTGAATACCAGTTCCTGGCGGAACAGGATGTGAAAGATGTCGACGTCCTGTATTTCCGTGAACTGCTGTCCGGTGTGGCGACTAACAGCGCGTACCTTGACGGTCTGATGAAGCCGTATCTGTCCCGTCAGCTCGAAGAGCTGGGTCAGGTGGAAAAAGCGGTACTGCGCATCGCGCTGTTCGAACTGTCCAAACGTGATGACGTACCGTATAAGGTTGCCATCAACGAAGCTATCGAACTGGCGAAAACCTTTGGCGCTGAAGACAGCCATAAGTTCGTCAACGGCGTGCTGGATAAAGCCGCTCCGGTTATCCGTCCCCACAGGAAGTAATCTTCAGGCCGGGCGGTGAGGTTTTTCTCCTCATTCCCGGCCTTGTCTTTTCTCTGCTGAGGCATAACGTATGGCATGCGGCGAATTTTCCCTGATTGCCCGTTATTTCGATCGTGTCAGAAGCTCTCGTCTTGATGTCGAAACCGGTATTGGCGACGATTGCGCACTGCTCAATATTCCCGAAAAACAGACGCTGGCGATCAGCACCGATACGCTGGTGTCGGGCATCCATTTTTTACCCGATATCGATCCCGCCGATCTGGCCTGTAAGGCGCTGGCGGTCAATTTAAGCGACCTGGCGGCGATGGGCGCCGACCCGGCCTGGCTGACGCTGGCGCTTACCCTGCCGTCGGTCGATGAAGCGTGGCTGGCCGCGTTCAGCGACAGCCTGTTTGAACAGCTAAGCTACTACAATATGCAGCTGATTGGCGGCGATACGACCCGCGGCCCCCTGTCAATGACGTTGGGCATTCACGGTTTTGTTCCGCAGGGACGGGCGCTTAAGCGTTCCGGCGCAAAACCCGGCGACTGGATTTACGTTACCGGCACGCCGGGGGACAGCGCTGCCGGTCTGGCGATTTTGCAAAACCGCCTGACGGTGGATGATGCCGGAGATGCCCGCTATCTGCAAAAACGCCATCTGCGCCCAACGCCGCGCATTTTAACCGGGCAGGCGCTGCGCAACCTGGCGACGTCGGCTATTGATCTCTCCGACGGGCTGATTTCCGATCTTGGCCATATCCTCAACGCCAGCCAGTGCGGCGCGCGTATCGATCTGGATGCGCTGCCGTACTCGGAGGCGATGCGGCGTCACGTCGCGCCGGAGCAGGCTTTGCGCTGGGCGCTGTCCGGCGGCGAAGACTACGAGCTGTGCTTCACCGTGCCGGAAATCAACCGTGGCGCGCTGGAGGTGGCTATCGGGAATTTCAATATGCCGTATACCTGCATTGGCCAGCTTAGCGCGGACGTTGAAGGGATGCATTTCCAGCGCGACGGAAAAGCCATCATGCTTGACTGGAAGGGGTACGACCATTTTGCGCAGTAAAGATATCGCCAAAAGTCGGCTCAATTTGCTCAATCCCTGGCACCTGCTGGCGACAGGGTTCGGCAGCGGCCTGAGCCCTGTTGTACCTGGTACGATGGGGTCGCTGGCCGCTATCCCGTTCTGGTATCTGATGACTTTCCTGCCGTGGCAGCTCTATTCGCTGGTGGTGATGCTGGGAATATGCCTTGGGGTCTATATCTGCCATCGCACCGCCAAAGACATGGGGGTGCACGATCACGGCAGTATCGTCTGGGATGAGTTTGTCGGCATGTGGATAACGCTGATGGCGATACCCGCTCTTGATTGGCAGTGGGTCGCCGCCGGGTTTGTCATTTTCCGCATTTTCGATATGTGGAAGCCCTGGCCGATTCGCTGGTTCGACAGGAATGTCCACGGCGGTATGGGGATTATGGTCGACGACATCGTCGCCGGGATCATTTCCGCGGGCATTCTGTATGTTGTTGGCCACCACTGGCCGCTCGGGCTGATTTAACGCCTGTCCCTGACGCTCTGCGTATGGCAGAGCGTCAGGGGCCGATGCGTTACTTAAACCCGACTACCGGGTGCGGTAGGTAGAGCGTTTCCAGTTTGGCAATCTGTTCCGGCTGCAGCGTGATATCCACCGCGTTCAGCAATTCATCCAGCTGTTCTTCTCGCGACGTGCCGATAATCGGCGCCGCCACGCCTGCTTTGCTCAACAGCCAGGCCAGCGCCACCTGAGCGCGGGTCGCTCCGGTCTCTTCGGCGACATCCGCCAACCGCTCTGCAATCTGCGCGTCGTTGTCTTCTGTGGTGCTGTAGAGGGTTTTACCAAACTCATCGGACACCAGTCGTGCGGTGGTTTCTCCCCACGGGCGGGTCAGGCGACCGCGCGCCAGCGGGCTCCAGGGGATCACCGCAATGCCTTCCTGCGCGCACAGCGGCAGCATTTCACGCTCTTCCTCGCGATAAATCAGATTGTAGTGGTCCTGCATGGTGACAAAACGCGCCCAGCCGTGCTGCGTCTGTAGCGCCAGCGCCCTGGCGAACTGCGAGGCATGCATTGAGGAGGCGCCGATATAGCGCGCTTTGCCCGCTTTGACCACGTCATCCAGGGCTTCCAGCGTCTCTTCAATCGGGGTGTTGTAGTCCCAGCGGTGGATCTGCAGCAGGTCGACGTAGTCCATCCCAAGGCGCCTCAGGCTGTCGTCGATTGAGCGTAAGATTTGGGGGCGGGAGAGGCCTTCGGCCAGGTCGCCGGTCTGGTGATAGACTTTGGTCGCCACGACCACTTCATCGCGGCGGGCGAAGTCGCGCAGCGCGCGGCCGACGATCTCTTCGCTACTGCCGTCAGAGTAGCTGTTGGCGGTGTCGAAAAAGTTGATACCGCCCGCCAGCGCACGTTGAATGATGGGGCGGCTGCTGTCTTCCGGCAAGGTCCAGGCGTGTCGGCCGCGATCCGGCTCTCCGAAGGTCATACAGCCAAGGCAAAGCCGGGAAACGCGAAGGTCAGTCGAGCCTAATGTGTTGTATTCCATGGTTCCGCTCCTGCAATGTACATCCGTTAAGCATAGCAGGAGCGGGTAGCGGAAAAGGCGATCAGGCGAGCCAGTTGCGGATTTGGGTTTCGATACCGGCGGCGTCGAGGCCGATGTCGGCGCGGGCCTCTTCCTGGGTTCCCTGCGGGATGAAGTAGTCCGGCAGGCCGAGGTTCAGCACCGGCACGACGCGGCGATGCGCCATCAGCACGTCGTTCACGCCGCTGCCTGCGCCGCCGATGATGGCGTTCTCTTCCAGCGTGACCAGCGCATCGTGCTGCTCCGCCATTTGCAGGATCAGGGCCTCATCAAGCGGCTTCACAAAGCGCATGTCCACGAGGGTCGCGTTGCATTTCTCCGCCACGTCGGCGGCCTCCGGCATCAGCGTGCCGAAGTTGAGAATAGCGATTTTCTCGCCACGGCGTTTTACCACGCCCTTGCCCAGCGGCAGTTTTTCCAGCGGCGTGAGCTCCGCACCAGTACCGCTGCCGCGCGGGTAGCGGACTACGCTTGGCCCTTCGTTATGGTGATAGCCGGTAAACAGCATCTGGCGGCATTCGTTTTCATCGCTGGGGGTCATGATGACCATCTCCGGTATGCAGCGCAGGAAGGAGAGATCGAACGCGCCCTGATGGGTTTGGCCGTCGGCGCCGACAATTCCCGCGCGGTCAACGGCAAACAGCACCGGCAGCTTCTGGATAGCCACATCGTGGATAACCTGGTCATAGGCGCGTTGCAGGAAGGTGGAGTAAATCGCCACCACCGGCTTAAAGCCGCCAATCGCCAGCCCGGCGGCGAACGTCACCGCGTGCTGCTCGGCAATCGCCACGTCAAAGTACTGATCCGGGTAGCGTTTAGAAAACTCGACCATGCCGGAGCCTTCGCGCATGGCGGGCGTAATGGCCATCAGCTTGCTGTCTTTGGCTGCGGTTTCACACAGCCAGTCGCCAAAGATTTTGGAGTAGCTCGGTAGGCCGCCGCTGCTTTTCGGCAGCTTGCCGCTGGTGTGATCGAATTTCGGCACAGCGTGGAAGGTGATCGGATCTTTCTCCGCCGGTTCGTAGCCACGCCCTTTTTTGGTCATGATGTGCAGGAACTGCGGGCCTTTCAGGTCGCGCATGTTCTTGAGCGTGGTGATGAGCCCGAGCACGTCATGGCCGTCGACCGGGCCGATATAGTTAAAACCGAGCTCTTCAAACAGCGTGCCGGGAACCACCATGCCTTTGATATGCTCTTCGGTGCGCTTAAGCAGCTCTTTGATCGGCGGTACGCCGGAGAAGACCTTCTTGCCGCTTTCTCGCAGGGACGAGTAGAGCTTGCCGGAAAGCAACTGGGCCAGATGGTTGTTCAGCGCGCCGACGTTCTCGGAAATCGACATTTCGTTATCGTTTAGGATAACCAGCATATCGGGCTTGATGTCGCCCGCATGGTTCATCGCCTCAAACGACATCCCCGCGGTAATGGCGCCGTCGCCAATCACGCAGACGGTACGCCGCTGCTTGCCTTCTTTGGCTGCGGCAATCGCAATACCGATACCGGCGGAAATCGACGTCGAGGAGTGGCCGACGCTCAGCACGTCGTACTCGCTTTCACCGCGCCACGGGAACGGGTGCAGACCGCCTTTCTGGCGGATGGTGCCGATACGGTCGCGGCGGCCGGTGAGAATTTTGTGCGGATAAGCCTGATGACCGACATCCCAGATGAGTCTGTCGAACGGGGTGTTGTAGACATAGTGCAGCGCAACGGTCAGCTCCACCGTGCCAAGCCCGGAGGCGAAATGCCCGCTCGAGCGGCTGACGCTGTCGAGCAGGTAGCGACGTAGCTCGTCGCACAGTTTCGGCAGACTCTCTTTCGGTAGCAGACGCAATTCCTGAGTGGAATCTACCAGCGCCAGCGTCGGGTATTTGGCAATATCAAAACTCATCAGAGACTCATCGTGGTGTTATCGATTATTTATCACGCTGGATTATATAGTTCGCAAGCGCTTCCAGTGCCGTGGTATCCAGAGAACGTGCAGCCAGTTCGCTTAACGACTGGCGGGCGTCTTCTATCAGATCACGGGCTTTCATCCGGGCTTGCTCAAGGCCCAGTAAGGCAGGGTAGGTGCTTTTGCCAAGCTGCTGATCGGCGCCCTGACGTTTTCCAAGGGTCGCAGTATCCCCCACCACATCCAGAATGTCATCCTGTACCTGGAAGGCAAGACCGATGCTCTCGGCGTATTTATCCAGTACCGGCAGCGCCGCGCGGCCTTTTTCGCCAGCGCTCAGCGCGCCTAAACGAACGGCGGCGCGGATCAACGCCCCGGTTTTGTGGCGGTGGATTCGTTCCAGCGCGGTAAGGTCGACCTGTTGACCTTCCGCTTCGAGATCCAGCGCCTGACCGCCGCACATTCCGGCAACGCCGCTGGCCTGCGCCAGTTCGGAGATCATCGCGACGCGGTCACGATCGGATACTTCCGGCATCGGCGCATCACTGAGTATAGAAAATGCCAGCGTTTGCAGGGCGTCTCCGGCCAGAATGGCGTTCGCCTCGCCGAATTTCACGTGGCAGGTCGGCAGGCCGCGCCGCAGATCGTCGTCGTCCATCGCCGGGAGATCGTCATGCATCAGCGAATAGGCATGGATGCATTCAACCGCCGCCGCGGGCGCGTCCAGCGTCGTTACGCTGACGCCAAACATATTGCCGGTGGCGTAGACCAGGAATGGGCGCAGGCGCTTACCGCCCAATAGTGCGCCGTAATGCATCGCCTCAACCAGCGGAGTGTTCTGAAAGGGCTGCGGTTCGATAAACTGGCGCAGCGCGCCGTTTGCTCGCGTGACGCACGCCTGTAACTGTTGCGTGAAGTCCATTTACTCGGCATCCGGGGTGAAAGGGGTCAGGGGGGCGTCTTCGTTATCGGACAGCAGAATTTGCACGCGTTGTTCCGCCTGCTGCAGCTTCACCTGTCCCTGACGCGCCAGCTGTACGCCGCGTTCAAACTCATTCAGCGCCTCTTCCAGCGGCAGGTCGCCGTTTTCAAGACGGGAGACTATCTGCTCAAGCTCAGTTAACGCGCTTTCGAAACTGGCTGACGCTTCATTTTTCTTTGGCATAGTGAATGTCTGACTCTTGTTATCTCGCAACCCCGCTATGGTAGCGGAGTCTTGGCGCGAAGCAAATAACGTGCAATGGTAAGCGCAGGTTGATTGTGATGGTGATATACTTGCGCGCCTGGATGCAGCCGCAGGTGTGGGCTGCTGTATTTTTTGCCCTACAAACCCTGATGGGTTTGCCAACGAACCATTGCCGCCATGAAGTTTATCATTAAATTGTTCCCGGAAATCACCATCAAAAGCCAATCTGTGCGTTTGCGCTTTATAAAAATCCTCACCGGGAATATTCGTAACGTCCTCAAGCACTATGATGAGACGCTTGCCGTCGTTCGTCACTGGGATCACATCGAAGTTCGCGCCAAAGACGAAAACCAGCGTCTGGCGATTCGCGATGCGCTGACCCGCATCCCTGGGATCCACCATATTCTGGAAGTGGAAGATGTCCCTTTCACCTCCCTGCACGATATTTTCGAGCAGACCCTACCGCTGTGGCGCGAGCAGCTTGAAGGCAAGACCTTCTGCGTGCGCGTGAAACGTCGCGGCAAGCATGAGTTCAGCTCCATTGAGGTCGAGCGCTATGTCGGCGGCGGTCTGAATCAGCATATTGAATCCGCGCGCGTGAAGCTCACCAACCCGGACATCACCGTGAATCTGGAGATCGAAAACGATCGCCTGTTGCTGGTGAAAGGGCGCTATGAGGGCATCGGCGGCTTCCCGATCGGCACCCAGGAAGATGTGCTGTCGCTGATTTCCGGCGGTTTCGACTCCGGCGTCTCCAGCTACATGCTGATGCGTCGCGGCTGTCGCGTGCACTACTGCTTCTTTAACCTTGGCGGCGCGGCGCATGAAATCGGCGTTCGCCAGGTGGCGCATTACTTGTGGAACCGCTTTGGCAGCTCCCACCGCGTACGCTTTGTCGCGATTAACTTTGAG
>Ga0213878_10000258_pt1 | contig 20795 bp, 24 predicted proteins | sample VelepicoBEBS_R02_FD_161053 | JGI IMG/M metagenome (GOLD analysis project Ga0213878, IMG submission 161053) | Vellozia epidendroides bulk soil microbial communities from rupestrian grasslands, the National Park of Serra do Cipo, Brazil - BS_R02 | ecosystem: Environmental > Terrestrial > Soil >... | reverse complement strand
CATCCAGGGGTCGTTTGACGAAAGGGGAAATAAAGTACGTTAAGGACGACGATCCTTTTGCGTAAGGACTCGGCGCACGGACGTACGACCGATCTTTAGCCGTTTTGCGATCGCGCGTTTACTGATTCCTCTGCCAAAGAGACGTTTGATTTCGGCACTGTGCCCCTTAACCGTCGGAGGTCGACCGTGGGGCTTTCCTTGCTGTTTGGCTTGCGCGATTCCAGCCTTCACACGGTCGCGCAGGATTTCGCGTTCAAACTCGGCAAAAACGGCCAACATACCCGCAAGCGCTCGACCGCTTGGCGTGGTTAATTCAAGTGCTTCGCACAAGGAGACAAAACCGACGCCCAGCGTCGAGAGTTCTTGAAGCGAATCGATCAGATCAAGTAGTGACCGTCCCCAGCGATCCAGACGCCAGACCAGAATCGCATCTATCTGAATCTGACGGCGCCGTGCCGCTTTGATCAGTTCTTCGCGCTGCGGTCGCTCGCCAGCTCCGGAACCCACATCTTCAACAGTTTTGACCACTTTCCAGTTGCGCCGTCTGGCGTACTGGCGCATCGCCTTCACCTGCAACGGCAGCGTCTGCTGATCGTGGGTCGAGATCCGTGCATAAAGGCCGACGCGAAGCGGTTCTACCCTGGCCAAAAACCGTCCTCGAGCCGTAGCCCGCAACGCCTTTTGAATACAAGAGGCAATTTGCTCAAAAACAGTATGGCGAAAAACATTAGTTAACGGCCATACTACGCCCGATTTTTCGTCTAGGAAAAGCTCATGCCACGTAAAGCCGTCTTGAGTGCAGCACAGCAAGTGGCTTTGACCGCCCTGCCGACTACGGAACACGACCTCCGCCTGCACTATACGTTGAGCGAGAATGATCTTTCCATCATCCGCAGTAAGCGTGGACCGCATAACCGACTCGGCTTTGCTATTCAACTGTGTTATCTACGCTTTCCGGGCCAGGCCATGACTTTGGAGGCGGAACCGCCAGCCGAGCTGTTAGCGCATGTCGCCCAGCAAATTCAAGTCGCTCCAGACGCCTGGCCTGAATATGCCGCGCGAGACGAAACCCGACGCGAGCATGCGCTCGAACTGCAAAGCGTCTTTGGCTACCGGCCTTTACGATCGCCGAGTACCGCCGGCTTCGTGGGTGGTTGACCGACCTCGCCCTACAGACCAATAAAGCCTTGGCGCTGGCCGAAGAACTCATTGAATCGTTACGCGGCAAACGCATCATCGTTCCGGCGGTCACCATGATCGACCGTCTGTGCGCCGAGGCGCTCGCGCGTGGCGGAAAGTTGCTCTATCAACGGCTGACTCAACTGCTCGATGGAGAGGGGTGCGCCAAACTGGATGCCTTGCTGTTACCGCGGGAGGATCTGCGCACGGTTGTGCTCACTTGGCTTCGACAGCCGCCTGGGGAGCCAAAGGCCAGGAATGTGCTCGCCCATCTCGATCGGCTGCATCGAATTCGCGAAGTGAAGCTCCCCGCCAACCTTGGCCAAGCGTTCCATCAGAGCCGCCTTGCTCAGCTTGCGCGCGAGGGCGCGCAAATGAGCGCGCAACACTTACGAGACCTGGAAAACCGACGACGTCATGCCACGCTGATCGCCGTCTTGCTTGATACCGAGGCGACGATCACCGATCAGATCCTCGATATGCACGACCGCATCATTGGGCGGATGTTCAACGAGGCAAAGCGCAAGCATGAACAAGGCTTTGCCGAGTCGGGAAAGGCGATCAATGAAAAGGTGCGGTTGTACGTTCGGGTCGGTCATGCGTTGATCGACGCACGGCAAAAAGGACTCGATCCTTACGCGGCAATTGAATCCGTGGTGGCTTGGGACAGCTTTACCCGAAGCGTTGATGAGGCGGAGCGACTGGCGCAGCCGGAATCCTTCGATCACCTACATCTTCTGGCCGAAAGCTATGATCAAGTGCGTCGTTACGCGCCCGTATTACTGGAGACATTCGACTTTCGTGCAGCGCCCGCCGTCGCTCACTTGATGGCCGCGATTAACACGTTGCGCGTCATGAACCGCAGCAATGCTCGCAAGCTGCCGGACGACGCGCCGACGAGTTTCCTACGTAAACGCTGGCAGCCGTACGTCCTCACGGAGACCGGTGTGGATCGCCATTTTTATGAGTTGGCGGTGCTAACGGAGCTCAAAAACGGCTTGCGTGCCGGTGACGTGTGGGTGCCCGGCTCGCGCCAGTTCAAGGATTTCGAAGAGTATCTGTTGGGGCGAGAGCGTTTCGCCGAACTGCGAGACACGCAGGCTTTGCCTGTAGCCATCGAGGTAGATAGCGAACGTTATTTACAGAGGCGTCTAGCACTCCTTAAGGAGAAGCTGCACCAAGTTGATCGACTCGCGGGCCTGGGTGAACTGCCGAATGCAGAAATTACAGGTGAGCTGCTCAAAGTAAGTCCGCTAAAGAAATCGGTGCCCGAAGAGGCGGAGCAACTCGAAGACGAAGCCTTCGCCCTCATGCCGCACCTGAAGATCACTGAACTTCTCCTTGAGGTCGATCAGTGGACCGACTTTACGCGTCACTTTACGGACCTACGGAGCGGCGATTTGACAAAAGACCGCTCGATGTTGCTGACCGTGATCTTGGCTGATGCGATCAACCTGGGCTTGGCAAAGATGGCCGAAGCTTGTCCAGGGACTACTTTTCACAAGCTCGACAACTTGAGAGCTTGGCATGTGCGTGACGAGACCTACTCCAAAGCCCTCGCCGAAATCGTCAATTATCAGCATCGACTACCGTTTGCCACTCATTGGGGCGCGGGGACGACCTCGTCATCCGACGGACAGTATTTTCACGTTGGTGGACGTGGCGAACACGCCGGCCAGGTCAACGCTCGTTACGGCAGTGGTCCTGGGGTTATCTTCTACACGCATCTGTCGGACCGTTACGCGCCCTTTCATACCAAAGTCATTAACGCCACGGTGCGTGACGCAACCCACGTACTCGACGGCTTGCTTTACCATGAGTCGGACTTGCGGATCGAGGAACACTATACGGATACCGCTGGCTTTACGGACCACGTATTTGGTCTCTGCCACTTGTTGGGATTCCGTTTTGCACCGCGCATTCGCGATCTCGCCGACCGGCGGCTGTACACGGCCGAAAACGCCAAGTCCTATCCTACGCTTCTGCCGTTTGTCGGAGGCACGATCAACCTCAAGCAGTTGCTCGCTCAGTGGTCGGAAATCCTGCGGCTTGCTTGCTCCATACGCCTTGGCACGGTGAGCTCCTCACTGATCCTGCGAAAACTGGCCAGTTACCCGCGACAAAATGGCCTCGCGTTGGGTTTGCGAGAATTCGGCCGTATCGAACGCACGCTCTTTACACTGGACTGGTTGCTCGATAAGGATCTGCGTCAGCGCGTGACCGCCGGCCTCAACAAGGGAGAACTCAAAAATACGCTGGCCAAGGCCGTCTGCTTTAACCGGTTAGGAGAACTGCGCGACCGCAGCTTTGAGGCGCAACGTCATCGCGCAAGCGGCCTCAATCTGGTGATCGCTGCGATTATCCTGTGGAATACTGTTTATCTCGAGCGCGCGATCGGGGCACTTCGCCAACAAGGGCGCCAAATCGATGAAGGCTTACTCAAGCACGTCGCACCGGTCCATTGGAATCACATTAACCTCACAGGCGATTACTCCTGGCGCCAAAACAAACGCGTCGAGAAGGGCGGCTTCCGACCACTCAGAATCCCGGCGCAGCCTTAGCGTACTTTATTTCCCCTTTCGTCAAACGACCCCAGTAGCTGGTTCCGGCGGTGATCTGCAGCATCTTCGGCCGGCAATTCCACCCGCACATCCCGGAGCCGGCGACAGGCGCAATCAAAGAGACGGTCTGCAGTGTGAGCCTGAAACGCCGCTTCTTGGCGTAGCCATTGCTCGAGTTCTTCTTTGTCCTGAGCCGTGGGAAAGCGCCAGCCCGTATGCATCCGGATCAGAAACAGGTGTTGATCCTGCGTTCGGCTGTCCCACGGATATTGCTCACAGAAGTCCCAAAGGAAACCCAGTTGTCCGGCGATGAATGAGCGAACCTCTCCGGGAATGCATCTAGGTTCTCTGGGGACGTAGCCGAGGTGAGTCAGCGCCTTTAGCAGCAGCGCCATACCGCAGCGATTGGCCTCTCCGCGGCAGGTCAACACCAAATGCAGGTCGGCGGGAGTCAGAAGGAAATGCTCGACCAGCTCCTCGTGCGTGTAGGAGGGCTTGAAGTGGGGATAGGCTCCGTTCATAGGTTACCTCCGCCTCTTGTCTTGGTTGGGTCAGGATTTCCGCAAATGGACGCAACCAGCAAATACATCCCGGAAGCGGCCCAGTTAAGGCGGCAGGGAAGTCAGTTCTATCACGAAACTGCCAAGGCCAGAATCAAAAACGGAGATCGCTGGCTGTCACCGCAGATCCGAGCGGCGAGAGCTGCCTATTGCGTCTAATCGCAGCTTCCCTCCCGCTACCCCTTGTCCGATCATGTGTCTTTTCGCAGAAAGGCCGCGCCGATTGCATAGTGGATCGGCGCGGCCCTGTTTTGAACCAGTTCCATCGTGAAGTGAGCGGCGCGATGAACTACTTAAAATCTTCCTCTCGCCCAAGGCGTTCGCCCATGTTCATTTCCATGTCGCTTCTCTGCATGAAGCCCAACTCCAGCAGCCTACCGATTCTGGCTTGGCTATCGGGCCAGACTGTGGTTCCGAGGAACGCATGATTGGAGTTCCAAAGATCCGCTTCCGAAGGATGCCCCGCGTTGACGTTGACAAGCTTTTTGGCAAGCTCAAGAGGCTGCTTGAGAAAGCTCGCGACGCGTCGAGCGAAGTTGTCCACGAACGCATCAAGCTCCGCATCCGGAATCGACCGATTGACCCAGCCGTACCTTTCGGCGGTATCTGCGTCGTAGTCTGCCGCTCCGCACAGAATTTCTAACGCGCGAGCACGTCCCACCAGAGCACACAGCCACTCCGTGCCGCCGCCTCCAGGCACAACACCGACGCCAACCTCGGGCTGGCCGAAGATGGCCTTTTCCTTGGAAGCGAAGCGTATATCGCATGCAAGTGCCAGCTCGGAGCCTTGGCCTCGGGCGCGTCCACGCACCTTGGCAATGCTGAGGACACGGGATTGAGCGAAGCGCACCACCATGAGCGGCCAAGCCGTGAATGGGGCTGCTCCGGGTTGGTCAGGGATGATGTCCGCGCGATTGAAGTCAAAGTGGGCGACAAAGAAGTCAGGATCGGCACTCTCAAGCACCACGACCTTCACTTCCTGGTCTGCATCAAGGTCATCCAGCAGCACATTGAGTTCCGCAAACATTTCAGGGTCGTAAAGGTTGATCGGAGGATTGTCGATCAGGACAGTCCAGTATGCCGGTGTCACTTTCGTGACGGTAAGTCGCTTTCGAACGGTCATTTGTGTCATCTCCAAGCTGAAAGAATTCAGCTCACAGGACTATTCGACCTCGAAAGCGAAAGGACAAGTCAAAAACAGAGCAAATCCCGCCACGTATTAGAGCCTGAGACAGAACGATCTTGTCCACGCTTGCGTGCGAATCATACCCTGAGCACTGAGGTGAAGCGGCGTTAGGGCAGGGACGAAAAGATCGCGGCTTTTGACCGACAAAGCTTTCGCAAGCTTCACGATATTATCGAGGGCGATATTCCGTTTGCCACGTTCGACACCACCGACGTAATCTCTAACGACCAAGTAACGACTTCAGCCCCGTAAGGCAAACTGACGACTTTTTCATAGAGAAAGCGAGAGTCAGCGTAGCCAGCGTGAAGAGCGTCAGGAAAGCAGCCTAGCTGCCTTTGGCGGGCGGCGGTAAGCCCGCCGCCTCTCGTTCTTCAAAACACAGTCAATCGGCGTTCGTTTCACTTCTGCTTCAGGATCGAACCGGACAACTGCTCGTCTAGCGCTATCGCCCAGGCGTCTGGCGCTTCGATCGGAGTGAAGTGTCCGCAATCTTTGAGAACGGTCATCTTCCAGTTTGTGAAGAAGTCGTCCAGTCGATCAGACCAACTCAAAGGAAAGCATGGATCGAATTCGGCCCAGAGGATGCTGGTCGGTGTTGTAATGCGCTCGTTGCGTGGAGGTGTGGTTTCGTTGGCGTAGAACGTTACTGGATTGTTCCAGTTCGTCCGATAATGGCCTGAGCCGCCGATGAAGGTACCCGGCTGACTGTACATCTCGGTAAGGTGATTGATCCTGTTTTCATCTACAACGTGGTGGGGACCAGACCAGTACGTGATGAGATACCGCAAAAACGGTCGCACGGCTTCCGGTTTACCGTCCAAGAGTTCTTCCGCGAGAGGCGTTCGGATGAAGGAGGAATACCAGTACACTCGTGTCGGTTCGACTTCAAGAATTCGCCTGCCAGCGCCGGGCAACGGCGGCGAAACGACGAGCCCCTTGATTAGATCGGGACGGAGGGACGCAAGTGTCTGCGCAACAAACGATCCAACGTCGTAGCCTCCGAGAATGACATTCGATAGACCCAACTCCTTCTCAATCAAGTGAGAGACGGCGTCCGCCTCCCCCTTGACCCCATACCAATTCTCCATGTTTTCCGAACCAGCAGTGTCTGAGTGCTTGTCAGATTCGCCGTAGCCACGTAGGTCTACGGTGATCACTTCAGCTCGATCAGAAAGTTTGGGAGCTAGAAGATCGTAGTCATGTCGATCACCGGGCCATCCATTCAACAGAACGACTGCAGGACCGGACCCGACGCGTTCGTAACCGAGACTGAAACCCTTGTATGGTGCCGATCGCATTGATTTACCCTCCTGCGCCTTCGGGCTGAGCCCTTTTGGCGCGATGTTTATTCAAGACTCATACGTGCGCGGTACTTTTTTTGCTCTTTCGACGGCAACCCCGCATCCAGAGATTCCCTGCATTACGGCCAGTCTTTCGGCCCGTGGATGAGCACGACATCGTTCATGCCGCGGTGGCCTCTAATTCAGACTGGTGTTCAGATGAGCCGTAGTTCGGGCGCTACGGCTCCATTCTCCACGACGAGGACGGCTCCTCGCGCACCATCGAGGCGAAGCTGTCGAATGGTCGTGTAGGCTTCGCTGTTGTACCAGGCCAGCGCACGTTCCGTGCTCTCGAAGCGCGCCAAGACGACACCTCGGACCGGTTCACCTTCCAATTGAACAAATGGCGTGTAAACCGCGTCGTATTTGATTCCAAAGCCTTCGACGGTAGTCACAACTTCACGAAAGTACTCAGCTAGCTTTTCTCGATCGATGACCTCTTCACAGATGTATATGAAATGCGCGGCCATCGATTAGGACCTCTCCGAATTCCGTGTAAGCCCACGTTGTCTTTCGATGAATCGGTCAAGTTCATCAAGGCCTACGCGCCGCGGGTCATCAGAAGCCAGAGATGTGGAGTCCTCGGCTACATCGGTGTGTATCGCTTGCGGAACAGCCTCTCGTGAGTGGAGATATTGCTCCAGCTCGTCTAACCCTTGCTCTACTTTGTCTTCCTCGCATGCCACAGAATGAGCCCTAGTCTGCACAGTTTCCCCCTCGGAATTCGTTCAACTGCAGGAGAGTAGATGCGAGACGCACGGTCTTAGAAATGACAAAAACAATGCAGACTGCGCCACTACGCCATCTCGCTTCAAACACAGCGACATCCCAAGCCCTCGGTTATCTAAGGGTTTGATATCGAGAGGGCATGTGCAAAATTAACGCGGTGCATCGGGGGGCTGAGTACATCACTGCTTAACGTGCTTCTTCTTTGATGCATTGAAAATGCGTGTCAGAATGTGACCTGTTTTTGTCAGAACTATCCCGTCCTGCACCTGCGATAACTGTTGTGTACGTCCAAACATGGGCGCGCAATGTACCGCAATAAGGAGGTTTTGTTATGTTGTTCACGCACCGAAATCCCGAGATGGAACTCGACCACAAGCGCACCGCACTTGTTCTGGTCGACATGCAAAACGAGTTCTTTGAAGGAAAGACTGGAACCTACTACGACCTGATCGCGGACAGCCTTAAAGAGCGGAACGTCATTTCCCACACGGAACAACTCCTCAAGACCGCACAGGAGCTTGGCTACTTCATCCTTCACTCGCCCCATTGGTATTACCCTACAGACCTGCAATGGACCGTCCCCGGTGGTGCGATCGCGCATTACTTGGGCGGCATCGGCTTCTGCGGACGCAAGGACCCGGTGGACCTCGAAGGCTTCGCTCACTCGCGGGCGGACTACTACCAACCGTTCAAGAAATATTTGATGGACGGCCGCACTTGCAACACGTCTCCGCACAAACACTTTGGAACGATGGCCAACGACATGGTCAAGCAGCTTCGGATGCGCAAAGTAGAGAAGGTCATTATGGCCGGCCCTGCCGCGAACATCTGTTTGGAGTCGCACATGCGTGACCTCATTGAGGCAGGTTTCGAGGTTGCAATGGTGAGGGACGCGGTAGCGGGACCAAAGAACGAGGAAGGCGATGGTTATGTAGCCGCAATGGTCAATTACCGTTTTATGGCCAACGCTCTCTGGACTACCGAAGAAGCAGTGAACAAGATGAAGGCTGCTGTCACAGCTGCCTAGCTTTTCGCTTTGGGCGGGCATCGCTTCAGGAGTGCCCGTCGTGAACTACCGAGGAATAGTTATGAACAGCAAACAGAAGGTTGTCGTTATAACGGGATCATCCCACGGGATTGGTGCGGCATTCGTAAACGCTTATCGCGAACGCGGATGGCGAGTTGTTGGGAATGCACGCACCATCGCAGACTCAAGCGACCCTAACTACATTACCGTGCCTGGGGATATCGGCGATCCTGACATCGCGCGGAAGGTGGTCAACAGTGCGCTCGATCAGTTTGGTCGAGTCGACACGCTCATCAACAACGCCGGTATCTGGCGTCCAGGTTGAATTGAGGATTTCGACAAGCCTCGTCGAACACGCTCTTCAGACAGTTCCAGCGGTCGTGGCTTCGCTCTCGAAGGGTGCGTGCGTCGCGGCCACGCGAGGTCTGGCAATGGAGTTGGCCGCAAGCAACATCCGCGTCAACGCAATCTCGCTCGGCATCGTCATCACACCGCTTCATGCCGCTTCGAATCCCGACGACCTGAAGTCGTTCTCTCCGCTGAATCGGAATGGCAGGATCGAAGACGTGGTTCGGGCGATGAACTACCTCGAAGACGCTGACTATGTCACGGGTGAGATTCACTACGTGGACGGTGGTCGCACTGCGGGGCATTAGCCCGCAAGAATCGTAGCGACATTCGGACATGCCTCGGAAGGCCTGCCCGGATAGCGCACAAACACACAAGGAAGGTTCTCAATGAAAATGTTACAGCTTACCGCGTATGGCGATCCGAAAGACGTGATCACGCTGGTTGAGCAGGCGGACTTCGGCCCGTTAGAAGCCAATGAGTGGGTCATCGACATGGAAGCCGCTCCGGTGTCGCCGACGGATCAATACATCATCGCGGGCATCTACGGCGAGCTGCCGCCGTTGCCGCACGGTTTGGGATGCGAAGGCGTCGGCCGTGTTTCCGCCGTGGGAAGCGGTGTTACTCACGTCAAAGTGGGTGACCGCGTCATCGCCCCGATGCTGCAGAATACGACATGGTCTACCCGCATCAAGACAACGGAGACTTGGCAGCGGGCCCTGCCGGAGGGTGATCTTAGCCAGATGGCCCAGGTCAGTATGAACCCCGTCACCGCTTTCCTGCTGTTGACTGAGTTTAAGACGTTGAAAGCTGGCGACTGGGTGATCTCGACGGCTGCTAATTCGGCTGTCGGCCGTTCGGTGATTCCTATCGCTAAGGCACGTGGCATCAAGTCCGTCAACATCGTGCGTTCGCCTGACCTAATCGACGAGATCAAAAAGATAGGTGGTGATGTTGTGTTGGCTGATGGTCCGGATCTCGTGAATCAGATCAAGGACGCAACACAGGGCGCGAATATTCAACTCGCTCTCGACGGCGTGGGAGGTGCGTTGACTCAGCAACTGGTCGATGCGGTTGGCCTTTACGGTAGTGTCATCCTATGGAGTCGCATGGGAGGAGTTGATCCCACAATTGCAACCATCCCGGTACTCTTCACGGGAAAATCGTTGCATGGCTTCTGGATCGTCAACTGGCTGAAAATCCCTGGAAACCGCGAACGCCTCACCGCTGCCTTCGAAGAGATCGCCCCGTTGGTGGCGTCAGGCAAGATAGTCATACCCGTCGCCGGAGAGTTCGAGCTTAGTCAATATCAGGACGCCATCGCATTGGCGTCGAAATACAGCGGCAAAGCCATCCTGTATCCGAACGGCAAACGCTGATTCGCCAGACTTGGCGAGTCGATTCAAGATGGCGGGGCGACCAGCAGGGCTTTGCAACCGACCCGGTAGCTGTAGCGGCTTGAGAACATAAACGGCTTGGCTCGAAAATATCGCTCGTTTCTGGCCCACATTAACTGAGAATAACGGGGTCCTCCGGCTCACATTAGATGAGAATGGGCTCACATTGTTTGAGAACAGCTCAAAAACATCGGCGCCGGCTCACATTGACTGAGAATGAAGACGGTGGGCCTGACAAGATGCGGTTAGCCAGACGATCAGACACCGGTGTCGCCCGACTCATCCATCAGCTTCCCGGCCGTAGAGTTGTTGGAGTTGGCTTCCGCTCTCGGGGAACGCTACGTTCGCCGCGTCCAGCGGGAGCAGGAAGAAGCCAAGGCTGATACGCGGGCCGAGAAAGCCAAGCATCGAGGCCGCTTCGAGCGAGCATGATATACAGCTTCAAGGCTTTACGTTGAGCAGCACTTTGCCCATCGGCCCCTCCGCCAGGCGATCAAAGGCTTGCGGCAACTGCTCGAACGGAAATACGCGGTCCACTAACGGTCGCGCCCCGGACCGCGCCAGTTGGCACAAGACCTCCTGCCAGGCAGCGCGTGTTTCCTCCGGTGTGTAGTAGCCCAACGCCATCGCGCCAATCCGCAGCCGGCGAGAGAAGAGCGTGCCAGTGTTGAAGTTGGGCACCGGACCCGCGAGCTCCCCGACCAGACTGATCTTGCCCAACTCGCCCATGGTATCGATAACTTCCGGCAACAGCTTGCCTCCGATGTTGTCGACCGCCAGGTCCACCCCACGGGGGGCCAAGGCAGCCTTCGCGTCGGTCGTCCACCGGGAGTCCTCGGGATTGAACGTGAGCGCTGCTCCGAGTTCCTTCAGGCGCCGTTGTTTTTCCTCGCTCCGCGAGAGGGCTATGACGGTGTAGCCCATGGCGGCCGCCACTTGCACAGTGGCGACGCCAACACCGCCCGAAGCGCCGGTAACTAGCACCACGGCGTTCGGCTTGAGCGGCCCCCACATCGTCAGCGCACGATAAGCCGCCATATAAACGAGCGTCGCCCCCGCAGACTCCTCTTCGCTCCAACCGGCGGGGATCTCTACCAAGTTATCTGCCGGTACCGATACTCGCTCAGCGAAGGTGCCCCACCGGAAAACTCCCACAGCGCCGCGCAGAATGGCGCGGCGGTCGCCCACGCTCACATCCTTAACGTCTTTGCCCACCTGAATGACGGTTCCCATGCCATCCCGCCCCAGCACGTGGGGCAGAGGAGGGTTCACCGGATATGGATATCGCTGCTCCGCCAAATACCGGTCGGCCGGGTTTAAAGCCGCATAGTGGACCTTCAATACGACTTCATCATCTTTCGCGACGGGGTCTGGCACCTCGGTCAGGCGAAGATGGTCTATCCCTTTTAATCCATCCCATAGCCAAGCTTTCATATTCTTTTCTCCTCTCATCTCCCTTTGGGTTCCAGGTTTGCTGCTCTTCCGCGGACCTGCCATAGTTGTAACCTCCGGTCGCCCGGCTGGACTTCCCAGCCCGGAACGCCCGGTAAGCCGCGTCTCTCCACGGTCCGAGACAGCGACTGCGGCCACATCAAATCACGTTCTTCCAGGTGTTCGAGCGATTTTTCCGGATCAATTCAGATACCGATGCCAAACGAAAGCCAAACGCAATTTCTTTAGGAAATTCAGGTGTGAAGGCGTCAGCGTGTTGGAGACTAAGTCGCGCAATCGTACCCAACGTTTTTCATCGTACTCATCGGCCACCGTCAAACCATAGCTCTTAAGGGCTTCCTTACCTCCATACTTCATCACCGAAGGTCTGTTGCCAACAGGATCCGAAAGAAAAAGTCGTCATATTTGGATTGGCAGTGTCTACATTCTAACTCCGGAAGCGCCGAATAGTATCAACAGGTGGGATGCCAAGCAGCTCCTCAAGTAACGACGATTACAACTCAATCCAATCCTTGAGCGAAGCGGCTACTCCATAGCGCCGGGATAGTGTTTGGTCATAGTATTCAGACCATCGGCTAATCTTACCGTTGTCTACCTGCACGATCGACACGCCTATCGCACGAAATGGAACTGCATCATATGTCCAAAATACTGCTCTTTCTTCGTACCAGTAAGCGCCCATTCACTCACCACCTTGTTACCGCTGCTACAGATGATCTTATCCGCTCTTTTCGAGTCCGGGAAGAGCTCGCGATTCAAGGCCAGAAAATCAATCAACTGCCGTTTGTCCTTAAACTCGAGTTCAATCGCATGATCGACAAAGGAGAACTGCTCATTGAACTGTTCCACAACTCCAATGAAGTCTGCTTTAGTTAAAGCTAGCAGCACCATCTGAACAATCCGCTCGGGAGTCGCCATGTTATGCTCCCATTCTACGTGGTTGGGGTTTCATTTTCAGGGCTTCGGCCTTACGCTAGATTTGACGCAAGGCCTCCGGGCTGAGGTGATACCGGATGTGAGGTCTTCTATATATCAGCGCATCGCCTCTCGCACCTTCATCGTATCGACGTACATGATGAAGCGAGCGATGCGGTCGTCGCGCACGGTCCAGACATGAGCGAAAGGAGCCGTGATGGATTTTCCCGTGGTTTTGAACGTTCCGGAGTAAGCTCCGAGCGAAACAACGCGCTCACCGTTGCGCTCGCCCTCAGTCCATTCCAGGTCAGGGTGTAAGGTTGCTAATACGGAAGAAACATCACCGCGGCCCAGAGCCGTGTAAAAGCTCTTCACAATTTCGATGGGATTGCTCATGGTATCTTTTGCAAGTGGGCCGACGCATTATATGCTGGCCCATTCCGATTATTTTTGTCGTAGGCACTATCGGAGTTTGGCGAGTTGGCCGAGACCGAGACCCTCGATGACCTGAGCCTGAACCGGCTCGGTTAGGCGATTAACAACGTCGGATCCATAGGATTCTCCGACCACAACACGGGCGGGACGTGAACCCTTAGCCTGACTCACTAGCTTAGCGATGGTTGCCGGTACGTCATGCGGGTTAGGAGCGTTTTTGCTCTGGAAGATCTCCGTGAACGTAGCGAACATCTTGCCAGGGATGGCACCGATCTCTCCGTAGGCTTCGGCGCGTGCTGTGTCAGCCGGCTGTTGTGCGCTTGCATACATGCTCGTGGGGTAGGCGCTGGGCTGAACCAGCACCACATCGATGCCTAGTTGGGATAGCTCGTAGCGGTAAGTGTCCGTCAGCGCCTCGACCGCATATTTCGACGCGCCGTAGAGCCCGAAGAAAGGGAAGGTCACGCGGCCTAGAATGGAACCGACATTGATCACCAACCCTTGGCCTTGCTTGCGCAGGGTCGGAAGAACGGCGCGTAGCACGCGCTGAATGCCAAAAACATTCACCTCGAAGAGGTCTCGTACCTGCTCAGGAGTGAACGCTTCCGAAACGCCGGCTGACGCAATTCCAGCGTTATTGACCAGAACGTCGATCTGTCCGGCTTGGGACAAAACGTTGCTGACCGCACTTTCAACCGACTTGTTATTGGTCACATCGAGTTCCACGACGTTAATGTTTTTGCCCCGCAGCGCATCAGCGTGGGACTTGTTGCGACCCGCGACGTCTCGAAAGGACGCGAAGACGCGGTGACCTTCGTGCGTCAAGGTTTCAGCGGTATCCCGACCAAAGCCAGTGCTTGCGCCGGTGATAAGGATCGTTTTAGAAGAGGTCATATATACTCCAACTTTAAGTGTTTAATTTTTTCATTTATGGGCCATCGGGCCTTCTACGAGATTGGACGCAAGGATTGAAAATGTGTGACAACTCCTGTGTTTCGCGGTGCGCGCCAAGCACTTGCGAATCGAGGAGCGCGGTCGCCAACCCGAAATACGGAGATACAGCGCTGAGGAAACCCGGATTGGTGGAAAAACTGGAGAAACGCTTACGCTAATCGCAGGAGACTTGCTATTTGAGCTGAAATAGCTTCCTCACGTCCTCGTCTACCAAAAGCTTTTTGACGAGATTGTCGGCAATGTTCTCTTTGTGATAGGGCTGCGATCTAAAGAGGCTGAGATACTTCCCTTCCATCAAAGCGTCGAGTTCGTCATTTTTTCTACCGACGACGGAGTCGATGGTCTCAGTGACCTTAGGAATGAATCGCTGGACCAAAGCATCCACTTTGCCTTCCCGAATAAAACCCTTCGTTTTCTTATAACAACGACAAGGATTGTTTGGGTTCATGAGGCCACATTTGTCCTCCATGAATTGAAACAGGTCTGCCTTCGCTCGGGAAAGCTGCTTTCTAAAATTCGCCGGAGAAATATCCAGAATCTCCGCAGCGACGGTCGAACTAACGTTAAAGATACTTCCGAGAATAAAAACGATTCGCTGCTGGCGATCCAGACAGAGAAGTGTGCCAGTCATGCACAGGTCGCGGATCGCTCGAATCTCGGCGCGTCGCGCCAACTGTTCCTCTGCTGACATCTCTTCCTCGGCGTGGACTTTGTCTAAAAATTGTCCGAGCTCTCCAAAGGAATGCACCTCTACCTCTGATTTTTTGCGTGTCGCACTGATAAAATGATTCACTGCCATCCGATAAAGCCAGGTTCGAAAACTGCTTTTGCTTTCGAACTTGCTCAAATTGGCCAGCATCTTGAGTAGAATCTCCTGCGTCAGATCAGCAGCGTCATGGGGATCTCGCACCATTCTCAGGGCGATGTTATAAATAAAGCGCTGATGTGCACGAGCCAGCGCCTCCATGGCCTGCGCCGATCCAACACGAGCCTCGGCAACCAGGGCTTGATCCCTGCTCTCGTCGCATTCGTCAGCCAGAGGATGCATAATCGTCCAACCACTGTCGAACAACCGAAAGCTAATTTCAATTCCGCTGAGGTTCCGCGAGGACTAAGTGTATGGGCTCGAGAAGATTAACGTTCTAACCGACAACGTTCGGTTCGATAAAACGATCGTTTTTCCGGACCATTCATCAAACCCTGGTTTCTTCTGCAAAACGCTCCCTTTTTCGGTCTGAAATACCCGTTTCGAAAAACAAAGTTCGATTTATGCGAAGCTGGTGAGTAAAGTGGACTCTTCAAACCCGCCTTGAGGAGGAACATGAAAGCTGGCTACGCCCGGGTTAGCACGAAAGATCAGACCGTTGATCTGCAGGTTGACGCTCTCAAAAAAGCTGGCTGCACCAAGGTCTATACAGAAGTCATGAATGGTTCGCGCGCGGAGCGACCGATCTTGAGCAAGGTCTTGGAGCATCTTCGCGCCGGAGACGTGCTTGTCATTTGGAAGCTCGATCGCCTCGGGCGTTCACTCAAACACCTAATCGAGGTAGTCAATGAACTAATGACTCGCAAAATCGGTCTGAAGAGCCTGAATGACCCAATCGATACGACCACTCCACAGGGTCGGCTGATCTTCAATCTTTTTGCCTCGCTGTCTGAATTCGAAAGGGACGTTATTCGGGAACGGACCCAGGCGGGATTATCAGCAGCCCGCGCCCGCGGACGCAACGGCGGCAGACCCAAAGGCCTGCCAAGCAGGGCCGAGCCGACAGCTTGTGCGGCCGAAACCCTCTACCGGGAAGGCAAGCTCAGCACCCGGGAGATCGCTGCCAGGCTGCAGATCTCAAAGAGCACTTTGTACTCCTATCTGCGCCATCGCGGCGTCCCGATCGGCGTTTACCGGGAGCACGATGAGCGGCAATCAAACCGTAGGAATGAACGTGCCTAAAAAGCAGCTGGCTTCGGAGGTTTTGATCGACTTGCATCGACGGTTAAGTGTGTTGCCCTCCCGCAGCCATGAGCGCCGGATGATTATGCAGGAGACCGCTCACCTGTATGGGATATCCGAACAGACGCTCTATCGAGCGTTGGCGCAAAGAGCACGGCCCAAGGCATTGCGCCGCTCCGACCGCGGTACACCGAGGGTAGTGCCGCAAGAGAAGATGGAGTATTACTGCGAACTGATCGCCGCCATTAAGGTTCGGACATCGAACAAGAAAGGACGTCATCTGTCCACTGGAGAAGCGATCAGGCTTATCGAGGAGTTCGGTATTGAAACACCGGATGGCCTGGTTAAGGCCCCAGAGTCGACGTTTAAGAAAAGCACCGTTAACCGGTACCTGCAACGCTGGGGCTATGACCGGGAGACGTTGCGGCGGCAACCGGCCGCAGTCCGTTTTCAAGCCGAACATAGCAATGACTGCTGGCAATTCGACTTGAGTCCCTCTGATCTGAAGGAGATCAAAGAACCCTCGTGGCTACACGCAAACAAAGGCGCGCCGACGCTGATGCTCTTCAGCGTGGTCGATGACCGCAGCGGCGTGGCTTACCAGGAGTACCGATGTGTCTATGGCGAGGATATGGAAGCTGCGTTGCGTTTCTTGTTTAATGCTATGGCGCCAAAGCAAATCGACGGCTTTCCGTTTCAGGGCATTCCGAAAATGATTTACCTCGATCAAGGCCCGGTCGGAAAGAGCCACGTTTTCCAGCAAGTCATGCGCTACTTGGGCATCGATGTGTGTGCTCATTTACCACAGGGTAAGGATGGCCGGCGCGCGACGAGTCGCTCGAAAGGTAAGGTGGAGCGGCCGTTTCGAACGGTAAAGGAAATGCACGAAACCCTTTACCACTTTCATGAACCTAGAGACGAGGAAGAAGCCAACGCCTGGCTGATGAACTTCTTAGTCCGGTACAACGCTATGCAGCACCGTTCCGAACTGCATTCTCGCATGGAGGACTGGCTCAAGAATTTGCCTCCCTCTGGAGTTCGAGCCATATGCAGTTGGGAGCGGTTTTGTACTTTCGCCCGTGAACCCGAACGGCGGAAAGTAGGTAGTGACGCTAGGGTCTCTGTGGATGGGGTCAATTACGAAGTCGATCCGGACCTGGCCGGCGAGACAGTGATACTCTGGTGGGGTATTTTCGACAACGAGTTATATGTCGAGCACGGTGACAAGCGTTTCGGTCCTTATGCTCCGGTTGGCGGACCAATTCCCCTTTACCGGTACCGTGCATTTAAGAAGACTCCCACCCAACAGCGAGCAGACCGAATCGAGGCGCTGGCCGAACAACTGGCACTACCTCGAGCCGCACTGGAGAAGAATCCTGAAGCAGCGCTGTTCCTTGGCAACTCGGAAGTACCTGTGATTAACTTTACGGACCCAGATCCCTTCCAGGAATTCGCCTATCCTAATGCACTAGCGGCCAAACGTGCCATATCCGATTACCTGGGCATTGCGCTCGCCAAGCTTCCACTAGAACAACTTGATTGGATTAACACGCTTGTCGGCGGCACGCTGAATAAAAACCAAGTTCTCGGGCAGGTGCGGCAATACTTCAGCCAAGAACAGAAAAAGGGAGCGCCATGTTGAGTGACGTCAGAAATTACTACGGCCTCGCCAAGGATTTTGGGCAAGCCGGCTACTTCGAGACCGAACACTCCGAGCAGATTGTCCGGGAACTGAAACTTGAAATCAAAGTGGGAAAGCTGGTTGCCCTCTCTGGAATTATCGGCTCTGGAAAGAGCACCTTGCTTCGGCGTACTCAGGAAGCGCTGGCCCAAGACAAGGAAGTTTTAGTATCGAAGTCGCTCTCGGTAGAAAAAAGTCAGATCAGTCTGGCCACTCTGATCATGGCACTGTTTTACGATCTCGCCGTCGAGAAAGAGTTCAAGATTCCCACTCAGCCCGAAAGACGGGAACGCGCTCTGCGTGACCTTATTAGAAAGCGACAAAAACCGATCGCCTTGTTCATCGACGATGCACATGACTTGCACAGCAAAACCCTTATCGGGCTCAAGCGACTAATTGAAGTCGTCCGGGATAGTGGCGGCACGCTTTCGGTAGTGCTGGCAGGTCATCCGAAGCTGAAGAATGACTTGCGTCGGCCAGCAATGGAGGAGATCGGTTCGCGCGCCACGATATTCGAGTTAGAGGGCCTGGGAAGCGAGAAGCAGAGGTACATCAAATGGTTGTTGATGCAATCCGTGGCACCCAAAACAAAGATTGAAGCTATTATCACAGAAGAGGCTTTAGCAACTCTGAGCGAAAAACTCTCGACCCCGTTGCAGTTCGAATTTTATCTGACACGCGCGTTTGAGGAAGCACACAAGGTCGGCCAGAAACCAGTGGGCGCGGATATGATCGACAATGTCCTTGCCAAGGATATTAACGGTCTGGAGCCCAGACTGACGAGGGAGGGTTACAATACCAAGGTCTTGGCGGAATTGCTCAATGCGAAGCCACGGGAAATCAAAGCGTTCTTGCGCGGCCAACTGACGCCCGGCCGCACCCAGGAGTTGCAAACCGAGCTCCTGGCGGCGGGAATCCCGCTTTAAGACGATGAAATTATATTTGTTGCAACTCGGTCTTCTGCAACCTCTGCGTGTGCCTGTGCCGGGATACCTTATTCAGAGCTATGACGGCACGAACATTCTCGTCGATACCGGATACCCGTACAGTTTCATCGATGACCCGCCAGGTCCGCAAGGACCGTTGAATCTCCAACTGGAAATGCGCCCGGAAGATTATGTCGTGAATCAGCTTGCTTCCATTGGCCTGCAACCCGACGATATCCACTATCTCGTTTGCACGCACTTCGACCCTGACCATGCAGGAAACCACGAACTCTTTTCTCGCGCCGAACTGGTGGTCCAGCGCAGCCACTACGAGGTTGCGTGTGCGGGACACGCGCGTTCGCAGGTCGTGCGCGAACACTGGGACGCTCCCTCACTCCGCTATCGACTCGTTGAGGGAGATGTCACCCTCCTGAAGGGCATCGAGCTGTTGGAAACGAGCGGCCATGTCCTGGGTCATCAATCATTATTGGTGCGCTTGCCTCAAACGGGGCCGATCTTGTTAGCTATCGATGCCGTTCCGACATCACTGCAGTTGAACCCGGATACGCGTGTTGTCTTTCCTATCAATGATGAGGACGAAGCGAGAACGCGGGCCAGTACTCGGAAATTGGTGGAAATAGCGCGGCGCGAGGGTGTCGCACTCATCGTCTACGGCCACGACCATAAGCAATGGCCAACTCTCAAGCACGCCCCGCAATACTATGCCTGAGAACGATAAAGAAATATGACAATCGCAAGCCAGTGTAGCGGCCCTCGTGGGAGAATCTGGCGAGTATAACGTGCCAGAAATGCTTTCGATCAGAGCAGCGGAAGTGAACGACATGGGTCAGCAACAATGGTCGGCCGTCGATAGCTACATCGTCGAGAGGCTGGTGCCCGCCGATCCGGTTCTGACCGAGGTGCTTGCAAGGAACCAGGCTGGCGGGCTTCCGCTCCACGACGTATCACCGACCCAAGGCAAGTTCCTGCATCTGCTTGCACGGATTACCGGTGCCAAGCGAATTCTCGAGATTGGGACGCTCGGAGCCTACAGCACAATCTGGCTGGCACGCGCGTTGCCCGAGGGAGGGCGCGTCGTCACTCTTGAGTACGATCCGCACCACGCCGAGATCGCGAGGTCGAATATCGAGCTTGCCGGCTTCTCGCACCTCGTCGATCTGCGCGTGGGCGCCGCGCTTGACACGTTGCCGGGCGTTGAGGCCGACGGGCTCGGCCCCTTCGATCTAGTCTTCATAGATGCCGATAAGCCGAACAACCCAGGCTATCTGAAATGGGCGTTGAGGCTCTCGCGACCCGGCACCGTCATCATTGGCGATAACGTGGTGCGTAACGGCGCGGTTGTTGACGCGAGTAGCTCGGACACCCGCGTGCAGGGCGTTCGGACCTTCTTCGACATGCTCGCGGCCGAACCGCGGATCAGCGGCACCGCGCTCCAAACGGTCGGCATCAAGGGCTGGGACGGCTTCACGATCGCTATCGTCCAGTAGGTCTGCTTCTTCGTATGCGACGGGGCCGCCCGCGAGCTATGGGAGCAGATGAACACCTGCAGCTGCCTAAACCTGATCCTGGCGTGCAGCGTCTACTGGCAGACGTGCGAAATCTCTCGGGTCCTGAGTGAGTGCTACCCGCTCGCCAATGCAATCGATCTCTGCCTGCTGGAACACGTCAGCCCAATCGAATGGGAAAATGTCGTACTCTACGGCCAATATTTCCTCGATAGGAAGCTCGTCCGCCAGCGCCGTCGCGCAAAAAAGGGATGTCCTAGCGTATGAAATTACACGAATCTCTCTAGTACCCTAAGCAGTCGGTGGCGAGTTGGGATCTCACCTGAAACCACAGGCAGTCATTCTCACTATTGTGAGCCGGGACGGATGTTTTTGAGCTGTTCTCAATTAATGTGAGCCCATTCTCATCTAATGTGAGCCGGAAGACCCCGTTATTCTCAGTTAATTTGAGCCAGAAACGGCGATGTTTTTGAGCCCGGCCGTTTATGTTCTCGGGCCGCTACAAATAAGGCGAGTTGCCTCAGCTTGTTGTCAAATGCGGTGCTGGTGTGGAACACGCTGCGGATTACGGAAATTGTGAACCAACTGCGGGCGGCGGGCCACACGATCGCCGATCAGGATCTTGCTCGTG